>JAANMT010001050.1_pt1 | contig 28547 bp, 14 predicted proteins | sample 7279711 | NCBI WGS metagenome assembly JAANMT01 (sample SAMN14094538, study PRJNA606508) | bioreactor metagenome | isolation source: A lab-scale SPAN reactor treating ammonium-rich wastewater day 1 | place: Ireland: Galway | collected 2017-01-16 | reverse complement strand
CTACTTCTTCCGCGAAGGCGGCGGCGCCAACGACCTCCAGCGCTTCACCGCCGCCGCGGGCCTGACCGAGATCCTGAGCGCGGGCGAGACCTACACGCCGGTCGGCAGCGGCTGCGAGGCGGTCTACGAGCGGCGCGGCGCCGCGGAGAGCGAGCTGGTCCACTTCGACGGGCAGACCCACTTGCCCATTGCGGACGGGCTGCCCGCGTTTCCCGACTTCGACTTTCGCCGCCAGCGCGCCGTCTACGCCTCGGGCGGCGACGTCACGCTGGTCGACCTGACTCAGGATCCGCCGGCGGTCGTTCCCTTGACCTCCGACGGCCCGACGCGGCTCGACCGCAATCCGCGCACCGACGGCGAGAGCGTCGTCTGGCACCAGATCGACGGCGCCGAGCACCACGTTTGGATGTACGACATCGCGAGCGGGACGCGCCGCAAGATCAGCGCGACCGTCGCCCCGAAGAAGTTCGATTCGCTCCAAATCGACCTGAAGCAGGCCCTGTGGGTGGAAGGCACCGAGCTCTGGTTTCACGCCGGCAGCGGCGACGCCGCGGACAGCGCGGCGGTGGACCTGAAAGGCGTCCCCCTCGACCCCGGCTATCGCCCCTATCTGAAAGACGGGCTCGTCGCCTACGTCGGCAACGACGGCGACACCGAGATCCTGATCGTGGAATGACGGGCGCTCAAGTCAGGTAGTGCAGGAAGAGGGTCGCGAGGCCCAGGAAGCAGAAAAAGCCCGTGACGTCGGTGAAGGTGGTGACGATGACCCCGCTCGCGAGGGCGGGGTCGACCCGCGCCCACTTGAGGAGGAGCGGAATCGAGGTGCCGGCCAGTGCCGCCATGAACATGTTGCAGATCATCGCGAGCCCCAAGACCACGCCGAGCATGGGGTTGCCCTTGTAGAGATAGGCGAGCAGGGCCATCAGCCCCCCGAGGACGATGCCGTTGCTGATCCCCGCGATCAGCTCCTTGAGCAGGACGCGCTTGGCGTTGGAGAAGGTCAGCTCGCCTAAGGCGATGCCGCGGGTGATGACGGTGAGCGATTGGGTGCCGGCGTTGCCGCCCATGCCCGCGACGATGGGCATGAAGACGGCCAGGGCAACGACCTTCTGGATGGTGCCCTGGAAGAAGCTCACCACCGTCGCGGCCGCGATCGCGGTGATCAGGTTGAAGCCGAGCCAGGGGAGGCGGAGCCTAATCGAGCGCAAGGGGGTGTCGTCGACGTGTTCTTCCTTGTCGACGCCGGCCAGGCGGTACATGTCCTCGCTGGCTTCCTCTTGGATGACGTCGACGATGTCGTCGACCAGGATGCGGCCGAGCAGCTTGCCCTGCGGGTCGACGACCGGCAGGCTGATGAAGTCGTACTTGCGGAACAGCTCGGCGACCTGCTCTTGGTCCATGTCGACCAGGGCGCTGATCACGTCGCGCACCATCACTTCCGAGACCTTCTTGCCGGCGTCCTCCAAAATCAGGGTGCGCAGCGGGACCATGCCGATGAGTATCCCCTGCTCGTTGACGACGTAGAGATTGATGATGTCGTCGACCTTGGAATAAGTCTCCCGAATCTGGTGAATGGCCTGGCCCAAGGTCGCGTCGGGGCTGACCGCCACCAGCTCGGTCTGCATCAGGCCGCCCGCCGTGTCGGGCGGGTAGCTCATCAGCTGGCGGACCTCGTCGGATTCTTTTTGCGGCAGCGAGTCGAGGATTTCCTCGGCCTCCTCCTTGGGCAGGTCCTCGAGGATGTCGGTAACGTCGTCGCTGTCCATGTGCAGGACGATCTTGGTCAGCGTGGTCTCGGGGATGGCGTCGAGGACCTCGGGCTTGTGGTATTCCTCGATCAGCGGCAGCACTTCCGCCGCGCGCTCCTCGCTCAGCAGGGCCATGATGCGGCCACGGTCCTGCTCGTCGAGGCGCTCGACGATGTCCGCGATGTCGGCGGGATGCAGTTCGTCCAGGAACTGGCGGATTTCGTCGTCGGTCGACTGTTTGAGGAATTCCTCGAACTCGCCGAATTCCTTGTCGATCAGTTGTAGAAAAAACGAACGTGGGATCATGGCGATTTCAATGCCTTTAGTTGAACGACGTCCATCTTGTCTTTTTCGCGTAAAGAATCCGCTTTCAGCGCGATGAGGGCCTCTCGGGACAGGTAGGGGATTAGGCGGCCTTCCAATTCGATGGTTTTGATTTGGGACTCGAAGTCTTCGAAACGCCTGCCGGACATCAACACGAAGATGTCGATCGGAAATTCTTCGATAACCCGGACGGCTCCTTCTTCTTCGGAAAAGTCAGCATCTTGCAGCTCCGCACCGTAGCCTTCGCCATAGCTCGAAAGGAATTGCAGCAGTTTGCGAATGTTCTCCGGATTGCGTTTCACCAGGACGTCGACGTCCTCGGTGGCCCGCACATACCCGTTGAAGGCGCAAGCGATACCGCCGACGGTGACGAACGTTACGCCTGCGTCAACGAGCCCGACCAACAATTCTTCGAATGGGTTTGAGGTTTTTTTCACGCGGCACGGGATTTGAAATTTTTTTCATCAATTCATTCAAGGCCGTCAACCGCCGCAGCACTTGGGAAGGGTTGGATTTGCCGACCTGTTTTCGGACCTCTGGTTTCATGACGCAGCTAGGATACCGCCAAGCATCGAACGAATTCAACGGTGCTTTCAGATCTTATTTTTTCAGCCGCAGCCGCACGCTCTGCGCGTGGCCGCTTAAGCCTTCCATCTCGGCAAGGCGGACGATCGCGTCGCCGTACTTGGTGAGCGCCTTCGCGTCGAAGCTGATCACGCTGCTGGTCTTGAGGAAGTCGTGCACGCCCAGGGGCGAGCTGAAGCGGGCGCTGCCCGCGGTCGGAAGGACGTGGCTGGGGCCGGCGAGGTAATCGCCGCAGGCCTCGGGGGTATGATAGCCCAGGAAGATGGCGCCGGCGTTGCGGATGGCGCCCAGTCCCGGCTTGGGGTCCTTGATCGCCAGCTGGAGATGCTCGGGGGCGATCTCGTTGGCGAGCTCGGCCGCCTCGGCGAAATTTTTGGCGACGATGATGAAGGCCTTGTTTTTGATCGAGGCCTCGGCGATTTTGCGGCGGCTGAGCGCGCGCAGCTGGCGCCGAATCTCGCCCTCGACGCGGTGGGCGTAGTTGGAATTGAAGGTGATCAGGATGGCCGAGGCGTTTTCGTCGTGCTCGGCCTGGCTGAGCAGGTCGGCCGCGATCCAGGCCGGGTCGGCGTTTTCGTCGGCGATGATCAGGATCTCGGAAGGTCCCGCGATCATGTCGATGTCGACCAAGCCGTAAACCTGGCGTTTGGCCTGGGCGACGTAGGCGTTGCCGGGACCGACGATCTTGTCGACCCGCTTGATCATCCCCGTGCCGTAGGCCATGGCGGCGACGGCCTGGGCCCCGCCGATCTTGTAGACCGTGTCGATGCCGGCCAGATCCGCCGCGACTAGGACCGCCGGGTGGCCGTTGCCCTCGACGAAGGGCGTGACCATGATGACGGTCTCGACCCCCGCGACCTTGGCGGGGATGGCGTTCATCAATACCGAAGAAGGGTAGGCTGCCTTGCCGCCGGGGACATAGACCCCGACGCGGGAGAGGGGGGAGACCCGCTGCCCGACCGAGATACCCTCGGCGTTGATCTCGAAACCGGTGAACTTTTGCTTTTCATGATAGGTCTTGATGCGCTGGGCGGCGAGCTGCAAGGCCTCGAGGTCGGCCTTGGGGATGGCCTTGTAGGCCTTCTTGATGTCGGCCTTCGGGACGGCGAACTTGGCGGGCTCGACGTCGAAGCGGTCGTGTTTCAGGGTATATTTTTGTACAGCTTTATCGCCCCGGAGCTTGACCTCTTCGAGGATAGAATCGACCTCGCGCTCGACTTCCTTGGTCAAGTCCTCGCCGCGTTTCAGGATTTTTTCGAATTCGTAGCGGAAATTCCGGTCCGAAGAGCGAAGGGTTTTCATACGAGGTCAGTACTTTACCTTGACTCGCTTGACTCTTGCACCCAATTTCCTAAATTTTTTTTCAATTTTCTCGTAGCCCCTATCAATATGATAAACCCGAGTGATCTCGGTGATCCCTTGGGCCGCGAGGCCGGCGATGACCAGGGAGGCGCTGGCCCTGAGGTCGGTGGCCATGATGGGGGCGCCGGAGAGGTTTTTCACCCCGCGGACCACGGCGGAATTTCCCTCCAATTTGATCTCGGCGCCCATGCGGATCAGCTCGCCGACGTGCATGAAGCGATTTTCGAAGATGTTCTCGCGGATGACGCTGGAGCCCTCGGCGATGGTCATGAGGGCCATGAACTGGGCCTGCAGGTCGGTGGCGAAGCCGGGGTAGGGGGCCGTCGAGACGTCGACGGGCTTGAGCTTTTTGGGGGCGCTGATCGCGATACCTTCTTTTTTCACCTCGACCTTGGCCCCGGCCTCTTGCAGCTTGAGCGAGAGGGCCTCGACGTACTCGTAGGGGATGCCCTGCATGAGGACCTGGCTGCCCGGCAGGCAGGCCGCGATCAGGAAGGTGCCGGCCTCGATGCGGTCCGGCATGACGGAGTAGACGCCCCCCTGCAGCTGCTCGACGCCCTCGACGGTGATGGTGGAGGTTCCGGCGCCCTGGACCTTGGCTCCCATGGCGTTGAGGAAGTTGGCCAGGTCGATGACCTCGGGTTCGCGGGCGGCGTTTTCCAAAACGGTAGTCCCTTCGGCGAGGGTGGCGGCCATCATGAGGTTTTCGGTGCCGGTGACGGTGACGGTGTCGAAGTGGATGGTGGCGCCGCGCAGCCGCTTGGCCTCGGCCTCGACGTAGCCGTGCTCGACCTTGATCTTGGCGCCCATCGCCTCGAGGCCCTTGAGGTGGAGTTGGATGGGGCGCGCCCCGATGGCGCAGCCGCCCGGGAGGCTGACCTTGGCCCTGCCCAGCCGCGCGACCAGGGGCCCCAGGACGAGGACGCTGGCGCGCATCGTCTTGACCAGCTCGTAGGCGGCGATGTGGCGGCTGTAGCCGTTGGCATGGACCTTCATCTTCGAGCCCCAGAGCTGGATCTTGAGGCCCAAGTCCTTGAGCAGCTTGCCCATGGTTTGGACGTCGGCCAGCCGCGGCAGGTTGCGGATCTCGCTCTTGCCCTTGGTCAGCAGGGTGGCGGCGAGGATGGGCAGCGCGGCGTTTTTGGAGCCGGAGACCTTGATCTTGCCGCGCAAAGGACGGCCGCCTTCGATGACGATTTTATCCATAGAGGTTGTCCGGCCACATTGACCGATGGGGGTCAAGGGGGAGGCGGCAACTCCCCCTTGGCTTTAGCGAGCCCGAACTTGTTTCGGGCTCGCGAATCATCCGGCCGCCTTCGATGACGATTTTATCCATGGGTTCGCCCCTACATTTTTGCGGTTCTTGTATAGACTCTTGCCTTGGATTGCAAGGGGCCCGGCCCCATTTACCGGGGTTTCTCCGCCAGCACGATCGCCGCCTGAAAGCTGTCCTCCATCGGGAAGACCGCCTTGCCGACTTCCCGGTACAGGCTTAGGTTTTCCTGGCTCATGTACTTGAGGAAGATCGGGTCGGCCAGCCAGCCGGAGTGCATCGCGAAGTGGTAGAAGTGGTCGAAGTCCTCGAAGCGCACCTTCTTCTGAAAGACCTCCCCGCGCGCGACCGCGAAGCCGGCCTCTTTCAGATCCGCCTCCAGCTCGCCCAAGTCCTCGGGGATGAAGAACTGGGCCTTGATTTCCTCCGCCGAGAGGAACTGCTTGCCCAGCTCGTGGAGCGCCGCGAAGCAGTCGTGGGTGCTGCTGGCCACCGAGAGCAGCCCGCCGGGCTTGAGGCAGCGGAAGGCCTCGGCCATGACGCGCTTGCGGTCGATGTAGTTGAGGACGAAGTGCACGGTGATAAGGTCCATGGTCGCCGCCGCGACGTGCTTGCCGAAGCGGTTGGCGTCTTCGTGGAAGATCTTCACCTCGCGCCCGCGCTCGGCGAACTTGCGGCGCGCGACGGCGATCATCTTCTCGGAGAGCTCGACGCCGTGGCAGGCCGCCTGCGGAAAGGCGCCGACCAGCTTGAGAAGCCACTCGCCGGTGCCCATGCCTAAGTCCAGGATGCTCGGCGCCGTCGCCGGCGCCCGGTCGCGGATTTGGGCCAGGGACTGTTCGCGGGCGTCCTGGTAGATTTGGAAGAGGTCCTCGTCGAAGTGATCGGCGACGAGCTGGTCATAGATTTGGGCGATGTCCATGGGGGGCCTTTTTCGGGAAGGCCGCAATCTAGCACCAGCCCTCGCTTCAGGGCAAATGTCTTCCGATCTCGAGGAAGCGTTCGCGGCCGGAGAGGTCGGGGAGGACCCGGACCTCGAGGTCGGTACAGAATCGCCGCGCCATCTCCAGCAAGGCCGGCCCCTGCGTCATGCCGATCTCCAAGAGGGCCAGGCCCTCCGCCGCGAGGCGGGCGGGGAGCTGGGGCAGAATCGCCGCGTAGGCCTCCGTTCCGGTGGGGCCCGGGACCAGGGCGAGCTTGGGCTCGCGCTCGCGGACCTCCGGCTCGAGGGTCGCCCATTCTGCCTCGGCGACATAAGGGGGGTTGGCGGTGATCAGGTCGAAGGGACCTGCGAGGGCCTCGGGCCAGGGCTGAAATAAGTCGTGACGCAGCCACGCGGTGCGGTCGGCGACGCCCAGGGCGGCGGCGTTGCGCTGCGCCAGGGCGAGGGCCTCCTCGGAGAGGTCGAAGGCGAGGGCGCGGGCGGCGGGGAGATTTTTCAAGAGGGCGATGGGGATACAGCCCGAGCCGGTGGCGACGTCGAGGATTTTGGGCTCGGCGGGATTCGTGCGCCGCAGGTGCTCGAGGCCGCGCTCGACCAATTCCTCGGTCTCGGGGCGCGGGATCAGGACGGCCGGCGAGACCTCGAAACGCAGCGAGTAGAACTCGCGCTCCCCCAGGATGTAGGCGAGCGGCTCGCGGGCGGCGCGGCGCTGGACCAGCTCTTTGAAGGCGGCGAGCTCGGCCTCGGTCAGGGGCCGGTCGAACTGGACGTAGAGCTGGACGCGGGAGAGCCCCAGGGCGCGGCCGAGCAGGAGTTCGGCGTTGAGCCGGGGGGCGTCGACGGATTTTTTTTGGAAGTAGTCCGTCGACCAAGTAAGAATTTTTGCAATGGACCAGTCCATGTAGGGGCGAACTTTGCGTTCGCCCCTACCACATCAAAACCTCGCGCAATACTTATTTGTCAGGTCGACGACGTAGGCCGTCTCTTGATCCGAGTACACCCGCGCCTGCTCCGCCATCGCCGCCTGCGCCTCGGCGCAGGCCTTCTTCCCCTCGGCCTGCTGCGAGCCGCTGGGCTCGGCCTTGATGCGCCAGCCCGCATAGGGTCGCGTCCCGGGCAGCGAGGTCTTCTCCAACAGGCCGGCGAAGGCCATCAAGAGGCGCGCCTTGGCGACGTTCTCCTGCCCGGCGGTGCGCAGCGAGGCGGCGGAGGCGCTGAAGTTCTCGACCTTGGCGGCGTTGGTGATCGGGTCGCTGTACTCGATCTGCAGGCCGTAGCTCTCCTCGGCGCCGCCCTGGCCCGAGAGATCCAGCAGGAAGAGCTGCGAGGTGTTGGCGAAGTAGTGGATGGGCTGCACCTTCGCCTTCTCGGTGGAGACCTCCTCGCCGTAGAAGACGTCGAGCTTCACGTTTTTCGGAAAGCTCGCCTTGAAATGCACGTCGCGCGCCACCGTGTCGAGCAGGCTGACGAAGTCGTTGCCGAAGACCCGCGGCAGGGCCTCGCGCAGGCCGAGGAAGAGGTAGGCGCCCTTGCCCTTGTCGGTGAGCGTGTCCAGCAGCTCGTCGTTGAAATCGAGGCCGACGCCGATGCCGGAGAGGGCGATGCGCTTGGTGTCGTAGTACTTTCCGATCGAGGCCATCAGGTCCGCCGAGAGCTCGCCCGTGTTGGCGATGGCGTCGGTGATCAGGATGACGCGGTTGATCTTCTCGGGGTCGTGGAAGCGTTCGGCGAGCTTGTAGCCCTCGACCAGGCCGTCGTGCAGGTTGGTCGAGCCGCGCGGCTGCAGCTCGGCGACGGTGCGGTCGTAGCCGTCCATTCCGTCGCGTCCCACCACGAAGCCCTCGACCGCGTTGCAGACCTGGTGGTCGAACTCCACCACGTTGAGCACGTCGCCGTTCTTCAGCTGGGCCTTGAGCAGCGCCATGCCTTCTTTCAGGTATTCCATCTTGCCGTCGGAGGCCATCGAGCCGCTCTTGTCGAGGATCAGGGTGAGGACGGCGGGGCGGCGCTCTTCCTTGGTCAGCTTGCGGCCCTGCACCGCCAGGGCGAGGGTCTCGCCCTTCTCGCGCGGCGCCAGCTGGGCCTTGACGCTGAAGGTCTGGCCGGGGACCATGGGGTAGGTCTGGAAGTGGAAGTAGTTGAGAAACTCGTGGGGCCGAATTTCGTTGCGGTAGATCGGCAGGAAGTTATTGATGGCGTAGAGCAGGCGCTGGGCGCTGGCCAGGCTCATCGAGTCGTCGTTGCTCAAGTAGACCTCGCTGGCGCGGCGGATCTCTTTGTCGACCTTCTTCCCGGCCTGATGGACGTCGAGACCGTCCTTGGCGGGCTTCGCCTCGGCGAGGATGTTGGCCGAGCGCTCGGCCTTGGCTGCATCGCCTGCGGGCGGCGGGGGAGCGGCCTTCATCAAGGGCTGCTGGGCCATCGAAGTCGCCGGCGCGGAACCGGAGACGCCGCCCATCGGGGCGGGGGCGGGGCGGTGCTTGGCCCGGGCGCTTTCGTATTCCATCGGAGTCGCGCAACTACGGATCACCGCCGGGGGCTGAGGCGCCGCCCAGGCGGGTCTGCTTGGGATCTGTAGGGGTAAAAAGGAAAGTAGCAAGAGCGGGGTGAGGGGCGTGGGTTTGCGAAAATTTTTCAGCGACATGGGGCCTCCGTGGCAAGGAATGTGCGAGAAGGGACGGCGCATGGTCCGATCCGGTTTTAAATTTGTCGAGTCTTCGTTTTTAATTTTTCTGAGGAACGGCGGCGGGATCGGGAGGACTCCACGGAACCAAGCTCGACCCGGGGAAACGGCCTCGAGGGGGAAGGGATTTCCGGGACCGCCTAGTTTCGATTCACGGGCCTATTCTATCGGGGCGCTGCTTGCGAAATGACAAGGGTGAATGAATTGGTAAAATATAGATCATGATTAAATAAATTAATAAATACATATCATTTTAAATCAATAAAGTTGTCAAAATATTGAAAATTAATTACTATTAATACATTCAATTTCCCCATCTGTGCATTCAAAATTGGCTCTCTCTATAAAATTCATTTAATATTAAATGCTTAGCAAATTAATCTTTTAGCCATTTTGTTTGGCATCCTTATTGAACTTCCATCAAACCGGCACTCCCTCCACGACCCTCCGCCAAAGGGTTCCATCCCTTATTCCTTTCGTGCATCGACGCGTGCCGGGGGAAATCAGGCCGCGGCGGAATTAGCGATGGCAAGCCCAGCGCTCCTTGGGGACAATAGATGCGGCCAATCCAGGAAGGATTTTTGCCATGGCCAACGGCATACCCGAACAACGCGGACTCTACGGAGCCTTCCAACAGTGGTACCGCGACGCCAAGATCCCCGCCCCAGAAGTCGACCTCGACCGCGACGGCCAAGCCAAGCCCCGGGAAGTGGTCGCCTACGTCCTCTCTCACCTCGATAAATTTTCCCCGAAGGTCCAAAAGCAAGTCGACGCCCTCCGCCAGGCCTTCCGCGGCTTAGGCTTTGCCGACGCCGAGGCCGTGCGGCTCCTGACCGGAGAATTGAAAGACGGCGCCCATCAGCTGGTGGAGAAGGGGAAGGACTTTGAAAAAAAGGCTGCGGCCGCCGTGGCCGAAAACAACACCGCCGAGGCCGCGCGCCTCCTCGACCTGGCGGAAAAATCCTATCGCCTGGCCCTGGATCTCCGCCCGCACACTCGGCTCGCCCACCAGGCGCTCGCCGACTTGCTGTATCGCGGGGGAAAAACCGAAGCGGCCCGCGGGCACGTCGCCCAGGTCGTCCTCCGCAGCGGGGAAAAAATTCCGGAACTGATGACTTGGTTGCAAGGCCTCAAGGATCCCGAGATCCGGAGACAGGGCGCCGTCGCCTTCGCCGGCGGGGTCCTGCTCAAGGAATCGGAGCACCGATCCTTGGCCTCGCTTTACGAATGGGCCAGCCGGGATGCCGCCAAGCGCGGCGACGCGGACCAGGCGAAGCGCTACGAGGAAAAATGCCTGCTCGCCGACGAGCTGGCGAGGCCCTACTCGTTGGATTTCACGCCGAAGGACAATTCGCGGCTTTTCGCCCTCTACGAGGCCCTGCGCCGGGCGGGCATCCCCTCCGGGCACATTTCGGGAAATCGCGTCGATAGCCGCGCTTACCACACGATCACCACCGCGCAGCTTTTGACCTACGTCGACCGGCACGCCACGGACCCCAAGGTGCGGGAGGCGCTCCAGTCGCTGGGTCTCTTCCCTCCGCCCTGGGAGTCTTCGCCCTTTTCCGGCGATGCCTTTTTTGCGGGCAAGGCCGGTTTCACCGAAAAGCTCGGCGCCTATCACGCCAAGATGGCGACCTTGGCCGTGACCGCGGAGGCCCGTTTTCAGCACCTCGAGGCCGCCCTCCACTACCGACCCGAGGATGCCGAGACCCAGCTCGGGATGGCCCACTATTATTTAGGAAAAAATCAGCTGAAGGAGGCCGAGCCTTATCTATTGAATGCCCTGCGCCTCGCCCCCCAGACCCCGGGCCTGCAAGACACCTTGAAGGCCACCCAACTCAACCATATGAATCACTTGGGCGAGCGCGCCCAAGCCGACCTGCGCGAAGCCGACGCCTTGCTCGCCCAAGGCAAGGTCGCGGCGGCCGAAAAGCTGGTGAAGCGCGCGGCCCAGACCTCGGAGGCGCGCTTCGACCACCACGCTAAGATGCTCTGGGAGGAACCGAATCACCAGCTCCGCACCTCCCGCCTCGATGCCCAGCTGAAATTCCAGCAGGCGCGCCTCCTGGAGACCCAGGCCAAGACCGCCGAACAATTCAGCGAGGCCCATTTCCTTTACGTGCTGGCCGAGAGCAGCGCCCAAGTCGCCTTGAGCAAGGATCCCAAGGACGCGGCGGCCTTGGACATCGTGGCCCGGGTCGGCAAGATCCAGGTGGGGCAAAAGCAGCAGGGCGCGGCGCTTCAGGAGGAACGGGAGATTCGCCAAGACCTCGACCGCGCGGACGAGCTGCTCCGGGACGGAAAGACGGAGGCCGCCAAGAAACTGTTAAGCAAAGCGGCCAAGGCCCTCCAAGCGCGGCAGGACAACCACGGCAGATTCTTCGCGGAGGGCTCCGATTTCCAGGCCCGTGGCGCCCGCCTCGAGGCCGAGCTAAAGTTCCACCAGGCCCGGGCGCTGGACGGGAAACGGCCCGCTCAGGGACGCGAGGCCCAAGACCTCTATCTCCAGGCGGAGAAGGCCGCGGCCGCACTGCTGAAGCAAGACCCCAAGGACAAGGTCGCCCGTCGCCTGCTGGAGCGCCTCGAGCAGGTCCGCAACCTCTACAAAGACTCCGCCCTCAAGCAGGACCAGGAGATCCACAAAGGCCTGCGCCGGGTGGACGCCCTGCTCGCCCAGGGAAAGACCGAAGAGGCTCAGCGCCTGCTGCAAAAGACCTGGGTCTCGGTGGACGCGCGGTGGAATCACCACGCCAAGCTCCTCGCCGAGAATCCCTATTTCAAGGCCAGCACCGCGGCCATCGACGCCGAGCTTAAGTTCCACCATGCCCGCATCCTCGAGCGCCAGGCCCAGACCCAGGACCAGTGGGTCGAGGCCGCCAAGGTCTACGCGGCGGCGGAGGCCAGCGCCACCGCCTGGATCGAGCGGGCCCCCAAGGACAGCCAGGCCCATCTGCTGCGGGCCAGGATCCGGCACGTCCGCGAGAATTACCGGGGCGCCGTGGAGGATTACGGCAGCACCCTCGCCAAGGCCCCCGATGCCGCCGCGAAGGAACGCATCGCCCTGCAGTGGTCTTTCTATCTGGAGGAGCTGAAGAACCTCAAAACGGAATTAAAGCGGATGCGCGGTCTCTGGAAGGACATGGCCGTGCCTCCATCGCCCTTCGACCAATACCGCCTGCAGAGCCGCGAGCTGGCGGTGACGCGGGCCCTGCAGGCCGTCGCCGGCAGCGGCCTCGATCAGGGCCTGTGGATCCCCGACCCAAAATTGAAAGGTCCCCAGATTGCCGAGGCGAAGATCCAGGCCTTCCAGGAAATCGGCAAAGAAGTGGGAGAACTCGAGCAAGGGGTGAAAAACCTCGGCTCCGAGGCCGCGCTGAAGACCTATCACGAGGGCGTGAACAAGGTCGTCCAAAGGGCCGGGCTCAAGACCTCGGACCTGCCGGCCGACCTGCAAAACTTGGTGGAGATCGGTCCCGAAGGCCAGGTGATCTTCAAGCCGGAGCCGCCCAGCCCCGCGGGTACGATTTCCGTCCATGGAAAATCCGAGGTGGAACGGAAGCTTTCGACCCTGCAAAGGCTCGACAACCTCGCCTTCATCCGCTGGAACGAGCGGCAGGCCGCCACCGCCGCCGACCCCGTCCAGAAATTATTCTACGAGACCCAGGCCCTGCTGCGTCAGGACAAGATCCACGCGACCCGCCTCAAGATGGCCGATTTCCACGCGGCGGTGAAGGCCCAGGTGGCCGTCGATCCCGGCTACCTAGAGAAGAATCCCGAGATCGGCGCCATGTATGAGCAGACCAAGCTGGTCCTGAAGGAAATCAGCCTCAAATCCTTGGACCAGCTCGGCGAATTCAACGAGCTCAACCTCGCCCAGCGCGCGGCCATGGAGTATGTGCCGAAGACCACCCAGGCCAAGCTCAACAAGGTGATGATGAATGCCCTGCGGGCGGAAATCGAATCCGGCCGCGCCTTGACCCTCGACGAGGCGATGCGGAATCTGAAGGCGGAGTACCAACGCCAGAAGGCCGCGGGCGAGGCCTTCCAGGTCACCTCCCACAATATGATTCATCCGGGGACGAAGTTCGACGCCCTGAGCCCCGGCAGGCCCGAGACCCTCGCCTACCTCTTCGACGAGTACCTGGGTTGGGAGAAGGACAAGGGCTTCAAGGCCCTGCTCGAGGCGGAGCTCCGCCCCGGTCTGGAGCAGCGCCTCAGCCCCGACCAAGACCGGCGTTACAGCTTGGAGTTGGCCAAGACCCTGCGCGGCAACAGCGATTATTCCACGGCCGCCGAGTTGTTGGAAAAGCTCTTCGGGAAGGATTTGGAGGCCGCGAAGCAGAAGATCAGTCCCGACCGGATCCAAGAGATCAAGACGGAGGTCCAAACCAAGGACCGAGCCAAGCTCGAGAAGGAGATTCGGGAGGCCTTTAAGAAGAACAAAAGCCGGGTGCAGCTTAGCAGGGAGGACACCGATAAGGCCGTGGAGGAGGCCCTGGCGGCCCAGAAACTTCGCGGGGATGCCGGTATCCCCGGCGGGGACGCGATTCTACAAAAAGACATCCGGGAAAGAATTGAAAAAAGACGGGCCAAGTTGACGGAGCCGCTGATTCAAAAAGCCTTGGATCAGGCGGTAGCGGCCAAGATCGATCTGAAAATCCGGTCCGAGGCCTACGGCCATATGCCCAACATGGTCGGCAGCCACGACCCCATCGCCCAAGAGGCCTGGAAGATCTTCAACGACATGAAGGATCCCAACGACGAGTGGGACAACCTGGCCGACCACAGTTGGGACGCGCTGAAGACCGAGGCCATCGTCATGGCCGTCACCCTGCCGATGACCCTGGGGGTAGGGACGGCGGTGCGGGCGGGGATGAGCGGGACCAAGCTCGCCATCCGCATGTTGAATGCCGGCCGCTGGGCCAGTGCCGCCACCAAGGGCGGCATCCTGATCACCGGCGCGGCCGCGGAGGGCCTGGTCCAGACCTTCCTGGCCTCCGCGATCCACAACCGGGACTTCGAGTGGAAGGAAGTCGGCTTCAACATCGTGACCAGCCTGGCCTTCCACGGCGGCAACCGGCTTTGGGGCAAATTCGCGGACAAGCTGGGCATCGGCGACCGCGCCATTCAGGCCGCCCTCCAACGCGGAGAATCCGTAGTCGGAATGAAGGTGGGGAACTTCGCCGGCATGATGCTCGTCCAGACCGAGCTCTCCGCGGCCATGAACTACGCCCTGGAAACCATCCAAGGGCACCCGGGTCCGGGCTTTTGGACCCTGGAGCGCCACTTGGGCGAAGGGGTGCGGCAGCTCGCCTATCACGGCGGCACCAAGGTCCTGAATATCGCCACCCGCAATTGGGCGGCCAACGCCGAGCTGCGCGCTAAGCTCAAGGCCGAGGTCGCTCAAGACCATTACCAGCAGCTCCTGAAGCAGGGGAAACTCAGCGCCCCCGAGGCGCGGAAGTTGGCGGCGGAGCGGGCCCACCAGGAGATACCCTCCGTGCTGGACGGGCAGGACCCGAAACAAATCGGGGCGATGCTGGCCTTCCGCAAGGCCAATCGCCTGGTCGAGAAGCTGGGCACGGACCCGGATTCGGCGGAAGGCAAGACCCTCGCTTACATCCTCCAGCACGCCAACGATCTGCCCGGGGCGGAGAAGGCGCTGGGGGAATTCAAGGACCTGGACGGCTTCGTCCGAGAGCGCCTCAACCTCGATCCCACGAGCCAACACGGCAAGGCTGTCATGAAGCAGTTCGCCGAGGCCCTGGCCCACGGCAAGAAGTCGGAGGCCCTGCTCAAGGAATTTCCGGAATTGGGCCGCCTGCTCGAGGCCCAGGAAGTCGCGGCCAAGCAGCTGCTGGCCAAAACCGGCATGGACAAGGTGAAGGGGCAGGACGCATTGGCGAAGGCCTTGGTCGCCCTCGCCTTGGAGCGCGGCTATGGCGTGGATGATCTGGCGCGGTTCGGCGAGGTCCTGGCCCACAATCCCGAGCTGTTAAAAAACATCGTCGACAAATTCGGCGGTGATGCCAAGCGCGCCTTCAGCAACACGGTCGAGGGGAGGCAGCTGGCCGGCCTTCTCCTGGTGGACGCGATGCGGGCCTCGCCGGATTTCGATGCCTTCGCCGCCACCCTGAAGAACCTGGAGGCCCACGCCAATTATCACTTGAGCGACGTCGACCAGGCCGGGCTGCTGCTCGGCGGCATTCCCCTTTCCGACCGAGTCGCCCTGTTCCGCTGGTCGGCCCGGGAGGGGCGCGGGCAGCACGAGTGGAGCGCCGACCTGCAGGGTATGCTCGAGGGCCGGGTGCAGTTCCGGATCGTGGACGGCCGGGTGGAGCGCGTCGAGCAAAGCGAGGCCGAGGGTGCGGGGGCGCAGCGGGCGACGGCGAAACAATTCGCCGCCCTGAATGACGAGATTCTGGCCTGGGCCCACACTGACAATTTCAGCGCGGCCAACCAAAAGCTCGCGATGGAGGGGATGGCCGACCGCGTCCTGCGCAGCGCCGGATACAAGCCGGGCAGCGCGGAGTACCGGGCCCATCGGGACTTCCTGCTTAAGCACTTCGAGGCGGTGGCGCGGGGCGAGACCAACCCCGAGGACGGGTATTGGCCCAAGGTCGCCGTCGACCTGGAGACCCATCTTCGCAAGGGCGGCACCATGACCTACCTGAATAAGGACGGCAGCCAATACGCGGTCGGTCCCGCCAAGCCGGCCAAGGTTGCGACCGCCGGGACCGGCGATGCCACTCGACTGGAGACGCCGCGGCCGAAGGCCGTTAAAAAAACGGAGCAGGCCGCCGCGCGCAGCGCCAAGGCCGATCGCCGCGACTTAAGCCTCGAGGCCGAGAGGCCCGCGACGCCCTCGAAAGCGGAAGGCGCCAAGGCCGCCGACACCCCGGCGCCGGTGCAGCCGCTCCAACCGACCGACGCGCTTGCCGCGGGGACCCGTCAGGCCGGGGAGCACCTCGTCGGCGAGCTCTTCGATTATTACCACGGGAAAGACACCCGAGAGACCCTGGCCGCCTTCGCCCAACAGCGCGATGCCTGGGGCGCCGAGGCGCGGTCCTTCCAAAAGGAGCTCGGGAAGCTGGAGGCCCTTTGGAAGGAATACGGGCGCCTGGAAAAAGACTACCGCAAGAAACCCAGCCCGGAGAAGAGCGAGGACCTTCATAAAAAATGGCAAGAGGTCCAAGCGCTGGCGGAGGGGCTGCACGATTCCAAATACCATAAGATGGAACGGGCCCACGCCGCCCTGATGTTGGAGACCCAGGCGAAGCTCGCCCCCCTGGAGATCTTCCTCGGCATGGAGCAGTTCCCCTCCCTCCAGCAGGCGCGCCAGCTCGGGAATGAAAGGTCAGACTTAAATTACGAGTTGAATTTCACCCCGCCGGAAAAAATGGGGGCCTATGCCGACGATTGGAGCCGAGTCCCCGCGGAGAAATTGGCGCGGATGGACGTCAAGGTCGCCGGCATGGAGAAGGCCCAAGAGCTCGCCAAAAAGATGGCGGGTCGGGGTGAATTCGAAATCCAAGACGAGCTCAAGCTGAGTCCCGACCAAAAGAGCGGCGAAATGACCGTCGTGGTGAAGAACAAGGTCGTCGAAAAGTTTACCGACGAGCACGGTAAGGAACAAAGGCGCGAATACGAAACCACCCAACGCGTCGTTATTAAATTTGAATTGGATTTGACGGCGAAGCCGATGGATCAGGCCGATCCCTGGGCCGTCTCCGCCGCCGACAAGGTCGAAGTCGCGCCGCGTGCGGGCGAGCCCGCCGCCGACCGGCGTGCCGCCGTCGCCTTGCCCGGCCTGGTCGCCGGCCTCGTGACCCTGCTTGCGCCGGACCTCGCCCATGCCGCCGACAAGGCCGGGGAGGCCTCCGGCGGCGGCGCCGCGCCCTGGATCGTGGGGGCGACCTTGCTGGTCTTGGGCGGGATCGGAGGCCTGTTTCTCAAGCGCGCCAAGGGCAAGGCGGCGGGCCAGCCCGAGGCGTCTCCGCCGCTGCCGCAGCGTCGCGCGGTCGCCTGGGACCAGGCGCCGCCCCAACGGCCTCCGCTGGACGCGCCTCGCCCCGCCGTCGAAACGACCCCGCCGCGGGTGCCCGTGGTGGAACGGGTCCCGGAGGTCTTCTCGACCTTCAAATTGGGTTTGGAGCATCGGGCGATCGACCTGGGCGTTCTGCCGCCGAAAGTCCAAGAGCTCGACGTCTTCGTCGGCGACCCAGCCAAGCTCTCCGACAAGGCGGGGCTCGCCGTCGTCGTCCAAGACGGCGCGTCTTCCGGCGAGCCCGTCCTGCGCGGCAAGCTGCGCCGCGAAGGCGCCGGCTGGATCTTCTATCCGGTCGACGCGACGGACGTGTTCGGGGGCAACCTCCAGCCCAAGGCCCCGCGTCCGGACGGATTTGTCCCTCTTGAAAACCACGACTACCTCTGGTTCGGCATGGCTTGGTTCCAGGTCGAGGGACAGACCTTGCGCCAGGCCCCCGGGAGTCCCGAAGTAAGCCTGCACTTCCGGGACGGAACGGGACACGCGCGCGCGCAGGCCGACCGCGTCGCCGTCCTGCCCCATCCGGACCAGGCGCCACGGGACCAGCCGCCGGCCCCGGCCGCCGATCCGCTCTTCGGCGCCAAGGCCTTGTTGGCGGAAAACGAGCCCGGCCGGCCTCGCCGCGGCACGGTCTTGAAGACCCAGGCGACGGAGGAATACGGCGTCTCCGCGGCCAAGACCCACGAGGGGGTCGGCAAGAGTTACAACGAGGACGGCTTCGTCCAAGGCAAGGACTGGGCCCTGGTGATCGACGAGGTCGGCACCGGCGGCTCGCACGGCAAGGCCGGCAAGGTCTTCGGCGAGGCGGTGGCGAAATACATGGCCGAGCACGCCGGCGACGGGCCGCCCGCCCAGGTCTTTCGGCAGGCCCTGCTCGCGGGCGGAGACGCCATCAACGCCTCGCCCTACGCGCGCTCCAGCGTGGTAGCGGTGGGGCATTACATCGTCCGGAACCCCGACGGCAGCCGCACGGCCGTCCTCGTCCACGTCGGAGACGCGGTGGGGATGGTGATCGCGAAGGACGGCCGCATCAAGCACCGTAGCCAGGATCAGTCCCTGGTGGAAGAGCTCGTGGAGAAAAATCTCGCGGCCGAGGGCATCCCGGCCACCGCGCGAAAATTCGGCCTGCACACCGACGACGTCGAATTGATGAAACGCGCCCACCCCAGGTCCAATGTGGTCCTGGGCTCCTTGGGCGGCGGCAAGAATACCCAGCCGGTCGTCACCGAGGTCCGTCTGGAGGCGGGAGACCGCATCGTGATGATGTCCGACGGGGTGAGCGACAGCCTGAGCTCGCGGGAAATCGCCGGCCAAGCCCTCGCGGCCAAAAATCCCGGACAGGCCATGGACGGCATCTTTAATACCGCCTTCGGAAGGATGGGCAGCGCCCACGAGGCGATGGGCGCCAAGCGGGAGTGGAAGCTGCAATGGCAGGATTTGGGCCCCGGCGAACGCATCGAGGTCCTCCGCGACGGGAAGAAGCGCTACATGCGCCGCGACTTGGACGAGGCCACTAATGCCTATGTGTATTCCGTGTTCAGCGCCAAGGAAGGCGGAATCCTGATCGAGAGCTTCAGTCGCCCCCTCGGACTGCGCACCCCCATCACGACGCCGGACGGACAGCAGCGCTGGATCGACCAGAACGCCAACATTTGGGATCGCCAGAGCGGCGGCACCTTGCTCGCCCACTACAAGCCCTCCGACAACATCACTGTCCACGTCTATTTCCACGAGACGGCGGAGGGCGGCGCCGGAAAAACCGAGGCCAAAAAAGGCGAGCCGCCGGTTCCAGGAGGGACCGAAATACCCGCCGATGCCCGGCGGCTCTTGGAAACCAAGGGCTCCCTCGTCCTGGGCCGCGTGGGCGACTGGGTCTTGGGTTCGCCCCAGGATAAAAACAGCCTGATCTCCGGGCGCCAGGCGACCCTGACCTACAAGCGGGAAGGCGACCGAGACGTCTACGAGCTTCGGGACGGCGCCCAAAGTCCCAAGGGCTGGGTGGCCAGCCTAAACGGCACCTTCGTCAACGGCCGGCGCCTCCCTTCGGGCGAGGCGGTGACCTTAAAGGACGGCGACGTCTTACAGATGGGCCACGAGAAGATCACCTGGACCGCCCCGAGGAAAGCCGGGGACGGCGATCTCTCCCGCACCATCACCGCGGGGGATTGGGCCATCGTCCATCCCCATCTCTATCAGGCCAAGCAATTCACCCAGGAGAATTTGCTGGAGGGGACCCCGGTCAACGGCCTGGAGGTCCCGGGGCGCAGCGCGGTCTATATGGAGGGCGCGGGTCGCTATGCCGAGGATCCCGCCAACCGCGAGATCATCGTCTGGGACCGGAGCCAGGACGTCGTGGTGCGCGACTTTCTCGCCCAGGCCCAGGAGCAGGTGAGGCGCGCTATCGGGAAGGAATTCCTGGACCCCGCGGATCCGAATTTCGAGCGGGACCTGCAATTGGCGATGAGTATTTACAATGTCCTGCTCCGCAAGGAATTTCGCGACCCGGGCGAGGACGCCAAGGGCGCCCTGCGCCGGCTGGACGCCTTCATTGCCGACAAGCGGGACCAGAAAATCCTGGTGGGCGAGATGCTGAAGCGGAAGTTCCCCTTCTGCCGCCACCTCGCCCTGCTCACCCAGGCCTTTTTGGCTGACCTGGGGGTCCGCAAAGTCCAGATGGTCCGCGGCAGCATCATCGGCGGGGCGCATGTCTGGAATGAGGTCGAGATCGGTGGGCAACGCCGCGTGATCGAAATCACCGACGCCTTTTACGCCGGGAGCCATCCCCTTCTGCCTCCGGACATCAACATGATCTATCATCACGAGCCGCGTGCCGGCCGGGTCCAGTGAGGCGTGCCTAGCGCGGGGCTCGGGCCTAGACGCGGTTCATAATTCGAGAATGCTTTGCCGTCGCTTCGTCGGCCGAAAGAGCGGCAATGTCATTTTGTCAGCGTCGTCGTTTTTTGCAGGAACGTCGGCGTTTTTTGGATCGGTGATTTGACTTCCGTGGGGGCTATCGTTTGCCCCTTTTGGGGAGCCCTCAGGCCTTTCAAACGGAGAATTTCATCGATGGCCGCCTTATCGGTAGTCTCCACCCGCGTATCATTGAGGTCCAGGGTCTTGATTTGAACCGGGAAAGGAACGCACTTCTTGCTGAGGCTGGCGCCGTTGGGGACGGCGCCGCAAAGGTATTGATCCTGCCCCACTTGATACACGGCCCCTGCCGCGGAGAGGTCCTCGCAGAACGTACACCAACAGAATCTCTGATCATCCCCTCTACCCCAGGTGATGCAATCCCAGCCGTCGCATCCCGCGTACGTGCATTCGTCCACCAGTGTCCCATCGTCAATGGCGAAGGTGGATCGGCCGACGAACAGAAGGCAGAGAAGGCTCAACACTAAGAGGCCAAGTTTCATTCTTTTATTTTCCATTTCTTTTTCCTTATTTTAAGTGAATTTTAGGAATTCCGACCCCATGAATCAAGGAAGGATTTGCGAAGCGGTCGGATCCAGCAGGCGGGGCCTAGCGGAGGGCCCGGGCCTGATTCGACGCCGCGAAGTAAGACCGGTCGGCCATCCCCCGCAGGTAGACCGGCAGGGTCTCCCCCAGCCGCCGCGAGATCTCCCAAAAATCCGCGTCGAGGTTGCGTGCCCGCCAGCGGAACTCTTCGAGGTAGGCCATGATCTCCGAGACGTAGCGCTCCTCGCGGTTCGCCTCCGCCAGTCGCAGGGGCCGGGAGCCGCGCTCGGTTCCGAAGAAATTTCCGGTGACGTGGCGCCAGTGTTCCGCCTCGTGGGCCAGGGCCTTGACGCGGTTCATCAGCTCGGCGAAGGCGCGCTTGCGCCCGGCCTCGTTGCCGAGGTCGAGCTCGGGGGCCTTGATCAGGATGAGCGGCCCGCCCCGCTCACCGCCGTGCGGAAAGAAGATCGACAGGTCGCAGTCCCGCGTCTTGCCCCAGGCCGCGACGCGCCGATCGAATTCGGCCGCGGGGACGAGCTCGACGTCGAATTTTCGCGCCATCCAGGCGAGCATCAGGGCCTCGGTGACGGGACTGGAATTAATCTCCAAAAACCTGAAGAGATCCCCGGCCGCCAGGTCCCGCGATTCGGCGGCCCAGGTTTCGAAGGCCTTTACGAGCCGCGCCTTGTTCGCCTCCCTCAGCGCAGGGTCGTGGAGGTAGGGCGCGACGTCCTCCATGACGGCGAGGACCTTGCGGGCCAGCCGCACGTCGTGGAGGTAGGCGGTGTGGGAAGAGCCGTTGATCTCGAAGGCGAGCGACTCGCGGGTTCGTCCTTGGTGGAGCCGGTGCAGGATCTGCGAGAGCTTGGGGTTGGAGCCGGGGGCGCGGGAGAGCTCGAAGAGCTTCGCGGGGCTGTCTTGGACGGCGAAGATGTCGTGGAGCCGTTGCAGGACGAGCTCGCCCTGCGGCATTTCCCGAGCGATCTCCAGGGCACGGTCGATCTGGGCGGCGGGGTAGCGCGGGTCCTCGCGGCCGGTGCCGAAGGTCCGGATGATGCGCTCGGCCTGCCGGTTCAGGCCAGCGGAATTCCGGTAGGCGAAGTTGAACAAGGCGACGTGGTCTTGGGGGCGATAGTTCGCCCAGGCGGCGCCGGCCAAGTCGCCGTGGGTCCGCCAAAATCCCTCGGTGTAGAGGGGTTCCGCGAAGAGATTCGGCTCGCCGCCCTCGCCGAGTCCCTCCGACAGCCGCAGCCAATGCTCGCGGGAGCGGCCGCCTTCCATCCCGCCGAAGATCGCCTGCAGGACTTGGTTCCGGTAGGGCCCGTCCGATTCCGACACCGCGCGGCCCAGCAGGCGCTGGAGCAGCGCGTAGTCGAAGCTTCCGGTGGCGCTGCGGACGGCGTCGGAGCCGAAGACGTCCTCGATCGCCAGCACGAGGTAGAGCTGCTCGCGGCTGCCGGGCCGGGGGGCGCGGACCAGTGCCTCGAGGAGCCGCTCGTGAAAGTCCGGCAGGTCGCAGGGGATTCGCCCCACGGCCTGGACGATCTCCTCCGCGCGGGAAACCCATTCTGCCTTCGGGAACAGCGGAAGAAATCGCTCGCGCAGCGCCTCGAGGCGGGTCTGGGGCGGCGGGGATTCCGAGCCGTGGCGCCGGGAGAGGCTGTAGTGGCGCAGGGCCGCCGGCGCCTCCGCCATCGGCGGGCCGGCGACGAAGCCCTCGGCCACCGCTTGCAGGCGCGGCGGCACCGGCGGGAGACCGGCTCCCATCCGCTCGGCCCGCAGGTCCATGCGCCGCTCCCAAAGCGAAAAATCTTTGCCCAAGATCCGGTGCGCCAGGCGTCCGGCGACCTGAAAATGAAACAGGGTCGTGAAACTGTCGGCCAAGAACCCCGCCGCGCCTTGGGCCTCGCGCAGGCCGAGGCTCTGTTCCAAACCGTGCCCCAAGGTGATGCCCGCGAAGGGGACGGCGAGGGGAAGGATTTTTGTGGAGATCGCGGGGAAGGGGCCTGGTCCGGTCGAGGGTGCGCCGACCCTGCGAAACAGCGAGCCCCCGGCCCAAGCGCTGAGCCGCAGGCTGCCGAGGACCAAGGCGGCGGAGGCGAGGTCGTGCCCTGGGGAAGAAGGGATCTCCCGCCCCAGCCAGCGCGCGCCGAGGCGCCCGGCCAGGGTGAAGGTCGAGACCTCGGCGCCCCAGGCGAAGACCGCGGCGGCCGCCCGCGGCGCGCCGGAGCTTAGGGCCCCGAGGCGGGCGATGCGATAGGTGGCGCCGCCCAAGGTCATGGTGGCCAGGGCCAGGGGGTCGAGGCTGTGCTGGGCCAGGTGCTCGATGAAAAATTCGCATTTCTGGCCAAGACCGCCCCGTCCGCTCAAGGCCTCGAGCCGCCGACGGGCGCGAGCCTGGATTTCCGGGATGTCGTCTTGTTGGAGAAGGCTTTGATAGAGGGCCGCCGCAGCGTCGGGGCGGCGGGCCGCGACCATCCGATCCGCCAGATGAAGCAGGCCTAGCGCGCGCAGCTCGGCATCGCCTTCGCGGGACAAGGCGTCCAGCTCGGCCGCCTGCGGCGCGCGCAGGCGCAGCGCCGCCGCGAAGGCCGCGGTTTGCGGGTCGGTGAGGTTCCGGATCAAGATGCCCTCCGAATAGATCCGTGCATCCATCGCCCTTCAGCCCCCCGAGGGCCGAAAAATGCGGGCAAAACTTTATTTTAGGTAGGCGGGTACTTATCGCCGTCGGTCGAAAAAGTTGTGCAAGAAAGATTCTCCCGGACTCCAAGGCCCGACCATCGGTGGTTTTTCAACAGCCTGTTAGGAATAAATGGCTCGAATTCCTTCCTGCCATGGCAAAAGCCGGACGTTCCCAATTTTCTTCGGATGGGGATCCCTCGACAGGCAAAACAATTCGGATTTTTTAAAATCGGGCAGAAATCGCTCGAGTGTCCGCGTGTCGCGATCGTCCACATTTTCCGAGGATTTTATTTCAATCAAGGCGGTCGGCAGACCGGGCCGTTCGATGATCAAATCGATCTCCGCGTGATCCTTCGTCAATAGGTAGTAGAATCGAAAGTCTTTTTTCAAATAGTCGTTCAAACGCAACAGTTCCAAGATAAGCCATTGTTCGAAAAGCTTGCCGTAGCTGTAGGTGGTGGTCACCGGCGGCTGGACCAAGGAACCGTCCAGGGCCCCCTTGATTCCCAGATCGAAGAAATAAAACTTGGGGCTTTGCCTTTGCTGCTTGCGCACGGATAGGTGGTAGGGGGGGAGCATGTATCCCAAGAGGGTGTCTTCGAGAATCTCAAAATAGGATTGGACCGTTTTCACGTCCGCGCCGACGTCCTTGGCGACGTTCGAGAAGTTGAGAATTTCGCCGCTGCATTGCGCGGCGATGGGAAGAAATCGGCGGAAAGGATCTAGCTTCCGGACAATTTGTTCCGCGGCGATTTCTTCTTTTAAGTAGGTCAGCGTGTAGGCCTTTAAATATTCCTTTTTTTCCTCGTCCGTCGCGAACTGAGTTATTTTGGGAAGAGTGCCCCAACGCAAGGCGCTTTGCAGATTGAAGTCCTCTCCCATTTCTTGGTGGGTGAGAGGATAGAGGCGATTGACGAAGGCCCTCCCCGCCAACAAATTAGCGGCCCCGCGTTTGAGTTTTCTGGCACTGGATCCCGTCAGTGCGAACTTCAGAGGACTGCTTTCAATGAGGTGATGCGCGACGTTCAAGAGCTTCGGGACTTTTTGGACTTCGTCCAACACTACCCAAGAATACGTTTTCCCTTTCTCCATGGCCCTCGCCGTCAACTCCCCCGGATTTCTGGCGAAAAGATCTTCTTGCATAGGGTCCAGCAGGTCGATCCAGAGGGTTTGTTCAGCCCGAAAAAACTCGCGGAGGAAGGTCGATTTGCCGGTGCCTCTGGCACCGAACAAGAAGAAACTATTTGATTTTATAGGGTTTAATAACCTGCTAAACATAATCCATATATATACGTTAAATATGGATTATTGTCTAATGGCTCTTGGTGGTTTTTGTCGGGATCGATGTGTTGAAGTCCTATAGGGTCTATAGATGGTACGGCAATAGGTGAAAAAATAGGGCGATAAAGAGCCTGCCGGTGTGCAGGCTATGAAGCTAACTGATCTGATAAATCCTCGCGAGACAGCGCCGCAGGCGCATGCTCCATTTTCATTGGAGAAGAGCTTGGACCGCTCCGCTTTATCCAAGGCCTACGGCGAGGCCCTTTCTTCCGAAATCCTCCAACTACAAAGAGAAGCCGATCCTGAGTTACGAAGCCAAGGGCTGTTGAATGTAGCGACTCGGAAAGAGCTGCGCGGCAATCTCGCCTTCGCCACCGAGGCCTATGCCTGGCTTGTGGAACATGGGACAGGGACGGCCCGAGAGAAGGCGGAGGAGCGGCTGAGGCTGTTGGAAGGTCAAGGATCCTTTGGACGGCGCGCCGAAGACCTCCTGCGTGGCTTCGCCAAAGAGGCGAGCGATCCGGCCATGTTGCTGGCGATGGGTGTTGGAGGAGGCGTCTACAAGGCGACGAAGCTAGCGACGATGAGCCGGCTGGCGGGCAGCTCGGGGTACTGGGGCCAAGGCGTGGGGATGAAATTGGCGGGCAGTGTGGCGGGCTATGCCCTGGAGGCGCCGGTGTTCACGGCGGTGGGGCGTTGGGGCCGGGGCGAGAAGTTGTTAGGTCCAGGCGTAAAGGAAGAGCTCTTGTCGAGCTATCTGGTCCTAGGCGCAATGAAGACGGTTGGCGGGGTGTCGAGGGGATTGAGCCGTGAGTTGGGTAGTCCCAGATTGGAGAAGGTTGCGGGGGACGTCGGTCTCTACGGGGGTATCCTGTTGGGGCACAAGCTGGAGACGGTCGCGGGCTTGAGGGAGTGGCACTCTGGCGGACGGGAGTGGGTGGACGGCCTGGCGATGTTCTTCCAGTTGAAGGCCTCGGGGAGGATCTTAAATCACCTGGGAGGGGAGCGCTACCGTGGGATGGAGCGGGAGCTGGAATACCGTTCGGAACACCTCGCGAACTGGGGCGGGATCCACCGTGCGGCGAACGGCGGAGATTATCCTAATCGGATGCCCCGAATTGGGAGGGTATCGGATCCGAGGGAGAGTGCCGCCAACGAGGGGAGGTACGAATCCTCCGAAGCCGGCCTCATGCCCATGGCGGTGGGAGCGGAAGTGTTTGAGGTGGGCGAGCGAGTCAAGCTTCATCCCGCACCAAGCCCGGAAGTCTTGGAGAATAGTCTGCGGGTCTTCAATATGGCGGAGGGAGGCGAGTCTTCCGGCCCGGGACTCTTGGGGAGAATGGGGGCCAGGATACGAGGTTTCTTCACTAAAGAGGCCTCTCCAGCGCTTTCCATCCAATGAAGCTCAAGTTCAAGCGGAGCAGCCCCGTGAGGTAGAGGTCGTCCTATTGCCCCTGGTTCCCGAGACGACTTTGCAACGGCCCACGACGGTATCGATCCCGGGAGGGATCCGTGCGACGGGATCGCCTGATATTAAATCGAACCCGGTTCAATGGCGAGAGGTAGCCAGATTCGAGATGGCGACTCGAACGGTGACGAATGAGGAAGTGGAGACTTACAGCAAGGAATATCAAAAGTATCCTCTGGGCCTGATCTGGGGAGATGGGGAGAGGTATCATTTGATTGCGCGAGGCGAGGCTTGGGATGGGAAACGAGAAGCGAGGGCGCAAACGTTATTGGACAAGATGTTTGAAGGTTTTGCCAAGCATCCATCGAATGAACGGGAGCGGAGGATTTCTCAAATCGCGGAGCATCCTGTCTTGGCGGAATTGTTGGATACGGTGAGGAAGCGGCATCCTAGGGCGCCGATCTTTCAATTGGACGAGGCACAAAAGAGGGCAACGGACTGGAGCCGGATGGGCGAGGAGCATGTGGAATACGTGGTGTTCTGGGACCTGTTGGCGTCTTTGGGACTGGAACCCTCGTTCGAGGGACTGTGTTTGTTTTTCAAGGGACTTCAGGGACGAGGGTATTTGAAGGGATTTTCTTTCGAGAGCCAGCGAGTGGTTCCGGAATTAAGCAAGAGAGAGCTAAAAACGGGATTCAACGGTCCCAAGCAGGCGGCGACGATGATTGATTGGTATGAGTCGGTGGGCCTGGCGAATGCCCTGGGCGGGAGGCTGCCGACGGAGTGGGAGCAGGAGGTGGCGGTGCGGGGCCCGGCGTTGCGGATGGAGACGGACAGCAATTTGGAGAACTTTGAGAACTTTTATGTGGGGGAGGTAATTCCGGAGACCGCGCCGATTCAGGATCGCGGCATGGTGAGAAATTTGATTGCCGGGGGCAAGGCGGTGTTTGGCTACCGGAGGTACGGGACGGCGAGCGGCGGGTTGAACCCGCAAGAGGCTTGGTATGACCAGAATACCCTCCCGGAGCGAGCGGATTGGGGACCGGCGAATGGGTATGGGCTACGTGGGATGGTGGGAGGAGTTTGGGAATGGGCAGGGAATAATTACGATACGAAAAACCCTTGGAGGTCCCTGCGCGGCGGGTCCTGGCGCAACGACAATCCGGGCGACTTGCGCGCCGCGTACCGCGGCGACAACCACCCCGATAGACGCAGCTACTATTTCGGGCTCCGGGTTGTGGTAGCCCCCCAGGACTCCCCAGTAAAGTAGGCTTTAACCCTTTTTCCTTTTGATTCTTCATGTCCCGGCGGCCGCCGGGACGGTTTTTAAAAAATGTGAGAAGAGCCTCAGATCCTCGCGCGATGGTATGATTTTTTGCGGTATTTATCGCCGCAAGTCGCTAAATTTCCGCGGTCGGAGAGATATCTTTTGGGAGAACGTCTTGAGCGGCAGGAGGACATCTGCCGTCTTGACTTTGTTGATAAATGATATCTATCATGGTAGATACTATTTTGGAGGTAGCAGTTGCAAACCGCGAAAATATTCAATAATGGCCGCAGTCAAGCCGTCCGTCTTCCTAAAAATTGCCAACTCCAGGGCTCGGATGTCTACATACGAAAATTGGAAGGAATGGTAGTGCTCATCCCCAAGAAGTCTCCCTGGGCTTCCTTGATGAGAAGTCTGGAGATGTTTTCTGACGACTTTATGAGCGACCGAAACCAACCTGCGCGGCAGAAGCGTTCCCGTCTTTCATGAAGTATCTGTTGGATACCAACATCTGTATCTACCTCATCAAAAAACAACCGTTAGGCGTGCTCCGTCGCTTGAAGGAAATGCGTTTGTCGGATATCGGCATTTCTTCGATCACGCTGAGTGAATTGGAGTACGGCGTCGAAAAAAGCCAAAGACGCGAGCAAAACAAGGCGGCGTTGATTGAATTCGCGGCGCCGCTGCAGGTCTTCCCCTACGACGACCTGGCCGCCATGGAGTACGGCAGGATCAGGGCCTTTTTAGAAAAGAGGGGAAGGCCTTTGGGGCCGCTCGATATGTTGATCGCCGCCCATGCGCTGGCGTTGAATTTCGTATTGGTGACCAATAATCTACGGGAATTCCGTCGAGTGCCTGCCTTGAGGGTGGAAAACTGGGTCCGAGATAATTGACTTCACAATTTTTCAAATCCGGGTTCTTCGGGTCCGGGAATATATAATACTATTTAACAATTTCATAGAGTTATAAGCGAGTCGCGCCTGGCATCGGCATTGCTTTCCCTTTCCTCAGGCTCTTAGCGGCGGGGTCTTTTGCCCCCTTGCTTCAGTGTCCTTTGGAAGGGATAGGCCCATGGTACTCCAAGGTTTAGCTCGTCAGGTTGGTCAGGGGATCGAAGGTCTTCTGTCACACGGCGTTGCTCCAGGCGAGCGTCTCTCAACAGAAGCCTCCACGTCTCAAGTCGCCAACCCTACCTCAAGAGATAAATTCAATGCCGAACAAATTCTCTCCCGATTGCCCTTTTCACAACCGAGGTTCCTAACGTCACTGGCAGCGAGGATCTTCGGCGAGGACAAGTCCCCCACTCAAGAGACGACTTCCGGGCTTACGAAATCACAAGAAAAACTATTGCAAGGAACGATGTCGGTGGAGGCAGGCGCGGCGGAACTTTCCTTGCTTAAGACGGTGGAGGCGAGCTCTTTGGATGCTACGCAGGCCGAGGCCCTGTTAGCGTACCGAGAAGACCTGACGGCCCGGGCCGAGGGCCTG
>JAANMT010001047.1_pt1 | contig 28629 bp, 32 predicted proteins | sample 7279711 | NCBI WGS metagenome assembly JAANMT01 (sample SAMN14094538, study PRJNA606508) | bioreactor metagenome | isolation source: A lab-scale SPAN reactor treating ammonium-rich wastewater day 1 | place: Ireland: Galway | collected 2017-01-16 | reverse complement strand
TGGCGCGATCACGAAATCGAGGACGCGCAAACCATCGGTTTTTCCGCGTTGTGCGTTTTGGCTTCGCTGGGTTTGGCCTTGCTTTTTGGCGATTTTTTGTCGTTTGGAACCTCTCTTTTTTTCGCGTGTCTTTTCGGCGTTTTCGGATATGCGCTGTACCGCATCGACTGGTGGGGCGGCGCGGACGTCAAGATCGTTTTTGGGCTTGGCATGCTTTCGAACCCGATGGTTTTTGGTTTTGTTCCGTCGCCCATTTGGCCCGCCGAGGTTTCGTTTTTTCTCAACGTGTGTCTTGCAAGCATTCTATATTTCGGGGTGGCCGAGGCGTTTGTTTTTCTAAGCACGGGGCGCGTGGAGAAAGAGCTTCCGTATGTTCCGGCGTTTTGTCTGGCGTGGCTGGCCACGGGTTTTTTCGGGGACGTGCTCGTGCGCGGACTTTCGTTGATTCGGTAGATCGCCGATCGCGCGCGTTTGTGTGCGTGCGCTGGCCGCGGTTGCACGCACGCTCTTGCGTTTTGATCGTGCGGGCGTTTTTAGGTGGGCGCGTCGCTTCCAAAGCTGTTGGCGCTGATCCCGTTGAACAGTTCGATGACGCCGAAGTCGATGGCCGCCATCATGTAGCACATGAACGCGATGTGCACGAATCCGCCCTGTATGGGTCCGCCGTCGAGGATTTTGATGAAGATGGCGGAGAAGATCGCGTGCAGAAAAACCATGATGACCATGAAGAATTTGACTTGTCCGACGTCGAGCGCGGCAAAGTTCAGAAACGAGAACGCGGGCAGGTCGCTTGCGTTGCTGAGGTCGAAGCCGGAGAACACGTTGCTTAGGAATACGGCGAGTCCGGCGGTGATGAACATGCTCATGGCGATGCCGACGAAGGCGCCGTAGATTTCGCCGACGGCGCCGCCCGCGGTCTTGTCCCGCAGTTTGCGCACCTGCAACAGCCGGTTGAGGTTTTGGCTGATGACCGTGCCCACTTGGAGGGGGCTGCCGCCGGCGTAGATGGCTTCGAGGAACATGGAGCCGAACTTGTAGATGTATCGGCTGCTGGATTCGATGGAGAAGAATTTCCAGCTGGTGAAGATGTTGCCGGTGATTTGGACGCGGCGGTGGAACCGCTCCAGGGTTGCGTTGAGGTCGGGGTATTTGTATGTCTTCATTTTGCCCAGAAGCGGCTCGAAGCTTCCTCGGTGGTTTTCGGCGGATTCACCGAGGCTTCGGATGAAGCTTTGGAAACTGATTTCGCGGTTTTTGACGCGTTCCTCAATCTGCCGCGAAAGGTATCCCGTGAAGAACAAGGGGGTGGTCGCGATGGCAAGTTGGAGCGACAGCGTCATGGTGGGAAACAGGACGAAGACGAGGACGCCGATGACGATGACGGAGATGAAACTGATGGGGAGCATGAGAAAGAGTTGTTCCTGTTCGGCCGACTGGTCGGTCATGTCGTGCAGTAGTTTGTCGCGGGGAAGGACGGCGCGGCCGAAGAACAAAAAGAACACGTCGACGATGACGAGTCCGAAGAGGAGCCACAACAGCACTTCCGATAGTTGGATCTGAATGAACAGCGGCAACAGCACGACGAAGATGGTCATGAAGGCGAAACTGGTGAGGAGGGCGCTGAAGAGTTCGGCGAGTGTGCTGATGAAGTAGATGCTTTCCTGGTAGCCGATTTCGATGTCGGCCATGAGCGTGCCCTGTTCGGCCAGCAGGTATGCGCCGAGGTCTTCGCCGTATTCGATTGTGTTGCTTAAGCGGTGCAGAAAGCGGGCGAACGTTTGGCTGGGCGTGATGTCGGCGACCACGCGTGCGGCGCCCGCGTATCCCAACCGCCAGTTGATGGCCAGGTTGTACACTTTTCGGAACTCGAAACTGATTTCCCCGTAGTGCGGGTTGTTGTTGATCGAGGTGAAAAAGTTCGAGTATTTGATGTTTTTTTGGGCGATTGTTCCAAGGAAGGTCACAAAGAGCGGGAGGTTGTCGTCGATCTCGCCTTTTTTGTTCTCGAGGTTAAAGTAGAGGAAGATGTATGCGCCCACGCCGCCGAGTAGGGGCGCGAACACGATGCCAATGGGCAGGAAAATGGGGTCGATGCCGAGAAAGGTCGTGGCGATGAATGCCAGCGCGGTCACGCCGACGGTGATCGCGACGATCGCGGGCAGCACGAATTTGACGATGAACAGGTTGACGTTTTCCTGTCCGGACGCGTACACGAGTTGCGTGAGGGTGGGCATTCAGTTGGCCTCTTGGGGAGTTCCCAGCATTCGTTCGATGCGCGTTATTTGTTTTTCGAGTTGTTCGAACGCGTCGATGGGGGCGTGGGGTTGTGCCGGCATGGCGTGGTTTCGTTGGAGCGCGTTTTTGTCGTGGATGCAGACGCGGAGCAGGTTGCGCGCGTCGATGAGTTCGCCTCGCAGGGCCGCGCGTTTTTTTTCCAAAGTTCCATCTCGAATCATCCGGTGGGCGGATTTTTTGATGCGTTCCACGTACATCGAGACCATGGTCAGGTTGTGCGAGATTCGGTCGATCCTCCGGCGTTTGACGGTCTGGCGTCGGGCGTTCCGTTCGGGTGTCGCGCGTGCAGGGGGGCGTCGGGGTCGTCCCGGTTCGGGCATTTAGGCGCCCTCCGTGAGTTCGCGGATCATCGCTTGGATGCGTGTGCGTCGCGCGCGCATTTTTTTTACCTCAGATGTTGAACGGCAGGGCCTCGACGCCCCCCGTTCGGTATTTTTGGAATACGTCGAAGGTGTCGTAGTAGTTGAAGATCTTGTTTTCGACCATGGCGCTGATGATCTTGCCGCGTTTTTCAATTTCCTTGTAGACTTCTTCTCGGTCCTTGACTTTCATTCGTTTGGCGACGATCGAGTCCATGGCAAACGAGTTGAACATGCCGCGGAACGAGTGGAAGTCTCGGTTGGCTTCCCATACGAACGTGTTTCGCGTGATCACGGAATTGCTGTGGATCGAGTAGCCTTCGATTTCGTTGATGTTGATGATGCGGCGCACGACGCGGTTGTTGATCGTGACGGGCGCTTGGAAGACGACGAGATTGAGGTTTGCAAGAAAGTCCTTGGGAATGAAGATGGGGTCGCCCGTGAGGCGCTGGACGAGCGTCGTGATGTGGCCCGCGTGGAACGTGGCCATGACGGGGTATCCGGCCTGCATGGCTTGGAAGGCGACGGCGCCTTCTTGGTCGCGGAATTCTCCGACGATCACGAAGTTGGGCCGGCATTCGAGGGCGAGTTTGAGGAGGTGGAACATGCCGAGTTTTCCCTCGAGAGTGATCGAGCGTTGCCAGTTTTTGTGCGGTAAATTGACTTCGGGCGTGTCTTCCACCGTGTACACTTTGGCCGTCGGATTGATGAAGGCGGTCAGCGCGTTCAAGGTGGTTGTTTTTCCCGATGCGGTTTCGCCGCACATGAAGAGGCTCAGATTGTTTTCAAGGCCGAGCCACAAATAGGCGGCTTCGTCGGCGCCCATGGTGTTCCAGTTGACGAGTTGCGTGACCGAAACGGGGGTGCTTGAGAACTTTCGGAGGGTATAGCTGGTTCCGCGTTTGCTGATGTCGGTGCCGTAGAGGATGTTTGCCCGGCTGCCGTCGGGAAAGGCGACGTCGATGATGGGGTGGCTGTCGGTCGCGGGGCGGTCCAAGAGTTCGGTGATGTGGTAAATGTATTTTTGCAACCCGTGTTCGCTTTCGAAGTGCACGTTGCTTTCGAGCGGGCCGAAGATTTTGTGGTAGATCCACACGTTGTTGGTTCCGTTGCCGCTGATTTCCTCAAGGAACGTGTCTTGGAATGCGGGGTCGAGCGGTCCGAGCCGCACGAGATCGCGTTTCATAAAGTACCGCAGGTTTTCGCGCACGGCCGGGTCCGCTACCGCGATTTTGTTGAGCACTTTTTCTTCGAACAGTTTCATGACCGGGTTGTCGCTGACTTTGGTCTGGTTGTCGAACAGTTTGTCAAGTTCTTTGTCGAATTCGGCGGTGTTGATCGGGTTGTGCTTTGCGTAAAACGCGTTTTGCAACAGGGTGTCCCGGATTTTTTCGTAGAGTTTGAGTTGTTCGGGGGGCATGGTCGGCGCGACCGACAGATAGTGTCGCATCCCCTTGTCGTCGGAGAGCACGTGCACGAACAAATTGGGCCCCGTACGGTAAATGTGGTTTGCGATCTCGTCCTCGCGCAGTTTGAATCCGAGTTGCAATTGCACGTATTCGGGTTCGCCGTACTCGGGGTGATCCTTGAGGTACTGCCGCAAAATGGGTGAACTTTCGATGGCTTCCCGTAGCGTCTCTTTTCCGGCCATTTTTATCCCTCCACGAAGAACGGCAGGCGCGAGTTGCCGAACTTGACGTATCCCCCAAGGATGTCGTATGCGTCCTGATAGCCCTTGATGCGCTTTTCGATCATTTTTTTGAGGATCTCGGTTCGTTTGTCGAGTTCGTTGTAGATTTGGCGTTTGTCCGAGTAGCCTTTGAGCGCGCCCACCTTGTTTTCCAGAATGTACGAGTTGAGGTATCCCTTGAATTCGTGTTCGTCGCGGTGCTGGTCCCAGAGAAAAATGGTTCGGGTCAGGACTCCGCCGCCCTCGAAGTAGCCTTCGAGTTCGTCGATTTCGGTGACGCGCCGTATGAACTGGTCGCCGTGAAACGTGTTTTGCATGATGACGACGATGTTGAGGTTGTCGATGAACGGTTTGGGAATGTTGATGGGCGTGCCCGACAAGCGCTGGATGATTTTGCCGAGGCTGGAGCCGTGAAACGTGCTCATGACCGGGTGTCCGGTTTGCATGGCCTGAAAAACGATCGAGCCTTCTTTTCCGAGGATTTGGCCGACGATGATGTAGTCGGGTCTTGACCGCAGGCTGGCTTTGAGGAGGTCCGCGTTGCTTGCCCGACCCTCTTTTTCGAGGGTGGCCTGCCAGTTTCCGTGCGGAACCCAGATTTCGGGCGTTTTTTCGATCGAGTATACTTTGGATCCGGGTTTGATGAATGCGCCGAGGCCTTTGAGGAGGGTGGTTTTTCCGCAGGCGGATTCGCCGCAGATGAAGAGCGACATCCCGTTTTCGATGCACATCCAAAGGTATGCGCCGGCGGCGGGCGAGAGCACGTTTTGTTCGATCAAGTCGATGATCGAGAGCGGGATCGCGTCGGGCCGGCGCAGGCTGAACGTGCTTCCGTTGCGGCTCACCAGTTCGCCGTAGATGATGACGACGCGCGCTCCGTTCGGGAGCGCACCCTCGGCCACGGGGATGGCGGCCGAGATGCGCTGGTCCATGCGTTCGGCCAACTGGATCATGAAACGGTCCACGATTTCCGGCGAATCAAAGAACACGTCGGTTTCCATGTTTCCGAAAATTTTGTGCACGACAAACACCTGCGTGCCGCGGTTGGTGATGTCCTCGACGTTGATGTCGTTCATGAGGCTGTCGATGACCCCGTAGCCGATGTTGTCGCGCCGGAGCGTGTGCATCAGGACTTCGAGTTCTTTTTCGCCGATGTATACTTTGTCGCTTCCCCCCGTGATTTTGGCAAGCGGTCCCGCGGACGGGGGTTTGTCGGTGACGACTTTTTTGGTGATTTCCGTAATGTTGTCCAGCCGGTTTTTGGTTTCGGAAAAAAACTCGGGGGTTTTTTTGGTGATCGCGTCCATGAGCGCCTGTAGTTTTTTTTTCTGCTCGGCGGTCGGACGCGGTTCGATCAAATAGTATTTTTGCACGCGGGTGGCCTTGTCCGTGAGAATGTGCGCAAACACGGGTCCCTCGATCGGATAGATGAGGTTGACTTCTTTGAGCGCGGCCTCGTCGTTGCCGATGGTTTTCATGAATTCGGGTTCGCCGTCGGTCTTTCGGACGTTTTCCACGCGCTCGCGCAAATGCGGGTATTCCTCGAGTGCCTTGGCCACTTCGTCGGCCTTCATGCGCGCCATAGCCTGTTCCGGCAGAATAACGAAGTTGTTCTATTAAACCCTGTCGCCGGACCGACGTACCGGTTCGGCTATGTTTGGGTTATGGCCCGATTTGAGCGGTTTTCGGGCGATGCCGCACGATTCGGGCTTTTTTGTCCCCTGCGTTTTCTAGTTGAACAGTTTTTCGAATTTTTCCTTGGTTTGCGGAACCTTGAGGAGGGTGTCGGCGGCCGCGCGCCGGTTCTTGTCCGCAAAATAGATTTCAATAAGGTCCAGCGGGCGCACGGTTCCAGGCACAACATCGAACTCAAGTTGGAAGACTTCGCGCGGACGCAATGTGGCGGCCTCTTTTCGCGTGATGTTGTTGAGTTTCGTTATTGTGACGGCGTGCGCTGGCGCGGGTTCTCGGTTGATCCAGAACTCGGTTCGGATCGTGTTGAGGTCGATTTCGCTGTGTCCGTTGCTTTTCACAAGAACCCAAACGTGCACGAGGTCGAAATACTCGTTGTTTCCATCCGCAAACTGTCCGGTCGAGGTCTGGGTCGCAAACACCGGCGGGTCGGGCGAGTCGTAATTCTGCGGGTTGTTTGCAATGAAGATCACGCCCCCGATGCCCAACGCCACGATCGCCAAAAACGTAAACACGACCCATTTGCCGATCTGTCCGCGCGCCTGCATGTTCTCAACCGAATTCGCCTGCGGCCGCCTTGCGGGGCCGTCTCAACTACAACGCAATCCCGCCTTTTTAGGCTTTTGGATTCAGGCGCCGCTCCACGCGTTTGAAACCCGTTCGCGACCCCACACGGGTCGTTTTGATTTCGGAGCGGTGCGGTTTTTTTCAAACCCGTCTTTTTTTTGTCCAGCGCTCCGCAGGGTTTGTGCGGTTATCCGCTGAAGCTTGAGATGTCGATGATGAGGCCGATTTTGGGTTCCACGCGGTAGGAAATGACTTTTGTGACTTCGACTTCGCTTTTGGTCCAGCGCTTGACCATGGCCACGTTTTTGAGGTCGCCCTGCACGCTTTTGACATCGAGGACCACGAAGTTGTCGGCGATTTCCTCCAGCATTTCTTTCAATTGCGGCGGAAATCCCAGCGGATCAAACGTGACCAAGAGGCTTTTTTCGATTCCGGCCAACCGCTTGACAAACGACACGAAGTCGAACAAGTCGTTTTCCGACATTTTTTTCGCCGAGACAATGCGGTTGAGGCTGTCGACGATCACGATGTCGTTGTCGAAGAGTTCTTTTGAATGCAGTAGGCGGTCGAGAAGATTGTCTTTGGGCGAGATCTTGGCGGTCGTCGGGAACACGGGAATAAACAGCAGCTGCTTGTTCAGCAGGTACTTGACGACCCCGTAGTCGAGACTGTTCATGATCTTGATGTAGTCGCGCGTTGAATAATCGGTGGACACGTAGCTCACGCGCACGTTGTTCGAGAGCATGCCGTAAGCCACGCGTTCGGCAAACACGCTTTTTCCCGCCCCCTCCGATCCCTGTACGATGGTGAGCGAGCCGCGCGTGAGGGCGCTCCCGAGTTTTCGCCCGAGGTCGTCGCGCCGAATCGAAAAATTGAGGTAGTTGGCCGAGGGCACGCGATCAGCTCTCCGGCACGAATCGCTGGGTGGCCGTGACGCCGTTTTGCGTCTCGATTTTTATCTCGTACGTCTGGTTCGGGGTCAGCGACAGGCTGTGGATTTGCACAAGCAGTCGTTCGTCGGAGTCCCACAACCCCACGTTCTTGATGTCGGTTGCGGATTCGATGGATTTGGTGGACGCATAAAACGTGCCGTCGATGAGCGCGTGCGTGAGGTTCACATCCAGCGTGGTCTCACCGATGTTTCGCAGGCTCACGTTGACGTCGGTCGGCGTGGCGGAGACGGCGGTGATCGTGATTTCGGTCGAGAGCCGTTCGTTGCTGCGTTTCGTTGCTCCGGAACTCGCGTTGCTGAAATTGTCGACGCTGGTCTTGAACACTCCCGCGATCATGACGGCCGCGATGATGATGACGATCAAAAAGATGAGTTCGGCGGCGACGGTTCCAAAGCCCATGTTATCGCTCCTGGTGCTCGACGATCTTGTAGAAGAGTTCGAGCGAGTGTTTTTGGTCCGAGAGGGGCAGGCCTTCGATCTTGGCGTTCTTGGGTTCGTCCTCGACTTCGAGCCCTTTTGCGTATTCTTCGAGCTGGTCCTTGACGGCGTTCGAAATCCAGCCCACGTTGCGATAGTATTCGAGGATGCGCGGGAGTCCCGCGTGTCCGACTTTTAGTAGTAAAAACGCGAGCCATTCGAGCACGTTTTGGACTTGGTGAATGTCCGACTGGTCGATTTCGGACAATAGGAATTCTTTTCCGCGGTCGCGCAGGTTCACGCGCACGGGTTCGTCTTCGTTGGTTTCCGCGTGCACGGGCCGGGCCGACGGTTTTGCAGGCTCCGGTTTTTGGGCCGGCGATGTCTTCGCGGCCGGATGCATTTCGGGGGGCGGCAAGGGCGCCGCGTGGGATGGCGAAGGCAGGGGTGTCGGTGCGGCAATCGGAGCCGGTGCGGGCATCGGCGCGGGGGGAGTGGCCGGTGCAGGATGCGATCCCATGGCCTGCGATTCGTTGTGGTCGATGAAGGGATTGATTTGGTTGGTCACGACTTCGTAGACGCTTGCGAGGTTCGCAATGGTTTCGTCGAGCACTTCCATTTTTTCGTTGACTTTGTCCACGTTGTTCTTCAACGTCGTCAAAAGCGTGTTGAGTTTTTCGATGTCTTTTTTGACTTGGGCGATCTTGGCTTCCGAGTCGTCTGAAAGGGCGCCGCCTCCGCCTCCGGCCGGTGGAGCCGGCGCATTTGCGGCCGCGGGTGCGGGCGAGGACGGGGTTGTGCCCGGTGTTTTTGCGGTGGGGGAATTGTTGATGGTCACACTGATTCCTGCGGGGGGTTGAGATTGTGCGGCGGCCGATGTGGGTGTGCCAAGGGGGATTTGCTGTCGGTTTGTCGGTGCGGAATTTTGCCCGGCCTGTCCAGTTTTTCCAATCGGCGGCGTTGCGGCGACGGGGGCCATGGCGGGTGCGGTCGGAATGGGTCGCGTCGGTTGCGCATTGATCGCCTGAATCGACTGGGCATTGATGTTGCCCACCGCGGACTTGATGTCGCGCGCGATCTGCGTTTTTTCAGCCATAGGCGTTCACGGGTACAGTCCCAGCGTGTTCCGGTCGAACACGTTTGGGGTTTGGGTCTCGATTTGGCTCTGCGTGCCATTTTTGGGTAAAACCCGTATTAATAGTTTCGCGTTGGCTTCCACCACCTCGTCGAGCCGCACGCACAATTCAACGGCATCGTTTTCCGAAAGCGTGGCGGACAAAGCCGTCTTATCGATTTGCCATCCGCTAAACACGCCGGCCCCCGAAGCCCCCGTCCGACAGCCCGCATGCGAGTTGTCGGACGCCGGATTGAAACCCAGCGTGCGCGAAAATCCTTCGCCTTGGACCACGAGCGACAGGTCGGACCACGGAATGGGTTTTCCACCCGTCGCCCAACGCCCTTTTATGTATAAATATGATAGGTCGTTTGGGTTGTTGTTGTTCCGATCGGCGCTCAGGTTTGACAGTTCGAGTCGGTTGAGGAGTTCGACTCGCGCATCCGCGTTTGTGCGTCCTAAATCGTTGAGGAGATTGGTTTGGGTTTGCAGAAGCACCATTGCCCCTCCGACGACGACGACCATGGCCGCGATCACAAGGACCAGCGTCCCAAGTGCCACGTTTCCGCGTTCCATGCCATGAGAAGGCGCTTTGACTAAAAAAGGCGGTCGGGTGCGGAAAACGAACTTTTTGGGTCTCGGCCGCTTTTGGGTTCGTTGAAACCCGCATAATGAAAAAGTGGTTTTTGGCCGATGCGGCGGCCGGCCGAATTATTTAATCGATGACGGACAGCGGGATGTTTTTCAGGTATTCGCGCGTGACGACGTCCCACGCCAAGTCGTGTTCGGTCATGCGGATCTGGACTTCGCGCTCGCCGATTCGCGTGCTTACTTTGGGGTGGATGTCGAAATAGAAGCGAAAGGTCTTGCCTGGCGCGAATTCTTTCCATCGCTTGATGATCTTGTTGCGAAACCCGCCTTTTTCAAAACTCAACTGGTCTTCGAGCATGACCTCCAAACTGACCATTTTGGCCTTTTGGTGGTTGTTGCTGACTTCGACATACAACTGGACCGGCCGGTGGTCCTTGAGTTTGAGTCGAAACGGATGATACTCGGTTTTAAGCGCCAACATTTTCTCGTCCCCTGTGTGATGGTTTCTGGTTACTATAGGTATCCCTAACGCAACGCGCCTTAAAAAAGATAGCGGAACTGCGCACACGACGCCGTCCAAACTATTTTATAAAGGGAAAAACTTTGTTTCGTCCATGAAGCGGGTTCAGCATCCTGAAAGCGCGCTGGTGCGTCGTTCGATCACCTTGCGCCAAATGGATTTTCCGCCCGAGGTTTCGCTGACCAAGAGCGCGCAATTGCGCTGGCTTGCGCTGGCACTCGGCGTTTTGTCCGAAAACGAATCGCGCACGACGCTTGTTTCGGTTCTGGACGCTTTGCTTTTTTTTCTTGCGGGAAAAAAGCAATCGCCCACGACCGCGGAACTCGCGGATCATCTCAAACGCGAGGCCAAAGTCCGGATCAGCGAAAAACTCTTGCGCTACCATCTCAATCGCTTCATCGAAATGGGCCTGATCGTGCGCCAGAACCAGCGCTATGCCCTCAATCAAAGCCCCACGGGCGCTCGAAACGATTTGCTTGATGCGTTTCGGCACGGCGTTCGCCAGCCCACCGAGCAAACACTCACCCACATCGAAAACGTTCTCGGGCGCCTCAACACGCATTACGCCCGCAAAAAATAATTCGGCGATCGACGCATTTTCCGACGCTCTCTGGTTCGTTTTGCAAATCATAAACCCTTTTATTGGTCGGGTCCCTCGATTTTTGCATTTACTTTACCCCACCCCTAGGAGGAGATTTCAAATGCGAAAATTACTATTCGCGCTTCTCGCCGTGTGCGTTTTGGCCAGCGTGCCGTTTGCCATGGCCGAGAGCAACAGCGGGTCGGGATCCGATTCCACCGACGGAACGGATTCTTCCAATTCAGGCTCGCGCGATCGATTGATGATTGGCACCATGACCCAGGCCAAGCTTTCGGACGCCAAACTTTTAGCGCTTAAAGCCAAGCTTGGACGCCGCACGGCTTCGGAACTCAAAGACCTTGTGCGCGAAACCGACAAGGAAAAACTCTTTGAAAAGTTGCGCGAACGCGCCGAACGCATGCACGACGAATTCGAGAACGAATTTGAAGGGCTTGATGATTCACGCAAGGGAAAGGCGCGCAACACGTACCTGCATCTCCTTATTGCCTCGCACTCGAAGCGATTCCGGCAGTTCGTGGAAAACCATCCGGTGGCCGCGGAAGCCTGCAAGGCAGAACTCGATGCGATCGAAGCCATGGTCGCCGAGAATGCGGAGACGATTGCGATCGACGACCTTTCTACCGCCGCGGCGACCGAAACGGTTTCCATGACGGTCCCGCAGCTTCGCCCGAAAATTGCGGCCTTTAACGACGCCCGAAAAGCGTTCGTGAAATGCGTTTTGGAGAAGCGTCTGGATCGCGCGAACGAAAACGCGCTTGCGTTCCTCGAAAAACGTTTGACCTTTCATTCGACCACGTTTTCCGAATGGATCGGCAAAATAGACGCGAAGCTCGCGGAACTCGAGCAAAAGGGAGCCGACGCCGACCGGCTTATGAAGGCGAGGCAACTGGTTGCAAATCTCAAGGAAAAAAACCAGAAATTCCTTGTTGCGGGCAATGCGCTCAAAACGGAGTGCTCGAACTCCGAGACGGCCGGCAAGGACGCGCGCTGTGTCTATCGCATCCACAAATTCGCGGAACACTCTCGCCGCTTTCAAAACCTCGTCGCCAAAACGGCCCGCACGCTCGTTAAAGCCGTGAACGTGCTTGTCGCGCGCGAGCCCAAGCCCGTCGAGTCCGCGTCTGTAGACACCGAGGTTACTGCCTCTATCTCTGACGTGTCCGCAATAGAGGAACCCGAAACCACGCCGGTTTTGGACACGCCTCTTCCCCTCGAGGTTGAAACCCAGATTGAAACCTCGTTCGAATCGGACGCCGTAACCGGAGGTGCGTCGTAATGAAATCCGCCAAACCCTTGTTGGTCCTGCTGCTCGTCGGAATCGTCCTGACGGCCGGCTGCACGCAAAACCAAGGCCCCCAAAACAACGCGCCCACAAATCAAAATCCGCCGGTCGTTACTCCGCCCGCAAACACCACCCCGTTGGCGGACCCGTTGTCGGAAAGCGATCTCGCGGTTCCGACACCCGAAGCCCCAATTGGCGACGACCTCTCCGACCTTGGCGATCTGGGAGCCCCGATCGACGAAACCGACCTTCAGTAACTCGCCCGATTTGGGCCGGCCAAACACCGGCCCCTTTTTTTTATTCCATTTCTTCGTCTTTTTCCTCGTTTGTCCTGCGGTTCAATTCGTTCATGATCCGAAGCACCTGAGGCGACGGCTTTTTTTTCAAAAGTTTTTTTACATACGCATCGACGTCTTTTGGCGTGGGCGCGTGCCCCATTTCTTGCATCAGTCGGTTGTACCAAATTTGGGCAAGCTGAACGGTGCTGGTTTTCCAGCGCACGCGTTTTCCAAGCGCGTTTTTGTACCCGGTGGTTTGAAGCGGTTTTGGCTTCAGTGAATCAAACGGATTTTTTTTAACGAACCTTTTTTTTGGGGGCATTTTGTTCCATCACCCATTCGTTCAAGCGTCCGTGAAAAACCGTTTTTCGTTTTCGGGCGGCGCGCGCGTTTTTTACTCCGATCAGGAACAATCCGGTTCGCATTTCCTCGATGACTTGAGCGAGGAATTTTTGCACGCCCGCGGCTCCACTTTTTTGCTGTACCAAGAAAACGGGTCGCGCCATCGAGCACAAGTCGGCTCCGAGCGCAAACGCTTTCACGCAATCGAGGCCGGTTCGCATGCCCCCGCTTGCGATCACCGGTCCCTTAAATGCGCGACGCACGTTGACGAGGCTCACCGCCGTCGGAATGCCCCAGTCCCAATACGTTTCGCCCACCGCGCTTTTTTTCCGAAAGCTTTCGATGGCGGTCCAACTCGTTCCGCCCGCACCCTGCACGTCGATGGCGGCGATTCCCGTGCGCGCGAGCGCCTTCGCGGTCGCGAAATCGAATCCGTGGCCCACTTCTTTGACAACGACCGGACAATCGAGTTTGCGCACCGCGTGTTTGACGGCCTTTAACGCGCCCGCAAAATCCGTGTCGCCTTCGGGTTGCACGGCCTCTTGCGCGGCGTTCAAATGGATGGCGAGTGCGTCGGCCCCAATGGCTTTCAGTGCGGCCTCGATTTTTTCGATCGGATACTCGATCAATTGGGCGATGCCGATGTTTCCGGCAAGGTACGCGTCAGGCGCCAGATCGCGCACCTGATACGTGTGCGTAAGGGTCGGATCCTCGATCATCGCCCGCTGGCTTCCGACGCCCATGCCGAGTCCGAGCGCCTGCACGGCTTTGGCGATGTCGCGGTTTACGTCGCGTGCTTCGGCCGCGCCCCCGGTCATGCCCGAAACCAGCAGGGGGGCGCTCAATTTTTTTCCCAAAAAACGGGTCTCCAGCGCAATCTCGCGCTTGTTGATCTCCGGCAGCGTCCGGTATTCAAGGTCCAGCGAATCAAAATCCATGTCCTCAAATCCCGTGCGCTTCGCCTTGAACGAGACCGCCTTGTCGCGCGCGATGTTCAAATGATCGATTTTGCGCCTGCGCGTTGTCTCCGCATGCATTTTGTTGGGCATCGGTGTATCCCAAGGACCCCTTTTGGGTTAAAAACTCAACGCGGTCCGCGCGAAAGAGGTGCGGTTCAAGTATAGCTTTCGCCGTTTGGTTCCGCTTTGTAAATCTGTTCGATTGTCCACACGTTTTCACGTTGTCGCAGTTCGATGACGCTTGCCGGCGGGAATTTTTCGGTCGCGTGGGCGGAAATTGGGGTTTTGGTGATCAGGCTCAATAGCGTGCGGTTGATGAGTCCGTGCGCGACCACGGCGACCGAGTCCTCGTGGATTGCCCAGAGCGTTTCAAGGCCTTTTTCGAGTCGTGCGCGAATTTGTTCCATGTTTTCGGCGCCGATTCCAACGAGTTCGCGGTCCGTGTCCCATCGCTCGAACGCTTTGGGATACGCTTTGCGCGCGGTTTCCCATTTGACTCCTTCGACGAGACCGTAGTCGCGCTCGGCAAACGCGTCCACGGTTTGCACGGTTTTTCCGGTGAACGCGATCAACGCGGTCGCTTGTGCGCGTCGCGCGGGGCTTGCGAGCACGCGATCCACTTTTTTTGTCCCGAACCACTCGCGCAATTTGTTTGCCTGTGCGAGTCCTCGGTCGTCCAAGGCCGGGTTGAGAAGTCCCTGAATCCGCTTTTGTGCGTTGTATTCCGTGCGTCCGTGCCGGACTAAGTAGATTGTTTGCACCATCGGGGGCTCGTTCCTTTTGAATTGTACCAATTTTTTTTGGTCGCGGGACTTATAATTTGATGAGCGTGCCCACGGGCTCGCCTGAAAGCGCTTTTTCGATCTGCCTCGGTTTTTGCGCGTCAAAGACGACGATCGGGATTCCGCGGATCTTTTCGCCCAATTGGACCAGTTTTCCGCGCATGCCCCCCGAGACGTCGCGGTTCGCGCTTTTTCCGGCTCCCGACAGCGCGCGCTGCCAGTTGCCCGCGTGAATGCGCGCGTATTTTTGCGCACCCTTGTGCTTTCTGGGGTCCATGGTGTACACGCCGTCCACGTCCGTGCCAAACAGCACACGCTTGGCCTTGAATGCCCGCGCCAAATGCGCGATCGTTGCGTCGCCCGAGACCACACCGCCCTTGAGTTTAATGTCCGGAACAAACGTGCCGTTCAAAACGGGCACGATTTCGGAGTTGGCTTTCCAGAGTTCTTCGATCGCGCGCGTGTCCTGATGCAAAATGCGCTTGTTGTCCAGCACCGTGATCGCCTGCACGGGAATCGGAAAGGCAAGCACCTTGTTTTCCCACAAAATCTCGCAAATCTCCTGGTTTTCGGCTCCGCAATCGATGGCCGTCTTGCACATTCCCGAAAACTGTTTGCGCGTACCCACCCCCTCGTTGATTCGGTACCGGTGCACGTTCTCGTGCCCAAACGCGCCCGCCCCGTTCACCACGAGCAGTCGGAACGCGTGTTTTTTTCGCGCGGCGCGAATCTGGCGCGCGGCCGAGGCAATCAGTTCTCCGCGCACGACCGGCCGGTTGTTCGCCTTGTCCGTGGCCACGGACCCGCCGAGTTTCAGTATAATCAATGGATTCATTTTTTCCTCTTTTTTTCGAATTTCCAGTATCCGTGTTGTTCATTGGCTAATGTTAACAGTCTGAACATTTCCGTGTTCATTCGCAGCGCCGTTCGCTTTCCGAGGATGTCGGTTAGACCTTGAATCGCAGGGCCCATGCTAAGGGAAAAAAAAGCGGATTCTTGAAAGCGTTCGTCGGCCGGCATGTCCGGATCGCGCATTTTGCCAAAACGTTTTTCACGTCGCGCCATCAGGTCATAGTACTGGTTGGCGCAGTCCACCAGCAATCCGAGCCGTTTTCGAATGAACGGGAGATTCGCTTTGGCCTTGTTGGTTTTTGCCAGCGAGTGCGCAACCGTTGCAACCACCATTCGTTTGATCGCTTCCCGTTCGGTTTTGTGGCTGGTCTGTTTTCGCATGGCCGGCGGGGCCCCGCGCTGGCGTGCGGCCCGGCGCGCCCCCGCGTTTCCCACGTTCTTTGCGACCCGGCGTAGCCACTGCCTTCGATTCCGCAAGATCCCACTTTTCACTGCCGCCATCTATCCCACGCTCAATAATTCGTCCAACGACTTAATTACCTTTTTCTCGCCCGCTGGGGAATATTGTCGGACGCTGACACAAATCATTAAGTGTGACTAAAGCGCCGCCTTAATCGCGTCTGTCAAAAGCGTTTCTTTTTCCTTGATCGGCAACAGTTGGGCGGGGCCCGCGATTTTGCCGCGGATGACCTCGAAACCCATTTTGAGGTTTTCGATGCCGGCCACGACCTTGTCCTCGTTCGACTTGTGCGTGATGAACACGGGCGTTGGACCCGTGTCAAGCGAATAGTAGACTGGCACGCCTTGATCCCGGAGCGTGTTCGCCAAGCGCATCAAATGAATGGTCTCGGGTTCCCACGCAACGATTTTGTTTTCGCGGCTGCCCGACATGGTCACGCCGTGCAAAAGAATCGTGTCGAGTTCGGCCAATTGGCCCAATGTTTTCCAGTCGCCCTTGTTAATCGCTTCAATCAATTCGATCAAGTGCGCTTGGCGCCCGCGCATCCAGAGCTTGTACAATGGCGAATGCGGTGCGTCCTTGTGCGCGGTCTCGGTTTTCAGGCCGATGCGCGAATCAATGGGCACGGTGACAAGCGAAACGTCGTCAAACTGGTTTTTCGTGTCCAAGCGCAAGGCAAACGAGTCCTCGTGCTCGATGCCCGGATAGGCCATCCACATCGATACTCCGCCGGCGACCGATCGGCAACCCGAACCCGCGAGGAATCGGCCGATGCACGTGACAAATCTGCGATTGCTTGAAAGTTCAGGTAACGCGGCGCCGATGATGGCTTCCGCGAGCGCGCCGGAACCGCTCGCGCTTGTTCCAAGGCCTTTGCCGGTCTTGGTCGCGCGCACGATGTTCTTGCTTACCACAAGCGCCTTGGTTTTGGCCCCCGTCAGTTTTCGCACGATGTCGAGCGATTGCTGCACGCGCTCCAAATCGCGCCCGCTGGCCTGCTTGTCGTTGACAAACGCAAGATCCACCTTCATCTTCGGATCGAATTTGACATAGGTGAGCGTTTTGGCCGCGTCGTTGTTGAGCGAAATCGAACTCATGAATGCGGTCCGATACTCCCAGTCGGGCATGCCGTGATACTTCAAAATCCCCTGAATCGGATACGCAACCGCCAGTGCCTCACCGTTCAATTCCTTCTTCTGCGGAATCTTTTTCGGATAATCCTCGATCGAATACCCGCTCTTTTTCAAAAGCCGCAAAAGCGCCTCATGATCCGCCTTCATAGGCGCCACCATGTCCTTGTAATCGCTTGGAACCGAAGTCTTCATTTCCTCACCATCCAAAAAACCGCAATAAGCGAATGGACGGGACAACCATTAAAGAACAAACGGGGTTATGTCGAATACTTAACCGATCACGGCTTCGAATGTGCGGTAGCCTTTGGCTTGCATGGCTTTGGCGACTTTTTGCTGAAGGTTTTTTCCGGGCGTGAGCGCGATCATGAGTCCGCCGCCTCCGCCGCCCGTCAGTTTGGCTGCGGGCGCGCCTTCTTCGCGCGCGATCTGGACGAGTTCCTCCAGAGCACTGTGCGAGACGCCGACCATGCGCAAAAGTTCCTGATTGCGATTCATGCACGCGGCAAGCGTTTTGATGTCCCCCGCTTCAAGCGCCTTTTTGGTTTTAATGGCCAGTTCTTCGGCCTCTTTGAAAATTTTGTCGTACGCTTGCGGGTCTTTTTGTCTGCGCGCCTGCACGCCGGCCACGAGTTCCTTGGTGTTTCCGACAAGTCCCGTGTCGCCCAAAACGATTTCGACCTTGGTCTTTGCTTGGATTGGCTCGAATTTGGGCGGCGTGCCTTTTTGGTACCACAAGAGTCCGCCGAATACCGCGGCCGTGTTGTCGATTCCCGACGGCGTGCCGTGATAACCCATTTCGCCTTGGTACGCGACCGCATTGATCTGCTCGTCGCTCATCTTTAGTTTGAATTCGTCGGAAAGCGCGCGCGCGATCGCCGCACAATTGGCCGCGCTGGCTCCCACGCCCGACGCGGCAACCAAGTCGCCGGCAAGCGTGATCCGAAACGGTGTCTTCTTTGGATCGATCTTCATGGCCGCAAAAATCAGTTGAAGCGATTCCTTCATCTGCTCGGCTTTTTCTTTTTTGTAGCCGGGCGTTTCAAGCCGGTTGTCCACGAGTTCGTAGTCGGTGCCTTTGGTGCGTTCGATCGTGCAGGTCGTCTTTGCCGAGATTCCCGCGGCGATCGCGTGATTGCCCGAGACCACAAAATGCTCGCCGACCAGAATTGTTTTTCCGTAGCCGTAGCCTTTTCCCACGCGCATCACCGGCTAGCCGACCACTTTGAACTTGTAGCCGTAGGCGATCGCGCCTTCGGGATCGTGGTCGGCGATTTTTCGGAACATTTTTTCGACTTTGGCGCCGGTCTTGATCGTGGTCTCGTCCGAGTCGACGATTTGCGAGAGAATGTGCGCCTTGTTTCCAAGGTCAATGAGTGCGAGATAGTAGGGCGCTTCGTTTTCGAATCCCACGGGACCCACGAACACTTTGGTCCACGAAACGATCGTTCCCGTTCGAGGCATCTGTTTTGCCACCAGTTTTCCTTTTCGCCGACAGTTCGGACAAAACAAGCGCGACGGAAAATAGTCGGTTGCGCACGTTTGGCAGTGATTGCCCTCCAACCGATACCTCTCGGGGTAGCGGCGCCAATGAAGCGAAATCGAACCGTCCATTTAACGTCCCCCCGCTTTTTGGTAGATGCCGACGACGCAGGTCGCGCCCGAACCGCCCACGTTGTGCGTCAGGCCCACTTTGGCTCCTTGAACCTGTCGTTTGCCGGCCTCGTTGTTCAATTGGGCAAAGACTTCGCAGGCTTGCGCGATGCCCGTCGCGCCGACCGGATGGCCTTTGGCTTTGAGGCCGCCCGAGGGATTGATGGGTTTTTTGCCGTCGAGTGCGGTCAGGCCGTCTTCGCTTGCTTTTCCGCCGGTTCCTTTTTTGAAAAAACCAAGGTCTTCGATCGCGAGCACTTCGGCGATCGTGAAGCAGTCGTGCACTTCGGCAAAATCGACGTCGGAAGGAGAGATTTTTGCGTGCGCGAATGCTTTTTTGCCCGCCTGCACGGTGGCGTCGAGGTGCAAAAGGCTTTTGCGGCCCGTGAGTGCAAGCGTGTCGGATGCCTGTTCAAGCGCCTTGATTTCAATCGCATGATCGGTGATCTTTCGGGCCTTACTGGTCTCGCAGAGAATGAGGGCCGCCGCGCCGTCGGAGATCGGCGAACAATCGAGGAGCTTCAACGGACTTGAAACATAGCCCGATTTCATGACGTCGTCAATCGAGATGGATCGTTGGAATTGCGCGTTCGGATTGTGCACCCCGTTCGCATGGTTTTTGACGGCGACGCTAGCCAGTTGTTCTTCGGTGGTCCCGAATTTTTCCATGTGCATGCGCGCAAGAAGCGCATACAAGGCGGGAAACGTGGCTCCGTGGAACAATTCGGTTTCCTGATCGCCCGCGCCGCCCAAGGCAAAGCCGGCTTCTTCGGTTGAAACCTCGGTCATTTTTTCGACGCCGCCCACGGCCACGGTATCGTACAATCCGCTTGCGACCGCGATGTACGCTTGGCGGAGCGCGACGCTACCGCTCGCGCACGCGGCTTCAAGGCGCGTACTTGGAATCGGATTGAGGCCCAGTTGGTCGGCCATGAGGGCGCCGATGTGCTCTTGGCCGACAAAGCGGCCGGACGCCATCGTGCCTCCGTAAATGGCTTCGATGTCCTTGCCCTCGATTTTGGCGCTCTCGAGCGCGGCAAGACCCGCTTTTCCGATGAGATCGCGAAAGCTTTGGGTCCAGTGCTCGCCAAAGGGAGTCAATCCGACGCCGATGATGGAAACGCTTTTCACAAGAGGCCTCCCTTGGCGGCCAGCAGGGCGTTGTAAACGCGTTCGACGTGCGCTTCGATTTCCATGGCTTCCTCGTTCATTCCGCTTTCGCGCAAAAGGCGGGCCTGTTCCAGTCGGGCGCGTTTGGCGCGCTTGAACGATTCAACGGCCGCCCTGTGTCGCGGATTGCTTTCGGGCAAATTCAGTTGGCGTTTGAGTTCCTCCATTTCGCGGCCGTTTTCCGGAATCTGGTTTTTGAGTTCGCGCAAGCGCGCAAGAACCCGCGGTGCCTTGGCGCCCAAGCGGCGCTCGAGCCGCATTTCCATTTGGATGCGGTGCTCGAAAACCGCGTCTTCGCGGGCGTTGCGCATTGTGCGCGGCGTGTTGTTTTCGGGCGCGTCCAAGCGCAAAGGGCGCGCGAACGGCGTCTGGGTGGATGCACTGGGTATTCTCATGTTTGATCACTCGATGCTCTTCAGTTTTTTTCGGTGTTTGGCGTATTGTGCGTAACTCAAATATTCCTTGTTTTTGATGAGTTCAAAGAGCGGGACCTTGGCGCGTTTTTTTTCGATGTTTTTCGTGACGGTGAGCACGAACGCGTCGCTTCCGGCGCCCGATCCGTAGCTGACCGCGAGAATTTTTTCGCCGGGCTTGGCGACGTCGAGGACGCTTGCCAGTCCGACCATGGTCGAGCCCGAGTATGTGTTTCCGATGAACGGCGTCAGAAGTCCTTGTCGGATCTGCTCTTCGGAAAAGCCCAGTTGTTTGGCCATCGCGCGCGGGAACTTGCCGTTGGGCTGGTGGAAGATCGCGTGCGAAAAATCATGGGGCTTCATTTTTGCGCGGTTCATCATTTCTTTGGCCGCGGTGGACACGTGCCGAAAGTAGGCGGGTTCTCCCGTAAAGCGGCCCGCGTGTCGCGGAAACTCGGCGTGCTGGCGTCGCCAAAAGTCGGGCGTGTCCGTCGTGAACGAGAACGTGTGGTCGAGCGAGGCGATGATTTCGTCGGGTTTGTTGCCGACGATGAATGCCGCGCCGCCGGATCCCGCCGTGAACTCGAGCGCGTCGTTCGGGCGGCCCTGCGCGGTGTCGGCGCCGACCGCCAAACCGTATTCGATCATTCCGGCCTTGACGAGCCCCATGCAGATTTGGAGTCCGGCGGTTCCGGCCTTGCAGGCGAACTCGAGGTTGGCCACCATGGTGTCGTAGCCCGCGTCGATGGCCTCAAGGACAATGGTGCCCGTGGGCTTGACCGCGTACGGGTGCGATTCGCTTCCTACAAAGATCGCGCCGATGTCTTTGGAATGAATCTTGGCGACCTCAAGCGCTTTTCGCGAGGCTTCCACCGAAATGGTTGCGGTGTCCTCGTCGATTCCGGCCACGGCTTTTTCCTTGAGTCCAAGTCCGGCCGAGATCTTGTCGCCGTCTTTTTGCCATGTCGAGGCGATTTCCGCAATCGTGATCCGGTAGCGGGGCACGAACGCCCCATAGCCGACGATGCCTGCGTGAGTCATAAGCAATTCTATCGACTATTCGGCCCGCGAATTTAAAAGGCTTCGTTGATCGTTCAGCGATCTTTCGACGCAAGCCGAAGATCGGGAGTCTTCAGGCGTCGCGAATTTTTTTAAGTGCACGAACGATCTGTCGCCCGCCTTTCAGCCTGGCTTTTTCGCGGCGATAGGCTTTGCGCGCATCGGCCAGTTCGACTTTTCGAATCAATCGCTCGTGCATTCGCTCGCCCATGCGCTCCAGCGAGTCCGTTTCGAGCGGTTCGGCGTTCGCTTGTTTGTATCGATCGTAGGCCTTTTTGGCTTCGGTGTGCGCGCGTTGCACGTTCGGCATTTGGTCCGCGCGTTTTTTGCGGGCCCATTGAACCATGTGGCTCTTGAACCCGGTTTTGAATTTCATTCTTCACCATTTTTCGTAGTGGACCTGGGTTTCCGCAAACCCTTTTTCTTTGAGGGCCGTCTGCACGTCCGTGATGGCTTTCGGGTTTCCGCACAAATAAAACTGCGTTTGCATGTGCGCCTTGAAGTCGTGGGTTTTCAGAAGATCGGTTACGTATCCTTGTTTGTTGTCCGGCGTTTTTTCACGGCTCGTGATGATTTCGAGCTTGAAATTCGGTTTTTTCTGCCATTCCTCGATTTCTTCTCGGTACAAAAACTTGCTCATGAACTGGAATCCGAAAAAGAATGTGATCGGCTTTTTGGAATTCGTCATGAAAAGATGGCGCATCATCGACCGCAAGGGCGCGATGCCGGTTCCCGTGCCCACAAACCCGTATTCGGGTGCGTTGTCTGCAAACACGAATTTTCCGAAGGGGCCCTTGCATTTGAGTTTGTCGCCCACTCGAAGATTGTACGCGGCGTGGTGGGTGATGCCCGTGGGTTCGCCGACCGCGATCACGAGTTCGACAAACCCTTTGTCTTCGGGTGCGCTTGCGATGCTCATGCTTCCCCATTTGAGCGCGTTTGGGTTTTGCAGGAGTTTGACGGCCTCGTGGCCGATCATCACAAACTGGCCGGGCAAAAACGAAAAACCGTCGGGCACCTTCAGCCGCAAGATGCGGTCATGAACTTTTCCCTCGTGCACGTAATCTCGTACAAAGATTATTTCAGCGTCCCATTCGGCCATTTTTTATCACCCGTTTTTGCGCTTTCGAATCAAAGGAAAAAAGTCCTACTTAAGGATTGTGGAACGCGTACTCATGAACACGCGTTCATTTCTTTCAGCGGTCCGAACGATCGTCCGTGACGCCTGTTTTTTTTTGGTTCCGGCGTCAGTTTTTTTTGGTTCCATTTTGGGTTTTGGCGGGCGCGTGCGCGGGTGTGTCGATCAACCATTTGTGCAATAGCATTCCGGCGATGGCGCCGGCCGTCGGAACCACGAGATACAATGCCAGTTGGCCCAGCGCGTCCCCTCCCGTCAACAGGGCGGGTCCGAGTGAGCGCGCGGGATTGAGCGACGCGCCGGAGAACGGGATCCCGGCCACGTGCGCGGCAAGGAGGTAGAACCCGATGGCGATGGGCGCGGGGGGTCCGGCCCCGGTCTTGGGGTGCGTCACGCTCACGATGACAAGGGCAAACAGCGCGGTCGCCACAAATTCAAAGAGCACGGCGCCTCCGAGGCCAAAGCCTCCGACGGTCGTTGCGCCAAGTTCGGTGTTCTTGGCCATCGCAAGCAACGTGAAACTCGCAAGTAGGCCGCCAAGCGACTGGGCCACGATGTAGCCGGGAACGCGTTTCCATGCGAAGTCGCCGCGGCTTGCAAGGCCGATCGTGATCGCGGGATTGAAGTGTCCGCCGGACGCGTGTCCGAATGCGAAAACCATGGCACTGAGCGCGAGGCCCGCCGCAAGCGCGATTGCAAGCAGGTTGACGATTCCGAATTCTGTCGAGAGCGCGGCGGTTCCCGCGATCGTCGACGTAATCACAAACACTAGGCCGAATGTTCCCAAAAACTCGGCCACCAGATCCTTCATGTGCCCGTCTCCCCCCGTGCGCAATGCACGTATGGACGAACAACCGGGTGCTACTTAAGCCTTGCGGCGTGCGCTCTTTGGGTTTCTTGTTTTACGGACGGCCCGCGGGTGCCAAGCGATGTTTTGTCCGGCGGTTCAAATTTCGCGTTGCGTGTTTTTTTCACGGTACACGACGCGGTACAAATCGGTGCGCCGGTCGTTCCAGTTTTGCACCGATCCCTCTTTTCGGTGGCGTTTAAGGGTTTCAAGGTCCAAGTCTTGAAAGATAACGGTTTCGATGTTGGGCATGCATTCGGCGGCCACGGCGTCGCGTGCGAACGCGATGTCGGCGGGCGTGAAGATTCCGGATTGCGCGTAGTGGATGTCCGCGTTGTGCACAAAGGGCAGGTTTCCCACGCAGCCGGCCACGGCGACAAACACGTGGTTTTCGACGCAGCGGGCCTGCGCGCAATGCCGGACCCTCAGATACCCGTGCCGAAGGTCGGTGTTGAAGGGCACAAAAATCATTTGCGCGCCCTTGGCGACCGCCACGCGTGAAAGTTCTGGAAACTCGATGTCGTAGCAAATTTGCACGGCGATTTTTCCGCGGTCGGAGTCGATGACATTGACCTCGTTTCCGGGTTCCACCCCCCAGAACGCTCGCTCGCTTGGCGTGATGTGGATCTTGTACTGTTTTTCGACGTTTCCGTTTCGGTGGAAAAAATAGGCAATGTTGTACAGGCGTCCGTTTTCCACGGTGAACTGGCTACCGGCCACGATGTTGACCTTGAATCGGCTCGCCATTTCCTTGAAGGTGCGGATGTAGCGCGGGGTGAGCGCGGCCAGTGTCCGTGCGGCCTTTTTTGCGGGCAGATCGGGAAACACCGAAAGCAATTGAACGGTAAACAGTTCGGGAAAAACAATGAAGTCGCTTTTGTAGTCCGCCGCCGTGTCGACGAAAAACTCGCATTGCTGGGCAAACTCCTCAAAACGCTTGATGGCGCGCATCTGGTACTGGACCACGCCCACGCGCACGTTGGCCACGGTCCGGCGCATGGAATTGACGTGGTTTGCGTGGCCTGTTTCCAAACCCCGTTTTTTCCTTCGCATGCCTGCTATTGGAATTTATTCTATAATAAGGTTCGGATTTTTTTCCCTAGTTCCGCGTGCGGTGCAGGGCGTCCGTGATTTCTTTTGCGCGCGTCGCGCTCACGTTTTTTTCGGCAACCATCTGCGCAGCCACGATTTCGATCGCGTCTCCGGTTGCCCCACCGAGGACCGCGATGTTTTTTGCGTGCAATCGCATGTGCCCTTTTTGGATGCCTTCGGTTGCGAGCGCGCGCAGGGCCGCAACGTTTTGGGCGAGTCCGACGCATGCGATCGCCATGGACAGGTCCTGTGCGGTTTTGACTTTCAGCAGTTTCAGATTTATTTGCGCGAGCGGATGCGTCTTGACCGCTCCGCCGACCAAGCCCACGGCAACCGGCAGTTCGATCGAACCCTCGAGGTCGCCGTTCTTGTTTTTGGCGTAGCGTGTCAGCGGTTTGTAGTCCTTGTTTTTGTAATAGGCATATGCGTGCGCTCCGGCCTCCAGTGCGCGAAAGTCTTGTCCGGTCGCAATGGCCACGGCATCGATGCCGTTCATGATGCCCTTGTTGTGGGTGGTCGCTCGAAAGACATCGTTGTTCGCAAATTCAAACGCGTCCAAAATCCGGTCCACCACGTCTTCGCCCGAAACCTTCATTTCCCTGACGCTTTCGGCAAGTTCCTCTTTTTTCCAAACGGCGTGGGCCCGCGCAAGACGATAAATCGCCAGATTCGAAATGATCCGAAGGCGCGCCTGTCCGCCCGTGATTTTTTCAAGTTCGGGGGTCAATCGCTCGCACATGGTGTTTACCGCGTTTGCTCCCATCGCGTCCCGAACGTCGACCACCAGATGTACAATGAGCATTTCGCCGCGGTTGGTCGGGTGCGTGTGCGCCTCGATCCGGCGCGCGCCCCCTCCGAATTTGACGAGCATGGAGTCCATCGAACTCGCCTTTGAAAGCAATTCTTTTTCGGTCGCCCGAATGTCTTCCACGGCTTTTTTTGGGTCCTTGATTCCAAGCAATTGGATTTGTCCGATCATTTCGGGCACCGTCGCCTCGGCCCGGAATCCGCCGCTTGACTGGCAGAGCTTGGCCGCAAGGCTCGCTCCCGCGACGACCGAGGGCTCTTCAAGCGCCATCGGCACGAGGATTTCTTTTCCGTTGACCGTGAAATTTGTGGCTATTCCGAGCGGAAGGCCGAATGTTCCCACCACGTTTTCGATCATGCGATTTGCCGTCGCAAACTCAAGCGATCCGAATTTTTCGAGTAGTCCGGTTTCTTCGTCCGAGAGTTCCCCGAACGCTTTGATCAACGCGAGGCGTTGCGCGTGGCTTTTTTTGTAAAATCCCGAAAAGGCCTCGTGCGGCATACGATAGTTTCTGTTTTGGCAACGGCTTAAAAGACCCGATACCGACCCGCGTCTTTTTTCGGCGTTTGCCGTTTGTATTCTACTGCGCGTGTTGGAACGCCGGGAAAAAGCCGGTGCCCGTCGGAGGCTTTTGCGATTTTGCAACCGGTTGCCCTCTTGGCCATTTGTTTTTATTTGCCCGTGTGTCCTCTTCTTCTATTGTGTCTCTCCCTGAACCGAATCCCAAGTGGCGTCGTCTTCGCAAGGCCGGTCGCGTGGTCCGGCGCGTGGCGCGTTGGGCCATAGGGCAAGACCCCATTGTTTTGCCATCGTTCAAAAAACCCGCGCCAAGCTCCGCCGCCCTTTCGAGTGCCCCGCAGTTTTCCAAGCGTCATCCCGAACTTGCGTCGTTTCTCTTGCGCGAGAGCACGTTTTTTCCGAACTTGGCGTGGTTTGGCCGACACGTGCGCGACTCCGAGATTCCCTATCATTCCAACGGCGCGCCCGATCTGATCGGCGAGCCGAAACTGGATGCCCAACTCGTGGCCCGTTGCGCCGCCATGAACCGCGCCCGATTCGAGATTCCGTCTCTCCTTCTTGAAATCCGGGGGTTGCAAGACCCGAAGGCCGCTTTGCGACGGGCCCAGTTGCTGGAACTGGTGCGCCTGCGCGAAGAGACGATCAACCGTGAAAAGTTCGAGGCCCGTCGCCTGCTGTTGAAGGCCGTGCGCCGACTGCGCGCCAAATACAAGCGCGATCCACGCAAGGTCAAGGTCCTCCACTATCCGCGCTATACCCCCCTTCGCGCCCTGCGGTTGTTTCTTTCCGAAGAAATGGGCACGGACTTGGCGCCCTTGGTGTACGGTCTTCGCAACGAACTTGCCCAACTGGAAAACGAGCAGGCGCATTCGGATTCGCTTCTTGCCAAGCGCTTTCATTATGCGAACGGTCGCCTGCGCATTACGGGCGACTCCAAAACGGACCGTCAAATCGACTACGCGTCCGTGCGCGTTTTTGGCTTGCGCAATCGCATCCGAAAGGCCGTTTTGGACGCGAGTCTTTCGGACGATCCGGCGGCGTCCGACCGGTTCTTGGAGAAGGCCCGCGATCTGGAAGCCCGCATCGATCACGAAAAGTTTGTGATCCGTCGTGCGCTGGTCGAACTCAAACTCGGCGACCCGCTCCGGCAGAAATAATAACCGCTTCGGCGTTTCATTGAATCATGGCAAACAAGGACATCGGCCTTTTTTTGATCGGCATCGCGATCGGCAGTCTGATTCCGAACCTCCCAAAACCGGTGGATCTCTTCCAGCCCTACGTCTGGCTCATTTTCCTCGTCATCGGCATTGTCCTTCTGGTGCGCAGTTAATCCCCGCGTTTTTTATTCTTCGTCGTGCTTTTGGCTTGCGTCCGCATGCGTGTCCGCAAATTCCGTCGCCCCAAGTGGAACGTGCCCCGCGCGTTAATGGGGTTTGAAGAAACTACCCGCGCCCTTCACTCGATTGGCGCGTCCGGCGATTTGTCGGTGCGCCGCCACGGCTGGGCGCTCAAGGGCGTGGTTCGCCGCACCCAAACCCCGTCGTCGCATCGCGCGGCTCAGGACGCGCTCAAAGGCTGGCTCGAAGCCGAGCGGCCCAATCGGAACATCAACGACCCCGTTGTTTTTGGCAAACGATTTTCCGCAGCCTCCGCCGACCGAAAATGGAATCGCGCCTGGGAAAACGGGGTCCGCCAAACCTATCACGCCGCCCTTGCACGCCGCGATTACGCCGGCGCGTATCGGCTGCTCTTGGGCCCAAGCAATTTCGCAAAAACCCCCAAAGCCCGGGCTCAAACGGCGCGCGCGTGGATCGATCTTGAGCGGCGAATGCGCGAAGAGCCGTCTTCGCACGCGTCCCCGTTTGTTTCAGGCGAAATTCTGTTCAACGCGATCCTTCATTGCGAGAAAGCCGGAATGACAACGCAGGCGAAACGCCTGTATCGCCTTGCCGAACGAAAGAAAAACTCTTTTTTTTCCCGCTACGACCGCTTCATGAGCGCAAAGGCCATGGATCGGAACCGTCTTTGGAGCAAGGGAAAACTCCACATCGTCGCCGGTTTGTTGCGCGAGGCGCGCAAGCGTTGTCTCATTCAACGCGACTTCAATCTGCTCAGCGAGGAATGGCTCGAACTGGCGGACGATCTGGTCGAGCGCGCGAACAAATTCGATCAGCGCGTTCCATGGTCTCGGGTTCTAGAATCCTACCAGCAGGCGTGGGACTGTGCGATGCTGGGCCGCGACAAAAAACAGGCCAAATGGATCGCGGGAGCGGCTCGCGATATCCACGGCCTTCAGATCGACACCGATGCGACCCGACTCAAGTCGCTTTCCTGATTTTGTCCCCGTTGCGCATCGTCTAGTCGCTACTTGGCTTTCTTGGCCTTGGATGCGATGAATTCCTCGACCATATCGTGCGCGCGTGCGTCCGAGTGCTGGACCGGCGGATGTTTCATAAAGTATGCGCTTGGGCCCTCAAGGTATCCCCCGACGCCTCGGTCGAGTGCGATTTTGACGGCGCGCAAGGCGTCGATGACCACGCCCGCCGAATTGGGCGAGTCCTCCACCGACAAGCGCATTTCGATGTTCATGGGCACGCCCCCGAACTGCTCGCCCTCGATGCGCAAAAAGCACACTTTGTTGTCGTTCAAAAACGGCACGTAGTCGCTTGGGCCCACGTGGATCTGTTCCCACGAAAGCGGCACGCCCAACTGGCTCTGCACGGCTTCGGTCTTTGAAATCTTCTTGCTGGTCAGTCGTGCCTGTTCCTTCATATTCAAAAAGTCGGTGTTTCCGCCCACGTTCAACTGGTAGGTTCCGCGGATCTTGATGCCGCGCTGATCGGCCACGCGCGCAAGCACCCGATGCACGATCGTCGCCCCAAGCTGGCTCTTGATGTCGTCGCCCACGATGGGCACGTTCGCCTTTTTGAACCGCTGCGCCCACAGGCTGTCGGAGGCAATGAACACGGGCATGCAGTTGACCATTCCGACGTTGGCCTCCAGGCACGCGTTCGCGTAAAACTCGGTGGCCTTTTGGCTGCCGACC
>JAANMT010001038.1_pt1 | contig 28769 bp, 31 predicted proteins | sample 7279711 | NCBI WGS metagenome assembly JAANMT01 (sample SAMN14094538, study PRJNA606508) | bioreactor metagenome | isolation source: A lab-scale SPAN reactor treating ammonium-rich wastewater day 1 | place: Ireland: Galway | collected 2017-01-16 | reverse complement strand
CATCGCGGTGAAGCCTGTCGCAAGGAAGGTTGCGGAGTCAAAACTAAAGAGATTGAACATCGAGCCGAGACTCAAGAGCATGAAGAGTCCGCCCGCGATATTTTTTGTGACGAGATACGAAGGCAATTCCCAATGCCAGTTGATCTTGTGTTGCGCGGTGTAGGCAGTCTGCGCCATGTGCTCGGCGACGCGTCCGCCGAATTGAATGGGACCGTTGAGGGGATAACCTTGTTGTTGCGGAGTTCGGATGGAAGCGCCCGAGTTGGCTGTCAAGACGGGGAGGGCAACCCCGCCGCGAGCGTAGGGTGAAGCGTTCTGTTCCGTTACTTTGTCCGCCCACATGAACGAGTCATGAGTCTGCGCGGCGGAGGGATGGAGCGACCAGTCGTTGCCGTTGATGTAGAAGAGTTTGGGAGCCGTCCCCTGCTCGGGCTTGCGAACGGTCGCGGGGGCAGAGGCAAGCGTCCGTGCGATTTCTGAAGCGGGGTCGTTCAAGTCCCCAGCGAGAATCGCATGTTCGGGGCAGACCACGACGCAGGCGGGTTCGAGTCCCACATCCAAACGATGCGCGCAAAAATGACATTTTGCGGCGGTGTTGGTTTCGGGGTCGAGATAGATCGAATCGTAGGGGCAGGCTTGCATACAGGATTTGCATCCGATGCAAATGGACGGATCAAACTCAACGATGCCATCCGCGCGTTGATACATGGCGCTGACGGGACAAATGCGCACACACGGCGGGTTCGCGCAATGATTACAGCGCGTTACCTGAAAGCGGCGGCGCACGTCGGGGAAGGAACCCGTTTCGACATACTTGACCCACGTGCGATACACGCCCAGCGGAACTTGATTCTCGGACTTGCACGCGGTGGAGCAGGCGTGACAGCCGATGCATTTGGATTGGTCAATGAGAAAGCCGTAGTTTTGAGTCATGGAAAGGATGAAGGATGAATTATGAAGGATGAAAGAAGAAAGACGAAAGAACTTCTTTCCTCTTTCATCTTTCTTTGCTATGCGGCTTGAGGCGGTGTTACTGCATTCATAATCGCCGTCGTGAAATCACTCGGCGTGACGCCAGGCGATTGGATGTTGAGGCGGTAATACGCTTCTTCGATTTTCGATTTGAGATTCTCTGGCGTGGCGGCGACTCCGCGCAGGGATTGTTCGAGCGCGCCGAGAGCAAAGACGGGGAGGAGGGTGAAATCGCCTGAGATGGCGACATCGTCAATACGGCCTTCGCGCAAGCGGGCGATTATGCGGATCAGACCGCCCTGCGACTTGAACGCCGCTTCGACGATATGAACGTCCTGATGAATTCTCACGCCCTGCTGTTTGAGTTGACCCTTTTGATACAGCCATTCGTCAGAGACGAAGCGCGCGTCAATTTCCTGCGCCATGGCTTCTTCTTCCTCGGTCCATTCGCCTTCGTACACTTCCGCGCCCAGCGCTTCGGAGACTTTCTTCATATACAGGTTTTTCACCATGGCGCGGTCGGGCGTGGAGCCGAGTTGTTCGGTCATGGTGGTCATGTAGGCTTCGAGCGACTCGAAAATCTTGTCGCGCATTTTTTCCGAAGGGACTTTCAACACCTGCGACATGGTTTTCTTATCGAAGGTGTACATTAAACTGCCGACGAGAACCTCGGCAATGCCCATCTGCGCCGCGCCCGTGCCGCCGATCTTCTTGCCGTTGACATGCACATCGTTGATGGGACGATGGTTGGCGGGGATGCCAAGTTCCTGATAGGTTGCCACAAGCGGATCAATGTAAAGTTTGAAGCGTTCTTCCAGCGAGGCGGGCAAATCTTCCTTGTGGAAGATCCACTGCGTGAAGAGTTGACCGTTATCCAAAAAAACCGCGCCGCCGCCCACTTCGCGCCGATAGACGGGCAGGTTGTGTTTTTCGCAATACTCCAAATCAACTTCCTTTTGGATGTCCTGATGATAGCCAACGGATACATACGGTCCATTCGGCGAGACCATGATGATGGTGTTGGGCGTGTCCGCCTTCATCGCATATCCGACCGCGTGGTAAACGGTCTGCGAGCGGAGCGGCGAGACGCCTTCCATGTAGAGCAAGCGGATTTTTTTGGACATTGGGAGACTCCTTTGGGTCGGGGATAACGTACACAGGTAAACAAGTACACACGTAGACAGGTCAGTCAACACACCTCAGGCAGTTGACCTTCAATTCTACGATTCTCTCTTTATATTTTTCCGCCGCCGCTTCGCCTGTGACAAGGTGGCTGGATTCCGCTTCGAGATTCGTGGGTTTCACTTTGACGAGCCAACCGATTCCGTACGGGTCTTTGTTGGCGAGCAGAATATCCCTCGCAAAACCCGCTTCGTTTGTCTCGACGATCTCGCACGCGAACGGCGCGGGGAACGGTCCCACCCACTTGGCGGACTCGATCGTCGCCAGCGGTTTGCCCTGCTCCACTTTCTTGCCGACATTCCGAAAACTGATCGCCGCGAACTTCCCACAGCGTGTCTGCGCGACGTCGGTCATACCGAGAGTCGCAAAGTCGCCGTCGAAGCGAATCCACACATCGCGTTCGATGTCGTAGGTCAGGTCTTCAGGGATGTCGCAGGCGTAGTAAATCACGGTGACCAGTTATCAGTCATCAGTGAACAGTAACCAATTCAGTCAAAAACCGATAACTGGTTACTGATTACTGATCACTCGAAATTAAGATTCTGTTCTTCCATAAACTTCTGATACGCCGCCGCCGCCGCTTCGCCCGTGACGAGCGAGGCGGATTCGCCAGCCCAATCCGTCGGCTTCAGTTTGACGAACCAGCCTTCGCCATAGGGATCGCTGTTGATCAGCGACGGTTTTATCTTCACCGCTTCGTTTACTTCCACGATCTCGCCTGTGATCGGCGACGTAACGGGTCCCACCCATTTGCCGCTTTCCAACGTCCCAGCGCTTTTTCCCTTCTGCACCGTTCGCCCAGTTTCCTTCGGCGTGACGTTGACGATGCCCTTCGCTAGATTCTGCGCCACGTCGGTGATGCCGATCTTTACCGTGCCGTCCGCTTCGAGCGTCGCCCACGCGTGTTTCTCCACCCAATAGAAGCGGTCTTCAGGGATGTTACATCCACGAACTGTTGCCATTTTTATTCTCCTTTGTTATCTCCGTCGGTCGAGTAGCCGCGCTCTTGTTCTTTGCGGCGTATCGAGACCAACATGTGCCAAGAGTATTTTTGTTAGTGGTGGTCTCGATACGTCCCTCAAAAAGCATTCGGGACTACTCGACCACCGAGCCTTCTCCATGTTCGCCTTGCAGGTGATACAGAAGTAGATCGAAAACAACCAACCGAATCTCGTATTCATATTCTGACACAAAATTCGGGTCGCGGCGCGCTTTCTTTGTGACCTGTTCATAACTCGCGCCGCACACGGGACAGGTAATCACATAAAACGTGTGCTTCGTAAATTCATCCACGCGCACGCCCAGCGTATCGCCATGATTCTCCGCCAGATGGTTGTGGACTTCGGAGCGCTTACCGCTAAACTCGCAATAGGGACAGTTGAACATGAGAGAGCAGATGATTAGAGATTAGAGAGCAGTAAACTACTCAACTATTTGACTACTTGACTACTCAACTACTTGACTACTCAACTACTTGACTACTCGACCACTTGACTACTCGACTACTCAACTACTCGACCACTCAACTACTCGACCACTTGACTACTCGACCACTCAACTACTTGACTACTCGACCACTCAACTACTTGACTACTCGACTACTCAACTACTTGACTACTCGACCATTTGACTACTCGACTACTCAACTACTCGACCACTTGACTACTCGACTACTGGACTAACTTCCTCCACACCGACCGCTTCCGCCACCAACTGAATGATGTCGCGGACTTCGATCTTGCCTTCGTTGCCTGTGGTCTTGACAGCGTCGGAGTACATGACCATGTCTTTGGGGCAGGTGACGATGAAGAGTTGAGTCTTGTTATTCGCGCCTTCGCCGAAGGTGGTCAATGCTTCTTTGATTCGGTTCTCGGCGGGACGTTCGCCAGGCGCGACCTTGCCCATCCAGATCTGACCGCCGCCCGCGCCGCAGCAGAACGAGTTCTCACAGTTACGCGGCATTTCGACAAATTCCACGCCACACAGTTCAAGCAACTTGCGCGGAGCGGCGAATCCGCCGTTGTAGCGTCCGAGATAGCATGGGTCGTGGAAGGTGACTTTGTAATTCGTCAACTTGTTCTTGATGGTGAGTTTGCCTTCTTCGATCAACTTGAGCAGCGTCACTGTGTAATGCTTCACTTCAAACGTCCCACCGAATTGCGGATACTCGTTTTTGAGCGTGTTGAACGAGTGCGGATCGGTCGTCACGACCCGCTTGAACTGCGCCTTGCCGAAAGCCTCCATGTTCTGCTCGACGAGTTGCTCGAACAGACCTTCCTCTCCCGCGCGGCGCGCGTCGTTGCCCGAATTGGATTCGTTCTGATACATGATCCCAAAATCGAGTCCAGCTTGATTGAAAATACGAGCGACCATTTTCGTATTCGGGATGACGCGCTCGTCGAACGACGCGGTATCGCCGACGAACCAGAGATATTCCACAGGTTCTTCGGTCGCGTTCTTGACGGGGAACTCCATCTCCTTCGCCCAGCGTCCGCGCAGACGTTTGCCTTTGCTCATCCAGTTGCCGTTGGTGGCGAGCGATTGAAGCGCGTTCTGCACGCCGCTGTCAATTTCGTAACCGTCAATCAACATGCGGCGGCGGATGTCCACGATATCTGCCATCGGTTCGTTGCCGACGGGACACACGCGGACACAGGCGTAACACGTTGTGCAGGACCAAACCGCCTCAGCGGAGATAACGCTCTCCGTAAGCGGGAGCAGGTATAAATCGGGGTGAGAACCGAAGGTCGCATCCTTGAGGAGATAACGCTTGTTCACTTCCAACGCCGAAGGGGAGAGCGGACGATTGTAAAAGTTCGCAGGGCAGACGTCCTGACAGCGATTGCATTGCACGCAGGCGTAGGCGTCGAGTATGCGCGTCCAGGCGAGATCGGCGACGACTTTCGCGCCAGGCTCGAATTTCTGTCCGTCAATTACCTTCAACGGAATCGCAGGGTCGAGTTCGCCGCGCGGATTTTGTTTCGCCAAACCCAGATTGATAGGCGACATGAAAAAGTGTGTGTGTTTACTGCGCGAAAGATACGGGATGATGAACATCACCCAGCCGAGACTGATCCACCACGCGACATGTACGCCTGTTTCAGACGCGCCGAAAATTTTATTGAGAAAACTTGCAAACGGCATGAACGGATCGGCGCCTTCGGTGAGGCGGAACGCCTGGCTGAGCACGTGCGCGACGACGTGCATGAAGACGAACACGTCCACGATGAGCGAATCTCTTGCCTGTCCGCCCGCTTTGACTTTCGGATTCAGCAGGACGTTGTCGCGAAAGGTAAGCGCCTTGTCTTTGGTAATGAAGCGACGCACGAAGAAAACCGTGATCGCAACAAGCAGGAACACGCTCATCACGTCGGCGATGAGGTTGAAGGCGTTGACCGGTCCCGTCGGCGCATTGGGGATGTGTTTGCCGCCGTAGACCAGATCGAAATCAGGGACGAGTCCTTCAAGCACGTCGAAGAGATTGACGAACGCGTAGGTGATGAGACCGAAGAACAGTCCCATGTGGATGGCGCTCAGCCCTTTGCGGGCTTTGAAGATGGTGCATTGAAAAAAAACCGTGAACGCGGCTTTGACGAGACTCGCAGGGACGTTCTTCAACTCAGGCGCGGGTCGTCCCTTGCGGATGGTGTCAACGATGGTCTTGAATCCGTGATAGGTGAACCCCACCGACGTCAGCGCCAGGATGATGAAGATGATTTTTTCAACTGGTGTAAGCAACGCGCCCTCCCGAAGATTTCAAACACGAAGGACACAAAGGCACACAAAGGGCTTTTTAAAGGCTTTCCTTCGTGACCCTTTGTGCTCCTTTGTGGTTAAGAACTTAAAGAAGTTCCAACATCGCTTCCGCGACTTCAAACAGATCGTTCGTCGCGCCGTAATGCGCCACGTTGAAGATCGGCGCCTTCTTATCGGTGTTGACCGCGATGATCAACTCGGCGTCCTTCATACCTTCGAGATGTTCGGGCGCGCCAGAAATTCCGAGCATGAGATACAACTTCGGCTTGACCTTGAGTCCCGACTTGCCCACCTGCCTTGTGCGCGGCAGCCAGCCCGCGTCCACGACGGGACGCGAACACGACAACGCCGCGCCGAGTTTTTCCGCCAACTCTTCCGCCAACTCGACGTTTTCCTTGCCGCCGATGCCGCGTCCAATTGAAACTAACTTCGCTTGCGCGGTGATGTCCACATCGCCAGCCGCGGGCTTGATCGCTTCGACAAACTTCACTTTCAATCCGCTCAGGTCAACGGGCGAAGCCATCGTCGTCGCGGCGGTGGAGCCCCGCCCCGCTTCCGCGTCGAACGAACCCGCAAGGCACGCGGCAATCGCCATCCCGCTTTCGGGCGCGACCTCCGCGATCAGTTTGCCGCCGTACGCCTGGCAACTCATCGTCCCGTCCGCGCCGATCTCCTTCACCGCCGTCGCGCACGGCGCGCCCGTCCGCGCCGACAGCCACGCGGCAAGGTCCATGCCCGCCGCCGTCCAGCCGAACATCACCAGCCGCGGCGACTTCTCCCTGACCAACGCCTCGACGACTTTCCCATACGCTTCGGGATTGAACCGACTCAGCGCCGCGTCGTCAACGTGGATGGTCGCATGGGACGCGAACGCCCCAGCGTCAACCCCGCTTCCGACCACGATTGCAACTGCCTGCCCACCCCAAGCCGACGCCAACTCTTTGGCTTTTCCAACCATCTCGAACGACACATCGGAAAATTTTCCGTCCATGTGTTCGGTGATTACGAGAATGTCATTGCTCATGTGTACTCCTTTGGAGAGAGAGTAGAGAACAGAGATTAGAGAACAGTGACGTTTCTCCGCTCTCTGCTCTCTTCTCTACGCAAGCCCTTTGCTCTTCAACAACTCCACGATCTTCGCCGCGACTTCCTTCGACGAACCCTCGATCATCTCCGCGTGACCCGTCACCACAAGCGGAGACATTTTCTTCATCACGATTCCCGCGCTGGCTTCGCCCGACGGCGCGACCTTCTCGATGACCGCCGTCTGCGCGACCTGCCTCACCTTGCTGACGGGCGCATAACGCGGCGGCTTGGACGAGGCTTGCACGCCGACCACCAGCGGAAGCGCGGCTTCATACTTCGCGCCGACCCCGCCTGCGAACTCCTTGCTGATCGTCGCCGTTTCGCCGTTCACGTCCACCGCGCTGACTCCGCCGATGTAGGGCATATCCAAATACGCCGCGAGGATCGGGCCGATCTGCCCGTCAATGTCGTTCGCCGCCTGCACGCCCGCGAAGATAAGATCGGGCGCGAGCCCCTTGATCGCCTCAGACAGCCATTTCGCCTGCTGATGAGAATCCGCGGCGGGGTCGTCCGTGGTGATCTTGATCGCTTTGTCCGCGCCCATTGCCAGCGCGAGGTGAAGCGAGCCGTCCAGTTCGCCGATCAAGTCCACGCCGATGACGGTCACCGTCGCGCCGACGGCTTCCTTGATCAACGCCGCCTGCTCGATGGACTGAACGTCGAACCAGTTCAGCACAAAATCCACCGAGTCAAAGTCCACGTTCGCACCCTTCACGGGCAGGTCGTCGGCAATGCTGGGGATGTGTTTAACTGCTACTACGATATTCATTCAGTTCTCCTGTGTTTCGGTTTCAGGTGTCAAGTGTCAGGTTGCAAGTTGCAAGTTCAAGGTTGAAAGTTCAAGGTTGAAAGTTGCGAGACCTGCAACTTGTAACCTTAAACCTTGAACCCAACAATTATTCACCACGCATAGACATGTCCAACAACTCCAAAATATCCAGCACATCCACATGCTCGTTGCCCGTGGACTTGACCGCGTCGCTGAAGCGCGAGACTTCGAAGGGACAGGCGACCGCCAGCACGTTCGCGCCCGTGGACGCGGCTTCCATGGCGCGTTTTTCGGAGAGGCGCATGGTGGTGTGTTTGGCGGTGAACGAGTCCATCCACATGCCGCCGCCTCCGCCGCCGCAGCAATAGCCGTTCTCGCGGTTGCGCGGCATCTCGACGAGTTCCACGCCAGGAATGGCTTGCAGCAGTTGACGCGGCGCTTCGTATTCGCCGTTGTGCCGCCCGAGGTAGCACGGATCGTGGTAGGTGATTCTCTTGTTGACGGGGTGTTTCAGCATTGGCTTGAGCTGGTCGAGGTAGCGCACGAGGAAGGTCGAGTAGTGAACGACAGGACGCTCAAAACCGTACTGCGGATAAATATTCTTGAAGGCGTTCAACTCGTGCGGACCCGTGACCACCAATTCCTTCCACTCATACTTGTTGAAGGTGGCAATGTTGTACTCGGTCATCATCTCGAACAGGCCCTTTTCGCCAGCCAGCCGCTGGGAGTCGGCGTCGTCCTTTTCCTCCTTGCCGAGGATGGCGAAGTCAATGCCGAGCGCGTTGAAGATGCGCGCCGCCGCCGAAGCCGCGTCAATGCCGCGTGGATGATACGAAGGATACGAACCGACATACCAAAGAACATCCACTGGGCGGGCAAGGTCTTTGATGATGGGAACTTCCACGCCCGCGGACTGAATCCACGCGTCGCGTTTGCGTTGAGGCTGACCAAGCGGATTGCCGCTCTTGGCGGTATTCTCAAACGCCTGTTGCAATTCGTTCGGCACAAACTTACCGTCCAAAATCGCCTGCTCGCGCGCCGCGGGCATGATCTTGACCATGTTCACTTCCTTGGGGCAGACGCGCAGGCAGTTGGCGCAGGTGGTGCAGAGCCACAGTTCGGGCGCTTCGGTCAGGTCCATGCCCGTTTGGGCGTAGCGATACAACTTGCGCGGACCGTAATTCCCAACCACATCCACAGGGCAGACGGCGACGCACTTGGCGCACTGATAACAATTCGCAAATGATTCCGCCTCGGGAATGGACGCGACCTTCTCGATCAGTTCGGGCGTGTACTCGAAGATCACCCGCTGCTCGAACATGCGGTTCCAGTGACCTGAAATATCCACGCCGTCCACGATGACGTTTTCTTTTTCGATTGCAACTGCTTTTTCGTATTTAGGTGTCATGGGATCTCCTGTAATTGGTAATTGGAGATTGGTAATTGGTCATTTAGAAAATCAAACGCCAATCTCTAATCTCTAATCTCCAATCTCCAATCTCCAATCTCTAACTACCGCTCTTCTTCAACCCAAGCAGCCGCCTCGCCATGTTCGGCAGTGTCGGCAGCAGACCGTTGAACTCGCGGCTCAACCGCCAGCTCGTCGTGCCGTACAGATAGACGCTGTAAGCGCAAGCCAGAAAGGCGCTGTTCGCGAAGGGAGCGCGCTTCTCGTCGTTGACCAGTTCGTCCACGAACAGCCCCGTCCCTTCGCCGAATTTGACGCTCATCGCGGTGACCGCGCCCACGCGCACATATCCGTCCGCGAAGTTTTCGGCGTGGAGGTTGTGCGCGCTGCCCGCCAGCAGCGGCAGGATGCCCGTGCCGACGGTCGGGTCCCACAGCCAGCGCGTCCACAGCCAATGCTCGGTGGGGAAGGTGTTGTGTAAAAGTCCAGTCGCGAGTTCGAGCGCGAGACGGGTGTCGAGCGCGTTCTGCTTTTCGACGAAAGCCGCCACCCGCACGGAGGCGGGCGCGTCGTCGTGCAGCAACTGGTCGAAGACGGCGTAGTCGCTTTGCGCGAAGTGATTGACGATCGTCCTCGCGTTGGCTTTGGTGTGCGCGACCGCGGAGGCGACGTCAGCGAAGGAAGAGGCCAGGGAGGCGGAGTCCGCTTGAAGTCCGAGAAAGAGGCGGGCGTGACGCTCCGCCATTTCGTCGGCCATCGCGACCACGTCCTCAGGCGCGACCTGTTCCAGCGCTTCCTGCAGAGTCGCCTGCAGGTCGGGGTCGTCGGGACCCGTCTTCTGCTTGATGATGTGGCTCTGCCACTGGGATTGATCCATCGCTTCCACGAGGAACCTACGCCGCCACTTTCTGCGCCGCCGCCACCGCGCGCGCCGCCGCCAGCCCAGCCATCGAGATCGAATCGTTAAGGTCGGCAGGACCCGCCGCCGCGCCCGCCACGAACACGCCAGGCGCCGACGTGGCGACCGTGTCGAGGCCGCCCTCGCCGCCCGCTTCGATGAAGCCGTATTTGTTTTGCTTCACGCCGAGCGTCTGCGCGATGGCGCGCGTGCCCGCGCTCGGCTCCATGCCGATCGAAAGCACGACCATGTCCATCGTCACTTCCATCGGGCGCCCCATCGTGGTGTCTTCGCCGCGGATGAGCAGCTGGTCGCCCTTCTTCAGCACTTCGCTGATGACGCCCTTGACGTAATTGACTTTGTATTTTTCCTGTGCGGGCCAGTAGATTTCGTTTTCCCAATAGCCGTACATGCGCATGTCAATGTAGAAGATCATCACTTTGCTGTCGGGCAGCAGTTCGCGCAACTCGATCGCCTGCTTGCTGGCGATCCCGCAACAGACCTTCGAGCAATATTCGTTTCCGATGCGGCGGTCGCGCGAGCCGACGCATTGGATGAACGCGATCTTCTTCGGCGCTTCGCCGTTCGACGGGCGCACGACGTGGTGATCCTTCAACATCTTCTCCAGGTCGGTCAGCGTGACAACGTCGGGGAAGGTGTAGTAGTTGTATTGCTGGGTGGCGCGCCCTGGGTCGAAATGCTGGAAGCCCGTGGCGACGATGACCGCGCCCACGTTGAGGGATTCGGCGACGCCGCCCGCTTCGATCTCGACGTTGAAGTTGCCAGCGCTCCCGGACATTCCCTTCACTTCGGCGTTGTACTTCACTTCCACCCGCGCGGACGATGTGACCGACGCGGCGAGTTCCGCCATCGCCTCCGACGCGTCGCGCCAGTGATGAGTCAACTTGGCGTAGTTCTCGCGGTCGGGCGTCCCGCCGAGACGTTCGCGCTTTTCGAGCAGGATGACTTCCCCGCCGAGTTCAGCCACAGACCGCGCGGCTTCCAGTCCCGCAGGTCCGCCGCCGATGACCAGAATTTTGTTGGATGACATTGATGTTCCTCCGAAAAAAATTACGTCGTTTACGCCACATTGACCACAGGCTTATCCGCGTCTTCCCAGGTGATTCCAGCCTTCTGCCCGGAGCGGATCAGTTCAAGGTCGCCCTGGAATTCGTCCCAATATTTCTGCCAGTCAACGCCAAGTTTGTCCATGAACGGACGCCAATCTGTGGAGTGCCAGTGCATCTGCACCACGCGGAAGGGATGCGCACCCATCGCCAGCGCGGAGACCTGCGCGTCCGACAGCACGGGGATTCCCACCTTGCGGTCGTGCGCCTTCGCCGCGAACTGGCTCTTGTCGAGCGTGGTCACGCAGCCCGTGTCGTGCGTCACCGTCACGTCGGGGTTGACCTCGTTCTTCATCACTTCGATCTTCCGCAGGTTGGCGAACGAGCGGGTGAAGTCGCGCTGTACGAGGATGTGACGGAAGCCGAACCCGCAGCAGTCGTACCAGGTGGAGTAATCCGCCACGTTCATGCCCAGCGCCTGGAGCGTCGCGGTGACCGTCGCCATGCGCTGACCGCCGTAAATTTCGGGGTCGTAGATCGCGTCTTCGACGACGATCTTGTAGTAATGGCAGGCGGGGTGGACGGTGGCGGTGATGGCGCTCATGTCCACAGTTTGCTTCTCGGCGATCCGCTTCCGCATGACGTGAATCCACTCGCTGTAGTGGACGAGTTCTTCGGGGATGACCAGCGGCTTGCCCATTTTGTCCAGCACGCGGCGGACTTCGTCGCGCAGCCCCTTGTGATGGATGAGCTGCTCGCGGACCTCCTTGTAATGTCCGTAAGACGTGCCGCAGTGGATCATCGGGAAGTAGCCCGTCTCGTACGCGGCGGCGAAGTTGCGGCTCATCACCGCGGCTTGCGCGGCAGCGTTGGACGCTCCCGAAGCGTAGTAGTTCCAGCCCGTGCAGGAGGTCTGGTCTTTGGGGTCGAGATAATCCAGGTTGAATTGACGGTGCAGCCAGAAGATGGACGAAGTGTAGCCGGGGATGTGTCCGCACTGACCGCAGGATTTGTGATGCCAGGTATGGTCGATCGGAATCTTTTTCTTGCGTCCGAACTTCGTGGTCACCTCCACGTGATTCTCGGGCACACGCTGGACGATGACCTCGCCCCTGGCTTCGAGTTCGAACAACTCTTCGCGCAAATCCACTATGGGCGCGACTTCAGGGTCGCGGATGACGGCATGGGATTTTCGTTCCAGGATTTCTTCTACAGTTGTTGTCATGGCTTCTCCAGTATCGGGTGTAGGGAATCAGGTGTCAGGTGTCACGTGATGCCCGGCACGTTTCCTATTGATCCTCCAACTCTTCCTGCATGACCTCCGCCAGCAGATCGTACAGACCTTCATCAATCTCCTTGATGATGTCCATGTTGCCGGTCTCGAACCAGATGGTGTAGAGCTCAAGCAGGGTCTTGCGTTCCGTCCGCCACGCCGCGTCCGTGACGCCGCGCAGGGTGTCCACGGGGATGGCTTTTCTCCACACGGGCATGTTCGCGCTGAACTGCGCCACCCACGGACCCCAATCGGGGAAGAAGTCGGGCTGGAGCATGTCGGGCGAGACCTGATTCCCCTTCAACATCACTTTGTAGATCACGCGGCTGTAGCCCTGCAGAACGTCCCTCGTCTCCTGCAAGCCGTTCCGCACGGCGACTTCGCGCAAGAGCGTGACCAGCCCGCCGGGGTTGTTTCCGCGCGGACAGCGCACACACGAGAAGCACTGCGCACAGTTCCAGATGTCCTCCGAGATGATGTCGTAGATCCGCTCGACATCTTCGCGCGCCATCGCCTGCGCGATCACGCGCGGGGAGTAATCGTAGAAGCGCGCCGAGGGGCAGGATGAGACGCAAATCCCGCACTCGTAACATCCGTAGAGGAAGTCTTCGTAGCGCGCGTCTTCCTTGACTTCGAGAAAGAGTTTCTCCTTCTCTTCGTAGGTCATTTCGGGATGGCGGTTCTCTGCCTTGCCTGGGTTCCAGTTTTCGAGAGTGGTTGGCATGAAGACTCCTGAAGGAAGTAATTGGTAAATTAGTAATTGGAGATTTCTTCGCTATAAGCCGCTAATTACCAATTACCAATCTCCAATTACAGTGTAAGAAAGCGCAAACTATGCAGACGGCTTCTGTTTTTCACGCTCCACCGCTTCAAGCAGGTCGTCCCATTTTGGGACGCCGACGAAGCGGGTCTCATTGACGAAGATCGTCGGCACGGACATCACGTTCAGTGATTTGGCGATCTCGCGTCCGTTGGCGGTGGCGAGACTGACCAATCGCATCTGCACCTGCGGATCCTGCTCCGTCAACTTTTGTACCATCTGGATCGCGTTTGGACAGGTGGCGCAGGTGGGATGGGTAAAAACCCGTACTTCAATCATCGGGGAACTCGTATCCTTCACAGTGGATGCAGTCGTCAAGGTTTCGGCGCTCCATGAAATTTTCGTATTCCTGCGCCGCATCCGCGACCGCGACGAAACCCGTCAGGTCGAGTTCGTCGGGCTTGAAGCGGACGATCCAGCCTTTTTTGTACGGACTGCGGTTGACCAGCCCCGCGTCCGCGAGCAGGATTTCGTTCGCCGCAACCAGCGTCCCATCCATCGGCGCTCGCAGCGGACCGAGCCATTTGCCGCTTTCGACGATGGCGATGGTCTTGCCTTTTTTGTAACGCGCGCCCACGGGACGAAAACTGACCACGAGTATTCTGCCTGCGGTGGTCTGCGCCACATCCGTGTAGCCGAGCGTTATGCTTCCGTCCGCTTCGGGTCTCAGCCAGAGATGTTCCTCGATCTTATAGAACAGCCCTGGAGCCAACACACAACTGCGGACAAAAGTAATCTCAGCCATCAGCATTCACTCGTCAATTACCAATCTCCAGTTACGAATTGCTAAAACCCGATCACCGCGTCCGCATCGCAGGCCATGTCGTTAAAGGCCGCGCCGCCGATCATCTCCACGCCTTCGATCATGTCGTCCATGGTGTAGCCGTGCAGGTCGAGCGAAGGCTGGCAGACGAGCAGGCGCACGCCCATCTCCTGCGCCTGGTCAATGAAGAACTTCAACTCTTTGCCGTTCCCGCCCTTGCGCGGGATGACGATCTTCTCGCCGTTGGCCTTTGCCACGCACTGCGGACCGTTCATGGTGAAGTAGATGCAGACTTCGTTGTCCATCGCCGCGCCCGCCGTGGCAAGGAAGAACGGAGTCGCCGTCCGCTCGGGGTCTTTCTCGCCGTGCGTTTGGATGTAGAGAATCTTTTTTACGTCGGGGTCGTTCGTTTTCCACACGCTCATGGAGCCTCCAAATGGGGGAGACTTCGGAAGTCTTTCAGGCTTCCGAAGTCCCGTTTACTAGACAAACAACTGCACGTCCGCGTCCGCGGCGTACTCGAGGAAAGTCGCCGCGCCGCCGATCTCGCACTCCTTGATGAAGTCCTCGCGCTTGAAGCCGAAGACGTCCATCGTCATCTGGCAGCCGATCATGCGCACGTCGAGGTCAATTGCCATCTGGCGCAATTCTTCGACGGAAGCGACGCCTTTGTTTTCGAAGGTCTGCTTCATCAAAGTGGTGGCGAGGGAGTTGAAGCCTGGCACGTTGGTCATGATCAGTTGGGGGATCGGCCAGTTGATGTTTTGGAATCCCTCGGAACCGAACGGCATTTTCATCGGCATGGCGGGGTTGCCGATGGGCGTGACGGCCGCGCTCAGTTTCGGCTTGAGCAGGGGCAGGCCGTAAAAAGTAAAGAAAATGCCCACCTCCCAGCCCATGGCTCCCGCCGCGGTGGCGAGGATGAACGGGGGGTAGGCCCAGTCGAGGGTCCCTTTGGAAGCGATCAGCGCGAGGCGCTTCGGGGCGTTCGGGTCGGATTTAGACATGTCAGCCTCCTATTCGAAACGAGAAGGAAAGTCTATTTGGAACGGCGGATGAAGAACACGAACTTGCCGTCTTCCTGAGAGGAGCGGAGCAGCTCGTTCCCCGTCTGGCGGCTCCACGCCTCCATGTCGGGCGGCGCGCCGGGATCGGTGGCGACCATCTTCAGCACTTGCCCCACTTCCATCGCCTTGATCGCTTTCGAAGTCTTCACCACCGGCATCGGACACAACATTCCGGAACAGTCGAGAACCTGGTCTTCTTTCAAAACATCCATGGGAACCTCCTTGGGCGCTTGAATAATAACCACATGGCGGAAATTATTCCATCCCATGCGCGGGGGAAATCGCCTCCCCCGCGCGGGGGATTGACGATATAATTTTCCCCGGACGATGAAATTGAACATCTCATTCCGTACGGACCGCGTCTTCCTCTTCCTTGTTCTGTTTCGCTGGGCGGCCCTCCTCCCGCCGCTGTTGACGTTGAACAAGACGCCCGGGACGTTGATTTTCCCCTCGGGCGTTTTCGGCGCGGCCCTTCTCGTCAATCTGGTCATTTCCATCCTGAATCGTCCGCTCAACCGGCTGGTGGAAAAATATCCGCTCCTCCTCGGAGTGGACCTGGCCTTCTGCGCGGCCGTCCTGGCCGCCAGCGGAGGGATCGGAAGTCCCTACTATTTTTACGCTCTCAGTCCCCTGCTGGTCGGAGCGCTCTTGTTCCAAATGCGCGGCGCGCTTCTTTCGGCGGCCGCGCTTTTCGCGTCGTTCTTTCTGACTGCGGACAGGTTCAGCGCCTCCGACGGCGTCCTGGCGATCACCCAACTGACGGGCGTCTGGCTCATCCCGATCCTGTTCGCCTACGTCTCCTCCCTGCTCAAAACCGTCCATCAGGCGCACGACGAACTCAACGCCGCCCGCGACGAACTGACGCGCCAGAACGAGAACCTGACCAGCGCGCATCGTCAGTTGAAGGTCATCCACGACCTCACCGTCCTCCTGCAAGCCGCGCCCGACCTGCTCTCGGTGCAGCAGCGCGTGCTCGGCGCGGTGACCACGGGACTCGGCTTCCGCAGCGCGGTGGTGGCGCTCGTGGACCCCACGCTCGAAGAGATGGGCAACTGGTCGCTGCACCCCGCCAACTCGTCCTTCCCCGCCGCCAAGCCTCTCCCTCTTCACGCGGAAAACGGCGAGATCTTCAAAGCCCTCCTCGAACGCAAACCCTATCACACAGGCGTGGAAGGGGAAACCCTCGTCAGCCACCCCAGCCTCAACTCGTGGCTCAAGACCTGCCGCTGGATCGTCTATCCGCTCTCCCTGCGCGAACATGCCGTCGGCGTGCTGATGGTGGAAGTGGACAAGCGCGAAAAACTGACGCCCCAACGCGAGGAAGTCGCCAACCTCGTCGCGAATCAAGCCGCCCTGGCGCTCGGCACCACCATCCTGTGCATTGACCGCGCCCGCCGCCTCGCCGTCGAGACCGAGCGCAACCGCATCGCCCGCGACATCCACGACACAGTGGCGCAATCGCTCTTCGGCATCGCCTACTCGCTCGACGCCTGCATCAACATGCTGCCCGAACAGGCGGACGAAGTGAAAAAAGAACTGATCGAACTGCGGACCCTCGCCGTCGGCGCGCACGACGAAGTGCGCCGCTCCATCTTCGACCTCTGGCCGTCCGCGCTCACGATGGAGACCTTCCAGGCTGACCTGGTGAACTACATCAGCGGGTACAGCCGTCCGCGGGCGTTCAGCATCATCTTCAACCACAGCGGCGACTTCAACTCGCTCCCCTCGGGACTGCGCCGCGCCGTCTACCGCATGGCGCAGGAGGCGCTGGCGAACTCGGCGCGGCACTCGGGCGCGTCCTCGGCGCGTCTCTGCCTGGACGTGGACGGTGGGCGCGTGACCATGAGCGTCTCCGACGAGGGACGCGGCTTCGACCCCGCCGCGGCGCTCTCGCGCAGCCAGAACCGCGAACACTTCGGCTTGCACGGGATCCAGGAACGCGCCCGCGCCCTCGGCGGCGACTGCGAGATCGTCAGCGCGCCGGGCAAGGGGACGCGCATCCTGGTCGAACTTCCCGCGAACGGACGCCTCCATGACTGAATCCATCCGCCTGCTGATCGTGGACGACCACGCCGTGGTCCGCAAAGGGCTGGCGATGGTCCTCCGCCTGGAACCCGGCCTGACGGTGGCGGGCGAAGCGCAGAATGGACGCGAGGGCCTCGAAGCCGCGCGGCGCCTCCAGCCCGACATCGTCCTCGTGGACCTGGTCATGCCTGAAATGGACGGGCACGAGATGGCCCTCGCGCTGCGGAAGTCGAATCCCGGCGTCAAAATTATGATGTTGACCGGCACGGAAGTGGACGACCGCGTGTTCGACCTGATCGCGGCCGGGATTGAAGGATACGTGCTGAAAAATATCGAACCCGCGCAGCTGGTGGGCGCGATCCGCTCGGTGATGCGCGGCGAGGCGTACCTGCATCCCGACGCGATGAAGCGGGTGGTCAAGCGCATCCAGCCGCAGGCCGCGCCGCCGATTTCGCTGACCCCGCGCGAATTGGAAATCCTCGAATGGATGGCGACGGCGAACACTTATAAACAGATCGCGCGGCAGTTGAACGTCAGCGAAGAGACCGTCCGCAGCCACGCGAAAAACATCCTGGAAAAAATGAAGCAGCCCAACCGCGCCCAGGCGGTCCTGGCGGCCATGAAAATGGATATGATCAAGTTGGGGGACTAGCCCGCCGCGAGGAACGCGCAGAAAAAGCCGCCCGTCCTTCGGGGTGGGGGACTTGCGCAGCGAGACGGTTTGGGAAGAGCCGAATTAGAAAGCGAACCTGCCTGTGATCAACAGGCACATCGCCCCCAGGGAACAGACCGCGAACATCAACATCACCGCGACGATGAAGCGCTGCTGCGCCGTCATGCCGAGGAATTTACTGGACGTTTTCCTGCGCCGCGCGGGAGCAGGTTTGACTTTGGGAGCGGGATTCTCCGGCTGGTCGTCGAAGCCGCTGGTATCCGAAGCGTCGTTGCGAAGGCCGTCAAACATGGGCGTATTTTATCACAGCGCGGGACGCAGACGGGTCTCCCCAAATTGCACTGTCACGATTTTGTCATTGACGAGGAGAAGCAGGCTCCCGTCTGAAGCGAGGCCCGCGACGCGCCCGGCCAGCGGCTGCTCGCTTCCCTGCCAGACCCGCACCTCCTGGCCGCGAAACGCGAGGTTCTCCTCCCAGGCTTTTATCAACTCCCCGCCGCGCATTTTTGCGCGCCATCCGATCAGCGCGGACAAAATATCGCGCAGGAGTTCCCCGCGCTCGACCGGCCGCCCGAGTTCCGCTTCGAGGTTTGTGGCCGGGAAGCGCAGCGTCTCGTCGGGAGGGTTGGAGCCGGCCCGCGCGTTGACGCCGATGCCGATGACCGCCGCGTCCAGCGCGTCGCCGGTCCACACCGCTTCGGCCAGAATCCCCGCGACTTTTTTGCCGTCCAGCAGGACGTCGTTCGGCCACTTGATGCGCGGCTCCAGTCCGCGCGGTTTTAATGCGTCTGCCAGCGCGGCCGCGCCGAGGCCCGTGAAAAGGCTGGGATTGAACTCCGCTTCTTCAGGAGGGGCGGGGACCGGGCGCAGGATCAGGCTGAACGTCAGGGCGGTTGCGGGCGGCGCGCTCCACTTGCGCCCGGCGCGGCCGCGGCCGCTCGTCTGTTCGTCGGCAATTACCAGCGAGAGGTCCCGCGCGCCGTCCGCGGCCCAGGCCAGGGCTTCGTCGTTGGTCGAGCCGAGGGAATCGAAGTAGCGCAGTCCGTCGAGGGGGAGCCCCGCAAGTAGTTTGTGGAGAGAGGCTGGGTTCATCGGGTTGAATCGAAAACCCGTTTTCTGCTGGAAAACGGGTTTCTGTGGAAATTATTGAACGTAGCCGAGCGGGTTGACCGAGGCGCCGTTGCTGCGGATCTCGAAGTGCAGGTGCGCGCCGAACGAGTTGCCGGTGTTGCCGACCGTGCCGATCTGGCTGCCCTGCGCCACAGGCTGGCACATCTTGACGAAGACGGCGGTCAAGTGGGCATATAAGGTGACGTATCCGTTGCCGTGGTCGATCTGCACCATGTTGCCGTAGCCGTATTCGCTCCAGCCCGCAAATGTGACCATGCCGTGGTCCGCGGCCAGGACCACGTCGCCTTCGAGTCCGGTCATGTCTACGGCGAGGTGGCCCGCGCTGTAGTTGTTTCCCGAAATGGTGTGCGGTTCGCCCGCCACCGGCCAGATGAACGAGCCCGAGCCGGGACGTCCGCCGCCGCACGCGCTGCCGGCCGAGCCTGCCGCGCTGGTCTGGCTCCAGACGAGCGAACTCCAGTCTTTCAGCGGGCGCGACCCGCCGGAGACCATGACCAGCGTGCCGGGTTGGAAGTTGGGGTTGGCCAGGTCCACGTCGTTGCCGGGGAAATCCAGGATGTCTTCCGAAGTGGTCTTGAATTCCGAGGCTACTTGGTCAATGGTGTCGCCCGCCTGCCAGTCGTAGAGGATCCCGTCCACTGGCGGGATAACCAGGACCATGCCGGGTTTCAGGCCGTGCGGGTCGTCGTCCAAAACATCCTTGTTGTTGTACAGGATGGATTCGGTGGTGACGCCGAATTTTTCGGCGATCTTGCTCATGGCGTCGCCGCGTTCGACGGTATAGCGGATGGGTTCGTAGCGCGGCAGGTCTGCGGGGATGTTGGTGAAGAGCTGGATGTCCCGGTCTATGCCGCCCGGCTCGACCGACGAGGGCGGGAGCGGCAGGGCGACTTTGGGCGCTTCCTGGCTTGGATTTGCGGTGGGCAGCGGGACCGCGGCCGGCTTCAACGCCCGCGCGTTTTTCCACCACGCCGCGCCCCCCAGCAGCGACGCGGCCAGCGCGGCCGTCGCCAGCCAGGCGATGACGCCGAAGCGGTTGTTTTTCAGGAACGATACGAGTTTGGTCATGTTAGAAACAGCTATCGCTTTGCTTGACGTGAGTCCGGGATAATTCAGGTTTGCGCATGGGACTCAGGGAGCGTTTTGAAATTCCATCTCGGATACGGATGCGGATTCCGAATAAAGATCGGCGCGCTCCGCGTCCAAAGACGGGACAGGCTTTATCTCGAATTACGTTACATGCTGTCGGTAAGCGTTTCCAGGAATTCCTGGTTGTTCCTCGCCTTGGACAAGCGTGAGATGATGGCTTCGGTGGCTACGGCCGGGTCCATGCCCGCGCCCTGCGGCGGGGGGGAGGTCATCTGGATGTACATGCGGCGCATGAGCCAGACGCGTTGCAGGATGTCGGGGCCGAGCAGCAGGTCTTCGCGGCGGGTGGACGAGCGTTCGATGTCCACCGCGGGGAAGATGCGGCGCTCCTGGAGTTTGCGCGAGAGCAGCAATTCCATGTTGCCCGTGCCTTTGAACTCCTCGTACACCACGTCGTCGAGACGGGAGCCGGTATCCACGAGGCAGGTGGCGATGATGGTCAGCGAGCCGCCTTCTTCGATGTTCCGCGCCGCGCCGAAGAATTTCTTGGGCGGGTACAGCGCCGAGGGGTCCATGCCGCCCGAGAGCGTGCGCCCGGACGGGTTGACGACCAGGTTGTAGGCGCGGGCCAGGCGGGTGATCGAGTCCATTAAAATTACCACGTGGCGGCCGAGTTCCACCAGTCTCTTAGCGCGGTCTAAGGCGATCTCCGCCGTGCGGACGTGGGAGGTGACGGGTTCGTCGAACGTGGAGGCGACGACTTCCGCGTCCACCGAGCGATCCATGTCGGTCACTTCTTCGGGACGCTCGCCGATGAGGGCCACCATCAGGTGAACGTCGGGATATTTGGTTGAAATGGAGTTGGCGATCTGTTTCAGGATGGTGGTTTTCCCCGCTTTGGGCGGCGAGACGATCAGTCCGCGCTGGCCGCGTCCGATGGGCGCGATTAGGTTGATCAGTCGGGGGGCGAGGTTGTCGTGTTCCAGTTCAAGGTCGAAGCGTTTGTCGGGGAAGATGGGCGTCAGGCTCTCGAAGACGGGACGGCGGCGGGCCTCTTCGGGGTCCACGCCGTTGACCGTTTCCACTTTCAGCAGGCCGTAGTGACGTTCCGATTCACGCGGGGCGCGCACGTTGCCGATAACGAGATCGCCGTCGCGCAGGTCGTAGCGCCGCAGCTGCGCCTGCGAGACGTACACGTCCGACTCGCTGATGCGGTAGTTTTCCGAGCGCAGGAAGCCGATGCCCTCGTTCATGATCTCGAGGATGCCGCCGCGCACTTCCACGCCCTCCTTTTCGGCTTCGGCCTGCCGGATGCGCACGATGAGCGCTTCTTTTTTAAGGCGATTGGCGTTGGTAATGTTCAGCCCTTTCGCCATAGTCCGTAGTTTGGATAGCGGTTCGTTTTCGAGTGCGATGATGTCCATAAGTCCTTCCAGGGTGGGTTTGATACGTGGGAATGCGAAACGGGCCTTTGCCCCCTTGGGCAAGGCCGACGGTCTGGTTAATTGTGAGACAAGGGAGTTTCGTTCAAAGTTAAGGTGACGACCCGATACAGGCATGCAAAAATGCTGTGCAGATAGCGGGTCCTGGTTTTAAAGTAACTGGGGAAGTTGGAATGATTATAGCACGCTCATTCAAGCGGCGCAAGCGTGATTTCTTGCGGTTTTCTCAATAACCGGGGCATGTCGGCGTGAACGGGTTGAGACGTCCCCGCGCGCGGCGGGGACGTCCCTCCCAGCTATTTCGCAGGCAGGATGCTGTTCAGCGTCCGCGTCAGGCTTTGAAGTTCGGCTGTGTGACCCTGCAGTTTGCTCACGTCGCCCGTTTGCAGCCCCGAGCGGACGTCGGCGATGGTCTTGCTGGTCGCGGCCTGACCGTCAATGATCTTTTGCGTCAGACGCTCCAGGTCGGCGGCGAACTGCGTCAGTTTCGGCGGGATGAGCGGGATCTTTTGCATGAGCGGGAGCAGAACGTCCAACACCTGGTTGGCGATGCCCGCGTACTTGACGGTGAGCGTGTGCAGCGCGCCGATGGAACCGGTCAACTCCAACGACACCTCCTGGATGGAATCGATCATCTTGGCGTTGTCCTCGATCATCTTGCTGATCTGGTCGAGCGAGCCGGTCAATTTGGATGAGAACTTGGTGTAATTCATCGGTTTCGCGGCAGAGACGCCGCCTTGAAGAGGGGCTGGGGACATGAAAGGACTCCTTGTGTGTGATGGGCATAACTATACAACAAAATGAAGTTGATGTGAACAGCAAACAAAATATCCAATTGAAAAACCTCATCGCAAATAACGCGAACGCCTGCGCTGTGCCGAACGCAGCGCGGCGCAAGCGTTTGGCGATTGAAATTTAAAACAATTCGCGCCATTCGCCCATTCGCGCAATTCGTGTTCCAGAATGACTATTTTGGCAGGGACTTTGCAGTATAAGGAGAAGGTATAATCTCCTCATCCAACTCACCAAAGGAAAAATCCCATGGGCGAAATGACTCAACTCAACTCTGTTCCCGGCTACCTCGCCAAACCTGCTGGCGACGGTCCCTTCCCCGCGCTGCTCGTCATCCAGGAGTGGTGGGGACTCGACCCGCAGACCAAGTCCATCGCGGACCGCTTCGCGGCGGAGGGCTACCTGGCCTTTTCGCCCGACCTCTATCGCGGCGAACTGGCCGCGCTCAGCGAAAGCGACAAAGCCGCCTCCCTCGTCGCAAAGTACGGCCCCGGCGCGCCCGACGACCTCGAAAAAGTCTTCGACGGCTTCAAAAGCCATCCGCAATGCACGGGCAAAGTCGGCAGCGTCGGATTCTGCTTCGGCGGCAGGATGTCGCTGACGCTTGGCATCCGCCGCCCGCTCGACGCCGTCTGCACCTTCTACGGCGGCGGGATGCAAAACATCTTCGACCAGATGCACGCGCTGCGCGCGCCCGTCCTCGGTCTCTTCGGCGACGCGGACCAGTCCATCCCCGTCGGCACGGTCGAACAATTCGACAAACTGCTCGGCGAACTCGGTCTCGAACACGAGGTCATCGTCTACCCCAACTCGGGACACGCCTTCTTCCGCGACAACGACCCGACCACCTACAAACCCGAAGCCGCGCGGGACGCCTGGGAGCACGTGAAGAAATTCTTCGCCAAACATTTGAAATGACCCTCGACCTCGCCCCCGCCCAGCGCGCCATCGCCGACCTTCCCCTCGACGCGAAGATCTTCCTGCGTGGACGCGCGGGCGCGGGCAAGACGACCGCAGCTGTGCAGCGCTCGCTTCGTCTCCTGACCTCGGGCCTGCCCGCCGAGTCCGTGCTGATTCTCACTCCCCAGCGGACTCTGCAAACGCCCTACGAGCAGGCCATCCTCGCCGCGGGCCTCTCCGGTGGACAGGTCACCTTCGCCACCCTCGGCGGACTCGCCCGCCGCATGTGCGAACTCTTCTGGCCGCTCGTCTCCGACCGCGCGGGATTCAAAAATCCCGACCAGCCGCCCGTCTTCCTCACGCTCGAAACCGCGCAATATTACATGGCGCGCCTCGTCCGCCCCAAACTGGACGAAGGCTTCTTTGAGTCCATTACCATTGACCGCAACCGACTCTACTCGCAGATCATAGATAACCTGAACAAATCCGCCGTCGTCGGCTTCGACTACCGCGAGATCGCCGACCGTCTCTCCGCCGCGTGGACGGGCGACCCCGCCCGGCGCCGCGTCCACGCCGACGCGCAGGCTTGCGCGACCCTGTTCCGCGAGTACTGCCTCGAATACAACCTGCTCGACTTCTCCCTCCAGTTTGAAATCTTCGCCAACCTCCTCTGGCCTGAGCCGATGGTACGCGACCACCTCACGCGCACCTACCGTCACCTCGTCTATGACAACGTCGAAGAAGACGGCCCCCGCGCCCACGACATCCTCCGCGAGTGGATGCCCGACTTCGACTCCGCGTTGTTGATCTACGACGAGGGCGCGGGCTATCGTTACTTCCTCGGCGGCGATCCCGTCACGGGCGAATCGCTCGCCGACACCTGCCACGAAGTCGTCACGATGAACGCCTCCTTCGTCATGTCCGAGTACATCGAGGGACTCTCCAACTCACTCAACACCGCCATCACCCGACTCCCCGCCGACGGCATCCACGGCACATTCGACATCGCCGACATCCTTGCCAAACGCTACTATCCCGAACTGCTCGATGCCGTCGTCGTTCACACTTCTCATCTGCTCTCTGATACTCTGCTCTCTCCCTCCGACATCGTCATTCTCGCCCCCTATCTCTCTGACTCCCTGCGCTTCGCGATCACGCATCGTCTGGAGCAGGAAAAAATCCCCTGGCGGACTCATCGTCCCTCGCGCTCCCTGCGGGACGAACCCGCCTCGCAAGCCCTCCTGACTTTAGCCGCGCTCGCCCACCCCGATTGGAATCTTCGCCCCAGCCGCTTCGACGCCGCCTACGCCTTCATGTTCGCCCTCGGCACGGACCTCGTCCGCGCGCAACTGCTCTCCGAGATCGTCTATCGCCCCAAAGACCTGCGTCTCTCCACCTTTGAAGAGATCAAACCCGAAATGCAGGAACGCGTCACCTACACCCTCGGCGAACGCTACACCGCCCTCCGCAACTGGCTGATGATGTATCGTGACGGCGACCCGCTCCCCCTCGACCACTTCCTCCGCAAACTCTTCGGCGAGATCCTGTCCCAGCCCGATTTCGGATTCCACGCCAATCTCGACGCGGTCAAAGTGGCCGCGAGTTTGATCGAATCCGTCCAAAAATTCCGTCAAGCCCTCGAACCCCAATCTCCAGTTACCAATTTCCAATTACCTGATCTTGGCAAAGAATACCTCTCCATGCTCCAGGACGGAGTCATCGCCGCGCAATATCTCGAATCGTGGAGAAGCGAATCGGACGACGCCGTCCTCATCGCCCCCGCGCACACCTTCCTGATGATGAACCGTCCCGTCGCGGTGCAATTCTGGCTCGACCCAGGCTCGAACGGATGGGTGGAACGCCTCGCCCAGCCGTTGACCCAGCCCTACGTCCTCAGCCGCGGCTGGGATCCCGCGCGGAGTTGGGGCGATGCGGACGAAGTCCAGGCAGAGACCGAATCGCTGGCGCGTCTCGTGCGCGGTCTCCTCAGTCGCTGTCGGGAGAAAATCTATCTCGCCATCCCCGAACTGGGCGAGACAGGTTTCGAGCAACGCGGCACGTTGCTACGCGCGTTCCAGAGGGTGTTGCAGGATGCTGGGGAATGATGGCATTATTCACATTTTCACGAAAAACAGTTGTTGACACAGTCCTATTGATTTGATAGAATCTAGACAGACTAGACAGAAAGGAGCATCTCATGAACGCGATCTGGCAAATTCAGGATGCAAAAAACAAACTGAGCGAAGTAATCACACGCGCCCTGAAGCAAGGGCCACAATTAATCACCAAACATGGTGAAAAGACCGCTGTGATTATTTCATATACCGATTACGAGAAGTTGCGCAAATCCCAGGGCAAATTATCGGATTTTTTCCGCGCTTCCCCGTTGGCGGGCGTTGACTTGAGCCGCGACAAATCCTTGCCGCGCAAGGGGATCGAGTTATGAAATACCTGCTAGACACCTGCGTCATCTCGGAGATGGTTTCCAAACAGCCAAATCCAAAAGTTCTTGAGTTTGTAGACTCGCTTGACCCAGATGCTGTTTATTTGAGCGTCATCACGATTGGAGAAATTGCCAAAGGGATTGAAAAACTTCCCAAATCGAAGCGAAAACAGGAATTACACGCCTGGCTTGCAGAGGATTTGCTGGTCCGCTTTGATGGAAAAATTATCCCTCTTAGCGCTGATGTCTTACTCGAATGGGGAATTCTCAATGCGCGACTTGAGTCTATAGGAAAAATGCTACCCGCAATGGATTCCCTCATCGCCGCGACAGTGGTAGTGCATGATCTGATTTTGATCACGCGCAATGTAAACGATTTTGAAAACACAGGTATTGAGATCGTTAATCCGTGGGAATGAACTTCACCCTCCGCCCCTCCCTGCCTTCGGCAACCATAGACGATAGACTACAGACCATGCTTGTCTGTTGTCCATCGTCCGTGGTCCGTGGTCAAAACTAATCATGGAATTTACATTCAGGCCATCCCAGATCGATATATTGAAATACCGCGGCGGACGCATGGGCATCTCCGCCGTCCCAGGCTCTGGCAAGACCTTCACCCTCAGCGCGCTCGCCGCGCAGATCATCTCCAGCGGCGCGCTCGAAGCGGACCAGGACGTCCTCATCGTCACGCTCGTCAACTCGGCGGTGGACAACTTCTCGGCGCGCATCAGCCAGATGGTGGAGGCGCGCGGACTGATCCCGCATCTCGGCTACCGCGTCCGCACATTGCACGGACTGGCGCATGACATCGTCCGCGAGAAACCGTCGCTGGCGGGGCTGGAGGATCGCTTCCAGATCGTAGACGAGCGCGAGTCCGAGTTCATCCGCAAAGAGTCGGCCAACGCGTGGCTGTCCACCTTCCCGAATCATCTCGACGATTACCTCGACCCCGAAATGGACGCCAGCAAACGCGACTGGGCGCGCCGTCAGCAACTGCCCGACCTCGTCCACAACCTCGGCATGGTCTTCATCCGCACCTGCAAAAATTACGCGCTCACGCCCGAAGACCTGCGCGTGAAATTAGACAACGCGCCTGCCGCTCTTCCCCTCGCCGAGATGGGTTGGTGGATCTACGACAAATATCAGCAAGCCCTACGCTATCGCGGCGCGGTGGACTTCGACGACCTCATCATGTACGCGCACCGCATCCTCCAAACCGACGCCGACTACCTCGCCCGCCTGCAATACCGCTTCCCCTACGTCCTCGAAGACGAAGCGCAGGACTCCAGCGCCATCCAGGAAAAAATTTTAAGATTGCTCGCCACGAACTGGGTGCGCGTCGGCGACCCGAACCAGGCCATCTTCGAGACCTTCACCACCGCCGACCCCAAACTCCTGCGCGATTTCATCGCCCACGAAGCCGACATCAAGCAGGAACTTCCCGTCAGCGGACGCTCGCAACAGGCCATCATTGACGTTGCAAATTATCTGATCGACTGGACGTCCGCTTCGCACCCCGCCCCAGCCGTGCGCGACGCCTTGAGCGTTCCCCACATCCAGGCCGCCGCGCCCGACGACCCGCAGCCGAATCCGCCCGCGGACCCCGAAGCCGTGCGCTTCATCCCGAACAAATTCACGCCCGAGGAGGAAGTGACCGCGGTCGTTAACTCGATCAAGAACTGGCTCCCCGACCACCAAGATTGGACGTTGGCCGTACTCGTCCCGCGTAACCTGCGCGGCACAGACGTGATCAACGCGCTCAAAGCGCAGAAGATCGAGTTCGTGGAGTTCCTCAACAGCACCGACAAGACCCGTCTCACCGCGGGCGCGCTGGGCAATGTGCTGAGTTACCTGTCCGATCCATCCTCCCCGACGAAGTTGGCGCGGGCGTATCAGGTGTGGAGGCGGGATTGGAGAGACCCGTCGGCGCGAGCCTCGACGGGGGAGAAGCTATCTCCTGAAGACGAGGAGATTGCTTCGTCGCAAAAAGCGCTCCTCGCAACGACAACAGAACTCCTCCGCAAGGTGGGGGAGACGGAAGCGTTCACGGCGCCGCGTCCCGATTCAGATTGGCTGGCAACTATCGGGGAGTCGGAGGCGGAGTCTGTCGTCGTCGAGTTGGACGCGTTTCGAGTCGTCGTCAACCGCTGGCTGGGCGCGGTCACGCTTCCGATTGACCAGTTGGTCCTGACTCTCGCTCAGGAATTGTTCGCCGATCCCGCAGACCTGGCGCTGGCGCACAAACTCGCGCTGGCGCTGCGTCAGGCGGCGGACGTCCATGCCGAGTGGCGTCTGCCCGAACTGACATCCGAGCTGGGAGTCATCGCGCGCAACGAACGGCGCTTCATCGGCTTCTCGTCGGACGACTCGGGTTTCAACCCGAACGCGCACCGCGGCAAAGTGGTGGTGACGACGATGCACAAGGCCAAGGGGCTGGAGTGGGACCGCGTCTATTTGATGAGCGTGAACAATTACGATTTCCCGTCGCTGCAAAAATATGACGGTTATATTTCGGAGAAGTGGTTTGTGCGCAACAAGTTGAATCTCGAAGCCGAGGCGCTGGCGCAGTTGAAGGCCGCGCTCGCGTCTGGCGAGTTTGACTGGTACGAGGAGGGCGCCGCCACTCTCGTCTCGCGCGAGGACTATACCCGCGAACGTCTGCGATTGCTGTATGTCGGGATCACCCGCGCCAAACGCGATTTGATCGTGACGTGGAACACGGGACGCAAAGGCGAGTCCACGCCGAATTTGGCGTTTGAGGCGATGGTGAGAGGGGAGAGATAAATGAATACGGGATATAATTCCGAACGTCATTGAAAGGTAATCCATGAACAAAACACTCAGCCAATTATCAACCAACGAATTCGAGACGCTTGTGGAGCGCGCAGTAGACAGGCGGCTCGAAGTCTGGATGACGCAATTGATGGACGCGCTAACCAGCATTGACGAACCCGCAAGCAAACTTCGCCCTGAATTTGCCGCGTCGCTTCGAATGGCGATCAAACAATCCGAAACGGGCGAAGGCACGGATCTGGAATCCTTCCGAAAGGAAATTGGGGGATGAAACTGTATCAAGTCATCCTGACGCCCGAAGCGCAGGCGGACTTGCTTGGAGTCAAAGTCGGCGTCGGCGGAGCCTTACAGGAGCAGTTCTGCACCCGGCAACTCTGCTCCCAGTCCTGCCATTCGGTATTATCTTTTTTTGTATAA
>JAANMT010001037.1_pt1 | contig 28795 bp, 18 predicted proteins | sample 7279711 | NCBI WGS metagenome assembly JAANMT01 (sample SAMN14094538, study PRJNA606508) | bioreactor metagenome | isolation source: A lab-scale SPAN reactor treating ammonium-rich wastewater day 1 | place: Ireland: Galway | collected 2017-01-16 | reverse complement strand
GCGGTGCAGGCGAGGCTTGGCTGCTCACCGCCAGCGGCCACGTCCCTGTCGAGGGTTTGGACCCCTCCGACGGCCCCCCAGGGTACAGGGCGAGGCTCCTGCCGAGCCGCGTCACCGATCACCTCCGGTAGGATCGGCTTCTCGGAATCCGTCACGCCCTCCACAACGCGGCTCGGCGGGAGCCTCGCCCTCCCGGCGGCCGCGCCCCGGCGCACGTTCAGACGCACACTCATGCCGGCGGGCGACTCCTCGGCGCGCTTTGGATGCTCTATGATGGAGCATAGGCCGGAAGGCAACGAGGAGTACGCTTCATGGCTGACTACGGACCCCGCGAAAGCCACTACGGGCTGGACCGCCACGGCGTCGTCCACACCGCCAGGATCCGGTGGAATCTGACCACGGCCCAGCTCTATGAGGAAGCCGTGCTGCGCGGCGAAGGCATGGTCGGGCACCGCGGGCCGCTGGTGGTCGAGACCGGCCGGCACACCGGACGGTCCCCCAAGGACAAGTTCTTCGTCCGCGAGCCGACCAGCTCCGAGCTGATCGACTGGGGCGACGTCAACGTCGCTATCGAGCCCGAGGTCTTCGACAACTTGTACAGCAAGGCGATGGCCTACCTCCAGCACAAGGAGGTGTTCGTCCAGGACCTGCTCGCCGGGGCCGATCTGCGCTACCAGAAGAAGATCCGCTTCATCAACGAGTGCGCCTGGCACAACCTGTTCGTGCGCAGCCTGTTCCTGCGCCCCACCGATGCCGAGCTGGCCGGCTTCGACCCGGACATCACCGTCGTCCACGTGCCGAACCTGTACGCCAGCCCGGAGGTGGACGGCACGCGGTCCGAGACCTTCGTCCTGTGCGACTTCGGGCGGAAGATCGTGTTGATCGGCGGCACCGGCTACGCCGGGGAGACCAAGAAGTCCATCTTCACGGCCCTCAACTATTTGCTCCCGGCCGAGGGTGTGCTGCCGATGCACTGCGCCGCCAACTACGGCGAGCGGGGCGACTGCGCGCTGTTCTTCGGCCTCAGCGGCACCGGCAAGACCTCGCTCTCGGCCGATCCCGAGCGGACCCTGATCGGCGACGACGAGCACGGCTGGAGCGACTACGGCGTGTTCAACTTCGAGGGCGGCTGCTACGCCAAGGTGATCCGCCTGTCCCAGGAGGCGGAGCCGGCCATCTGGGCCGCGACCCATCACTTCGGCACGGTCCTCGAGAACGTGGTCATCTCGCCGATCACCCGCGACCTGCTGCTGGACGACGATTCGCTGACCGAGAACACGCGCGCCGCCTACCCCTTGCGCAACGTGCCGAACTGCGATCTCAGCGGCCAGTGCGGCCACCCCGAGAACATCGTCTTCCTCACCTGCGATGCCTTCGGCGTGCTCCCGCCGGTGGCGCGGCTGTCGGTCGAGCAGGCGGTGTACCACTTCCTCAGCGGCTACACGGCCCGCGTGGCCGGTACCGAAAAGGGCGTCGAAGAGCCTCAGGCAACCTTCAGCACCTGCTTCGGCGGGCCGTTCATGGTGCTCCGGCCGTCGGTCTACGCCGGCCTGCTGGGCGACAAGCTCCGCCACCACCAGACCACCTGCTGGCTGATCAATACCGGTTGGAGCGGCGGGCCCTACGGCGTCGGGCAGCGGATCAAGATCCGGTACACCCGGGCCATGGTCAAGGCCGCGCTGAACGGCAGCCTGCTCGGCGGCCAGTGGCGGCGGCACCCGATCTTCGGGCTGGAGGCGCCGGTCCAGGTCGAGGGTGTGCCCGACGAGCTGCTCGAGCCGCGCCGAACCTGGTCGGACGGCGCGGCCTACGACCAACAGGCGCTCAAGGTCTCGGCCATGTTCCGAGAGAACTTCCGCCAGTACGAAGCCACCGTCGGCCCCGAGGTCCGCGCCGCCGGAATGGGCGAGGGACAGGCCTGATCAGTCCCCCATCGCGCGGAGCTGGCCGCAGGCGCCGGCGATGTCCACGCCGCGCGTCTGGCGCTTCGTGACCGTCAGCCCGGCCGCCTCCAAGACCGCGCGGAAGGTCCGGATCGTCGCCGGCTCCGAGCGTTGGAAGCCGGCTTCGCCGACCGGGTTGTAGGGGATCAGGTTGACGTGTTCTCCCGGCCGCAGCCGGCGAGCCAGCCCCCGGGCGTCCTCGGCGCGGTCGTTGACCCCGCGCAGGAGGACCACTTCGTAGGTCACCCGCCGGCCGGTGCCGGCGGCATACTCCCTGGCCGCGGCGAGCACCTCGGCCACTTTGTAGCGCCGGCCGACGGTGGGGATCAGCCGGCCACGCAGCGCGTCGTCGGCGGCGTGGAGGGAGACCGCCAAGGTGACCTGCAGCTCGTGCTCGGCCAGCTTCCGGATGCCCTCGGGCAGGCCCACCGTGGAGACGGTCAGGTGCCGTTGCGAGAGGCCCACCTCGTGGCGCAGCAGCCCGCTCGCCGCCACCACCGATTCGAGGTTCAGCAGCGGCTCGCCCATACCCATGAAGACCACGTGCGTGGCGCGGCGGCCGACGGCCTCGCCGGCGGCCATAACCTGGTCGACCATCTCCCCGGCGGTCAGGTTGCGCCCGGCGCCCAGGTACCCGGTGGCGCAGAAGGTGCAACCCACGGCGCAGCCGGTCTGCGACGAGACGCACACCGACAGCCGCCGCGGGTAGGGCAGCGCCACGGTCTCGATGGTCTGGCCGTCGTGGAGCCGGAGCAGCAGCTTGCGGGTGCCGTCCGCCGAAGCCTGCACCGCCGCCGGCTCGGCGCGTCCCAGCGGCAGGGCGGCCAGTCGCTCGCGGAAGCGGGCGGGCAGATCGCTCATCGCGGCCAGGTCGCGACAGCCGGCCTGGTACAACCAGCGGGCGAGCTGCCGGCCACGGTAGGCCGGCTCGCCTAACTCGACCGCCAGCGCCTCGAGCCGCGCGGTGTCGCGCCCAAGCAACGGCTCCCGGTCCGACTGGCTCATACCATCCGTCGCTAACTCCGGAAAAGGGGTCAGGAGCCTTTTCTGGCTTGAGTGGCTCTGTGGCGCAGCGGAAGGAGTCAAGGCCAGAAAAGGCTCCTGACCCCTTTTCTGCCGAGCCGGGCGGTGTCGCGCCCCAACAACGGCTCCCGGTCCGAGTGGCTCAGCGCTGGCCACCCCCACCGGCGGCGGTGGGCTTGACGGTCTCGGTGGTGTTCAACACTTCGAGCGTCGCGTCGGTGATGTCCTCACCGCCGAACACGACCACGTCGGCCTGCAGGACGATGGTCAGACCCTTGGCCTCGGCGACCTTCTTGACCGCGGCGCGGACCTCGGCGGTGAGCTGCACCTCGATCTCCTGACGGCGCTCGCCGCCCTGTTTCTGGACCCGCTCCCAGTGGTCCTGGAGCATCTGCGTCGACTGCGCCCTGATCGCCACCAGCTCCTTCCACCGCGCCTGCTGCTTATCATCCAGCTTGGACAGGCCCTCGAGCTGGGTCAAGTCGGCGTCGCGCTCGTCGCTGAGCTTGGCCAGGCGATCGTAAGTCTGCTTCTCGGCCGGGCTGATCTTGGCGCCCTTCTGCCGCAGCGCCTGGAGCTGGTTCCACTCGTCATCCAGCAGCAGCGGGTGCTTCTTCTTCCGCTCGTCGAACTCGGTCAGCAGCTTGCGCCCCATCTCCTGCAGCTCGTCGTACAGCTTCTGGTAGAGCTTGTACTCCTTGAAGACCCGCTCGCCGTCGATCTTGCCGATCCGGATCTGGTCCTCGGCGCGGGCGGGACGACCCGCGGTCAGTGCGGCGATGGCCAGCACGGTGGCGGTGACAGCAGCGCGGGTTCTCATGCAGAGTCCTCCTCCGGCCGACCCTGCCGGGCGGCCTTGGTCGTAACACCATAGACGACCGCCGCCGGGCGCGGTTTCCGCTGCCGCAACGGCGTCGACGGCTAGAACGGCTGGCCGAAGCTGAAGTGCGTGCGGTTGCCGTCCGCGCCGAAGCCCAGGTCGAAGCGGATCGGGCCGACCGGGGTGCTGACCCGCAGGCCGATCCCGACCGCCGAGGCGAGATCGCCCGGAACGTCCATCCGCTCGCCCTGGAACCAGGCTCGGCCGGCGTCGAAGAACACCACCGCCTGAATATTGTTCTTGAAGGCGCGGCGCAGCTCGAGGTTGAAGAGCATCATCCGATCGCCGAAGAACCGGTCCTCGGGGTACCCGCGCAGCGTTTCCGAGCCGCCGACGAAGAAGCTCTGGCTGAACGGCGGCCGGCCGGAGCTGAAGCCCAGCACCCCTCTGGTGGCCACCACCCAGGCCGGGCGGTCGCGCCGGCCGGACTTCACCCGGCCGCCCAGCACCGGCCAGTAGTGCCGCGTCTCGACACGGTACTTGCCGAAGTGATTGTCGCCGCCCAACCCGGCGTACTCGACGGTGCCGGACTGGAACATGCCCTCGGTGGCGTCGAAGGTCGAGTCGCGCGTGTCGTGGTTCAGGCCGACGGTGATGCTGCTGGTGGTGTCGGATCCCAGGTCCTGGAACGGGAAGGGCGGCAGGTTCGGCAGCACCGTCCCGCGTCGCTCGGTCTTCACGTTCTCCAGCTCGTACTGCACCGAGCCGCGGAGGGTGGGTATGATCGGCCGCGAGAAGCGGATCGCGCCGCCGCGGCGGATCTGGTCGAAGTTCACCCGCCGGTTGGTGAAGGCGCCGATCCCGGTCGCGCCGGTGCGATCCTCGGTGTTGTACAGCCGGAAGCTCAGCTCGCTGCCGTTGCCGTCCAGCAGCGGGTAGAAGTAATTGGTGCTGAAGTTGAACCGGCCGCCGAACTCGACCCTGGCGGCGGCCGAGTGGGCCAGACCCCACAGGTTGCCCTGCGACACGTCGACGAACCCGACCAGACCGAAGCGCGACGAGATGCCGCCGCCGGCCGAGATGCTGCCGGTCTTCTTCTCGGTCACCTCGAAGGTCAGGTTGAGCCGGCTGGGATCGGTCGGCGAGACCTCGGGCTCCTTGATCCGGATGTCCTCCAGCAGGTCCAGCCGGCGGATCTCGTTCAGATCTTCCTGGATCCGGTTGTAGTTGAAGTAGTCGCCTTCCTTGGTGCGCATGTAGGCGCGGAAGACCCGTTCCCGGGTCCGTTGCTTGCCGACCCAGACGAAGGCGATGGTCCCGACCTTCATCTCGGTCAAGCGCAAGGTGACGATCACGCTGCCGTCGGGCTCCGGAGTGAGCAGCGGCAGGTTGTCTTCGGGCGAGCCGTAGGTCACCTGCGCCAGGTACCCCTGCGCCGAGTACTTGCGCTCGATCCGGTCACGGTCGCGGTCGAGCTTGTCCGGGTTGGTGTTCAGCACCTGCCCCGGCTTGAGGTAGACCAGATCGGCGGCCAGCTTGTCGCCGGCGATCAACTTGTTGCCGACGAAGCGGACCTCCTTGATGACCGGGTTTTCGACCATGTCGAAGACCACGGTCACGCCCTTGCGGTCCGGATCCGGCTGCGGGTCACCCTTGGACCCGACATTCGGCGCCGGCAGCGGGTAGCCCAGCGTGGCCAGCGCCTCGCGGTCGTAGCCGAAGTAGAACCAGCCCAACTCCCAGAGCTTGTTGACGTCGCGCTGCAGGCGGTCGAGATCCCAGGCCATGCCGGGTTTGGTCTCGACCGTTTCGAGCACCACCTCGTCGCGGATGTGCCGCGTGCCGCGGACCTCGACCCGGGTGACCTTCATCCGCTCGTCGCGGATCAGCGTCTCGTCGGCGGGCGGCTCCGCCGGCTTGGGCGGGGTGGGCTCGACCGGCGGCTGCACCGGGGTGGTCCGCGGCGGCTCGGGACCGGTCTTACGGTCCACTCTGAGCACCACCCGCACGCGCCCGTCGCCCAACGGCTCGAACCACTCCGCGCCGTCGGCCGAGCGTGGCGAGGCCACCACCTCGAGTCTATGCTCCTGCAGGTACAGCTTCTCGATCTCGCGCAGCGCGCGCTGGATGCGGTCGGGGCTGGTGTTCAGCGGCCGGCCGACCTTGAGCCAGACCACGCGCTGGTCGAGCAACGCCTGGGGCAGGGCGGGGAGGTCGGTCTGCAAGCGGACCTCGCCCACCTCGGGGTTTTCGACCATGACCAGGTGGATCTCGACGTTCCCGTCGGCGTCGGTCCGGCGGGTGACGACCGACCCGCGGCCACCCGCCTCGCGGGTGAACAGGAACCAGCCCAACGCGTAGATGGCGTCCACGTCCTGCTGCAGCTTGGAGGCGTCGTACGGCTGGCCCAGCTTGAGCTGCAAGGTGTCGCGCACCACCGCCTCGTCGATCAGCTTGAGCCCGGAGATCTCGATTCGGCTGACCAGGGGTTGGCGGGCCGGCTCGGCGGCCTGGGCGAGCCGGAGCGGGGCGGCCTCCGCCAGGATGTCGGTCGGCAGCACACCGTCGGCCGGCTCCGCCAGATCCTGGCCCAGCACGGCCCAGGAAGGCGCCAGGGCGAGGAGGAGCAGCAGGCGGGAGTGGCGCAGAGAAGTCACACGTCACCTCGCGTCGTGGATTGGCGGTGGCGGCGGCGGTCGGGCGCCGGCGCCCGGCCGGTGCCCGAAAGGTAGGGTCGCAGCCGCTCGCGGAGGTGCGACCGGGCGCGGAACAGGCGGGACTTGACGGCTTCCAGCGAGATCCCGATCACCTCGGCCATGTCGCGGTAGCTGAGCCCCTCGATGTCACGCAAGATGATCACCAGCCGGAAGTCGGGCGGCAGGTTGTTGATCTCCTCGCTGACCACCGCCTGGAGCTCCCGGCGTTCGAGCTCCCGGTCCGGCACCGCGGTCTGGTCCGGCACGTCGCGAGTCAGGCCCTCGTCGGTGTCGATGGGCTCGTCCAGCGACCCGGTGATGACCGAGTTGCCGCGGGCGATCTGCTTCATCCGGTTCTTGCCGCGGTTGACCGCGATGCGGTAGAGCCAGGTATAGACCTTCGAGTCGCCGCGAAAACTGGGCAGCGCCCGGTAGGCCTGCACGAACACATCCTGCGTCAGGTCGGCGGCCTCGTGAAAGTCGCCGATCATGCGCAGCAGGACGTTGAAGATCTTCTTGTGGTACCGGTCGAGAAGCGCGTTGAAGTCGATCTCGACTTCGTCGTTACGGCTCATGTCGTCGCTCGACGCGGCAGGATCCCTCATTCGTGGCTCGCTCCGAACCGCCTCTCGGAATCGTCACCCTTGTGACCCGCTGACGAGAATCCTCCTCCACCGTGCGCCGTCACCGCGCGCCGGTAAGCTGTCGCTGGCCGGTGCCGTCGACATTCATCAGCCACACCTGCCACCACCCGGTCCGCGACGAGGTGAAGGCCACCTCGCCGCCGGGGCCGAAGGCCGGATCGCCGTCGTGCCCCTGGTCGTCGGTCAGACGGGTCAGCCCGGTGCCGTCGAGGTTGACGATGTAGACGTTCCAGTTCCCTTCCCACCGCTCGAAGGCGAGCCGGCCGTCCGGCGCCCAGGCCGGGCCGCCGTCCGAAACGTTGGTGGCGGCGTTGTCCTTGCGGGTGACCTGCCGCGGGTTGCCCCCGGCGGCGTCCTCGACCCAGATGTCGAAGTTGCTCCGGTCCCGGTTCGAGCCGTACGCCAGGAGCGTCCCGTCCGGGCTGTACGCCGGGGTTGATTCGTCGGACGGGAAGCTGGTCAACTGCTGCAGACCGGAGCCGTCCAGCTCGACCGACCACAGATCACTGTTGCCGGTCCGGTCCGAGACGAACACGATCCGGCGCCCGTCGGGCGACCAGTTCGGGGTGGTATCGACGGCATTGTCGAAAGTCAACTGCCGCCGATCACTGCCGTCGATGTCCATCACCCAGATGTCGAACAAGCTGTTCTCGCCCGAGGCGAAGGCGATCCTGGTGCCGTCCGGCGAGACCTTGGGGAAGAAGTCCGGACCGCGTCCGTCGGGGGTGATCTTGGTCGGGCTGCTGCCGTCGGCGTTGATCCGCCAGATGACGCCCGCGTCGAGGCCGGTAACCAGATTGAGCACCTGGTCGCTGGGCGTGCTGAGATTCTGGGAGTAGACCACGCGCCCGTCGGGCAGGAACGACGGGGTCCGGCCCCAGATGAAGTCGTCGACGTTGCCGTCGCCGCAGCCGGTCAGGACGCCGACCAAGACCACGGCACCGGCGCCCACGGCGGCTCGGAGCCATCTCCGGCACTGCTTCGCCACGCTCCCGACTCCCTTTCCGACCACCTCGTCGCGCCGTCGAGGCCGCCCTATGGTACCACGGACCAACTGGGTTGCGTGTCGCCGCTGCTGAAAAGGTTGAGCTCGACGACGTTGCCCGCGAAATCGGTCCGGCACAGGTTGACCAGCCGATCCGGATGCCGATTGCTGGAAAACAGGATGTCGTTGCCGTCGGGCGAGACCACCGGATCGCGGTCGAAGAAGGCGCCGCTGCTCAGCCCGATCAGCGCGCCGCCGGTGCCCGCGACGCTGTACAGGTTGGTTGCCGCGCCGGCCTCGGTGACGAAGATGATCAGGTCCTGGGTAGGATGCCAGGTGGGCATCATCCGCGCCACGCGGTCGCCGGAGTCGGTCAGCCGCCGCAGCTCCTTGCCGTCGGGCTGGATGGTGAACAACTCCAGGTGCGGCCGCGGGACGTGGGCGGTGAGGGTGACCGCGGTCCCGTTGGAGGTGTACTCGATGGCCACGTCCCGGTCGGCGGCGGTCGAGCCGCTGAAGTCGAACAGCCCGTCGGCGGAGTCGACCAGTTGGTACTGCTCCGGCCCGATGGGCGTCCGCTGACCGTCGTTCAGGAAAACGTTCGAGCTGTCGGGATCGACCGGCTTGGTGCCGGCCTGAACCAGCGCGGTGCGCACCGTGGAGGCGATCACCAGTCGCTTGCCGTCCGGCTTCCAGCGCGGGTGGGCGATGGTCGCCGGGCTGTCCAGGACGACCGTCTCGGCGCCGCCGGCGACGGTCCGGATGACCAACTGCGAGCGTCCCGCGGTGACCGCCACGAAGGCCACCTGCGTGCCGTCCGGCGACCAGGTCGGCTCCAACTCGTCGCGGTCGGCCACGTCGCTCAGCCGGCGGGCGCTGCCGGCGGTGAACCCGGCCCCGGTGACATCGCCGAGGAACACCACCTGGTGCCCGTCGGGCAGCATCGCCACCCAGGCCAGCAGCTTGCCGTCGGCGCTGAGCGCCGGGCTGTAGCCGCCGCCATCGGTCACCTGGGCGACGTTCTCGCCCCAGTCGAAGGCCAGGAAGACCTCCCGCCGGCCGGCGGTGCGGTCGCTGACGAAGGCGATCCGCGTGCGCTGGCCGCCAAGGGTGCGGAAGCGATAGATGCTGCCGCTGCCCTGAACGCGGAAGAAGTACACCGTGTCCGGCGCCAGCCCGGTCAGGTCGACCCGGTGCGCGGTGACCGAGGACTCGGTCTCGACCCGGCCGCCGAGGCTGGCAGTGGTGCCGAAGTCGACCCGGGAGACGGTCGCGTCGCGGGTCGTCCAGGCGATGGCTGCGGTGGTGTCGGTCACGTCCACGCTCAGCTCGCGGGCGAGGATCTGATCGACCCGCACCCCGGCCGCGAAGCTGGTCACGCCGCCTCCGCCGCAGCCGGCCAGAACCAGCCCGCCGGCTCCGCCCCAGAGCAGCACGGTGCGGCGCAGCCAGCGTTGCCAACGTGTCATCGAGCTCGTCTCCGAAAGGTGTCCCGGCCACCGGCGCGCCCGGCCTCGGCTGACCTGGCCGGCAGTCTGCGGACCCGGTGGCGCCCGCCATTGTATCAGAACCTGGTCGAATACTCGGTGGTGAAGCGGAAGTCGCTGTCGGTGTCGACCTGGACCCCGAACCGGAAGCCGGCGGGCAGCTCGTAGTCCACCTTGACCGTCTGCTTCGTGCCGGTCGGCCCGCCCACCTCCACGAACAAGGTCACATAGAGGTGCTTCAGCAGGTACTTGCTGGCCTGGATCTCCAGCGGCCGGTCGATCTCGTAGCGGATGGTGAACACGTCCAGCCCGAACGCCTTGCGCAGCTCGTCGAACACCGGCGTGAGGGCGTACGACAGCGCGGTCTGCAGCGCCGCGTTGGCCAGCTCCTGCTTGAGGAAGCTCTGCATCGTCCCCGATTCGAGCGCGGCGGCGAACTCCGCCTTGCGCGACAGCATGGCGAAGATGCGCTCCTCGGCCAGCGGCGGATTGCTCTCGGCGCGGACCACGAACTCCGTCTCGACCGGCTTGTCGGTGCCGGGCTGGGCCGAGCCGCGCATGTCCAGGGTGACGTCGTAGCGCTGACTCTCGCCGCCACCGGTAGCCTGGGTCAGGGTCGTCTCGGCCCGCGCCTGGAAGGTGGCGAACGGCTCGAACAAGGCCGTGCTCGGGTTCCGCCTCAGGGCGTACCGCGCCGTGCCACCGCGGACGCTGATCCGGTTCTTGAGGAAGCTCGAGGCGAGCTGACCCTCGCCCACCTCGGCCTCGCCTTCCACTTTCAGACGCTGCGGCGTCTCGCTCAGCCGGGCGGTGGCCTGGATCGGCACCTGCAGCTCCGGCACCTTGGTCCGGATCCAGTTGTTGCGCCGGGCGTCGAGGCTCAGGTCAATCACCGGACCCGCCGGCCAGACCGCCGGCGGGCCGGACTTCTTGCCGCCGGCGAACAGCGCCAGCGCGCCCTCACGCACCTCCGCATCGAACACTTCGACGTTCCCGGCCAAGGTCATCGGCGGCGTCTGACCCTCGCGGGTGACCAGCGCCAGGTCCAGGGTCGTACGGGCCCGGCCGACCGACCTGAGGTTCATCTGGAGGGGGAACACCACCCCGTCGCCGCGCGGCTCGCCGCGCGCTTCGGGCGGCACCCGGACCGTCTGCGGATCGATCGCCGGCGTGGCCAGGTGCAGATCGTAGATATGGTCCTGCCACTGGCCGAGCTCGGCGTTGCGCAACCCGATCGAGCCGCTGGCGCGGACGAAGCCGCCGTTGACCCAGCCGTCGGACTCGGTCAGGACCACCCGGTTCATCACCTGACCGTCGAATACCGGGACCACGTCGAAGCCGGCCCGCAGACCCTGGACCGAGACCACGCCCTGCCGTCCCGACAGATTGCTGGCCCGGACCTGGAGGCTGATGGGGTACGAGAACCAGTCCTGGCCTTGGACGATCCGGCGCAGGTCTAGCGGCCGCTCCTCGCCGATGGTCCCGCCGGGCAGGACCTCCAGCCGCCCCAGGTCGTCTCTTGCCCCATGGCCGGCGGCCGGCTCGGCGCCGACGAAGAACCCGTCCACCGCCACCCGGTTGCGCTGCACGTGGAGCGCGATGCCGGTGTCGACCAGGTTGAACAACGGCTCCCGCGGCGCGGTGGGCTCGACGGTGATGGTCTTAAGGAGGTCGGTCGCCTCTTCGACCCGGCCGCTCAACTGAGCCATGTGCCGGGCGCTCCGGTCGGCGCCGGGCCGGACCACCTGCAGCCGCGGCAGATCGACGTTGAGCAGACCGTCCAGCCAGGCCGCCCGAGCGGTCCCGCTGAGGTCCAGCTCCACCTCGGCATGGCCCTCGACCGCGCCGACCGCCGGGACCAGGCCGGCAAACTCCTCCAGCTTGGCCACCTGGGCCGAGACCTTGACCGCCAACGGCCCATCCTCGCGCAGGCGGAGGCCCATGCCCGTGGTGGGCACCGAGCCGGTGACCAGCGCCGAGAGGCTCCCGTCGGTCACGGTCACCTGCCCCAGATCGAGGCGCCCCGGCTCCCACAGCAGTTCGCGGACGCTGACCGACGACAGGTACAGGTTGCGCGCGCCGACATTGCGCAGGTCGAGCTTGAGCACCTCGCAGCGCGGCTCGTCGAGCGCCCCGGTGACCGAGGCCAGGAGCGTCAGCCGGCCCTGTAGCCCGGAGAGCTGGTCGGACCAGAGCGCGTACGGCGCCAGGCGGAAGTCGTCGCTCCGGAGCTGCAAGCGGAGGTTGCTCACCTGCCGGCCGCCCAGGTCGGCCGCGCCGAACAGGTAGATACCGCCCGGCTCCAGCCGCGCGGGCCGGCGCGGCGTGCCGGTGCCGATGTTGACCGCCACCTCGACCGGCGGGATGGGCCGCGCGCCGGAGTGCAGCTCGGGCGCGCTGATGGTCAGGTAGCCGGTGGGCCGATCGACGTCCCCGGACAGCCGCACCGCGGCGCGGACTTCGCCTTCCAGGGGCTTCGGCAGCCGCTCCAGCAGCCCGCGCAGGGCGTCCTGCCAGGGCCGCGGGCGGACCTCGCCGACGGCCTCGGTCAACGACATCAGGAAGGCCCGCAGCCGGGCGAAGTCGTGGAGCTGGACGTCCACGTTGGCCTGGACGGCCCCCTTGTCCAGGTACCCGCCAAAGGCCATCTTGACCCCGAACAGGTCAAACTCCTGGAGCCCGTCGATCACGGCCATGCCGCGCGCCGCCCGAGCGCGGACCTCGCGGCTGCCGATGGCCTCGCCGTTGACCTCCAGCGCGTGGGTCACCAGGCGCAACTCGGCCACGGGGTCCTTCAGCGGCCCGGCCACGTCGACCGCGGCGCGGAGGTACCCTTTGGCTTCCAGCGGCAGGCCGGTCAGGGTTGTCAGGTCCTGCGGCCCCAGCTCGTTGGAGACCAGGTGCAGCTCGACCCAAGGCTCCTCGTCCAGCCTGGTGACCCGATTCGTCTGCTCGGGAGCGATCCCGATCCGGGCCTGGGCGACCGTCACTTCCAGCGTCCGGACATCGATCGCGTTGTCCTGGGCGACCAGCTTCACCCGGGCCGAATCGATGCTCCGGCCGGCCACCTGGAGCCGCGTCTCGCCGTCGCCGGCGACCAGTTCGACGGTGCCCTGGAGATCGGCCACCGGGTTGAGCTTCTGCTCCTCACCGGCCCGCCGCTCGACGCGGCCGGTGAGGGACAGCGTGCCGGTGACCTCGCCCGCCGAGTCGGCCAGCGCCGGCGTGGTGGAGGCCAACGGGAGGACTTCGGCCAGATCGATCGAGTCCAAGCTCCCCTCGACCGCGTACCGCAGCGTGCTCTCCTTCAGGTCGATGTCGGTGATGGTGGCGGCGATCTGACCACGGTAGGCCGCGTCGCTGAGCTCGAGCGTGACTCGCTGCCGTCCCTCGCCGTCCTGCCGGGCGCGCAGCGAGACGCGGTGGAACGGGTAGCCCATGACGGAGCCGAAGTAGACGTTCCCCGAGCCGCTGAGCAGCGGCACCCGGCGCGTGCCGCCGATGGCCGCCACCAGATCCAGCCGGCCGGTCGCCTTGGGCTTGTTCGGCTCGCTGAACAACGGCGCCAGCCGGCCCAGGTCGAGGTTGTGGATATCGGCCACGAGGTCGACCGGACCGTCGTCGGCCAGCGACACCAGACCCTTGGCCCGGACGTGCGACCCCTGCCTCTCATCGACCAGCTCCAGGCGCCGCACCACCGCCGTCTTGTCGATCAGGGCCACGTCGAGGTCGCCGTCGCCGACCGTCTCGCCGTGGACCGACAGGCCGGTCACCTTCAGCTCCGCCGCCAGCCGGGGGGTTTCTTGGGCCAGGTGCAGCCGCACCGCGCCGTTGACCACGCCGCCGAGACCGAAGTCCCGGGGCGGATCGGTCTCGAGGCTGTTCAGCGCCGCCAGCTCGACGTCGTGGATGGCCAGGTCCATGGTGATGTCGAGCGGCTGGTCGGCCACCAGGGCCATGGCCCCCTGACCGGTGATGGTCCCGCCGCGCAGGTCCACGGTGACCCCGGTCAGGGTCATCATGTGCTCGAAGTAGTCGAAGTGCGTGGCCAGCCGGCGGATGGGCAGCCCACGCAGCTCGAGTCGCGGCAGGTCGAACCCGCCGGTCAGCCTGAGGTCGCTCAGTTTGCCCTGCGCCTCGAGCCACCCGCGGCCTGGCTGGTAGGCGTAGGCGGTCGAGAGCACGCCCCGCTGCGCTTCCGGGGACAGGAAGGCGAAGCCCTGGCGCGGGTGGACCTGGGCGCTGGCCAGCCGCAGGGCGACCACGAAGCTGTCCATGACCGAACCGCCAGGCGCCGCAGCCGGCTCGGCCGCCGGCGTGAAGCCGACCAACTCGATCCCGGTCAGTTCACCCAGGGCCCGGGCCACGTCGGCCTCGCCCGGAAGCCGCTCGGCGGCCTTGGCCAGCGAGCCCACCGCGGAGCCGGTCAAGCGCGCTTCGCGCACCAGCACGACCCCGCTCGGGTCGGTGTCGGTCACGGCCAAGCCCCGGTCGTCCGGCATCGCCTGCGCCGGGTCGATGGTCATCAGCGGCACGGTCACGTCGGTGTCGACCACCACTTGGTCCAGCGGCCCGACCAGAGTGACCCGGCCGGTCACCGGCCGCGGGGTGTACAGCCGCGGCAGCCCCTGGGCCGTGAACAGGTCGGTCCGCTCGCCCCCCGGATCGCCCTTCGGCGGCACCCGCAGGTCGGCCAGGATGGCGCACAGGTCGGTGCCGGGCAGCTCGACGGCCAGATCGAGCACCGTCTGCGGCTGGCGATGGACCGTGCCCGACAAGGCCACCGGCGTCCCGGCGACGTGGGCCTCGAGTCGTTCGACGGTCAGGTCGCCGGCCCAGAAGCTCAGTTCACCGCGGATCTGGTCGACCGGGTGGGCCAGGTTGGCGAGTTGGATCCCGCCGCCGTTGAGCCTCGCCCCGCCGAGGATCTCACGGGTCTTCCGGCCCTGCTGCTCGACTGCCACCAAGCGCAGGTGCAGGTCGGCCTGCAACGGCTCGACCGCCCCCGCCGCGCCGCCCAGGGCCACCCGGCCGGTCAGCCCCAGGTCGTCGATGGTCCCGTAGGCGGTGAGATCGGACGACAGCCGGGCATCGCGCAGATTCTCCCGCACCGCCGGCTGGTTGGGCAGGAGGCCCGCCAGCGGGACATCGTCGGTGTGGACCCGGAAGGCCAGCTCGTCGCTGCCGGGGGCGACGGCGCCACCGGCCACGCGCAGCGGGTGTCCGTCGATGGTCGCCAGCAGGTCGGCCTCGATCGGCATCCCCTCGGCCACGCGCAGCAGCCCGTGATCGATGGCGGTCCGGGTGCCGGTCCGCTCGACCGTCAAGGCGACCTGCGCCAGCGCCACGCTGCCCGAGTGCAGCTTGCCTTTGGCGACCACCACGTCCGCGCCGGCCCGGCCGCCTTCGACCCGGTACCCGGCCACCGCCACCGACGGCGGCAGGGCGACCATCTCGCCGGGCTGTCCGGCCGCGCCCAGCGTGGCCACCCGCAGCCGGCTCGGCCGGCCGCTGACCTTCAGCGCCAGCGGCGCCAGATCCCCCTCGCCGGCGATCTGCGGCGGCTGGTCCAAGGTCGACAGGACGGTCCGGACATCGGCCAGGCGCAACGACTGGAAGGCCACCAGCAGGTCCACCTCCGGCTCGTCGCGCAGGGCCACCTGGCCCGAGATGGTGAACCGGCTGTCGCCCAGCCTGCCGCCGACCGAGCCGGTGCCCGCCCCGAGCCGGACGAGCCGTCCGGCGGCCAGCTCGACCCCGCCGCGCAGGTCCTCGAGGTCCAGACCCAGCCGCGGGTGATGGGCCACGCCGCGGAGGATCCGCACCCGGCCGGTGGGGAACCCGCCAGGGGTAACGGTCAGATCGAGCCCGGCCGCGCCGGCCACGGTCAAGGGCGTCTCGCCGTGGATGATCAGCTCGCCCACCGCCGCCTGGCCGGTCACCCGCAGCCGGCTGAGCGTTCCGCTCAGCGCCACGTTGGCCCGGACCGGCTGGGCAAAGGTCACCTTGGCCAGCGCCGGCCGAGCGGCGGCGATGCGCCGAATCGTCTCGTCACGCAGCCCCGGCGTGCTGACCGACAGATCGAGCCGCCGCGGCTTGGCCGCGCCGGCGGCGAACCACAGCCGACCGCTGGCCGAGAACGCGTCGCCGTTGAGCCGGCCGGCCAGTGAGCGGATGGTCACCAGGCCGTCGGCGAAGCGCAGGTCGGCGCGGGCCAGGCCCACCGGGGCATCGACCCCGGCGACCCGGAAGAGACTGTCGGACAGGTGCAGCGACCCGTTCAGGCCGGCCACCCCGAGCCGGGGCCGGAGGCCGAGATCGGCCCGCACCGCCGCCCGTTGGATGACCGCGCCGGGGACCGTCAAGTGCGGCACCGTGGCGGTGCCGGTGACCCGCAGGCTGGCCGGCGTGCCGCGCAGCCGCAGCGCGGCGGTCAACGGCCCGCGGCCGGTGATCCCTTGCCGCCGCAGCCCGGCGGTGGCCTGGCTCAGCTCGATCCGCGACGCCTCGACGGCCAGGTCGAGCGACGGCCCGCGCCAGCCGACCCGGCCGTCCAGCCGGAGCGTGCCGCCGGCGTACCGGGCGGTGAGCGGTTGCAGCGCGACGGTCTCGCCGCGCAGCTCGACCGCGCCGTTGACCGCGGTCAGGGGGCCGCCGGCCTCGGGCACGAGGACTCCGGCGTCGGCCACCCGGACGCGGCCGGTGGGCTGGTCGCCCAGCTTCAGCGCGAACTCGTACCGGCCGCCCAGGTGCGTCGCCCGCGGAGTGCGGATCCAGGGCACGGTCAGCCGGCCGGACAGCTCCAGCGCGGACAGTGGCCCGGCCGCCTCGATTCGTCCCGAGATCCCGCCTCGGGCGGCGGTGGGCCGGTAAGCCGCCGGCACCAACGGCGCGCCGGCCAGCGGGCTCAGCCCCTCGGTCTCAAAGGTCAGCTTGACCGCCCGCCGCTGGGCGTCGGTCAGCCGGGTGACCAGCCCCTCGACCCGCACCGGCGCGTCGCCGACCAGGGCCGAGACGCGCTGTAGCGAGACCGAGTCGTCGCCCAGGACGACCAGTCCGGCGAGTTGGGTGAGGTCCTGACCCAGGCGCGGCGAGCGGACCGTCATCCGGCCCGGGTCGAGGCGGCCCTTGAGCCCGGCCACGCCATGACCCGCGGGCACCCGCTGGAGATCGAGCCGGGCTCGCCCGCCGTGGACCACCGCCAGGTCGCCCCAGCCCACCTGCGACGGCTCGAACCAGCCGGCCACGCGCAGGTCGTCCAGCCGCCCGGTCAGCTTCAGGTCGCAGGCCGACGGCCCGCTCCCCGACAACGGCTTGAGTTGCGCCACTTGGGGCAGGAGCTGCCGCGTTTCGCCGACCATCAGCCGGTCGCTGCGGACATGGAGTTGATAGGCGCGATCGCCGCGCAGGCGGTCGATGCTCCCCGACACCACTACCCGGCTGCCGCCCAGGTCGACCGTCAGGTTGTCCAGTCGACAGGTATCCTGATCGGCCGGCGCGGTGCCCTTGAGGACCACCTCGACCACGCCGGTGGCGCTCCGGACGGGCCGGCCCAGGTCCGCCACCGTGGCCGCGGCGCCGGCCAGCTCGGCGCGGAGGTCGACGGCCACGTCCGGCGGCGGGCTCTTGCTCCCCGGCGGCGCGCCCTCCGGGCGCGGCGGCAGCGCCACCGAGACGGTGCCGCTCAGCGCCGACACGCTCCCACCGGTGACCCGCGCCCAGCGTTTCAGGTACGGGTTCACCCATGGCGCCAAAGCCGTCAGCGAGACGTTGGTCACCCGCACCGGCGCCATCACGGCCAGCGGCTTGACGGTCACCGTGGCCTCGCCCGACTCGACCGACTCGGCCATCCCCGGCGCCGACGCGTTCAGGTCCACCGAGGCGTGCCCGCGACCGTCGAATTCGGCCCGGGCGCTGGTCAACCGGATGGTCTGCGAGAACGGGCCGCCGGGCGCGGACTGGTCGATCAGCTCGACCAGCCCGTTGGCGATCACCACCCGGCCGCCGAAGGTGAACGGTTTCTCGGGTTTTTCGACCTCGGGCTTGAACAGCTCGATCAGCTCCCACCGGCCGGTCGCGTCGCGGCGGGCCTTGACCAGCGGGCCGTCGACCTCGACGGCGGCGATGGCCGGCATCGGGTCGCGGAGGTGCAGCAGCAGGCCGAGCAGGCTCCAGCGCAGGCTGAGGCGGTCCACGCCGATCACCGTGCCCTGGGCGAACCCGCCCGGCTCGGCGATGCGCAGGCCGTCGACCACGATCCCCCGCCACAGCGAGCGGTGCACCCGGCCGATCTCGACTTCGCGCTCGGTACGGTCGACCAGGACCCGCTTGATGGTCGCCCGGATGAAGGCGTGCTGCGGCCCGGCGGGGAGGGCAGAGAGGACCAGCACCACGACCGCCACGAGGCCACCCGCGAGCCAACAGCCGCGCCGCTTGACGCGGCGACGGGTGGCTTGCGGCGCGCCACCGGGCGGGGTCGTGTTCACTTCGGCGTCTGTTCACCCTCCTTCGAGGGAATCATCCTGCCGCCGAAGCGAGCAGATCGCAGGCGGTCCGCCGGGCGACGGTCAGCGCCGCCACCTTGCCGGCGCCCGCCCGCCGCAGGACGCGCGCGCACTCCCGGACGGTGGCGCCGGTGGTATAGACATCGTCCACCAGCAGATAGTATCCGCCGCGCACCACGGTCTCGGCGACCGCCTCGAACGCGCCGGCCACGTTGCGGCGGCGGTCGTCCGGCGCCAACCCCACCTGCGGCCGGGTCGGCCGCACCCGGCGCAGCGCCTCGACCACCGGCAGCCCGACCTGGGGCGCCAGCCGCGAAGCGATCAGCTCGGCCTGGTTGAACCCGCGCCAGAAGCGGCGGACGAAGTGGAGCGGGACCGGCACCAGGCCCTCGGCCGAGGAGCACGCCAGGGCCGCGTCGCTGTCGGCATCGGTCGCCAGCCACAGCTCCAGAATCTCGTGGAGCGCGGCGGCGGCGCGGCGGTGGCGGTGATACTTGAGCTTGCGGATCAGCTCCCGCACCAGCCCCTGGTAAGGCACCGCGGCCCGGGCCAGGGCGAGCGGATCCCGCCCGCGGGCGCGGCACTCGCCACACTGCACGAGGCCGCGCACCAGCGGGTCGAGAAAGTCCCCGCACCGCTGGCAACGCGGCCCCGTCATGTCCGGCAGGCTCTCCCGGCACGACTGGCACAAGGCCAGCGGTCCGAGCGCCCCACAGCCCTGGCAGCGGGGCGGATAGAGCCCATCGAGCAGGCGTCTGCCGATCAGCCCCCGAGCCCCAGCGCCCGGGAGATGATCGGGCCCAGCCAGACCGTCAGCCCGGCGAACACCACCGAGACCATGCTCATCAGCTTGATCAGGATGTTCAGGCTCGGACCGGAGGTGTCCTTGAACGGATCACCGACGGTGTCGCCGACCACGCCGGCCTTGTGGGCATCGGAGCCCTTGCCGCCGTAGTTGCCCTTCTCGATGTACTTCTTGGCGTTGTCCCAGGCACCGCCCGAGTTGGCCATCATCACCGCCAGCGTGAAGCCGGTGGCCAGACCGCCGATCAACAGGCCGACCACGGCCGCCACGCCGAGCACCGCGCCGGTGGCCACCGGCACGACGATGGCCAGCAGCGACGGGACGACCATCTCCCGCTGCGCGCCCTGGGTCGAGATCGCCACGCACCGCGCGTAGTCGGGAACCGAGGTCCCGGCCATGATCCCCGGATCCTCGCGGAACTGGCGCCGCACCTCCTCGACCATCTCGCCGGCGGCGCGGCCGACGGCCTTCATGGTCAGGGCGCAGAAGACGAACGCCGCCATGGAGCCCAACAGCACCCCCGCCAGCACCTTCGGGTTCATCAGGTGGACGCTGTAGAAGGTCATGAAGTCGTCCATGGTGGCCTTGGCCACCGGGACGAAGGCGTCGCCGATCTGGAGCACGGCCCGGTAGGCGTCGCCCGCCTTCTCGGCCAGCACCGCGTGCCCGCCGCCGAGGTCCTGGACCACCGACATGGTGCTGCCGTACTTGTCGGCCAGCCGCTCCAAGCCGATCCGGACTTCCTCCATGTAGGCGGCCAGCAGCGCCAGGGCGGTCAGGGCGGCCGAGCCGATGGCGAAACCCTTGCCCGTGGCGGCGGTGGTGTTGCCCAACGAGTCGAGCGCATCGGTGCGCTCGCGGACGTAGGCCTCCTGGTGAGTCATCTCGGCGTTGCCGCCGGCGTTGTCGGCGATCGGGCCGTAGGCGTCGGTGGCCAGGGTCAGGCCCAGGGTCGACAACATGCCGACCGCGCCGAGGCCCACGCCGTACAGCCCAAAGGCGCCGCCCCAGCCGTCGGCGAAGCCGCCGCAGGCGCCGTAGGCGACCAGCGTGGCGATGACCACCGTGACCACCGGGACCCAGGTCGACACCAACCCGACGGCGATCCCGTCGATGATGGTCGTCGCCGGCCCGGTCAGGGTGTGGTGCGCGATGCCCTGGGTCGGTTTGTACTCGTCCGAGGTGAAGTACTCGGTGGCCTTGCCGATGATCACGCCGGCGAACAGCCCGGCCACCAGCGCGACCCACGCGCCGACCCAGAACTCGGCCGGCAGCAGCGTTCGGAAGACCGGCCCGGCCAGCACCGCGATGAGGATCGACGAGCCGTTGATGCCCCGCATCAGGGCGGCCATGAGCTGCTTTTGGTTGGCTTCCTCGCCGCTCTTGACCAGGTAGATGCCAATCAGCGAGAGCAGCACGCCCACCCCGGCGATGGCCAGCGGAGCAACCAGGAACTGGAGCCGCCAGTAGCCCTCGATACTGGCGATCTCGGGCACGGCCTGCCAGGAGCGGGTGCCGACCGCGGCCACGCCGAGGGCGGCCGTGGCCAGGATCGAGCCGCAATAGCTCTCGTACAGGTCGGCGCCCATGCCGGCCACGTCACCGACGTTGTCACCGACGTTGTCGGCGATAGTCGCCGGGTTGCGCGGATCGTCTTCGGGGATGCCGGCTTCGACCTTGCCCACCAAGTCGGCGCCGACGTCGGCCGCCTTGGTGAAGATGCCGCCGCCCACGCGGGCGAACAGCGCCTGGGTCGAGGCGCCCATGCCGAAGCAGAGCATGGTCACGGTGACCTCGATCAGGTCCGGCTCCCACCCGAACATCGGCGCGACGTACCACAGCCCCAGGAACCACAGACAGATGTCGAGCAGGCCGAGCCCGACCACCACCAGGCCCATTACGGCGCCGGAGCGGAAGGCCACCTGCAGACCCTGATTGAGCGACTCCCGCGCCCCGGCGGCGGTGCGCGCGCTGGCGTGGGTGGCGGTGTTCATGCCGAAAAAGCCGGCCAGACCGCTGAAGAAACCACCGGTCAGGAAGGCGAACGGCACCAGCTTGGCCTGCAACCCGAAGTGGGCCATCAGCCAGAGCACGATCACCAGGCCGACGAACGCGCAGGCGACCACCTTGTACTGCTGGCGCAGATAGGCGAACGCGCCCTGGCGCACGCGGCCGGCGATCTCGGCCATTTCGGGATCGCCCTCGCTCTGCCGCATCAGCCACTTGTAGAAGTTGTAGGCGAAGGCCAGCGCCAGCACGGAGCCGATCGGGCCCAGCCAGAAGATCCACGGCAACGGGCCGCGGTACCGCGTGATCTCGTCCTGCGCCCAGGCCCCGCTCGGCAAGAGCGCGGCGAGGACGCCGATCCACATTCCCATTCGCAGCATCGGACTGCTCTTTCCTTCCGCCTCCCGAGCCCACGCCCGGGTCAGCTCGCCATCGTATCCACCAGCCGCAGCAACTCCTCGTTGAGCGGCTTGCGACCGGCCAGGACTTCGGCCAACGGCGTTCGTACCAGACGGTTGGCGACCACACCGATGTGGTGCGCCACGTCTCCCTCCAAGATCGCTTGGACCGCCTCGGCCCCGGTGCGGGTGGCCAGGACCCGGTCGTCCGCGCTGGGGCTGCCGCCGCGCAGCACGTGGCCGAGCACCGTCTCACGCACATGGGTGCCGGGGATCCGCTCCCGCACCGCGGCGGCCACCGCGGCGGCACTCGCCACGCCTTCGGCCACCACCACCAGCATCGACGTCTTGCCCTTCTCGCGTGCCGCCGCGATACTCGTCACGCAGCGGTCGAGGCCCCACTCCGGCAGCTCCGGCACCAGCACCGCCTCGGCCCCGGCGGCCACCGCCGTCTCCAAGGCGATGAACCCGGCCTGCCGGCCCATCACCTCGACCACGAAAATCCGGTCATGGCTGTCGGCGGTGTCGCGGAGCTTGTCGCAGGCCTCGACCGCCGTGCCCACCGCCGTGTCGAACCCGATGGTGTGATCGGTGCCGCACAAATCGTTGTCAATGGTGCCGGGGGTCCCGGCCACCGCCACGCCGTGCTCGCGGTGGAGCGCCAGCGCGCCGCGGAACGAGCCGTCGCCGCCGCAAATCACCAGCCCGTCGATCCGCTGGGCCGCCAAGACCCGCGCCGCCCGGGCCCGTCCCTCGGGCGTCAGGAACGCCTCGCAGCGCGCGGTCCGCAAGACCGTCCCGCCGCGGTTGAGGATCCCGCTCACCGACCGGGGTCCCAGCTCCTGGATCCGGCCGTCGATCAGCCCGGCGTAGCCGCGCTCGATGCCGCACACCGCCAGGCCTCGTGACCAGGCCGCGCGCACCACGGCGCGGAGGTTGGCATTCATGCCTGGAGAGTCCCCTCCGCTGGTGAGCACGCCGAGACGGATCACACGACATCTCCGGCCGAGCGAGCGCCCGCCGCCGGCCCGTCGCGACCGCGCGCCATTATCCCCAAGGCCGACGCTGGTGTCAACCGAGCGAGCCGGCCGAGCGGGAACCTGACCGCGACCGAACCCGTCGGCTTCAACGCTCTTGCCGCGCCGGGCAGGCAGGCGCTGTCGGTTACTTCGCGGCGCAGAAGTCGGCCAGCACCTGGGCCGTGAGCTGCAGCCGGGCGCGGGGCGGGAAGGCCTGGCCGTCGAGCGGGATGGCGAACGGGCCGTAGCGGTAGAGCGGGTAGGTGCGCAGGTCCTGCCCCATGCGGTCGATCCCGGTCGCTCGCGCCGGGCCGAGCACCGCCTCGAGCTCGGCCGGGGTCACTCCGGCCCGCACCTGGACGTTGGCGAACTGCACTAGGTCGGTGCGCTGGAGCTGCGCCCACAACGGCCGCAGCCCCTCTGGCACCAGCTCCTGGCGGTTCAGCCGCGCCGCTACCAGGGCCAGCACCAGCGCCGCCCAGCCGTCGCGCCGGGCGGCCTCCTCCAACTCGGGCTGACGCTCGAAGTCGGCGTCCAGGACGAACAGGTCGAGCTTCTCTCCGCCCTGCTCGAAGTACCGCCCGTCGACCAGCACGCGGCGCACCTGGCGGTAGGGGTCGGGCCCCGACTCCGGCAGCGGCAGCGGCGTCGGACCGGCCGTTCCGGGCGGCGGCTCCGGCCCGATCGGCATCGGCGGGTAGCGGTGCGTCACCAACCGCTGGATGGGCTCGTACCAGTACACCTGCCCGTCGTCGTGGAGCACCACCACCCGGCCCCAGCGGCTCGACACGCCCATCCCGTCGGCCACCGCCGGATCGCGCCGCACCGCGCCGTAGAGCCGGTCGGCCCCGTTGGCCACCCGGACCATGTGGACCCGGTTCGATTCGGCCAGGAACAGGAACAGGCCGTCGGAGGAGAGCTGCACCGCCGGCGACGGCGGCAGGTCGACCAGGTCGAGCCGGCGCGGCAGTCCGCCGGTCACCGGGGCCATCACCACCGCCCGGTCGCCGGCGGCGCAGACCAGCCGGCCGTCGGCGCTGAAGCGGACCGTCGGCGGCGCCGCCGCGGACAGATCGATGTCGGTCCGGGCCAGTTCGGAATCGACGCTCCGCCCCAGCCACAGCGACCCGGCCGAGACGGCGGCCAGGTACCAGTCCCGCGGGGAGACCGCCAGATCGCACGCACCTTCGCCGAGTCCGGCGGCGCCCAGGCTCCGCTTCGGCTGCAGCGTGGCCGCGTCGAGGACGTGGACCGCGTCGGTCCCGGCGATCAGCAAGGCGTGCCCGCCGCTGGCCCAGATCACGTCCCGCGCGCCGGGCGGCGGCGCGGCGGCGGTGAGCTGATCGCCGGCGCAGCTCCAGCGCTCGAGCACCAGGTCGGCGCCGGGGTCCGTCAGCGACGGCGAGCGGTGCCGCAGCAGGGCCACGGCCTCGCCGGAAGGAGACAGATCGAGCGAGACGATCCCGGGGCCGAAGGCCCGCCGCCAGCGGACCCGGCCGGGCGCGTCGAAGACCAGCACCTCGCCCGACGGCAGCGCCACGGCGGCGGCCGCGTCACCAACCGCCACCCGCCGCGTGGCCACCGCGGGGAGCGCGCAACTCAGCAGCCAACAGGCGATCAGTCCGCGACGCATCGGCACCTCCGCCGCGCCGATTCGCCGCGCGACGCGGATCCCTTTCCGCCGGCGGGGCCCGCCGAGCCGTTACACCGTCGTGACCGGCGATTGACACCCGAGTGACACCGCCTGGCTACGGTGCGTCAGATGACAGACGGCGCCCCCAGCGGGCGTAAGGTAGGAGGTACCGATGGCCTCAAAGAGCATCAAGATGCGCCCCCTCGAAGACCGCGTGATCGTCCGGGTGAAGGACGAAGCAGAGCAGATCGAGGGCGGCATCGTGCTGCCCGAGTCGGCCCAGCAGAAGCCGCAGGAAGGCGAAGTCCTGGCGGTCGGCCCCGGCCGGCTCAACGACGATGGCGAGCGCATTCCCGTGGACGTCAAGGTGGGCGACACGGTGATCTTCGCGAAGTATGGCGGGACCGAGGTGAAGCTGGGCGACGACGAGGTGTTGATCCTCCGTGCCGACGACATCCTCGCCGTCCGCACCTGATCCTGGTCCGAGAGGTTGACACATGGCTGACAAAATGCTGTCGTACGGCGAAGACGCCCGCAAGGGCCTCGAGCGCGGCGTCAACGCCGTCGCCGACGCCGTCAAGGTGACGTTGGGCCCCAAGGGCCGCAACGTCGTCCTCGATAAGAAGTTCGGCTCGCCGGTCATCACCAAGGACGGGGTGACGGTGGCCAAGGAGATCGAGCTCGAGGACAAGTACGAGAACATGGGCGCGCAGCTCGTGCGCGAAGTCGCGTCGAAGACCAACGACATCACCGGTGACGGCACCACCACCGCGACGGTGCTGGCCCAGGCGATTGTCAAGGCCGGTCTGAAGAACGTCGCCGCGGGCGCCAACCCGATGTTGGTCAAGCGCGGCATCGACCAGGCGGTCGACGCCGTGGTCGACTTCCTGCGCGAGCACGCGACCGAGGTCAACGAGAAGGACGAGATCGCCAACGTGGCCGGCATCGCCGGCAACGACCACCGCATCGGTGACCTGATTTCCGAGGCCATCGACGCGGTTGGCAAGGACGGCGTGATCACCATCGAGGAATCGAAGACCTCCGACACCAAGATCGAGGTCGTCGAGGGGATGCAGTTCGACAAGGGCTACATCTCGCCGTACTTCGTGACCGATCCCGAGGCCATGGAGTGCGTCCTCGAAGACGCCTACATCCTGATCTACGAGAAGAAGATCTCGGCCGTCAACGACATCGTGCCGATCCTCCAGAAGTGCCACGCCGCCGGCAAGCCGGTGCTGATCGTGGCCGAGGACGTGGAGGGCGAAGCGCTGGCCACCCTGGTGGTCAACAAGATCCGCGGCACGGTCAACGCCTGCGCCGTCAAGGCTCCTGGCTTCGGTGACCGCCGCAAGGCCATGCTCGGCGACATCGCCGTGCTGACCGGCGGGACGTTCATCACCGAGGACCTCGGCATCAAGCTCGAGAACGTGGAGCTCGACCGGCTCGGCCGCGCCCGCAAGATCACCGTCGACAAGGACGACACCACGCTGATCGAGGGTGGCGGCGACGCGGCGGCGATCCAGGGTCGGGTCAACCAGATCAAGAAGCAGATCGAGGACACCGACTCGGATTACGACCGCGAGAAGCTGCAGGAGCGGCTGGCCAAGCTGGCCGGCGGGGTGGCCGAGGTGTCGGTCGGCGCCGCCACCGAGACCGAGCTCAAGGAGCTCAAGCACCGCTTCGAGGACGCCCTCAACTCGGCCCGCGCGGCGATCGAGGAAGGCATCGTCCCCGGCGGCGGCGCCGCGCTCCTGCGGGCTCAGGCCGCTCTGGAAGACCTCAAGGCCGATACCGCCGACGCCCAGACCGGGGTCGAGATCATCAAGCGCGCGCTCGAAGAGCCGCTCCGCCAGATCGCCGAGAATGCCGGCTGGGAAGGCTCCGTCGTGGTCAACCACGTCCGCGGCGAGTCGTTCAACACCGGCTTCGACGCGCTCAAGGAGGAGTACACGGATCTGCTCAAGGCCGGCGTCATCGACCCGGTCAAGACGACCCGCACCGCCCTCGAGAACGCCGCCTCCATCGCGGCTATGATTCTCACCACCGAGGCGCTGGTGGCCGAGAAGCCCGAGGACGCGAAGCCGGCGGCGCCGCCGTATCCGGACTATTGATCCTGGAGCGGTAACCCGCAGTCGTGCCACCAGCCCCGCGGCCTCGCCGCGGGGCTGGTGGGTTGGGTGCCGCGGCTACTCCTCGACCCGGCCGACGATAGCCTTGAACTCGTCGGCGTCGAACGCCCGGAGCGTCTCGGTGGTGACGTTCCCCCGCCTGGCCACGCCCAGCATGAAGGCCGTCGCCGTCTCGTCGTCCGGGGCCTCGTAGACCATCACCACGTCGTACTGCCCGATGGTCCAGAAGATGTCCTGGACCTGGGCCCCAACCTTGTCTCCGAGCGCGCGGACCTTGTCGGATCGGTCCGGCGACTCCTTGACCGCCCCGAGCCCCTTCGCCGTGAACCGCAGCAGACTCACATACTTGGCCATGATGCTCCCTCGGCGTTCCCCAAGAGATCATACCCGGCCGAAGGGCAACGGTTCAAGTCCGCGGGGCGCCGAGGGCGGACAGCCGGCGACAACCTACCCGGCCACGGTACCGGGACCTACCGAAGCGAGCGAGACCGGATCCGGTCCGGCTCCACGACGACAAGACGGCCCTCCAGCTCCGGTGCGGCAGCCAGCGCCGTCAGAACACGGGGCGCCCATCCCTCGCGGGGCGACATCGGCAACCGGAAAGCACCACGCCACACTCAGGCGGCATGTCCTTCCCCTTCACCAGCGGCCCGAAATCCTGCTTGTCGAAGGTGAGCAGGACGCGACCTTCCGCGGCCAGCCGGTGAACGACCTGGCCGTCCGAGGCGCCGGGATCCGCCACCCGCATCCACACCACGTCATGTCCGGCGTCACCCAGCGCGCGAACCACGGTCCCAGGCACGTTTTCGTCTGCGAAGATCCACATCGCGTCTGCCTTGCTTCGCGGCATGGCCCGCTACACCGTCGATACACGCCAACCCTCCCGGCGCAAACAACAGTGGTCGGTTCGTAGGGTAGGTAGCCGCTCAGCATGCGCTTGTGGCGGCGCGCTCACACGGCGGGCAGCGGGACCACCAGTTCGCTCTGCAGCACGTGAGTGGCGTAGGCGATGCAAGCGAGAACGTCGGCGCGGGTCAGGCCCGGGTAGTCGTCCAGCAGGTCCTCCTCGCGCCACCCTTCGGCGAGCAGACCCAGCAGGAATTCCACGGTCAGCCGCGTGCTACGCACGACCGGCTTGCCGGCCATCACGGCGGGGTCGATGCAGATTCGATCTCGCCACTCCATGTCAGTCTCCGGGCGATGGAACGTAGAGCCATTATGCCCCGCGCCCAGCCCTCGGGCATCGCGGCGGTTACCACCGCTCCCAGAGGTAGGAATCCTGCTTCGGGAACAGGGTCTCCAAGAGGGCCCAGCCGGCCTCGGTGTCGGCGCGGCAATCGGCATGGGCGGCGACCAGGTCGGGCAGCGTGCGCCGGCCGAAGAGAAGGTGGAGAAAGGTCCGCTCCGGTATCCGGGCATCCGTGGCGCCTGCGGTATCGGTTCTCTCAGCCTGGGCGAGACGACCCGACTCGAAGGTAAGACGGACACCGTGGCGGTAGAAGCCGAGGCGCAAGTCACCGCTGTGGCCGGCCAGCGGTGACGCGGCCAGCCGGGCTTCGAGCGCCGGGGCCACGTGGCGGAGGAAGGCCGCCAGGTCGGGCACGCGGACGTACCAGGCGTACGGCTGGGACGTCTCCGGCAGCGCCAGCCGGGCGGCCAGGTTGACGGGATGTCCGAGCGGGACGCGGAACTGGAGGGTGTCGAACGCCTTGCCGCCCGCCGACTCCTCACCGGTCCGCTTCAAGAAGCGCAGCAGGCCGGGCAGCGGCTCCAGCCACGACTCGCCCTCGCTCAGCTCGCAGGCATGCACGTCCAAGCAGGGCCGGCCCGGCGCGGTTTCGACCATTAGCCAGCCCACCGGGCGGCCGTCGCGCTCGATCAGGTGCAGCCCGAGCCGCTCGTCCCGCGGCTGCTCACGGCCGGACACTTCGTACCGCCACTCGTCCAGGTCCCGCCGAATCGCCAGCCGGTAGCGGCTCATGGCGGTTCGGTAGACGGCGACGATGAACGGCAGATCGTCGGCCGTGGCCGGACGGCAGGTGAATGGCTCCGGTCGCCCCTCCGGCAGGGCCGGCACCCGACGCGGGTGACCGGACCGGCGCGGCACCATGTCGACCGCCTGCTCGTACCCGAACTGGTGGTAGAAGTGAGGGATGCCGGCGATCACCTGAAGCAGGTGCCCGGACCGACCGGACGCGGCATGGACCTCCTCGAACTGCGCCCTGACCAGCCCGCGGCGACGGTAAGCAGGGCTGGTGCCGATGAACTCCGGCTGCCCCACCGGAAGCTCGATGCCCTCGTACAGCCACGTCGGCCGCATCAGGCAGGACGACGAGACGATGGTGCCGGCGGCGTCCTCGACCAACAGGAAGTCCTCGACCTTCACCTCCGGCCGGTGGCCTTGAACGATGTCGGTCAACGACGCCCGCAGCCCCCCGTCCTCGGTGCCGTCGGCGTGGGTATGGATGCCGACGTTGAACACTACCAACGCCTCGGCATCGGCCGGCGTGGCCCAGCGCATCCGGAGCCCGTCCCCCAGGTCCCTCATCACCACTCTCCCTCCCAATCCGGGTGCAGTATACCTATTTCCGCTCGGGGGTTAATCCGGGTGCAGTATAGAATGCTGGTTCCTTAAGCCCGACCACCCGCGACCTGCGCCCGCAGCAGCGCCCGCGGCTTGGTCATCAGCCGGTAGTTGCTCG
>JAANMT010001035.1_pt1 | contig 28825 bp, 26 predicted proteins | sample 7279711 | NCBI WGS metagenome assembly JAANMT01 (sample SAMN14094538, study PRJNA606508) | bioreactor metagenome | isolation source: A lab-scale SPAN reactor treating ammonium-rich wastewater day 1 | place: Ireland: Galway | collected 2017-01-16 | reverse complement strand
CGGAATGGATGACGGAATGGAGGCTGGAATCTTTCAGAATCTGGCAGAAAATGGAAGAACCAACCTGGGCAAATGTACAATATGAAAAACCTGATTTTCAGGCAATTAAATATTACGCTGCGCCTAAGAAAAAGCCGGAGCTTGCAAGTCTGGATGAAGTGGATCCGGAATTGCTGAAGACTTTTGCTAAACTGGGAATCAATATTGAAGAACAGAAAAGGCTTTCCGGCGTTGCGGTGGATATTGTAATGGATTCGGTTTCTGTGAAAACAACTTTCCAGGAAACCCTTTTAGAAAAGGGAATTATTTTCTGCCCTATTTCTGAAGCCATTCAAAATTATCCCGATTTAGTTAAAAAATATATTGGTAAAGTAGTTCCGAGGGGAGATAACTTTTATGCAGCTTTGAACTCTGCAGTATTTTCTGACGGAAGTTTCTGCTATATTCCTAAAGGCGTGAAATGTCCGATGGAACTTTCTACTTATTTCCGAATCAACCAGTCCGGAAGCGGGCAGTTCGAAAGAACTTTGCTGATCGCGGACGAAGGAAGTTACGTTTCTTATCTTGAAGGCTGCACCGCACCCGCAAGAGACGAAAATCAGCTTCACGCCGCAGTGGTGGAACTTATCGCGATGGATAATGCTGAAATTAAATATTCTACAGTTCAAAACTGGTTCCCGGGAGACGCGGAAGGAAAAGGCGGAGTTTTCAATTTCGTAACAAAACGCGGAATTTGTGAGAAAAATGCAAAAATCTCATGGACTCAGGTGGAAACTGGTTCTGCAGTAACCTGGAAATATCCAAGCTGTATTTTGAAAGGTGATAATTCCATTGGTGAATTCTATTCCATTGCCGTGACCAATAATCATCAGTATGCCGATACCGGAACGAAAATGATTCACATCGGGAAAAATACCCGTTCAACGATTATTTCAAAAGGAATTTCTGCCGGAAAATCAAATAATTCCTATCGTGGATTGGTGAAGGTAATGCCTTCAGCAAAAGGTGCAAGAAACTTTTCTCAGTGCGACTCGCTTTTGATGGGCAATGAATGCGGCGCACATACTTTTCCTTATATCGAAATAAAAGATCCAACCGCACAGTTAGAACATGAAGCTACGACTTCAAAAATCGGTGAAGACCAGATTTTCTACTGTAACCAGCGCGGAATCAATACAGAGAAAGCGATTGCACTGATTGTGAACGGTTTCGGTAAAGAAGTTTTAAACAAACTTCCAATGGAATTTGCGATCGAAGCTCAGAAATTATTAGAAATTTCCCTAGAAGGATCAGTCGGTTAATATCAGTTTAAATAAGATAAAGATTCAGAAATCAATTATTGAATTTAAACAAACAAAAACAGAACTACATTATGCTAAATATCAATAACTTACACGCTAAAATAGAAGACGGCGTAGAAATTTTAAAAGGAATTAATTTACAGATCAACCCGGGCGAAGTTCACGCGATTATGGGACCGAACGGTGCCGGAAAATCCACACTTTCATCCGTGATTGCAGGAAAAGAAGATTACGAAGTAACTGAGGGTGAAATTCTTTTTGAAGGTAACAATATCATTGAAGATGCGCCGGAAGACCGCGCACATAAAGGGATTTTTCTTTCTTTTCAGTATCCTGTAGAAATTCCGGGAGTTTCTGTGACGAACTTTATCAAGGCTGCTCTTAATGAAACCAGAAAAGCTAAAGGTTTGGAAGATATGCCTGCGAAAGAAATGTTGGCACTGATTCGTGAAAACTCAGAAAAACTGGGGATTAAGAGGGATTTTCTTTCAAGATCTTTGAATGAAGGATTCTCAGGAGGGGAGAAAAAAAGAAATGAAATCTTCCAGATGATGATGCTGAATCCAAAATTAGCGATTCTGGATGAGACCGATTCAGGTTTGGATATTGATGCATTAAGAATTGTTGCAGACGGCGTTAATTCTTTCCGAAACGAAGGGAATGCAGTTTTGCTGATTACCCACTACCAAAGACTTTTAGATTATATTCAGCCTGATTTTGTACACGTTTTAGCTGACGGGAAAATCATCAAAACCGGAGATAAAAATCTGGCGCTGGAACTTGAAGAAAAAGGCTACGACTGGCTATTGAATTAGTTTGAAATGGTTTGAAAATTTACGGTTTCTGATTTTTGGAGCCTTAACAAAACAAGCACAAATCAAACATCATCAAACAAATAAATATGGCACTTTTAGAAAATATACAGAATAACCACGCAGCTTTTTTAGAAACCCTGAAACACCGTTTTCTGGATGATCAGAGGGCGTCGGCTTTAAATAAATTCTTTCAGCTCGGAATCCCTACTAAAAAAGACGAGGAATATAAATACACCAACCTGAAAGAGATTTCAGAGAAAAATTATAACTTTTTCCCGAAAGAAACTCACAATATTACCAAAGAGCAGATTGATGCACTTCATTTAGGTGAAGAAAATTTCGACTGGATTGTCTTTATTAACGGGCAGCTGCACAAAGAACTTTCAAAAATATCGATTGAAAATGTAGAATTCCTTTCCTTTAATTTTGCGTTGAACGATGCAAAACATAAAGAGGTTTTCGAAAAATATTTCAATACAATCGCTACGCAGGATCTGGCTTTTACCAACCTGAATTTAGCATACTGCAAGCAGGGATTTTTCCTGAAGGTTCCGAAAAATATGGTGATTGAAAAACCGATTCATGTTTTCTATCTTTCTCAGAATCAGGATGAAAATACAGTTTACAATACCCGAAACTTATTAATCGCTGAAGAAGGTTCCAAAATTGAAATCATTGAAAGCCATCACAATTTTGACAGCACTTTTGTTCTCACCAATTCGGTTACCGAAATCTTCACTTATCAAAACGCAAAAGCCGACTGGCATAAAGTACAGAACGACAGTAATACCTCGTATCTCATCGATCATACCTTTGCAAAACAGGAGCGCGACAGTTTAACCACCGTGAACACCTTCACTTTTGGCGGAAAACTCGTAAGAAACAATCTCGATTTCATTCATAACGGAGAGAATATCAACTCTTTCATGAACGGAATTACGATTATCGGCGGCGAACAGACTGTGGATCACCACACCGCCGTTCATCATAAAACCCCGAATTGCGAAAGTTACCAGAATTACAAGGGAATTTATAAAGATAAATCTCACGGCGTTTTCAACGGGAAGGTTTTCGTGGATAAAATCGCCCAGAAAACCAATGCCTATCAGCAGAACAACAATATTCTGCTCAATGAAGGTGCCACGATCGACACCAAGCCGCAGCTTGAAATTTTTGCTGATGATGTAAAATGTTCCCACGGCTGCACCGTTGGTCAGCTGAATGAAGATGCGCTTTTCTACCTCCGTGCACGCGGAATTTCGAAAAATGAAGCACAGGCTTTGCTGTTATACGCGTTCGCAAATGATGCGATGCAGAACATTGATATTGAGCCGCTTAAAATAAAAATTTCGAAACTGCTCGCCGAAAAACTGGAAGTAGATATCGAATTTTAAAAATTAAAAACGTGTTTCTGACACGTTTTTTTTATTTTTAGGGCGGACAATTCGCGCTCTCCGCTCATACTCCTCGGTCGGCGGCTCCACTTCGTTCCGCCGCCTCCCTGCGGGGTAACCGCTGCGATCACGGCCGCAGACCCGTTTTCAAAATAAAACCAGTAATCCAATGAATTTAGAAAATATTACCGATCATCTTGAAGCTTACAAACAGCACGGACAAATTATTGATGCTGCAAATTTTGTCATCAGCAGTTTTGGTTTAGAGCATGAAAACTTTGCCGGCTTCGGTTTCCGTCCTGAGCTTGAGCCGAACAAATTGCTTCTTACTGCAGAAGGTGAAATAGGAGAAAGGCAGAAGGTGATGATTCCAAAGAATCTTTTCGATTTCGATCTGAATTTAGTTGTCAATATGCTGGCTCACGAAATGCTGCATGTTCGTCAGAAAGCTCCGGAAAATTTAATTGAAGACAAAAACGAGCGTGAGTTTCAGGCGTATTACGAAATGCTTTTCCATAAAGTTTTTCCCAATGTTCCCGAAGTTTCAGATTTTCACAAAAAATTCTTCGGCGAAAAAGCTTTGGAATATTACAGAAGAATGGGAGAGAACTCCGAATTGCAGGAGAATTATAAAGAACAAAAATTAGAGATTGAAGCGTTAATTTCCTCAGTCACTTCATAAAAAAAAGGAGACTTATTTCGTCTCCTTCACTTTTTTAGATTTCTTCGGCATTTTTGATTTTATGAATTTCTTTCGTGCTTTCACTGATTCCAGACTTTCGGAATTGAAACAGTACTTCTCCGTTTCTTTCAAAAAATGTAATGCGTTCTTGAAACTTCCCCTCATCTCGGAAAGTAAGGCTCTGTTATACATGATGGCGTACTTGTCAATTCCTTTTATTTTTAAAGAATAATTAATCAGTTTTTCAGCTTCCTGAAAATCTTCGTTATCCAAAAGACATTTAATATAAAATTTTGGAGTATTGAGATTGGTTACGTCGTACTGCATTGCTTCTTCAAAATAGAGTTTTGCTTTTTCATAATCCAGGAGCATTTCGCTGTAGATCCTTCCCATCAGACATAGTGAATCTGCATCTTCCGGGTCGTAAGAAAGGGCATAATTCAGCGCTTCCATGCAATCCGGCAAGCTGTATGGATAGTTATCCAAAGCTTCGAAATAATATTTACTTTTAGTTAAGGTCATTTCTGTATTTTTTTAATTCATTTTTCAGTTGATTTCTTTCTTTTTTGAAAGATTTTTCCTGATGATTCTTTTTAAAATCGGTTCCCGAAAATGTTCTGACCGGATTTCCTCTCTGAACATTCAAATGATTGTTCCAGGTTTCCTGCATTCTTTTTTCCAATTGCTGAATGTGAAAACCCATCACTTTTTCTTTTAATCGAATAATCGAAAGTTTCTTATTCTCCTGTTGCGAACGTGAATCCTGCACGAAAACACTTTGTCCGGTTTTCAGATACGTCGCGCGGACTGCGGTCTCCACTTTATTCACGTTTTGTCCGCCACTTCCCTGACTTCTCGTCGTCTGAAACTGAATATCTTTTTCATTAAATTCAATTTTCTCCAAACCTTCCAGTTCAAAAATCCCGATAAACCAATTGCTTCGTTTGTGAAGTTTTCTGAAAGTGCTTTTTCCAATCCAAAGAATGCTTCCGAGCCAGGATTTTAGAAATTCATTCGTTTCTTTTCCTTTTAAAATTAAAGTCGCAGATTTCAAAGTCAGGTTTTCATCGCCATTTTCACGATGGATGATTTCGTAATCGATTTTATTTTGTTTTGCTTCCTCAAGGAAAACCTTCAGAACTTTGGCAACTACCCACTGACATTCCAAAAGTCCTCTTCCTGAGGTGATTTGTATTATTTTGTCCATTTTTTTTAGGAGCTTAATCCCGCTTTCCGCTGGATCTTTTTTTGCCCACGTTTTTTTTCAAGCCCTTGCAAAAAAAGGATGCCGCTGCAATCGGGGCTATGGATTTTCTTCTTTTTATTATTATTTGTTATAAATTATTTAATGTTTTTCGAAAGAATTAAAATGCAAGTATTTGACATCAAACACCCAACATCCCGCATCCAACATCAATCATTATTTATCCATCCTCACAATTCGGGGTTGAAAAGTTCCGAGAATATCTACCAAATCGCTTTGCGCGTTCATTACTTCATTGATGTCTTTGTACGCCATCGGTGCTTCTTCGGCATTTCCGCCCATCAACGTGACATTTTTGAGTTTTAATTCTTTCTTAATGTCATTTTGAGTAAAACGGTTTCTACATTCTCCTCTGGAAAATTCCCGTCCAGCTCCGTGTGAAGCCGAGTTCAGCGAATCCGGATTTCCTTTTCCGCGGACGATAAAACCTTTTGCGGTCATCGAACCGGGAATCATCCCCAATTCATTTTCATTGGCCGGAGTTGCACCTTTTCTGTGAACAATCAGTTCTTTTCCGTTGTGAATTTCCTTCCAAGCGAAATTGTGATGGTTTTCAATTCTGGCTTTTACTCTTCCACCGACAGCTTTCACCAATCTTCTGTGAATATCGTCGTGACAAGCCGATGCGTAATCTCCTGCGAGATTCATCGCCGTCCAATATTCTAATCCGAGATGCGTATTCAAATCCAGCCAAGCGAAGTTTTGAGCTTCTTTTGGTAACGGACATTGCTCAGTCGCCACTCTCGAATAATATTGAGCGATTTCCGCTCCCAATCCACGCGAACCGCTGTGTGAAAGAATCCCAAGATATTTTCCTTTTGGAAGATTGATTTGTTCGTCTTCTTCCGTAATTTCCACTTCTCCGAATTCCACAAAGTGATTTCCGCCGCCGGAACTTCCCATTTGTTTGATGGCTTTTCCTTTTAATCTTCTCAAAATCGGAATTAAATCGAACGTATCTCTGTCGAAAATTTCGTGATCGATGTGAGATTTGTGCGTTTCATACATTCCGAACTTGGTATGTTCGGCAAGAGCTTTTTCGTATTTATCTCTTGCTCCGTCGAGATATGAAATTGGTGTATCCAAAATACTGAGCGACATCCTGCAACCGATATCCATCCCGACTCCGTAAGGAATCACTGCATTTTCTACGGCGAGAACTCCACCAATTGGAAGTCCGTAACCGCTGTGTGCATCGGGCATCAAAGCGCCTTGCGTTGCAATGGGAAGTTTCAAAGCGGTGTAAAGCTGATTTTTTGCTTCATCTGAAATGTTGTTTCCGAAAATGTTGAAAGTTGCTCGATTTGTGTTGAGCATTCTTTTTTCAGTTTTCTTTGATGAAAGCAAAGCTTCTGCGATTTGTCCGAATGTTAAATCTTTCTCGAAGTTCTCCGGATTCTGCTGGATTTCTTTTAATAAAGATTTCACGTACTGAATATTTTTGGTTGCGAAGTTTCTTTTCATTACTTCTAAAGCGATGTTGACGCTCTGATTATTTGGATAACCTAATTTTAATATATCTTTTCCTTTAAGTTTTAAATTTCCCATTGTTTTATATAATTGATGAATGATGAGAGATGATTGATAGTCTCGCATCGATTATTTTCAACTAAAAATTTAGTTGATTTTTTCAAACCTTCAAGGTTTCCAAAACCTTGAAGGTTTAGAAAAGAGTTTGTCATAGCCCGGATTGCAGCGGCATCCTTTTTTTGCTTTGGCTTGAAAAAAGCGGTGGCGAAAAAAGATACAGCGGAAAGCCGGATTAAGCTCCTAATAAAAATTGATTTCGGGGAAACTGTTTGACTTTTGAAATATTGCGCAATAAAAAACCCGAAATCTTACGACTTCGGGTTTTGATATTTCATTATACTGTTGTTCTAAGAATGTACCAAACCACGAAGCCCTGCCTTTGCAAAAGGCAATCCTACTGATGAATGTTGATTAAATTTGAACATTGCTTCGTTGTTTTTTTGTTGGTTGAACTTGATTTTCAGGTGCAAATATAGAATAAATTCTGGAAATGCAAATTTTAGCGTAACATTTTTTCCAAAATCTCACATGCCGATTTCGGCAAATTGGTTCCCGGACCGAAAATGTGATCCGCGCCGTTTTGATACAAAAATTCGTAATCCTGCTGAGGAATTACCCCGCCGACAACGATGGTAATATCATCTGCTCCCAGTCTCTTCAGTTCTTCCACTACTTGCGGAACGAGCGTTTTATGTCCGGCAGCCAAAGAAGAAACGCCCAAAATGTGAATGTCGTTTTCCACCGCCTGTTTTGCTACTTCTTCCGGCGTTTGGAATAAAGGTGCAACGTCCACATCAAATCCCATGTCAGCAAAAGCGGTTGCCACAACTTTTGCACCGCGGTCATGACCGTCTTGGCCCATTTTTGCTACCATAATTCTTGGTCTGCGTCCTTCGTGGTCTTCAAATTTTTGGGTTAAAGCAACGGCTTTATCAAAGTATTCATTTTTGCTTGCGTTCATGGCGTAAACTCCCTGTATGGTTCTGATATTGGCTTTGTATCTGCCGAAACTTTCTTCCATCGCGTCGCTCATTTCTCCCAAGGTTACTCTTCTTCGGGCGGCTTCGATGCAGATTTCCAGAAGGTTTCCCTGACCTGTTTTTGCGGATTCTTTCAGTTTTTCTATAATTTCTGAAACTTTTTCTGCGTTTCTTTCGGATTTTATTTGATTGAGTCTTTCAATCTGTTTTCTGCGGACTTCGGAATTATCGATATCAAGAATCTCCAGTTCCATTTGTTTCTGGGTAGATTTAAAGGAATTCACCCCGATGATAAATTCTTCACCGCTGTCGATTTTTGCCTGTTTTTTTGCAGCGGCTTCCTCAATTCTCATTTTCGGAATTCCGGCTTCGATGGCTTTAGTCATTCCGCCTTCTTTTTCCACTTCATCGATGAATTTCATTGCTTCATCAATCATTTGGCGGGTTAAACTTTCCACTAAATGACTTCCGCCCATTGGATCAACGACGTCGCAGATTCCGCTTTCCTGCTGAAGAATAATTTGGGTGTTTCTTGCAATTTTCGCGGAATAATCAGTTGGTAAAGCGATAGCTTCATCCAGAGCATTAGTGTGCAGAGACTGGGTTCCTCCCAAAGCTGAAGACAAAGCTTCAATGGCAGTTCGGGTAATGTTATTGAAAGGTTCCTGTTCTGTTAAACTCCAACCAGACGTTTGTGAATGCGTTCTTAATGCTAAAGATTTCGGATTCTGAGGATTAAACTGCGTTAAAAGATCAGCCCAGATTACCCGCGCGGCTCTCATCTTTGCAATTTCCATAAAATGATTCATCCCGATTGCCCAGAAAAAGGAAAGTCGCGGCGCAAAATCGTCCACCTTCATGCCGGCTTTAATTCCTGTTCTTACGTATTCTAGTCCGTCTGCCAAGGTGTAAGCCATTTCGAGAACCGGCGTAGCTCCGGCTTCCTGCATGTGATATCCTGAAATGGAAATGGAATTGAACTTGGGAATGTTTTTAGCGGTATATTCAAAAATATCAGCGATGATTTTCATGGAAGGAGTTGGCGGATAAATGTAGGTGTTTCTCACCATGAATTCTTTAAGAATATCATTTTGTATGGTTCCCGAAAGTTTTTCCTGTGAAACGCCCTGCTCTTCTGCAGCAACAATATAAAATGCTAAAACGGGCAAAACTGCGCCGTTCATGGTCATGGATACCGAAATTTCATCCAAAGGAATTTCATTGAATAAAATCTTCATGTCTTCCACAGAATCAATAGCAACACCGGCTTTACCAACATCTCCAACTACTCTTGGATGATCTGAATCGTAACCGCGGTGCGTTGCCAAATCGAATGCAACGGATAAACCTTTCTGTCCGGCAGCTAAATTTCTTCTGTAAAAAGCATTGGATTCTTCCGCAGTCGAAAATCCGGCATATTGTCTTATAGTCCAGGGTTTCTGAACATACATCGTGGAATAAGGACCGCGTAAATAGGGTGCAATTCCTGCAGAGTACTCCTTTTCAGTTAAATGTTTTGAGTCTTTTTCGGTGTAGGAAGATTTCAATTCCAAACCGTCTTTTTCGAAATTATACAAAGTGTGCTGTACATAATCCAGAGAAAAATCCGGAGTTTCGGCAAGAATCTTTTTACGCATTGTTCTTAAAAATTAAAAAAGTAAAGTTACAAAATTTAGGCAAGGCATCATATTTAGAATTAGTATGGGAATAAAAAAAGCCTTCCCAGAAGGAAGACTTTCTTATTCTATTGAATGGATAAATTATTTTGTAATATCACCATCACCGTCAGTAGCGTCTTTAGCTGCATCCTTTACTTCTGCTGCACCTTTCTCAACTGCATCACCTGTAGCGTTTATTGCTTCACCAACTGCGGTAGAATCAGAGATAATTGGTAAAGAATCGTTATCAACAACAACTGCAGTTGCTGTAGAATCTGCGTTTACATCTGTAGCAACAGTTTCGGTTTTTTTACAAGAAATTAAAGTTACTGCTGCAAAAGCAGCTGCCATAAAGATTGATTTTTTCATAATATAATATTTTTAAATTTTTGCTAATATATTAAAAACGTATTAAAGTCTTAATAATTTTCTTCCTCGCCTTTCATTTTCTCCGCATTCTCTGCCATAATCACCGCATCAATCATTTCCTGCAAATCCCCATTCATATAGGCATCGAGATTATACATTGATTTGTTCACTCTGTGATCGGTAACTCTTCCCTGAGGATAATTATAAGTTTTGATTTTTGCTGACCGGTCACCTGTTGAAACCATGGATTTACGCTGAGCGGCAACATCTCCAACTGCTTTCTGCACTTCAATGTCGTAAAGTTTTGTCCTTAACATCTCCATTGCAAGTTCGCGGTTAGCCAACTGTGAACGTGCCTGCTGACATACAACAACCATACCAGAAGGCTTATGCGTTAGCTGAACTTTTGTTTCTACTTTATTTACGTTTTGCCCACCAGCTCCCCCGGATCGCGAGGTCTGCATTTCGATGTCGGCAGGGTTTAATTCGAAATCTACTTCCTCTGCTTCCGGAAGAACAGCCACGGTAATCGCAGAAGTATGAACTCTTCCCTGAGACTCGGTTTCAGGGACACGCTGAACGCGGTGAACACCAGATTCGAATTTCATAATTCCGTAAACGCCGTCGCCTTCTACTTTTAAAATTAATTCTTTATAGCCTTTGGAAGCTTCGCTGGAATCGGTTATTTCATGTTTCCAGCCTTTTGTCTTGAAATACATTGCGTACGCTCTGTAGACATCTTCCACAAAAATAGCTGCTTCGTCACCACCGGTTCCAGCACGTAATTCGATGATTACGTTTTTATCATCGGCCGGATCCTTCGGGATAAGGAGTACTTTCAGTTCTTCTTCGAGACCGGGAATTCTCTGGATGGCTTCATTTTTTTCAATTTTAGCCATTTCTACGAATTCCTTATCAGATCCGTCGGCGATAATTTCGTCGGATTCCTCAATGGTATTTAAAGTCTGTTTGTACTGATCGAAAACCGCCACGATTTTTCCGAGGTCGCTGTATTCTTTGTTCAGCGAGGAGTATTTTTTCTGGTCGGAAATTACATCGGGCTGAATAATGAGGTCGGCAACTTCATTATAACGCTGTTTAATGGCTTCGAGTTTTGGGATGAGTGACTTTGACATTTGTAGAAATTTGTGGGTGCAAAGATAGGAAAAAAGCAGAAAAAAATATTTGTTACCTTAGAACAACCATCCTGCTTTATAGCCCGGATTGAAACGGCATCCTTTTGCGGAGCGCAGCGGAGCAAAAGATAAAGTGGAAAGCCGGAATTTGTATGGAAAGAAAAACGTAGAAAGTTGCTCCAAAAAAAAATCAGTCCTTAAAAAATTAGAGACTGACTGTATATATGATTTTGCTTTGTGACTGCTTTTCCCGGAAATTAAAGTGGGAGAGCAGTGACATCAACTAGTGATGACCGTGGCTGTCGTGGCTGTGTAGGAACGGCCCGTGACCTTTTGGGTTGCTGTAAACGAGTTCTACACCTTCCTGCTCTGTAAGCGTTTTTCTTCTGATGTCTTCAGGATCGAAAGGTTTGGTTTTACCGAAATATTCCATTAATCCGGAAGTTAACCAAATCGGGATTACATAACCGAAAAACATGAAGATACACCAGAATCCGATAAGGAACATGCAGAGGAAATATACGGTCCAAAGGAACTGGTAGAATGGAAAAAATGCTGATAACATCATCATTGTAATAGATTTTAGGCAAAAGTAGGATAATTTTTGTTTTTGGCAAAAGATTTCCGGTGATTTTTGCTATTTAAAATGATTAAAAAATATTAGTGAGAAATGGATTCGAAAAAATCATTCCCTTTATCATCGGAGATGATGAACGCCGGGAAATTATCGATTTCAATTTTACGTACGGCCTCCATTCCAAGTTCTTCAAAATCAACAACCTCTACCGATTTAATGTTTTCCTTAGCTAAAATGGCCGCAGGTCCGCCGATAGAACCGAGATAGAATCCGCCATATTTTGCACAGGCGTTAGTGACATCCTTGCTTCGGTTTCCTTTCGCAAGCATAATCATGCTGCCGCCGTGAGACTGAAATTCATCTACATAAACATCCATTCTGCCGGCAGTTGTAGGTCCGAAACTTCCGGAAGGCATTCCGTCCGGTGTTTTTGCAGGACCTGCGTAATAAACCGGATGGTTTTTGAAATAATCCGGCATCGGTTTTCCGCTGTCGAGAAGTTCTTTAATTTTTGCGTGCGCGATATCGCGTGCTACGATTAAAGTTCCGTTCAGACTTAAGCGGGTTTTAATCGGATATTTAGAAAGTTCTGCTAAAATATCAGGCATTGGCTGATTAAGGTCAATGGATACTGCTTCTTCTAAATGGGGCGGAGTTTCCGGCAGATATTGTTTTGGATTGGTTTCTAACTGTTCGAGGAAAATTCCTTCACGGTTGATGAAACCTTTAATATTTCTGTCCGCAGAACAGGAAACACCCATTCCGACCGGACAGGAAGCTGCGTGACGTGGCAAACGGATTACACGGACATCATGAGTCAGATATTTTCCGCCAAACTGAGCTCCGATGGAGGATTCCTGGCATATTTGCTGAACTCTTTTCTCCCATTCGAGATCACGGAAAGCCTGGCCACCCATGTTTCCTTTGGTGGGAAGGTGATCGTAATATCCGGCACTTGCTTTTTTTACGGCTGCTAAATTAGCTTCCGCGGAAGTTCCGCCAATAACGAGCGCGAGGTGATAAGGCGGGCAAGCTGCTGTTCCCAGATCCATGATTCTTTCGCGAACAAAAGCTTCCAGTGAGCTGTCATTCAATAAAGATTTAGTTTTCTGGTAAAGAAAGGTCTTGTTCGCAGACCCACCACCTTTTGCTAGGAAAAGAAATTTGTATTCTTCGCCTTTAGTGGCATAAATATCAATCTGTGCCGGAAGATTAGAACCTGAATTCTTCTCTTCAAACATCGTCAAAGGCACGATTTGGGAATATCTGAGATTGCGGGTTTGGTAAGTATTATAAATTCCTCTGGAAATCCATTCCGCATCATTCGCTCCGGTGTAAACATTTTCACCTTTTTTTGCCACACAAATTGCCGTTCCGGTATCCTGACATGAAGGCAAGGCGCCTTCAGCCGCAACTGCCGCGTTCTGTAGAAGATTATAAGCGACGAAACGGTCGTTGTCGGTCGCTTCCGGATCATCGATTATATTTCTGAGTTTTTGAAGATGCGAAGGCCGAAGCATGAAAGAAACATCGGCTAAAGCCTGTTCAGCAAGAAGTTCCAGTGCACGGGGATCGATGGTTAAGATTTCTCTGCCGCCGAGGTATTCTACTTTTAAATATTCTGAACTGAGTTTTCTGTATTGGGTGTCGTCTTTAAGAATAGGAAAGGGATCCTGATAGTGAAATTCCATATTTAATTTTTACGCTGCAAAAATAATGAAATTAAAGGGATAATAAAGAAAAGGCTGGAAGGACTTTTGTCACAAAAAAAAGGCAAAGGAAGTATTACTTCGTATGCCTTTTTCATCATTTGTGATTTGATGCTTCAAAGATAAACCTTGATTATGTCAATTTTTGTCAAGCACTTCAGTGTTCATAAAAGAATTATTTGAAGAAAGCGGCATATCGGATTCGTAATTATCTAATATTTCGAGGTGTTTTTCTTTCACGAGGCTTTGCAGGATTTGCGGTTTGATCACTCTGGCGTTACTCATCCACTGGAAAATCCAGCCTACCAGTTCGCGGTTAATACCGCAGTGCAGAGTCATAACATAATTTCCGTTGCTGAGTTTTGAAAAATTCTGCGAATGGTGCCAAAAATGATGTTTAACAAATTCGCCAGTGAGTTCAGAAAATTCTATTTCGATATCGTAAATTTCATTGTTCATATTATCGGTAATCCCAAACCGGTTATCCATTTCGCGGCGTAGGGCGGCTAAAAGATCCCGGTTATCAAACATATTGTTGGTAAGGGAATATTTTTTAAGCTGATTCAGAGCGATTGCCAGGATTTTATTCTTCCCTTTTACGATTCCGGAAAGGTGAATAACGCCCCGGTGATAAAGGATCTGCAGCGGGAGGAAGTCTATCGGGTAAGCGACAGTCTGTGGAATAGAAGTGTAATCGTAACCAACTTCTACCAGTCTCATTTCCCGTTTATTCTGAATGCTCCAGATGGCATCATTCAATGTTTTTTGATAGCCATCTAAGGACAGCAGCTCATAAAAATAGCTGTTAGCAATCTGCTGGTCGGCGAAAACCGAAAAATCTTCGAAATTACTTTTGCTATAATTTTTATAAAAGAGATTCTCAATCCGGTCAAAAGTTTCTTCACGGGATTTCACCAAGGGAAGTGGCATTAGGTTTTTAAAGAGCAGATAACTCTGAATATCAAACTCATTGAGTTTTGCTGAACTTTCCTCATACTCAATTTTCCACGTTTTTTTGTTTTTTTCACCTTCTGTAATAATGAGTTTTTCATTGTGCTGCACAATATCTTCAAGTTCATCCAGATAACGGTATAATGTTCTTTCAGAGATATTGAGGTCGTGAGACTTAGCCCACTGCTTAATAACTTCAATGTTTACAGGTCCCCGCTTGAGACGGTTGTAAATTCTTAGCAAATTTCTAGATTTCTTAGACATAAATTTTTCTTCTCTATCAAATTTAGTTAATTATCTGTATAATATGGAGTTAATCTATTTATTTTTAATTCTGCATCAAATAGTAAAAACGTAACTTTAATCCTTAAAAATTTAACATCAATGAATTACAGAATAGAACACGATACAATGGGAGAAGTTCAGGTTCCTGCTGATAAATTTTGGGGTGCACAAACTGAACGGTCCAGAAACAACTTTAAAATAGGACCGGAAGCTTCTATGCCACATGAAATTATTGAGGCATTTGCCATTCTGAAAAAAGCCGCCGCATTCGCTAATACCGATTTGGGCGTTCTCCCCGCTGAAAAAAGAGACAAAATTGCTCAGGTCTGCGATGAGATCTTAGATGGAAAACTTAGCGATCAGTTTCCACTTGTGATTTGGCAAACGGGTTCCGGAACGCAAAGTAATATGAATGTGAATGAAGTGATTTCTAATAAAGCTCACGTAAACAGTGGCGGTATATTGGGCGAAAAATCGGAAATCCACCCGAATGATGATGTCAACAAATCCCAAAGTTCCAATGATACTTATCCTACGGCGATGCATATTGCCGCGTACAAAAAGGTAGTTGAACATACTTTGCCCGCTGTTGAAAAACTCAGAAACACCTTACATTTAAAAACTCAGAATTTTAAAAACATCGTAAAAATTGGCAGGACCCATCTGATGGATGCAACTCCGTTAACGTTAGGCCAGGAATTTTCCGGATATGTCGCGCAGCTCGATTATGCCGTGAAGGCGATCACCAATACATTTGACCATCTTCAGGAAATCGCTTTGGGCGGAACTGCGGTAGGGACCGGACTCAATACTCCGAAAGGTTATGATGTTCTGGTTGCGAAATATATTTCAGAATTCACAGGGCTTCCCTTCGAAACCGCACCCAATAAATTTGAAGCTTTGGCAGCACACGATGCGATCGTGGAAAGTCATGGTGCGCTGAAACAATTGGCCGTTGCACTATACAAAATCGCACAGGATATCCGTTTTCTTGCGTCCGGACCCCGTTCCGGTATTGGAGAGATTTTAATTCCTGAGAATGAACCCGGATCCTCAATTATGCCCGGAAAAGTGAATCCTACACAAAATGAAGCATTGACCATGGTTTGCGCACAGGTTTTAGGGAACGATACGACCATTTCATTTGCCGGAACTCAGGGGAATTATGAACTGAATGTTTTCAAACCGGTAATTGCCTATAATTTTCTGCAGTCTGCACAGCTTTTAGGCGATGCCTGTATTTCTTTTAATGATCACTGCGCAATAGGTATTGAAGCTAACGAGCCTAGAATTAAAGAGCTCGTAGATAAATCGTTAATGTTGGTAACCGCTCTGAACACTCATATAGGTTACGAAAATGCCGCGAAAATTGCAAAAACTGCCCATAAAAACGGAACCACTTTAAAGGAAGAAGCAGTTAATCTGGGGCTTTTAACCGCCGAACAATTTGATGAATGGGTAAAACCGGAAGATATGGTCGGAGGTTTAGCATAATTCAACTTATCGTAAATTAAAAATCCCCGGAAATTTTCCGGGGATTTTGTTTATTAATCTACAGAGACGGAACTGGCGAAAAAATCTTCGAGTTCGCGCAAGGTTTCGGGATTTGTTCTGATGTCTTTCACGAGTTCCCCTTTGTTTAAGACAACAATTCGGTCGCTCACTTCGGTAGTATGAGCAAGGTCGTGACTGGAAATAAGAAAAGTAACTGACTCATTCTGAGACCATGTTCTGATGAGTTTTTTAAGTTTTATCTGTGTAGAGGGATCCAGATTTGCAAATGGTTCATCGAGAATAATGATTGCCGGAGTGCCGATAAGCGCTCCAACAATTCCTACTTTTTTCTGGTTGCCTTTCGATAGGTCTCGTACATATTTTTTTGCATTCAGAATTTCACCGTTGAAGAAATCGTCAAACTGTTTCAGGAACTCATTAACCGTCGTCTTATCCTGCCCGCGTAGCTCACCGATAAAATAAAAATACTCTTCGGGCGTCAGATAACCAATTAGAAAAGATTCATCAATAAAGGCGGAGACTTTATTTTTCCAGTTTTCGTTTTCATTTACCTTATCGCCGCCAATTTCAACAAAGCCGGATGATGGCTCTATTAAATCCAGCAAAAGCGAAAAAAGAGTAGTTTTACCGGCGCCGTTATTCCCTACCAATCCGAAACTTTCGCCTTTAGGGATTTGGAGAGATTCAATATGAAGAACTTTTTTGCTGCCGTAAATTTTAGAAATATTTTGAATGTTTATCATGTTTATAGCTTAAATTATGCTGTTTTTTTAAATGCTTCTATTGTTGAATATTTTTCGGATCTGTAAATTTTCACGATATAATCGAAAATTTTATCACGCAGTAAAAATCCGATAAGACCTAAAGCTCCCAGACTTGCAACCGCAATTTCGATTCCCGCGAAAAATTTCACGAGTGCAAAAACGCCCATTGGCAGTACCATTTGCGGAATCATTATCAGCATTACTTTCATGTTAAAGTTATTTCCTCCGCCGCCAAATGATTTGGAGCTGGAATTGAGGTCAATAGGTTTTTTGTTAAATGCTCCAGCCAAAAGCGTGAGGTAAGAGTTCACCCCAAGATTATAAAGTCCGGCGGCAAAAATAGTAAGATAAAATTCCCAGCTGATGAGCAGGTAACCCAGCGCCAAAACCATAGAAACAGCGGTAGCGAGCACCACGAGCGCCCATTTCGCTTTCAGATAGTCTTTATAGGGAACTTTCTGCGTCATCATCAGAGGATAATATGAGCTGTCCCAGGAGGGTACTCTTTGGCCAAACATGAGCATAAAACCACCGGTCACAAAGATTCCGAGAAAGACCCGCATAAAATCTGTAGCATAAGCTTTGCCTGAAAAATATAGAAGTCCGTAGAATAAAAACATAATTCCCGCAAACAACGCAGACTTTGCAGCTTTGCTTCTTTTCAGAAGTCGGATATCATTATTGATGAAAGTGCCAAGTGTTCCGAAACGGTTAAGGAAATCGATATTTTCGGTTTTACCTACTGCCTGTTCAAGTTCCAGTCCTTTGTCGAGATAAAAGTTGCTGTAAATATTGCGGTAAGCCCAGTATCCGGCAGCAGCGGCTAGCAATACAGGAATCAAAAAGGCACCAGGAAATTCATAAAAAGCTTTAAAAATTTTTTCGGAAAAAGAAGAAAGATGAACGTAGCCGTAATATTCCAGAAAACCGAAAATAATCATTATCGCCGCTACAGTATAAAGAACCAGATTCTGTTTGTTCAATACAATATTTACGAAATTACTGAAATAGAACACTGCCATTATCCCTGTGAGGAACATTAAAACCCCCGGGATAGAATAACTTCCGTGGAAAATAAGCAAACCGCAAAACGGCAACAGAAAAAGCAGATAACCCCAATTAAAAAAATTAAAAATAATTTTCAGGATGGTATAGTTCACCAGTTTTTTCTTGGTGATATTTTGCGTGAGAAATGGTTTGATGTTTTGCGTTGGCATTTGCTGAATAAAATACCTTAGAACCAAATCCAGTGCTGCATAGTAAAGGAAATACCGAGAAAAAAGTGCTATAGGATCAGTCTTTAACTTGTCGACTGAAATAAAATAAAGACCCACCGCCATCATAACAAAAGTAAAACTCATTCCGGCATACGCGAAAGCCATCAGGATTTTCATGGCAAGCTGTGCCCCGAATTGTGGATTCCTGATAAAACTCTTGAATTCTAACTTCAGTAATTTTGTATACATTTCATGGTTTTAAACATTAGTTAAGAACCAACAAGATTTGTTACAAAATAGATGAGATTAAAGCCCTTTTATTATGTTAAGAGATTTGTTTTGAAGCAGAAAAATGATTATTTCATCAATTCCTGCGCTTGAGAAATGGCAGCATCTGTAATTTTACTGCCGGAAAGAAGTTGCGCAATTTCCTGAAGCTTCTCCTCCTCGCTAAGCGGAATAATGTTGGAGCGCGTTCTACCTGAAATGTCTTCTTTAATAACTTTATAGTTATTGTTTCCTTTTGCCGCAACCTGTGCGAGATGGGTAATTACGATAAGCTGCATGTTCGTTGACATTTCCTTCATTACATTTCCCATTTCTTCCGCTACTTTCCCGGAAACTCCTGTGTCGATTTCATCCAAAATCAAAGTCGGAAGCTCGGCATTTTCCGCCATCAGTTTTTTAATCGAAAGCATCACTCGTGACCGTTCACCGCCTGAAATTGCTGATTGAATGGGCTTCAACGCAAAACCGGAATTCGCCTGAAATAAGATCTGTATACTTTCTTTCCCGAAACTGTTATAATTAGTACTGTCCTTCAGTTCTGCCTCAATTTTTGCTTTTTCAAGACCCAATTGTTTCAGTAGAGATTCAATTTTAATCTTGAAATCAGGGATGTGTTTTTTACGGTTTGCCGACAAATCTGCAGCCAGTTTTGCCAGTTTGGTTTCAGAATCAGTTTTTTTCTTTTCCAGTTTGGTGATTAAATCTTCCAGTTCGGCAAAACCGCTTTGTTCATTTAAAAGTTGATCGCGAATTTCAATTAATTCCGGAATGCCGTGTACGCCGTGTTTCAGAAGCAGTGCGTTTACGGTGTTTAAAGTCTGATTCAGTGCAAGAAGAATTTCCGGACTGGTTTCCATTTTTTCGGCAGCGTCTTGAAGTTCAAAAATGATGTCTTTAAATTCAATAAAATTCTCCTGAAGTCTTTGGTTCAGCAACGTGAATTCGTGTGAAAGATCGGCTACTTTCCCCAGTTTGCCTTTGATCTCGGTCATCGAATCGAGAACGCCGATTTCTTCTGCATCAAGTTTTGCAAAAATTTGTGAAAGATTATCGGTAATCGCTTCAGCGTTTTCCTGTTTTTTTACCTGATTCTGAAGTTCTTCCAGGTCAAGGTCATCCAGATTTACATTCTGAAGTTCTTCCAGAAGAAAGTTTTTGTAATCACTTTCTTTATTGCTTTCTGCCAGCTTATTTTTGAGATTTTCTAATTCCTTCAGCAGTTTTTTGTATTCTGAAAACTCCGTTTGGTATTTTAAAATCAGGATTTTATTTTTCGAAAGACCGTCGATGATCTGGAACTGGTATTCTTCATCGAAAAGGTTTGAAGTCTCAAACTGCGAATGAATATCAATCAGTTTTTTTGACAGCATTTTCAGTAAATCCAATGTTACGGGAACATCGTTTACAAAAGCCCGTGATTTCCCGTTCGGAAGTATTTCCCGGCGGATTACGGTTTGATGTTCAAAATCCAAATCGTTTTCCTCAAAAAAAAACTCAAGATTTTCGTTGATCGCGAATTCGGCTTCTACAATACTTTTAGTTTCCGAATTCTGAATGGATTTGGCATCAGCTCTTTCGCCCAAAATGAGACGCAAAGCACCAAGAATGATCGATTTTCCTGCACCGGTTTCTCCCGTAATTACCTGTAAACCTTTGTTTAAAGTAATTTCGAGGGTGTCGATAAGTGCAAAATTCTGAATGAAAATTCTTGAAAGCATGTTTTAAATAGCGAATTACAATGTTTTGAAAACTAAATTAAACGCAAATTTAATGTTTTGCTTTTTAAGTCGGAAATTAAATGATGATCATAAATTCCGCTGTTATTCAGTTTATTTCCACTTATTCCATTTGCTGTCGATATCTTTTGGTGAAAGTGTTGTGAAAAGTGATTTCAGATCCGCCATATTCACATTCGGGCTGTTGCCGTTGCTGAAGATGTCGAATATTTCCTGCTTTTTAGTGTCAATAAAAATATTGATCGGATAGTTCATCTGAAAATTATTTTCATACGTTTTCAGCTGCATCAGCGCATCTGCAATAATTTTCTTGCCGGAAGCCTGATCCTGTTTCCCCAAATTATCTAAACCTGCGCGGTGATAGGTGTAGAAAATGTTTCGCAAGGTGTTTTGCTCGGGTTTCATGATATTGTCGATTAATGCCGCGCGTGTTCGGGTACCTTCGATCAGCGACCAGCCTGCGTAATTCTGATTCTGTGCGTTATTTGAGATTTTCTGTGCTTTTTCGAACCACTGCTGCCCGCCACGAACTTTAAAGCTGTCGCCGTCGTAGCCCAAAATTGTGTAAACATAGAAACTCACCACATCGATTAAATTTTTCCCGGAAAACTGTCTTTCATTGAAAACAAGATTTTCATTTTCGGCATAATCAAACCCAAAGTTGGTGTCATTAATATTCATCAGGGGCGTTTCATAGGTCGTATTGAAAACCGGGCGAACTGCCTGCACCACAATACTTCCTTTAAAATTATTGCCGCCACGCTCGGAAATTACAATAGCAAAATTGCATTTTATCTTTTCGAAATTCTGAAGTTTTTTTCCTGTCCAGCTGGTATTGTTGATGAAATCCCGAAGATTTTTTTCTAAAGTTTTGTAAACCTGATTATTACTTCCGCTCATTTGTTGGGAGTTTACCTGAACTGTGGCCAGAAGTTCCTGTGCAAAACCCAAGTTAAAGGAAAATATAAGGATAAATAGGGTGAGAAGTTTCTTCATGTTTGTGATAATAATTGAAAACGGAAATTTAGTCATATTATTTCAGAATTTCTTCTTCCATAAAGTTTAAAATATCTTTTGCGACTTCGTTTTTTGTTTTCAAGTTAAATTCTTTCCGGTCGGTTTTGGTGAAAATTTTAATTTTGTTGGTATCGCTTTTAAATCCGGCTCCTTCGTCGCGCAGAGAATTCAAAATAATCATATCGAGATTTTTTTTCTGAAGTTTACCCAATGCGTTTTCTTCTTCGTTTTGAGTTTCCAGCGCGAATCCGATTAAAAACTGTTTCGATTTTCTCTCTCCCATGGTTTTAAGAATGTCCGGGTTTTTAACCAATTCGATCGTTAAAGAGTCATCATTTTTTTTGATTTTTTCTTTGGCAATTTCCTTTGGAGCATAATCTGCAACAGCAGCGCTCGCGATGGCAATGTCTGACGTTTCGTAATATTTAAAAACTTCGGTGAACATTTCTTTTGCTGAGGTTACACGATGAATTTCAATATCCGGATGAGAAGTACTCAAAGAACTTGGTCCAGAAATCAAAATCACTTTCGCTCCACGTTTTGCAACTTCTTCCGCCAAAGAAAATCCCATTTTTCCTGAAGAATGATTCCCAATAAAACGCACAGGATCAATTGCTTCGTAAGTTGGACCGGCTGTAATGAGGACAGTTTTACCGGACAAAGTTTTCAGGCCCTGGTTTGAAACTAAAAAATTTTCAATTCTTTCAGCAATCGTTTCCGGCTCTGCCATTCTTCCCTGACCCACCAATCCGCTTGCCAGCTCTCCTGTTTCGGCAGGAATAATAATGTGACCGAAATCTTCAGCCAATTCCAGATTCTGTTTTGTAGAAGGATGTTCATACATGTCGAGATCCATCGCCGGCGCAACCATTACGGGACATTTTGCCGACATATAGGTTGCAATCACCAGATTGTCACACATCCCGTGAACCATTTTTGCTAAAGTATTGGCAGTGCAGGGCGCAATTAAGATTAAATCTGCCCAGAGCGCGAATTCAACATGATTGTTCCAGGTGCCGTTTTCCGAATAAAAATCAGAGAACACCGGATTTTTTGAAAGGGTAGAAAGGGTAAGTTTCGAAACCAAATTGTCTGCCGAAGGGGTCATTAAAACCTGAACTTCTGCGCCTTTTTTTATGAGGTCGCGGATGAGGTAATTGATTTTGTAAGCGGCAATTCCGCCGGTAATACAGATGAGTATTTTTTTTCCCTGAATTGCCATTTCAAACTGTTATTTAGGTCTAACGAATTTAGTTAAAATTTTAGAATTACCGAAAGCCAGAGCGTTGGTGTAGAATAAAAAAGTCACAAAAGCTTTTGCTAATGTGACTTTGTATAATTTTAGACAGAGATTAGTTTCTCTCGTCTGTATTTCTGAAGTAAATTTCGTCATCAAGCCATTCCTGGATTGCAATAGACGTTGGTTTCGGAAGTTTCTCGTAGTGTTTTGAGATTTCGATTTGCTCTCTGTTTTCGAAAACTTCTTCCAAAGTAGAGTTGTGCACCGCGAATTCATCTAACTTATTGTGAAGTTCTGAGCGAATCTCTGCATTAACCTGCTCTGCTCTTTTCCCCATAATTACAATGGCTTCGTAGATAGAACCTACTTTTTCTTCAATTTTATCTTTGTCGTAAGTGATGGTACTTAATTCGGCTTTAGAATCTTTAACGCTCATTTTCAGTGAATTATTTATATTTAAAGTCTGCAAATATACAGCTTATTTTTGAATATTAAAAGTTGCTGCCGGTGCCGGAGTCGAAAGTGCTGCGCTGTCTCTCTTGATCTGGTTGGCTTTTTTCTCAGCTTCTCGCTGGTCTTTTTCCAGATTCAGTCTGGCTTCTTCTTCCTTCTGTTTTTCCTGAAGTTCTTTTTTTCTAGCTTCTACTTTTTTCTCCAGTTCAAGAAACGCTTCTTTCTCTTTAGCGAGTTTGTTTCTAAGATCTACAGCGATCTTGGCATTTTCGGTACCCGGCATATCGCGCTCTACCTGTTTTGTGAATGCCAGCGCATTTTCGATACGGTCTTTTTTCAGGTCGTAAACTGAATTTACGGCAAGTTCGTATTTAGACCTCAAGATGTATTCGTAAATTTTCGGAGCCAGTTTTGTACTTGGGAAATCATTCAAAACATTCTCGAAAGCTACATTAGCGGCTTTATAATCAGCCATTTTGTAATACTGTCTCGCGTTTTCGTACGCTTTGAATTCCAGTTTATAACTCAGTTCATCAATCAGTTCATTAATGTTCTTCGACTTTTCTGAATTCGGATAGTTATTCAGAAAATTCTGAAGTTCATTAATTGCTAGTTCGGTACTCGTTTGGTCCAGATTGTAATCCATAGAACCTTCGTAAAAACATAGTGCGGACATATATGCCGCATCTTCCGCGCGTGGATCCTGAGGAAAGGTTACCGAAAAGTTTTTGAACTGGTGACCTGCAAGCTTGTAATTTTTATCGTAGTAATTGGCGTATGCTGAATTGTAAACTACATTCGGAGCATCATCTGTTCCCGCTACAAGGTTTGAAAGCCGCTCGTACAGCGCCAGGGCGTTGGTCCATTTTTTATTTTCGAAATTCTCGTTCGCAACTTTCAGGATATAATCTTTGTCTGCGCTTTTCATTGCCATTTCCTGTTGTTTGTTACAGGCCGATAAAGCAAAAATAGCCAGCAGTACTATCAAATATTTTTTCATAAATCTTTTAAAGCGAAAATGATGGATTTTCATCTTCTGCGGTTCAGTCTGCAAAAATATAATTTTTTTATCAATAGTTTTTTTTTTGTGATAATTTAACTAATAAATTAACTGAATTTTCTGTTCCGAACGCGATTTTCCAGGTAAATCAGTTAGTCTGGTATCCCAAAAGTGAAAAAACGGTGACCAAAAGATTAGCAAGAACTTTTTTTTCTGCATCCTGAAGATAATTTTCTTCCCTTCCCGAAACATAAAGTTCGTAGAAATTTTTATTTCTGATGACAAACAGGGAGGAGCCTAAAATCAAGGTCAATACATCTTCCGGCTTTGGTGCATTATGGAAAACTCCTGACGCGACTCCTTTTTTAATAACATCATCAAGTTTTGTGGTGAATGTGGTGTAGAATTCAAGCAGATCGTCTTTAAGGTGTTCGGTGTGGCGCAGTTCCTGTGTTACGAAACCGTGGAAATAATTGAATCTAAATAACTGATTTACAACATATTTAACCAATTCTTTCATCTGCATCTCAGGTTTTCCGTCTTTAATGACTTCGGCAAACTCCGCGAAACTTTCGCGCGTTTTCTGAACACGGTAACGGTAGAGGTACGACATCATTTTTTCCTTAGAACCGAAATAATAGGAAATCATGGCCACATTAATATTCGCCTGCGAAGAAATATCTCGGATTGATGTTCCTTCGAAACCTTTTTTAGCAATTAATTTTTCCGCAACATCCAAAATATGAATCTGTTTTTCAGAAAATTTCTTCTTCATAGTTGTTATTTGAAGTAAAGTTAATAAAATAAATAGTAGTTTCAAACGAATGTTTAATGTTTTAAATCAGATTTTTAATAATTTTGAGGATGAACTTTTTCGATTTTCATCATCACGATGCAGACAGAAAATCTGGAATTTATAACTTAAAATTTAATGAAGAGGCTCCGGAAAATTTCTTTTCTGCGGGAATACATCCTAATGCTTTATCATACGGTTTGGAAAAACAGTTAATCTGGCTGCACGAAATTTCAGTTGCTGAAAACTGTGTTGCAATCGGCGAATGTGGACTTGATGGTTTGATCGGTGTTGACGAAGAACTTCAAAGGAAGGCGTTTTTTGCCCAGATCGAAATCGCCAATTCTGTGGAGAAACCTTTAATCATTCACTGTGTAAAAAGATTTTCGCAAATCTATCAATTCCGGAAATTAGCTAAAGTTCCGATGATTATTCACGGGTTCAACAAACGCAAAACAATAGGCAATGATCTTTTGAAAAACGGATTCTGTTTAAGTTTTGGAAAATCAGTTCTGTATAATGTAAATTTGCAGGATTTTGTGAAGCACCTTCCAATCGAAAAACTTTTTCTTGAAACTGATTCTGCAGATTTTGAAATCAAGGAACTCTACCAAAAAGTAGCAGGCTTAAAAAACATGAGATTGGAGGATTTGAGCGAAAAAATCAAAAATAATCTACAGAATTTACAAATTCCGATATAAAAATGCATAAAAAGTGGCTGGAGCGAACAGAGCTTCTTATCAAAAAACAGGGAATTGAGAAACTCCAGAACGCAAATCTTCTTGTGGTAGGTTTAGGTGGAGTGGGCTCTTTCGCTGCAGAATTTCTGGCGCGTTCGGGAGTTGGAAAAATGACGATTGTGGATGGCGATACAGTGGATATTACAAATATCAACCGCCAACTTCCTGCACTGCATTCTACTGTCGGTAAGTCAAAGGTAGAAGTCGTTTCGGAAAGACTGCTGGATATAAATCCGGAATTACAGCTTACTAAAATCAATGAATTCCTGAATCCCGAGAGAATGGCGGAAGTTATTGGAGCTGAAAAATTCGACTACATTCTCGACTGTATCGACAGTGTAACCCCGAAACTTGCACTCATCATCACCGCAAAACGAAAAAAAATAAAGATTGTAAGCTGTATGGGAGCCGGCGGAAAAATGGATCCGTCTAAGGTCATGGTGCGCGACATCAGCAAAACCTATAACTGTTTTCTGGCTAAAAACGTACGCAAACGCCTGAAAAAAGAACAAATCAATAAAGGTATCCGATGTGTTTTTTCGAATGAAATTCAGAACGAAGAAAGTTTGAAGATGACTGACGGTGCCAATTTCAAAAGGTCTTTTTACGGCACAAGCAGCTTTATGCCTGCGATTTTTGGATTATACGCGGCAGCCGAAGTTATTAACCACCTTCTCAAAAATACTGATGACTGATTTCAGATTTCCCAAAACGGAAAAACTTAAACATAAACGGGAAATCGATCTGCTTTTCGCGAAAGGAAAGTGGCGGAACTGCGGAAATCTGCGCATCATTTCGATTGATTTGGAAAAGAAACCTCAGGAAGGTTTTGTGATTCCGAATCAGAAATTTGGAGTGTCTGTTTCGAAGAGATATTTCAAGAAAGCCGTAGACCGCAACCGGATTAAAAGATTTCTGCGCGAAGCATACCGTCTTAACAAAGAAATTTTCACCGACGTTTTTGGGGGAAAATCAATATCAATGATTTTCTGGATTTCAAACGAAAAACCAAGCAGTTTTCAATCTCTGGAAGAAAATTTCGTAACCCTCTGTAAATCAAAAAAATAAAATTTAATTTTTTGGAATGCATTATTTTGTAAATTTGATTGTTAATCTAAATCCATCAAAAAATGTCAGATCAAATTCCATTTCTTCCCTATATCATCAGTGCATTCATCGGGATCGGACTTGCCGCAGCGACAGGTTTCAGGGTTTTTATGCCCATGTTTGCTGTAAGTCTGGCTTCTTATTTAGGCTGGATTCCCATGAATGAAAGTTTTGAGTGGTTAGCCGGACTTCCAACATTAATCACAACAGGGATTGCGATGGTTGCTGAAGTTCTTGCGTATTATATTCCATTTATCGATCATCTTTTAGATACGATTTCGGTTCCGCTGGCCACTATTGCCGGTTCGGTGATGTTCGCCAGTCAGTTTGCCGATATCGGGACTTTTCCGCAATGGGCTTTGGCTTTAATTGCAGGAGGTGGAACTGCCGCAGCCATCAGTTCGGGATTTGCGGGAACACGTGCTGCATCTACAGCCACAACTGGTGGTTTGGGAAATTCGGTAGTCGCTACAACAGAAACTGCGGGTGCAGGAATTATGTCTTTTCTGGCGCTTGCGGCACCGGTAATTGCATTTATCGCTGCCGTGGCACTCATTATTACCGTGCTGGTTTTAGGAAAAAAACTTTGGCGGAAATTCAGGAATTTTAATTCAGACCAAAACGCTAAAGTGATAAATGTAGACGCAGTGGACCAAAAAAATTTGGAATAGCTGGCTTTTACTTCTGGAAAAACATTTTCACGGCGACCACGAACATAAGAACTGCAAACACTTTTCTCAACATTTCCTGAGAAAGAGTAATGGCTGTTTTACTCCCCAGATAGCTCCCAAGAACGAATCCTGCACAGAGCAGAAGCGTTGTTTTAATATCAACATTTCCTGTTTTGTAATAATTCATGACTCCAAGAATTCCAACCGGTAGAATTAAAAGCGCCAATGTGGTTCCCTGCGCTTTATGCTGAGTGAAACCGAAGAGTAAAACCAAAACCGGAACCATCACGATACCTCCGCCGATGCCCACCAAACCGCTTAAATAACCGGCTAATAATCCCAACAGTATAAGTCCGATAATAAGTGTAGCATCCATTTTCATGAGGTTTAGGTTATTTGTTCTGTCTTAAATCTTTAACGAAACTGATCTGTTCAGCGAAATGGGTTTCTTTTTCCGGATGTTTTTCTAATAAAATCTGGTAAGCTTTTATAGCCTTGGAATACAGTTTCTGTTCAACATAAAGTTTTGCAAGTGTTTCAGTCATCAGGTGAGAAATATTATCACTTTTTTCTTTCACTACAAAATCTGAATCTTCTTTAAGTTTTGAAATTTTCGGTTCTTTTACGATGAAATTATCAATAACAGTGTTTTTTACTTCAGTTTTAGAAAGCGCTGGTTTAGCCCCGGAATCTATTTTGCTTCGGTCAATTTTTAGCCAGTTCTGCCAGGTGTTAATGAAAGTGGGAACATTGCTGTCGTCAGGTTTAACTGTTTCTTCTTCAGTTTTTTCTGCCGCTTTTTCAGATTCAATCGGCGAAACGTTCTGCCCGAAAAACGAAACATTGAAGACAGGTCTTTCCTCACTTTTTTCTTCTGCAGGAATTTCCGAAACGGTTTGTATGTTTTCAGATTCAGGTGGCGCAGAAACACTTTTCTGAGAAACAGGCTCATCTTCTTTTCCAATTAACGCGTCAGGGGTATTCCCGGCAAAAGACATGGGTTTCCACGCTGTATTTTCTGGAGAAGTGGTTTCTTCTTTCGTAACCAGTTTTATAATTTCCCCGATTTCGTCATCTTGCTGCGTCACTTCTGAAATAATTTCTTCTTCAGTTTCGGTCACTGTTTCCTGAGGGGTATTTTCTTCAGGTTTTGCGACTTCGAAAGCCTGGGTTTCAGAAAAGTTCAAGGCGGTGTTTTGAGTTTCCTCCTCTTTCTCTGTGGTCTCAGGTTTTTTCCTTGACTTCATTTTTGCTTCAACTTCTGCAATCAGTCGCTGCATCTCGATTTCGTGCTTGTTGAGCTGCGGTTTTGGGACTTCGTAATCAGTCCTTTCCGCGGGTTTCGCAACGATTTTAACTTCAGACAAGAATTCCTGCGTCCCATGGAAACTGATTTCCGCCGGATCTTCTACCATATCATTTTTTAAAGAAAGATCTTCATCAATGATGGTTTCAGGTTGTAGTGGCTGTATATCTTTTTCGATACGAAGTTCTGTCTGTACGATCGGGAAGGACCTTTCAGCTTCTTCCGGCAAGTTTTGTTCTTGGGTGCTTTCGGGAATTACATTCCCGGTTACTTCGGTTGGCTCCTGAACCGGTTTTGGAATCTCAGTGGTGTAAGGTTCATTTGGTT
>JAANMT010001031.1_pt1 | contig 28943 bp, 25 predicted proteins | sample 7279711 | NCBI WGS metagenome assembly JAANMT01 (sample SAMN14094538, study PRJNA606508) | bioreactor metagenome | isolation source: A lab-scale SPAN reactor treating ammonium-rich wastewater day 1 | place: Ireland: Galway | collected 2017-01-16 | reverse complement strand
GCAAGTAACGCATAGAAACGAACTGCTGTAAAGCGGCGATAAAAATGCCGCATACGGTATTTAATCACAAATAAAACAACAAATTGGAAGACATGATGAAAGAACGGACATTTGCAATTATCAAGCCGGACGCTGTTCGCAAGAATGTAGTCGGAGAGATTATTGCCGCAATTACGCAAGCCGGATTTACAGTACTTGCAATGAAGATGACACGCATCAGCCGCGCTCAAGCCGCCGAGTTTTATGCAGTTCATCGCGGGCGCGGATTTTTTGACGAGTTGGTTGATTTTATGAGCAGTGGTGCTATCGTACCCATAGTGCTCGAAAAAGAAAACGCCGTAGCCGACTATCGTGCGCTTATCGGCACTACTGACCCGGCCGAAGCCGCAGAAGGTACGATTCGTAGAATGTTTGCTTCGTCGAAGGGCGAAAATGCGGTGCATGGTTCAGATTCCGTTGAAAACGGAAAAAACGAAACAGCATTTTTCTTCGCTGAAAGCGAAATTGCCGGAAATCGTGCATAAAACCCGCCAAATTCCAACTTAATATGGAGTTGCATACATAGAAAAAATAGGCTCCGCCTCGGCTTAACGTCGGTGCGGGGCTTGTTTTTTATTGATATTTGCTTTTAACGGGAACTTTTTACAGTTATGAAAGTCCTAATACGTAACAGCAGTACTAAAATACTCGGAACAAATCCATTCTGGGATTACGTGCAAGAAGAGTATCTTCTGCCTGACGGAAAGCCTGCGCCGTATTATTATGCTCGTTCTCGCAACTCTTCTATAGTCATTCCGCAATTAGACAACGGATTATTCGTTTTGGTAAAACAATTCCGTTATCTTGGTGGCAGAACCGGAATAGAATTTCCGGGTGGCGGGCATAAGCCGGGACATTCGCCCGAAATGACTGCACACGAAGAAATGCGCGAAGAGGCCGGGATAACCGAAGCAGAACTTACGTTTATCGGTACGTTCAATCCATGCATCGGAATTACCGATGAGGTATGCTCTGTCTACTATGCTAAGGCGACAAGTCTGTCGGTGCCGCAGCCGGAGCCCTCGGAGGAAATCGAGGTGATTTTCGCAACTGCCGAAGACATTTGTAAATTTATCGCACAAGGAGAAATATGGAACGGTATGAGTTTGGCCGCATGGGCGTTATTTCGTCTGCGAGGCTTATAGGACGGACAATAATAGCTTCTGCAATAATTGTTGCATCTTTTGCATCGGTTACTGCGCAAGAAGCTCAGGTTGCAGGACAGCCGATTCGAAAAAAATACTCGATTAAGGTTGATTTTCCTCAAAACGTGGCAAGCAGCTATGCCATGACCGAAAAAACAATCGTAAAGCGCGATTATCGCGACGACCAGCATAAAAATTACGAACGTGAAGTGTCGTATTATTTTACAATGGGTACAATCGGCGAAACAGAAGATGGGTTGACAAAATTATTATGCAATATAGATTCGCTGAAATATTCGTTCAAAGAGGGCAATGTAGCCCTGCAATATGACTCGCAAAATCCGCGCGCCTCGAATATTAAAGGTGATTTTGCGGACTTGACTTATACGCAAGCCCCGCTGAACCATATGTTCGTATTGTTATTGGACAAAAAGAATATTGTAAAAGGAATTACCGGAAACGGTGAAAGCGGAGATGTTGAGTGGTTGCGCAACTTTATTCTTGTGGAGGGTGCGGAATCTATGGACACCGCACAGAAATTTTTGTGGCTTGACGGCATATCGCTCAACCGATTGCAAACGCTGGTAGATATGAATGGCGGCCTTATACGCGAAAGAATGTTGATAGCCGATGATTCGTCGTGGTCGCAACCTTCGCTTATTCGGCTGGATTGCATAGAATTTACCGATACGCTAACGGCAAAAGTAACGGCTGTTTCCCGTGGCGTATATTCGATAGAATCAACTGTTTCGGGGCTGAAAGCGAATGTTAACCGCGAGCATCGGATGTTTGGAATACCGGGGCCGGGAACAGTGCTGTCCACAGAATACGGCAGCGGAAAAACAAAATTGAAAGTCAATCAGAAAGGTTCGATACGCGGCTACGATGCCGATTTTACCGCAAAGTTGAATTGCCGGTACGGAAACGAAAAATTTGTTCAAACAATTACGACTTCAATAAGATGCTCTATTCTAAATCAATTCGGCTGGTAAATTTTCTTAGGCTTACGGTATTATGCGTCTGTATCATTGGCGTTTCGGGTTGCAGCGAAACTAAACAAGAAAATCCCGAACAAACGTCGGTTAAATCAGTCGCACCCGCACCTGCGGAACTCTCCGAGGCACGTCCGCTTGCAGGTGCCGAAGCAGAAGTTAAATCATTGCAGTATAGAGTTAAGCCGGGCGATGTATTCCGCTATAAATTCAGCCAGCGCGATAAACTCGTGCAAGATGGAATGAATGCCGAAACGGAGCAAATTCTATATTATACAAAAACTATAAAAGCCGTAAAATCAGACGGCTCGGTAGAAATGTCGGTACGCTATGATTCAATTCGCCTTTCGAATGATTATCCGGATGCACAAGACTCAACAAAACGTGCATCATCAAGCTACAATTCTTCCAATAAAGCCGACCGTGAGAATAAAGAATACAGTCAGTATAACGGCATTATCGGCGAAGATGTTACAATGCTTGTTTCAAAAGACGGACGTATCAGCGAAATCAGCGGTCTTACGCCACTGTTGTCTAAAATTTTCGGCGAAATGAAAGATTCGCTTAATGTGCAAATGCAGGAGCAGGCACTCGAACAAATTAAAGTGCAACTTTATCTGCGCCCGATGCAACAAGAATACCAAAACTATCCCGACGGCGGTACAATAGATTCGTCAAAATCATGGAAGCGCAGCGAGCGTTCTCCTTTATCGGGTGTTTTCCTCGTGGATAATGATATTGCGTATCGCCTCGACGCGGTGAAAAATGTCGGTATGCGCAAGGCTGCCTATATTTCGGCCAAACTCACTTCCAAAATCGTTAATCCTTTGCAAAAGCAAGGCTCGATAACGTTTAAATTGAATAAATCAGAAATTTCCGGTTCGGGCGAAACCGTTCTCGATGTGGATAAAGGATATACTATATTGAAGAAAAATACTATCAACACTATGATTGATGCGGTGTTGGGCGATGCAAAAACAAAACAGTCGAAACGTGCTTTGCAAACGCTTGTTTCTACCATGAAAGTCGAATTGATACGGTAGTGTTCGACTACTTGCTAAAAACAAACAATATTACACCCGAAAATCCGAAAATATTGTTTGTGGAACAATAAAAAATACCCGCTGTCGGCGGGTATTTTTTATATACGAAAGAAAGTACTGTTCAATTAAAGCCGGCATTTAATTTTGCATATTACAGACTCTCGATTACATTGCGTAATTTCATTTGAACTTTAACGGCTGTTTCGGCTAACCCTTCGCTTTTAACAGCCTGCATAGAAGATACAGGATCTACGGCCGACACTTCTACTTGCTCATGGTTTATTTCTTGTAAAACTACGTTGCAAGGTAACATAGCACCTATATGCGGTTCGGCTTTTAATGCCTCGTAAGCAAACGCCGGATTGCAAGCGCCAAGTATATGATAAGGCCTGAAATCTACGTCCAATTTCTTTTTAAACGTAGCTTGTACGTCTATCTCGGTTATTACTCCGAATCCTTCCTCTTTTAACGCTTCAACAACCTTTTCTTTAATATCTTCGAAGCGGCCGCTCAGTATTTTCGAAAAATGGTAAGCCATTGTAACTCCGTTTTTATGAAAAAACATTTTTTTTTATCTTGTTTTTTACCGAGTTCCTGTCGGGTGTGCAATAACAAGCGTAAGCAATATGAGCTGTATTGTAAAAAACAAAAATAAAACGCTGACTTTCAGACGAAAAAGTGTGTTAAATATTTTAATGAAATATTAAATCGACCGATCAAGGTTCAATCCGAATTGCAGAAAAACTTCTTTGAAGATGAATTGTTAAGCTAAATTTCTATTTCTTGATTTTTATTTTTCCAACAAGGCAAATTTGGCGAATTGTTCCATGCATACTTCAAGTGCAACACGGAGTATTTCATCGGTTTCTGTTCCTGTTGCAAGCGGATTGCCGTTCTCGTCGGCAAGTTTAAATTCCTCGCGCTCAAGCGAGCCTTTGAGTAAATCGAATAATTCGTCCTGCGAGCGTGTTCCGTCTGCATTGCGTAAAAGAATAAGCGGAACAGGTTCGTCGAATTGAGCTGCCGAATGGTGTAGGGTAGAGGCTACATTGCCCGACAGAGCCTGCAGTCGCGCCACATCGCTTATTTTAGGATACGCGCCGGCTTTGGCAACGGCTAATGTAGGTCCGTCGTAAAAATAGCCAAGCATATCGTCATAGCATTGTCTGCAAAGAGCAATTATCGTTTCCTCGTCACTTTCAACATTGCTCGAGCTACCCGATTTGCGCAATAAATTGCTGAAAGTTACGGGTAGCGGATTGCACTCGGCCAAATAGGCTATAGCCCGTGCAAGCGTTGGATTACCGCTGCCGATAACTAATCCGTTTGGTGCTGCATATTGCGGAACACCTTCGGGTGAATCATCTGTACGAGTAAGCGAAGAGCCGATATAAAGTCGTTTGAAATTTGAGTTGTCAAGCTCATGCGGCGAGTTGCTTTCGGCTTTGCATAGCAACGTTTTGCGAAATTGTCGCCCTATAAAAAAGTCCAGCCATTGCTCGCGCTCTATGCGGTCAGAAGCACGATTCGAGATTTCTTGCAACACTCGCTCGGGTGCATTATGCAGTTGCGTTCCTTGTGAAAATGCTTCGGCTACGTATTCCAAGCCGTTGTTTCGTGCCTTTTCGATAAATTCATGAAAATACGACGGTGTATTGTCGTCCTCAAAGTATTCATGGCCTAAATACGCATCGTTACTACGACCGAACGAGTCCGAAGTCGAATTTACCACAGCCGAATACGCGGTATTATCGCTACCTCCAATCTGTTTTACATCTTGCAGGAATGTACGCGATGCACCTATTCGCTCGTAAATATCGGCAGTCGGCGGAATGCCCGATTCCAATACTTCGCGAATCATACGATAGCCATGCCAGCCGGGATAAGCATTGTAACTTATGTATCCGATGCCGTGGGGCGTTAACAATTCTGCATATATTCGCATTATCGCTTGTTGAACATCTGGTGGAACCCATGAATAAACGCCGTGCGTGATGATATAATCGAAACTGCCTAAATTTTGCGGTAGATTTAATATGTCAGCCGTATAAAAGCGACAGTTTTTCAGATTAAGTGCGGCAACCGAACGCTCGGCAGCAGTAATATGTACGGGGGCATAATCTATACCGACACATTCTGCATCGGGCAAAGTATAGGCGATATTCAGCAGATTGCCTCCGTCGGAGCAACCAAGCTCTAAAACGCGGCAATTTTGTGAATCTGGTGCGTCAACGCCGTGAAGTATCGCAACTGCGGCCAATCTCGACGGATGCGTTTGCGAGAAGGCCGCGCCGGGATACGGCAAATTATCGTAAGATTGGGCAGTACTCATCGGCAAAATATTATTTTGGTTTATGTTAATCGAAATTTCGTAAAATTTCCGACAGCGATTTTATCAAAAAAATATTCAGGAAAACGAAATGTAATAAAATATTAAGATTTAATCGGCCGCGCCGTAAAACATTAAAATAATAGGTAGTCTGACGATAAACCAGATTTTATATGTTCGAGAGTAAATCGGTTCCGATAATTAACGAACAAAAAACAAAAATATAAAAAACAGTTTTTTGTATTCGGCAGTTAATAATAATTTTATTTAGAATTGTTTTTTGTTTCGAAAGCAGGGGCAAGCGGCAACCTCGAGTCCAAACACAGCAAATAGCTCCCTTGGTGAAGTTCTATGCCTACATTCGGCGAAATGGCGCGGTTACGCGCACCTTCGCGCCTACCTAATCTCAGTTCTTCATTGTCGAGTCGCCATTCAAGTCCGCGTGTGGTAACGCGAGCCAACGGTTGAGGTATCAAAGAAACTATTTCGCCTGTATGTAAATTAACTTCCAACGATTGATTTACAGGAACGGCATAACGGCCGCTGTCGTAAATGCAAAAGCAAGCATCTGTATTTGGATTTGCCGCATACTTCATCAAAACGCTCCAATTATTCAAGGTATGCTCGAGTTCGCCTCCCTGAAAACCGCATAGCAAAAAGCGACGTTGTCCGTTATTGAGCGCATAGCGCAATAACTTCTCAAAATCATTGTCGTCTTGCCCCGCGTCGTAAATAAGTTTTGTTCCGGCAAGTTGTAAATCGTCGCGGTTTTCGGCTGTCAGCGAGTCGAAATCGCCTATCGCTTCTTGCGCCGAAACTCCGATTTTGGCCAACGAAAGAGCCGCACCGTCGGCGGCAATTATGGGAAGTCGGCTGTTTTCAAGAAAAAATTGTCGCTCAGGCAACGAACCGTCCAATGCAAGCAAAACATCGAAACCGGAAGCAGAAAAACTGAGAATCATCGCAGAACATTCAATAAAAAAGATTTTTCAGGAACTTTACCCGAAAGCAGGCAAATTTGATACGTTCCGCAAGGTAATTTATTTTTCGGAATAATTATTTCTTGTTTTTCCCGCGTCAAATCAAAACATTTTTCACTCATAATTATTCTGCCTGCAATATCGGTAACGGCAATTTCAATATCGGCGGGCAACGGCAAATTGAATTTAATGTACAATAATTCGTTGTCCGAAGATAATGCAATATTTTCGAGCGAATATTCAGAATTATCGAAATCTGCGGCAGTATTTGCCGAACGGGAATAATAATATAATTGTGCCGGAATATTTAAATCGGAGTACTCGCTAATCGTAAAAAATCCCGTACCATTCGCATTGAAGCATATACCTTCGCCTTGCGGCTCGGCGATATATTGTGAAATAATAATCGGTGGTTTTGTTAGAGCCTGAGAAATTGTTTCACCTGTATTTCTTTGAAAGTAATAAACGAAAAGATAATTTTTCAGCAGTATTTCTGTGCCGTCGGGAGAAATATCGCCGCCTGTAATCATTGTAAGCGGAAGCGTGGCAACGTATTCTGCCGTATTCGTATCGGTTGTGGATTGCGGGTAGGCAAGGCGATACAGCCTGACAGAATCTTCACGTTTTGAAACTACGTAAATATCTTTTGTTCGACTGTCGAACATTAATGTTTCTGTATCGCGCTTACCGTCGGGATAGCGAAATTTTATTTTTTCGGCACCGGCGATTTCACCTTCAATAAAATCTTGATTTTCGTAGACTTGCGGCTCGGCAACGCGATAAATGGTCTTAATGTCGTATGCCGCGTCATTATCGCCGATATCACCTATGAATATGTAATTGTTTCCGTTTATTGTACCGGTGCATATATCTTCCCAATCTCGATTTTCTGTATGTTTTACATTGTATATGCCGACTACTTTTGCAGAATCGTTCAGCGCAAAAATGCGCGATTTATTGCCTGAGTCATTATGTGCCCAAAGTATATGCGGGTTACGCTGACTTGCCGATATTCCCGATGCTTCATTAAGAGACTTATTATTTACCAAGCCACAATTTTGACGTGCATTGAAATATTGCGCCGCCGCGCCTACGTTTATACATACAAGCGCGACGACGAATAAAAACAAGGCGGATAAATATGAGGTTTTTCTATGAATGATACGTATGCCTCGAATTAAAAAACAACGTATTGCGTTATATTTTAGCGAATAACCGAAAACGGTACGCGCCGTCGTTGTCCGCCTGCGGCAATTTCACAGATATAATCGCCGGCTGTAAAATTTGAACCGAGCTGTATGGCGTGAACTCCGGCAGACAAAGTACCGGAATACGCTATTGCAACTCTTTTGCCGAGCATTGAATACACGGCAATTTCGATAGTTGCATTTTGGCGTAATTCAAATCGTGCTACGGGAGCGGCAGTAGCCGGATTGGGCGAAACCGTAAAATATTCGTCGGAAACGGGAGCAAACGGAGTTTCGTTAACGCCAACAGTATCGGGCGCGTGCAAAATAGGCAACGGAACTATATGCTCGTTTAGAATAGTATCACTTTCGCCGGCAGATGCTCCGAACCATGTTTGCAATACTTCTGCATACACACGGCGGTAATCGTATTGATAAACCATGTCGCCGTTGGCATTAAAATTTACAAGGTCGGGATTATTGCCGTAGATGCCGCCTTTTACTTTTGTTCCGAAAGCAAATTGTATTGATGCGGCTCCGTGGTCTGTTCCGCGACTGCCGTTTTCGTAAGGCCTGCGCCCGAACTCTGAAACGGTCATTCCCACAACCCGATTGGCAAATCCTTGCTGTACCGCTTCTGCCATAAATTTGGTTATGCCGCCGGCAAGCGTGTTCAATAAAAGCGGATGAACGCCGCCGTAGCTTGCGTCCTGCTGTTGTACGTGCGTATCGAAACCGCCGATATTCAGCATATAAACTTTCGTTTTCAGTCCGCCGGAAATCAGACGCGCCACAAGTCCCATTTGTTTTTCAAAAGCCGAATAATACTCTTTGACTATGGTTTTGCCGTTGTCGTAAGCGTTTTTAATCATCGGTCCGAATTTATCGGATTTTTCGGCTACGGAACGAACAAAATTAAATTCCTTTTCGAAATTATCCGTACCCGGCATGTAGTCTTCGTCGGGCGAAAGCCCTTGCCCGCGCTCGAAAAATTCGGTTGGGTTCAGCAATGCAATTGCTGTATCGCCTTTTTGGGATTGCAAAGCAAGCGAAACCGAGCCGCCTACTTGAATGCACAAAGGATAGTCGGGTACATTAAGCGGAAAATCCGTGTATTTACTGACGATAAAACGCCCCATCCAGCCGTCTGACAATCGAACTCCGGGGTCGGAGGAATTGATACCGCTCATCCATATATCGGTTGAGCGAAAATGTGAAAGATTAGGATTCTCGTAGCCGATGCCCTGCACCACGGCAAGCCAGCCTTTATCGAGCAAACCCATAAATCCATAAGTGCTTTTATTGTCAATATTGATTCCGTTTACAAGTGCCGGATGCAAATAAACATCGGAATTTGCATAGCGAACCGCAACGTTTTTGGGAACACGAATCTGTGGGCGTATAGCGTGGTAGCGGTCGTTTTCTACGGGAATAATGGTATTTAACCCGTCATTGCCGCCGAAAAGTTGAATAATAATAAGTATTGCGTCGTTGTCTATCGCCTGAGAGCCGAGCATATCTGCCGGAGTTTTGGCGTACAGAGGAATGGAATTCAGCAGTGTAGGGGTTACTGCGGTTGCTGCCGCACCCGCCGCCGCCGTACGAAGAAAGTCGCGCCGTTTCATTGTGTATTTCCTTGAAATGTGTTCAAAAATGATAATTCCGGAAAAATATCAGCACAACTGATAATCCGGCGCTTTGATTATAGCCAATAATAACTCACGCAATCCTCGTGCAGCCGGTTCTTTCTCGGCCAGCATCTGCAGCCAATAATTCGCCTGATAGCCCTGCATCAGCAAATTGTAATAGACATCGCGGCGTTTCTGCGAAACTGCTCGCGGTAACATATTTGCAATTATATCATCAATTAATGCAGACGGGTCTTTGCTTGAGTCGAATGAATTTACAAATGCAAGTAATTCGTTGGTAGTCATGGCGTTTAGTACGCCGCGAGCAAAAATCACCCGATTCGGATAAGTTTTTGTGTTCAGCCAATCGTGCCAGCCCGGCCAGCCTGCTACGTTTGGCGGGTCAATCAATATTTGCTCTTGTTCGCTTAATGCCGTTACGATATTGCCGGGTAGTTTGCCTAACTGCCGTGCAAGGCCAACCGTAAATTCTGTCGGATTTTTGATTTGCACTCCGCGATTGGCTGCATCGAAGAAATGCTCGCTTTTGAATAAAGCGGCAAAAACAGGGCGTAATGCAAAATTATTTGCAACCATTACCTGCGCCAAAGTCTCGATAAAGCTCTCATCTGTTTCGGCAGGGTTTCCATACACGAAAAAGCGGTAAATTTTTCTGACCATGAAGCGCGCTATTTCTACTCCTCGCCGCTCGAAAAGAATACTTATAAGTTTATTTATCTCCTGCGTTCTCACCAAATAATCGGTATTGTCGTCGGGTGTCCGGGCGGGTATAGTTTGCCCCATAAATGTCTTGGATTGTATATCGTGGTCGGACGGCTGAAACCAAGTAGTATAAAACTTTTCGTTACGATTGGGTTCGTCTTTAAACAAAGAAGCCTTCCATCCGGTAAGAACGCGCGCTGCTTCTTTCACGTCGCCTTCCGTATAATTTCCAATGCCCATGCTGTATAATTCCATCATTTCGCGGGCGTAGTTTTCGTTTGCAGTGCGATTTGTGTTCAGCGCACCGCCCAGATAAACAAGCATTGCGCTGTCGAGCGTAATATCCTCCATAAAAGTACGGAAGCTTGCCGTTCGATTGCGGCGCAACATAATATTTTGGCGATAAAGTTGCTGCGGCGGCAGATTTACTTCGTCAAAAGCAAATTCAGTAGTAAAATGTCCGCTCCAGAAAAGAGTTAATTTTTCGATGGCAACGGCCGATTCCTGATACATAGCGTTAAGCCACCAATACTGTAACTGTCCGAATAAATTAGCCCAGCGCGCAATAATGGCGTTCCGCGTGAAAATATCGGCATTTTTCGGATTTTCGGTGATTTCGTCTATCCATGTTGGCGGCGCAGGCTGAATATCCGCACCGTCGCCAAGAATAGTTTCCACAACTTCTTCGGCAGTTTTGCCGACAAATTGCTTTACAAGAGCATATTTGGGTGCAAAACTCAGCCGACGCAATAAATGATAGACTTGCGCCGCATCGAGCGGTTCTTTATACGGCTCTATGCCGCCCAACGCCGCTTGCTGTCGCAATACCGGTTGCATAGCGTATTCGCGCTCTGCCGCCGATATAAACTTGAAAAATGAACGACGGTCCATTGTAAAACTCCGAAAAAATGAATAATCGCGGAAAAAGCCGCCGGGAAGCGCTACGCGCTTAATAATCTCCCAAATTACCGAAAAGTTACAATACTATCTGCATTGCAAAATAAACGCTATGGCAATAGAGTCAGGAAAGTTTTATAATTAAAAAAATGAGTTGCGATCCAGTCGCCGATCAGTAATACGCCGCCTACGGACAGCGGTATAGAAAGGTTATCGTCCAATCGCAGACGTATGGAGGCCGATTCGACAACTGCACCGGCTATTGCGGCAATCATACCCGAAACATAGAACGGCGTATTGCTGTCCGAGAAAATACCGACTACGGCAACAACGCCTGCCGCACTAAAAAAAAATGCGCCCGCACCTTCCAACGATTTATCGAAAAAGCGTGAACGTCCGAATTTTCGTCCGAACAAGGCCGCTGCCGTATCGGAAACAATTAATATGGAAAACGCCGTTATCATTATGATTTTAGGGAAAATAACGACGCAAAGCAAAGCGGAAATCAAAACGTAGGACGCGCCGTTCAGCAGAATTTTATCGGAGCGAACTTCGTGCGGGCGCAACAGTTTGCCGAACACTTTGAACATCATCTCGCGCACCGAATGATTGACATGACTTAGAACGTCAATCAAAACGCTGATTATTGCCATCGGAGCCAAAATGGTAATGGCCAATGAGCGGTCTGTAAATGAATATACTATCGGTATCGTAAGAGATAACAAGTGAATTCCTTTGCGCAACAATTCGTTGCGATAGGTTATGCCGCTGGATATATCGCTGTTTTTATGCATTTTTGCGAATAAATTACCAAAAAATCGCTTATGTTTCGTTCTGTTCGCTACGCTCCCGCAAAAATAAATCTTGGTTTGGAAATACTCGGTAAACGAAGCGACGGTTTCCACGAAATCAATACTCTTTTTTTGCCTGTGACGTTTTGCGATATTCTTGAAGTTTCAGAGAATAAAGAACTTACGCTTGAATGTAGTCCGTCGCTCGGTATTTTGCCCAAAGATAACATAATCATGAAAGCGGCCGATGCTCTTCGAAGGGCGACAGGAGCGCGGTCAGGCGCATACATTCGGTTAAAGAAAAATATTCCGCAGGGTGCGGGGCTTGGCGGCGGCAGTTCCGATGCGGCAACTGCTTTGCAAGCATTGAACGAAATTTGGCAAACTTGTCTGTCCGACGATGAATTGCGCGAGATAGCCGCTCAAATCGGCAGCGACGTTCCGTTTTTTATCTCGAAAACAGCGGCACTCGGACGCGGGCGCGGCGAACATATCGAACTTGTGGAAATTAATCTCGATTACGGAATTGTAATAGTGCAGCCGAATGTTGCTGTGTCGACTGCATGGGCTTACAACTCGGCTTTGCCTGCAACTTTTTGCGATAAGCCTTCGCAATTTGAGGAAATTATACGCGAGATACCGGCAGGCGAATGGCGCAATTATATTTTCAATGATTTCGAGCAAGGCGTTTTTCGCCGTTACCCGCAAATCGAGGTTGCAAAACGGTTACTTTACGAGGCCGGCGCGGAATTCGCATTGATGAGCGGAAGCGGTTCGTGCGTATTCGGGCTGTTCGCCGACCGCGAGCGTGCCAATAGTGTTGCAAATAGTTTTCACAACGGATATTTTTGCCGGCAATGGACGGCGGAAGACTTAAGCGAACAAAATTCATAATCCAACGGAAACCTGATGAATATTCTTCTCTGTGCGGCCGAAGTGGCTCCGTTTGCAAAAGCCGGAGGGCTTGCCGACGTAGCAGCCTCTTTGCCGAAGGCCTGGGCGGTGCTTGGGCATAGGCCATTGATAATGCTTCCGAAATACGGACATATAGACGTTGATAATTATGAAATAGAACCTACACAAACAGTGATTTCCGTTCCGGTAGGCTCGTGGACGGAATATGCGCGTCTTTGGAAAACAAAAATGCCGGACTCCGATGTTCCGGTTTATTTTATACAGAATTCCGATTATTTTGACCGCCCCGGAATATACGGCAATCCTGACGGCTTTACCGATAACGACCGCAGATTCTTGTTTTTCAGTCGGGCGGTATTCGAGGCCGCCAAGGCTATCGGTTTTGCGCCCGACATAATTCACGCGCACGATAATCATACGGGATTTGTTCCTGCATTTCTTGCCTCATTTTACCGACGAGATGCCTTTTTTGCGCGAACGGCAAGCGTATTCACGATACATAATATGGCGTATCAAGGCATATTCGAACCGCGACGCGCCATGGAGTTTTCGGGATTCGGTATGAAAAGCTTCTATCGCGGCAGTTGGTTCGAACACGGCGGTGCAGTCAATTCAATGAAAGCGGGCATAATGTTCGCCGAAAAAATCACTACCGTAAGTCCGACTTATGCGCAAGAAATTCGTTGGACAAAATTCGGCGAGGGCTTGCAAGATGCACTCGAAAGCCGTGCCGCCGACCTTGTAGGTGTTCTCAACGGCGTTGATTATTCGGAATGGAACCCTGTGCTGGACACGCACATACCTTTGCGATACACACCAGACATTTTAGTCCGTAAAGATGAAGTTAAAGCGCGCTTTCTGATGCGCAACGGATTGCCCGAAAAAGAAGCACGGGAACATACGCCGTTGCTTGGCATGGTTAGTCGCCTCACCGCGCAAAAAGGCGTGGAAATGCTCGAAAAAACGCTTGAAGACTTTCTTGCCAAAGGATTGTTGCGCATTGCACTATTGGGAACAGGAGAGCGCAGATACGAAGATTTCTTCCGCTACATAGCGCGTAAATTTCCGCGTCGTGCATTCGTTAAAATCGGCTATGATACACCTTTGTCGCACAATATAATCGCCGCTTCGGATTTTCTCGCCGTTCCTTCGCTGTTCGAGCCGTGCGGCCTAACCCAAATGTACGCATTGAAATACGGCGCAGTACCTATTGTCCGCGCAACCGGCGGATTAGCCGATACTGTCGAGGAATACGATGCCGCAAAAATGACCGGAACAGGCTTTGTATTCGACCGTTTCGACCGAAAAGAGTTCCGAGCGGCAATGCAGCGCGCCATAATTTGCTATCGCTTTCAGCCGCATTGGAATCAAATACGCCAAAACGGTATGGCGCGAAACTTCTCTTCGGAAATTTCGGCGGCAAATTATGTCAACGTCTTTTCGTGGGCATTGCAGAAAATCGGCGTTTCTGCCGACAAAGAATAAAAATTGCGAAAAATAACGATGAATATTTACGATACATCAAAAGACAACCCGTTCTCCGTTGAAGAGTACGACGTGGCCGAAGATATAGGCATCGGGCTTGTAGCCAAAGTGATTCTTTACGACGACGATATTCATACTTTTGATGAAGTTATAACGCAACTTATAAAAGCGACGGCTTGCTCACGCTCGCAAGCGGAAGCGAAAACGCTGGAAGTGCACACAAAAGGGAAATCAATGGTTTACGAAGGAGAGTTGCCCGAATGTTTGAGGGTAAGTCATATTCTTGAAGAGATTGCATTGCATACACAAATAGAAATGTAGATGTTTTTTCTGTATAGATGTATTCTTTCCGTTTCCTGCAACTATAGGTAAAATCTTGTATTTCTTACAGTCGGTATATTTCCGAACAGCCGTCGAAAGTGCAGCCTTTTCCGTATTTTTGCCTTAAGATTGTAGCAGCAAATCATAACCCGCATGTGAAAAATTATTCTGTCGCCGTTTGCGGTGCCACCGGATTGGTTGGTCGTGCAATGGCGCAAATTCTTCTTGAACGCCAATTCCCGGTAGGACGTATTCGTTTTTTTGCTTCGTCGCGCTCGGCCGGCTCCAAATTTAATTGGAACGATAAAGAATATGCAACGGAAGAATTACGCGAAGATTCTTTCGATAGTATGGATTTCGCCTTATTCTCGGCCGGCAGCGATGCAAGTAAAAGATTCGCACCCGCCGCCGCCGCTGCCGATTGCATTGTGATAGACAACAGCTCGGCTTGGCGAATGGAACCAGATGTGCCGCTGATAGTGCCGGAGGTCAACGCCGCCGCATTGTATTCGCATAAAAATATTGTGGCCAATCCGAATTGTTCGACCATTCAATTAGTTGTGGCACTAAAGCCCTTGCACGATGTATTCGGCTTGCGTCGTGTAATTGTTTCGACATATCAATCCGTCAGCGGCGCGGGGCAAAAAGGTATTGACCAATTAACAGATGAAATTGCCGGGCGCGAACCTGCACATCGAATTTCTGCACATCGCTTGGCATATAATACCGTTTTCCATAATTTTTCTCGGAATGAAGATTTTACCGAAGAAGAAATCAAAATAAAGCAAGAAACACGCAAAATTTTGAATTTGCCGGACTTACGCATTACTGCAACTTGTGTGCGGCTTCCTGTTTCGGGCGGACACGGTGCTTCGGTTAATATAGAAACCGAAATTTCGGCAAGCCCCGGCGATGTGCGTCGCATTTTGGCGCAGGCTCGTGGAATTAAGGTCTGTGACGAGCCGTTTTCGCATCATTATCCTACTACGCTTGGTGCGGCAGGTACGGACTATGTGTATGCAGGCCGTATTCGTCGCGATGACTCTGCCGAGAACGGTTTGCACTTGTGGATAACCGCAGACAATATTCGGAAGGGAGCGGCCACGAATGCAGTGCAAATCGCCGAAGAATTAATACGCCCGGCGTAAAATCATTATTAACTGCCACGTAATCAGCAATGCCACGCACAAAGAAACGCCCGTATTCGGTAAAAAAAACTCCCATAATAATAGCCCGTGCTTTTCAAAGTTTTTTCTCGCACTCGGCTTCGGGCGGAATTATTCTGCTTTTATGTGCAATAATTGCAATTATTTGGATAAATTCCGATTTGACAGAATCTTACAAGTCGTTATTAGCTACTAATTTAGCATTTAAAGTCAATGATTTTGAATTTTCTGAACCATTGGTTTTATGGATTAATGACGGATTGATGGCTATATTTTTCTTGGCGGTCGGGCTGGAAATAAAACGTGAATTTTTGGTAGGCGAATTATCCTCGCGTAAAAAAGCCGTGTTGCCGCTTGCCGCCGCCTTGGGCGGAATGATTTTTCCTGCTCTGATTTATGCCGCGTTTAACAGTCAAACCGAATTTCATCATGGCTGGGGAATACCGACCGCTACCGATATTGCTTTCGCACTCGGCGCATTGGCATTGCTTGGCAATCGTGTTCCCGTCGGACTGAAAGTATTCTTGGCCGCACTTGCAATAGCCGACGACCTTGGAGCGGTGCTGGTTATTGCGTTGTTTTATTCGCAAGGTCTTGCACTCTTTTTTTTGGCCGCCGCCGCCGTAATTACCCTTTTGTTGTTAGCCGGAAATAAACTGAATATACGGTCTTTGTGGTTCTACGGAATTTTGGGTATTATACTTTGGTTCTTGATGTTCAAATCCGGTATTCACGCAACCGTGGCGGGCGTTGTTCTTGCATTTACAATTCCGGCACGCCCGCGCATTTCAGCACCCGCTTTTGCGTCGGAAGCCAAAGCCGTAATAGGTGAAGTTGATGCGGAAAATATTACAACCGGACAAACGCAGGACGCGGTGCAGCAACTTGAATCTTTATGCGACAGCGTTCAAACTCCTTTGCAACAAATCGAGCATGGCTTGCAACCGTTTGTGTCATATCTAATACTGCCGGTTTTTTCGTTGGCAAATGCAGGAATTTATCTTGCAGATACGGATATTTTCGCCGCATATTCAAATACGGTTACGCTTGGCATTATGCTTGGGCTTGTATTCGGAAAAGTTATCGGTGTATTCTCTTTTACTTGGATTTCCGTTAAATTTGGCATAGCCGAATTGCCGTCGGGAATTTCAATGAGAAATATCTTCGGCGTCAGTTGGCTGTGCGGCATAGGATTTACAATGTCCTTGTTCGTTGCCGGTCTTGCATTCGGCGAACATCAGATAATTACCAATACAAAACTCGGCATTTTTACAGCATCGCTACTTGCCGGAATAATCGGTTTCCTTGTGCTTTTGCGACAATTTACGCCCCAAGCAAAGAATCTGAAACCACGCATTTCACAATAAACAGCAGAAGCGTTCTATGAGCATCGAATTGCACATAATCAAAACACTTATGTTTGAGTTTCACGCGCTTAAACGTTCGGCGGAACTCGCTCTGGCGCAAGTTTCGGACGAAGATTTCTTTCGCAATTTAAATGCAGAGTCTAATTCTTTGGCAATAATCGTGCAGCATATCAGCGGCAATTTACACTCGCGCTTTACAGATTTTCTTACAAGCGACGGTGAAAAACCCGACCGCGACCGTGATGCGGAGTTCGAGATGAGCGGTTTGCCCCGTGAGGATATAATGAAAAAATGGGAGAGGAACTGGCAAATTCTTTTTGATGTTCTCGATTCTCTTCCGGGCGAAGATTTACAAAGAAACGTAACGATACGAGGCGAATCGTTCGGTGCGTTTCAAGCATTTGCGCGACAGCTCTCGCATTACGGAAATCATTGCGGTCAAATAATTTACGCAGCTAAACTATTGGCCGGCGAAAATTGGCGTACTTTGACGATTCCTCGCGGACAATCCAAATCTTGGAAGCCCGCAGAAAATACGGAACAATCGTATTTCAGGCGATAAATTGGAATTTAAACTTAAAATCCGACTTGATTTTATGCAGCGAACTTGTGTAATAATGGCGGGCGGCTCGGGCGAAAGATTTTGGCCGGTCAGCCGCAAGGCATATCCGAAGCAATTACTTGCTTTGACCGATTCCGGTAAAACAATGATAGCCGAAGCGATAGAGCGCATCAGCCCTTTAATTTCGTATCGCGATATTTTTATTGTTACAAGCGAAATATTGCTTGCGCCCATTCGCGCCGCTTTGCCCGAATTTCCGCCGGAGAATATAATTGCCGAACCTGCAAAACGCAATACTGCGCCATGTTTGGCATTGGCTGCCGCAATAATATCGGCGCGATACACGGAAATTGCTTTGCAAGACATTTCTATGGCTGTACTAACGGCCGACCATGCTGTTGCACCTGCGGAGGAATTTCGTAAAACCGTTGATATTGCTTTGCATTACGCAGAAAAAGCAGGTAGACTTACGACGATAGGAATTGTACCGACAAGACCGGAAACAGGTTACGGTTATATTGAAACAGCCTCGAAAACAGAAGTAAATACGCCGGCCGAAGTAATTCGTTTTTGCGAAAAACCCGATATTGTAACGGCGCGGCGTTTTCTGGAGTCGGGAAATTTTTATTGGAACAGCGGTATGTTTTTTTGGCGATTAGATGTTTTCATTGATGAAATAACAGTTGCAATGCCGTTATATTCCGAAAAGATAGCCGAATTAACCCAAGCATATTCCAAGTCGAATAAAATGGCATTGGAGGCAAGTGAACCTTCTGCCCGCGAATGTTTTGCCGCATTTCCGGATATTTCAATTGATTACGGACTTATGGAACGTTCCCGCAAGACAAGCGTTGTTCCGGCCGGATTCTCTTGGGATGATGTGGGCTCTTGGGACGCACTCGACAGATTGCGCGTTGCAGATAAATCGGGAAATATAATCGAGGGAAATTCTGTGGCAATAGATAATAAACACTCGATTATTATCAATAAATCGTCCGATATGACAGCAGCCGTTATCGGTACGGAAAATATAGCCGTTATTGTAACTGACGATGCTGTATTGGTTTGCCCGAAAGATAAAGTGCAGGATGTTAAAAAGGCGGTAGCCGCACTGCGCGAAAAGGGCGAAGAAAAATATTTGTAACGGCAAATTTATCGGGAAAAAATCAATGCGGGCTACTCGCGTCGAGATAAGTGTAAAAAACCTGATCCATAATATTGAAGTTATTCGGCAAACGTCGGCCGGATGCGCAATTATGGCTATGATAAAAGCCAATGGTTACGGCCACGGAATAGTTGAAACGGCCAAAATTCTGCGCCGCGAAAACATAGAATTTCTCGGCGTGGCTTTTACCGATGAAGCTGTTGCTTTACGCAATGCCGGCGACGAAGGTGCAATTGCAGTTCTTACGCCGCCCGAACCCGACGACGCGCCTCTGTTTGCAAAATATAATCTACGTCCTGTTATTTCCACTCTCGATGAAGCAATGCGGCTTTCGACCGCCGCAAGTGATGCCGGAGTAGAAATTTACGCACATTTGTATATTGATACCGGACTTAGCCGCGACGGAGTTTTGCCCGACGATATTCCTTGCCTTTGGGAAAAAATATCGAAACTCGGAGGAATAGTCTGGGAGGGATGCTGTACGCATTTTGCAACGGCTGACGATACTAACCTTGAATTTGCCCGCGAGCAACTTGCAAAATTCAACGGATCACTTGCTTTTCTTGCAAAAAACGGTGCAAATTTTCGTTATATTCATGCCGCAAATACAGGCGCACTTACGCAATTTCCTGAAGCACGATTTAACCTTGTGCGCCCGGGATATTCACTTTACGGACTTTCTCCGGCATCGCATTTAGATGCACAGTTGCCGGTAAAACCTTTGCTTACGTGGAAAACAAAGATTCTGTCGCTTCGGAGGATTCCCGCCGGTACAAGCGTAAGTTACGGCAGACGCTATATTTCAGAGTGCGAAACTGTGATTGCCACTATTCCCGTTGGCTACGGCGACGGTTATATGAGAAATTTGTCAGGTAAGCAAGAGGTTCTTATCGGCGGAAGACGTTTCCCGACAGCAGGCGTGGTCTGTATGGACGAATGTATGGTAGATGTCGGCGATTATCCCGTGAACTTAGGCGATGAAGTGGTTCTGATAGGTTCGCAAGGCAATGAAACAATAACCGTCGCCGAGCTTGCCGCAAACTGCAACACTATCGGGTATGAGATAATTACCGCCATAAGTGCGCGTGTTCCGCGGATTTATGTAATTGAAAATTAATGTGAAAATAACTTTAACTAAAAACAGTAATGAGAGAATTAGCAAAAAGTTACGACTCTTCGTCTATCGAAGCGCAATGGTATGAGCATTGGCAGTCGCATAATTTGTTTGCCTCGTCGGTCAATGCCGAGCGCAAGCCATATTCTATTTTGATGCCGCCGCCTAATATTACCGGAATGCTTACCATGGGGCATGTAATAAATCATACCGTTCAGGATTTGTATATCCGTTACAATAGAATGAGCGGAGCGGAAACTAAATGGTTGCCGGGACTTGACCACGCCGGAATAGCCACGCAAACCAAGGTGGAACAAGAACTTCGATTCGAAGGATTAACGCGATACGATTTGGGGCGCGAGCGTTTTATTGAGCGCGTAATGGAATGGAAAGAAAAATACGGCGGAATTATTCTGCAACAATTACGCGCACTCGGAAATTCATGCGATTGGTCGGAAACGCTTTTCACAATGGACGAAAGAGCAAGCTATGCGGTGCGCGAAGCGTTTATCAGACTATTTGACGAAGGATTGATTTATCGCGGAAAGCGTATCATAAATTGGTCGCCTGCGGCGCAATCGGCACTTTCAGACGAAGAAGTTGTTTTTCGTGAAGTTAAAGAGCAAATTTATACGCTTCGATATAAATTCTTAGATAGCAACGGTTGGCTGACCATTGCTACTGCGCGTCCCGAAACTTTGTTCGGTGATGTGGCTGTGGCTGTAAATCCAAATGATGAAAGATATTACGGTTTAATCGGCAAATTAGTCAGAGTTCCTCTCACCGGCCGCCTTGTGCCTATTATAGCCGATGAATACGCAGACCCTACATTCGGTACGGGGGCAGTAAAAATTACGCCGGCGCATGACCCGAATGATTTTGAAGTTGGTATTCGGCATAATTTAGACGCACCAAATTCAATAAATCCCGATGGAACTTTAAATGAACTTGCAGGCGAATTTGCCGGACTTGACCGCTTCGAGGCAAGAAAACGCATAGTAGAAACGTTAAAAAAACTCGATTTAATCGAAAAAATCGAGGATTATACGCATAATGTAGGGTTCTCGGAGCGCGGCGGCGAACCGATAGAACCTTATTTAAGCGACCAATGGTTTGTTCGCATGAAACCGCTTGCCGAGCCGGCACTGCGAGTAGTACAGAACGGAGATATAAGGTTTTTTCCGGAACATTGGATAAAAACCTATGAAAATTGGATGACGAATATCCGCGATTGGTGCATTTCGCGACAGCTTTGGTGGGGGCACCGTATCCCTATTTATTATGCGGAAGACGGGAGAATGGCGGCCGCCCATACGGAAGCAGAGGCGCGAGTGAAACTCGGCATCGGGACGGACGTTCCGCTACGCCAAGACGAAGATGTTCTCGATACCTGGTTTTCGAGTTGGTTGTGGCCGCTTACCACAATGAACTGGCTGGCGGACGGCCGCGAAACCAATAAAGAAATGGACTATTATCTGCCGACAAATCTATTGGTAACAGGCCCCGATATTATATTTTTCTGGGTTGCGCGAATGATAATGGCTTCGCTGAAATTCGCAGGAAAAATTCCGTTCAAAGACGTTTATTTCACAAGCATAATTCGCGACGGAAAAGGGCGCAAAATGTCGAAATCGCTCGGCAATTCTCCCGACCCGCTCAATATTATCGCAAAATACGGCGCAGATGCTCTTCGCTTCACAATTACGTACTTAGCGCCGATGGGAACCGATGTGAGATTTGAGGTGAAGGAAGATGAGCAAGATACGCCGCAAGTCGAATTAGGAAGAAACTTTGCCAATAAAATTTGGAATGCCGGACGTTTTCTGTTGATGAAACGCGAACAATCGGGCGATGCGGATTCGGACTCGAAATTACTTGGCGAAGAGCTTACCATTGCCGACAAGTGGATTTTGTCGCGATACAATTCAACGATAAAAATAATTAATACGGCATTAGAAAATTACAGGCTAAACGATTATTCCAAAGCGATTTACGATTTTATCCGGCGAGATTTCTGCGATTGGTACGTAGAAATTTTCAAAGCGGAATTTAACGAAAACGAAAGTGCTTCATATCGCCGTAGACTGTCGAATTTCGGACTTGATATTTTCGAAGGCGCGCTTGGATTGCTGCATCCACTAATGCCGTTCATTACCGAAGAACTTTGGCAAAATATTGCGCAACGCGGCGACGGCGAATATCTTTGCACGTCGCTTATGCCGGAATATCGCAAAGAGAACGCGAATATATCTATCGAAAGTGAATTTGCATTGTTGCAAGAAGTGGTCGACGAAATTCGCAGAATGCGTGGAACGGCCGGCATTGCGCCCGGCGAGCGAATTACGGCGATAATTTCTACAAGCGACGACTCGGCCGCCGCGTTTTTTGCCTCGCAAACAGGGGCAATATCCGCTCTCGCACGTTGCACTCCGAATATAGGCGCAAATCTGCCGAAGCCCGAACAAGCACTTTCATCGGTTGTTCGCGGCATTTCAATTTTTATCGAGCGCGGCGAATCTTTCGACAAAGAAAAAGAAATAGCAAGGCTTACAAAAGAATTTGAGCGTCTTTCGGGTTTGGCCAAATCTTTTGAAGCTAAACTGAATAATCCCGGATTCTTGGCGAAAGCCAAGCCGGAAATCATTGCAACCGAACAGCAAAAACAAACTACAATTTTGGAGTCACTCGCAAAAGTTCGGCAGGGACTTGCGGAACTCGGCGTATAATTCAATATCGAATTTTATGAATGAAGTTTATATAATTGAACCGCTTAGAACGCCCGTAGGCAAATATGGCGGTGTGCTTGCCGCTGTTCGCCCCGATGATATGGCAGCGCATATTATCCGTTCGGTAGTCGAGCGTACTGCCGTTTTGCCCGATGCAATAGATGACGTTATATTCGGCTGTGCAAATCAAGCCGGCGAAGATAATCGCAATATTGCAAGAATGGCGGCTTTACTTGCCGGATTGCCGTATTCCGTGCCGGGCGTTACGGTTAATCGTTTGTGCGCTTCATCGCTCGAAGCGATAATTCAAGCGGCGCGGGCTATTCGTTGCGGCGATGCCGAAATGATAATTGCCGGCGGTGTAGAATCTATGTCGCGTGCGCCCTATTCATTGCCGAAAAACAGTTCCGGTGCAGCGTTGTTCGGTAATATTACGGCATACGATACGGCTCTCGGCTGGCGTTATCCGAATCCGACGATGGAAAAAATGTTTCCGCTGGAGTCAATGGGCGAAACGGCCGAGAATATCGCGGAACGATGGAATATAAAGCGCGAAGAACAAGATGAATTTGCTTTACATTCGCATCAAAAAGCCGTTGCAGCGCAGAAGTTTCACGCAGAAGAAATTGCACCGCTGAAAATAATTGGTAGAAAAGGAGAAGAAACGATAATTGCCGCCGATGAACAGCCGCGAGCAGATACATCATTGGATAAATTATCTAAACTACGGCCGGCATTTCGCAAAGGCGGAAGCGTAACTGCCGGAAATTCATCAAGTTTGAACGACGGTGCTGCAGCTCTGCTATTGGCAAGCGGTGCGGCGGTGGAACGCTACGGGCTGAAACCTTTGGCGCGATTTGTATCGTCCGGCGTTTCTGGCGTAGACCCGCGAATAATGGGTGTCGGACCGGTGGAGGCTTCGCGCAAGGCTATGAATCGCGCCGGGCTAACGATAGACGATATTGATTTGATTGAACTTAACGAGGCATTCGCAGCGCAGTCGCTGGCGTGTATTCGCGAACTTAATTTGGACTTTGCACGAGTTAATATAAATGGTGGTGCTATTGCGCTGGGGCATCCTTTGGGAATGAGCGGCGCACGTATTGCAGGTTCGCTCGTGCGCTCTATGCGCCGCAAAAACGCTCGTTACGGTCTGGCAACTTTATGTATAGGAGTAGGGCAGGGGCTTGCAGCCGTATTCGAGAGCTGCTGCTCAGGCAGTTAGGTACAACCCTACCCGACCACCATGCAGACTTCAACCGACGAACAAATCCCCCCAACAAATTAACAATGTCGAAAAATGTGGACATTGTTTGTCCATAAAAAATATTTCATCTATCTTTGGACGCAAATTGACCACAGTATGAAATGGCAATCTTTTACATCATTTGGAGAGTACATACGGACATTGTTGGTTGCTATTTTCCGCTTGACGACTGGAAGCAAGAAGTTTATGAGTTAAGTTCATCAATCGGAAATATTTCAATACGACTTTTATCATTTGAACTAAAACGAGAATTAAGTTTTGGAAATCTAAGGGAAAGTTTCTTCCAGACGGTTTCAAACTCAACTTGGGCGAACGAATGTTATTTAGTTGCAGCAGAAGTTTCTGAAGAAGAAGAATTTAGAAGCGAACTATCTCGACTTTCAACTTCATTCGGAATTGGAGTTATTAAACTAAACCTTGAAGACCCTCATTCATCCGAAATTATTTTTCCAGCAAAATATCGTGAAGCACTTGACTGGGAAACAATCAACAAACTGACAATGAACGCTGATTTTAAAGAGTTTATTTCAACAGTAAAAATTGACATAACAAGCAAGAAAATTCACAAAAAAGAATACGACCAAGTTCTCGACATTGAAACATTAAAACGCAAGACAAGTGCTTAAATCGGCAGGACAACATAACGAACAGACAAGAATGGCTGCCTATAACAGCAGTTTTGCAAAATGGCGGGTGATGTGCTTCTACGACAGTTTAGTGCCAGGTTCAAGTTCAGTTTTTCAAATTAACTTTTATGCTGAAAATCCGACACTACACCCAAAATGGTCAGACGTTGTGCGCAATGCTTTCGAAACACCTGCTACAAAACTAGCAAAACGGTTCGATAAACAAATTTGTATAAAACTTACCGACGTGACAGGACGACCAAGCCGTATAAAATATTAACTTAGCGACATACATTTTTGACTGTAATGAAAGAGAAATTAACCATAAAAAAACTCATTGAAGAAGCCCACAATTTCTGTGTGTCAGAATCGAAATATAAGAACAAGGAACTTTACGGAGTAACTGACGGCAAAGCTGTTGGAACACACATTGAGCACAAATTCAAAAAGCATTTAGACGACAAATACAAATTGGCTATCGGTTCATCTGCAAGTGGTATTGACTTGCCTTCTGACGATATTCAAACTGATATTAAAGTAACTTCAATAAAACAACCACAATCATCTTGCCCCTTCAAGGACGCAAAACAGAAAATATTTGGACTTGGCTACAATCTTTTAGTTTTTGTTTACGACAAAACTGATAACCCAAAAACAAAAACAGCAAACCTAAACTTCGTTAGTTGTTCATTTGTTGCAAGAGAAAGAACAGCAGATTACACGACAACTTTCCGTTTGCGGGAAATGGTAAAAGACAAAGCCAATGAAGCTGACATCATTGCTTATCTTCAAGACAAAAACATTCCGGCTGACGAGATTACTCTTTCTCAATTGGCTAAGAAAATTTTATCAAGTCCGCCCGAACAAGGCTATCTGACTATCTCTAATGCTTTACAATGGCGATTACAGTATCAGCGTATTGTTGATTTAACAGAAAATGTAAAGGGAATAACCAAAATCGTTAATAAAAATAAAAATTGATGAAATGCGAAGCATTCACGAACACCTTTATAAATCAAATTAATAATGTGAGTAATTTCAAAATTTTTCTCCCACGCTTAAAAGAAAAAAATTAAAACACGCCAATCCGCCAGCAGTCGGACAGGCACACAGACGTCACAGACAGAAAAGAAAATGAAACGAATGACAAGTTTAATATGAAAGTGCAATTTGACAGGAACCTACGGACAGACAAGAACCGCCAGTGCATAACAGGCGGTATATTTTATTGCCGAGCCAGTGCGGGTTTCAGCGTTTCTGCATCTAATAAACTTTCGTGTAACTTGACAGGACAGTGCTTCGAAATCGGCAACAAAAACATACCGCCAAACCGTTAGCTGCAAGCGTATTAAGACAACGACTCAACAGAAAATGACCGTTAAACAGACAAGAAAAGAGTAAACCATTTTGACAGGTGACAGACAACATAAAGACCATATTTCAACAGGACATTTGAGCCGACACTCAAACCGACCCAATGTTTTTTATTTTTTTTCCACCGCACATTTTTTAAAACCATTTCTGAAAGACAGCCACCGCACCCAAGCCCACCCACCACTCTACCAGCGGACAAGTGGATTTATAGAGAAAAACGGGCAGACAACGGTATTAAATTTTAACTTTGACAATTGGAAAATTGAAGTAATAAATGACGACAAAAACGGAAACAAAACAGTTTCAATATGAAATACAAAACTATCAGGAGGACTGTGTTACAAACATTGTAAGTCTTTTTGAAAGCCTTCGCCAAAAAGTAAATTTTGGTGAGGTATTGACTGCACACCACAAAAAGAATAAATACAATTTTCCGGTTCAAGACACTAAAAACATAGACGTAATGATGGAAACGGGGACGGGAAAAACGTTCACGTTTATAAAAACCATTTTTGAACTGAGTAAGCATTTCGGCTACAAGAAATTTATTATTCTTATTCCGACAGTCCCAATCCGAGAAGGAACAAAAACAAACTTAGAGGACACCAAAGACTACTTTAAAAGTTTTTACGCCAACGAGAAAGAAAAGGAAATTGAAACCTTTGTTTATGAAGGTGGAAATATTTCAGCCGTTAGACAATTTATCGGGACTTCTCATTTATCGGTTTTGGTAATGACTCCAAGCTCATTCAGCCACAAAGACAATATCTTAAACCGACCTTTAGAAAAAGACATTAACACACCTGAATTATTTGTAAACAATCAGGAACCGCCAAAATCATATTTGGAATGTTTGAAACGACTAAATCCAATTGTGATAATGGACGAACCACACCGATTTGAGGGCAATGCCTTTAAAACTTATTTTGATGGCTTTGAAAATTACTTTTTACGTTTCGGGGCAACATATCCAAAAAAGAAAGACAGTTTAGTTCTTTCAAACGTGGCGTATGTGTTGGACAGCATTTCTTCTTTCAGACAAAGTTTGGTGAAGAAAATTGTGGTTTATACGCAAGACGTGGTTGAGAACACTGATACACTCATTGGCATTGAAAACAAAAAAGCCATTGTAAGCACACTGACCAACGGAATTATTGCAAGACGCGAATTAGGCGTTGGTTCTGTTTTCAACGGAAAAAGCATAAAGAAAATCAACAAAGACACGATTGTTTTAGCGGACGACACCATTGAAAAGGTTGACTATTCCTTATCAGATGAATCATTGCGGGCAATGATTAAAGAAACAATCCAAATTCATTTTGAAAAGGAAAAAGGACTGTTTGAACAAGGCATAAAAGCACTCACTTTGTTTTTTATGGAAAGCGACACCAGTTTATTTCGTGGCGACAATCCTAAAATCAAAAACATATTTGAAGAAGAATACAAAAAGCAATACACCGATATTGTAAGCAAACTTGACCAAACAAGCGAGTATTATAAATTCTTGCAAAACGGCTTTGACAGCGACAATATTTTGCAAGTTCACAAAGGATATTTTTCAGGAGATAAAGGAAACGCAGACGAAAAAGTAAAAGCAGGAGTAGATGAAATTCTGAAAGACAAAAAGAAACTACTTTCGTTTGAAAGTCCAACACGTTTCATTTTCTCCATTTGGGCATTGCAAGAAGGTTGGGACAACCCGAATGTTTTTACCATTTGCAAGCTATCTAATCAAGGAAGCGAAATATCTAAACTGCAACAAATTGGACGAGGTTTACGCATTTGCGTAAATCAAAATCTGCAACGATACACGCTAAAAAATTTGGATGACAATCAAGAAGAATTTTGGAAAATCAACAACCTTGATGTAGTGGTATCCAGCAAAGAACAAGGTTTTGTGGAAGCCATACAAAATGAAATTTTAAGTAACTCATTCCTGATTTCCGAAACATTTACAGAGCAAGAACTCATTAAAACACTCAAAGAAAAATCGGGATTTGATGATGATACAGTAGTTACTTTGGTTGATGATATTTTGAAAGAAAAGAAAATGATTGTTCGCAAAGCAATTGTTGACGGACAAAAGATTTATGAAAAATCGCCTGAGTTCTCTGCGATTTTGAAAGAACAAAATTTGCCCGAAGAACAAGTAAAAGCAATTGAAAGCTTGTTTGCGACTGATACAAACACTTATGTTCAGAAAGCCGAGAAGAAAAAGGAGAAAAAGAAAGTTTTCATAAAACCAACACACTTGCAAGAGTTTCAAGACTTGTGGAACACAATCAACAAAAACGCTTTTTATGTTCTAGATACTCTGACTGAAGAACAGGAAAGTCAACTAATACAAAACATAAAAGCACAAATTGAAGCCGTAAACATTGAAGAAATTCTATTGCAAACCATTCGTGCAGAACTAAACGTAAGCAAAATTGGCGAACAAGGAGCAATTACAGAGAAACTAACGGATACTGTTTCATACAAAAGCAAAGTAGATTATTTGGAGTTGGTTCGCACTTTATCTAACAACACAAAAACGCCTATTTCCTTTGTGGTAAAAGTTTTCAATGCTTTGAGTGATGATTTCAAAACTAAAATGCTTTGCAACAATCCTGAACAAGCACAAAGAGAAATTTCCGAAATAATCAACAAGAACTTAATTGCAATGCTCAAGGCAAACATTAAGTATGACGGAATTAACGGAACAGGTTTGCCAAACGTATTCAAGACCGAAAAAGGCAAAACCTACTTAGACACGGGAAGCGTTGGTAAATTCCAAAAGGAAATTGCAAACGACTTTTCTCTGAAAACAAAATGGGTATTTGAAGAAGTGATTGAATACGATAGCGATTTTGAATTGGAAATTGTGGAGCAAGACCCCGATATGGAAAGCATTGAAATTTTCGGCAAACTTCCACGCCTAAAAATCAAAACTCCTTTAGGCGATTACAATCCCGACTTTTGCTATGCTATCAAAAGCACCAAAGGCAACAAAATATTCCTTGTAGTAGAAGCCAAAGGCTATAAATCGTCAACAGCAATTCCAGTAGATGAAAAAGGGAAAATTGATTTTGCTAAAAAGTATTTTGAAGCCTTAGCAGAAC
>JAANMT010001025.1_pt1 | contig 29050 bp, 25 predicted proteins | sample 7279711 | NCBI WGS metagenome assembly JAANMT01 (sample SAMN14094538, study PRJNA606508) | bioreactor metagenome | isolation source: A lab-scale SPAN reactor treating ammonium-rich wastewater day 1 | place: Ireland: Galway | collected 2017-01-16 | reverse complement strand
GGACTTTTCGGCAATATCCAATGCCCGTTTATAATATTCCAATGCTTTTGTATAAATTCCCAAATAATTGTAATTTGAAGCTATGTTATTTATTATTCTGCCAATATCCGAAGAATTACCCGAACTTTCTAATAGTGAAAGTCCCGGAATCAGATATTCAAGAGACTTCGCATAATCGCCCAAGTTAATATGTACATACCCGATTCTTATTATTGCTTCCGCAATGCCGGCCCGGTAATTTATCTCTTCATATAAATCTAAACTTTGGCTGTAATAAACCAACGCTATATTGAAATTCCTAAAATTAAAATTACAATGTCCGATAATAATATTTGCTTTTGCAAGCAGTTTTTTATGCGATAATATTTCGGCTGAATTTGATGCTTGCTCGGCATAAGGCAACGCCTTTTCGTAAGACTCCCCGTAATAAAGTACCAACGCAACGACAACAAGTGTTCGGCAATATAATTCCGTATCTTGTGCATTTTCCTGAACTGCAAGTAAAGATAGAGATTCGCTTTCCAATTTATCCAAACCGGTTACTTCTTTTGCGGCATTTTCTATGTAGTCCAATCTTTCGATTATTTCTTCGTTTGTCATTTCTCTTCCAAGAAATAAGTTGTCATTTTACCTTTACCCTCGATTTCCATTGAACCCCGCTCAATAAAATTAAATTTGTCCGAATTTACCTTTATTTGCCGCATAAAGCCTTCGGTTACAGAAGCATTGTCGGTTATGCAACCCAAAAATCTATACAGTCGGCTGTGATAGTCATATCGTTCGATTGTACTTTTGCAAGAGTTCCATATAAGTAAACTCAAACTATTTGACAAAATTAACAAAGCCCCGCTGTTTTTGAGTATTTTTGAGAAATAATAAGCTTGTCCAGAGATAATATATTGTGTATTATGACTTCCATTTCTCCGTTATTTGCAGTCGAGGCAGATTCCTTGTTTGCCGAAGGACGTTCGGACGAAGCCTTGGAATTATGCCTTATCGGAATAGAAACTTTTCCTGAATATGCGGCCGCGTATGTTCTGGCATCTCGTGTTTTATCGTCTTTAGGCCGAACAAGCGAAGCCGAAGTCGTGATTAAACGTGGACTTGCACAATCTCGGCGAAACGAAGCATTACGACGCATTGCAGATGAATTGGGTGTTAATCCTTATGTTTCTTCGTCGCAAGATAGGGTTAATGTGCCTGTTGCGGAAAAAGTGTTGTTTACGGAAGAAAAAAAGAAAGAAGCCGGCACGTCGCAAAATGGTGATGTGCCGCAACTTGACAGCAATGATGCGCCGTATGCAACATTGCAAGTACCTCTGAGGCGCATCGGAGCGACGCGCATAAATTATGAGCAGCCGTTGAAATGGCGAGCAAGCGATTTATCGTTGATTCCGGGCTTGGGCTTTTCATTTTTGCGAATGGAAGGAAAGTCGCTTTGTACTGATTTTGCCGTGTGCAATCCGAAATTTTTGCCTTTCCCCGAAATGCGTATTCGCTTGGGTGCAGGAAATTCCGAAAACGATATTGATGGAATAAATCCAGAAATAATTGAAACAATAAGCGAAAAAAACTGTACGCCGCTCGAAGAACTTGCGCAGAGACTCGAACGTGCGCGCATTCCCGTCCCGCGCGAAGAAGCAGTATCAGCATCCGCCGACAATGCCGCCGTGCCAGAATTTGTAACAGACACAATGGCTGCTATTTACGAAAGACAAGGTGCGCTTGCGCAAGCCCTTAAAGCATATCAAATACTTGCGCGTAACAAGCCTGAAAAATTGCCGCTCTATCAAGCAAAGATCAATGAAATTACACTGAAAATCAGAAACTGAAAAATATGAATTGCCGTCAAACTTATTCTTGGCTTGCGCTGAAGCAACATTACAACGAGATAAAAAACTTGCACCTTCGCGATATGTTTGCTGCGGATACGGTGCGGTTTGCCGACTTTTCCGTCGAGTTCGACGGTATATTTGCCGATTTTTCAAAGAACCGCATAACTCGAGAAACCATAAAACTGCTGGAGAATCTTGCGCACGAATGTAACGTAGCCGCTTCGGCCGAGAGAATGTTTGCCGGCAAAAAAATAAATTCGACTGAAAACAGAGCCGTTCTGCATACTGCGTTGCGCCGTGCAGCGACAGATTCTGTCCTTATAGACGGCAAAAATATTATACCCGAAATTCACGAAGTCCTTGTAAGAATCAAGGTGTTTTCAGAGGAAATTCGCGATGGAAAACGGCGTGGTTTTACGGGGAAAATATTTACTGATATAGTGAATATCGGCATAGGCGGTTCGGATTTGGGGCCAAAACTTGTTTGCGACGCTTTGAAATTCTATTCAAAACGCAATTTGACCGTGCATTTTGTATCGAATATAGATTCTACTCATTTAGCCGAAACGCTTCGTACATTAAATCCTGAAACTACATTGTTCATTGTTTCTTCAAAGACGTTTACAACCGAAGAAACGATGACTAATGCCCGTAGCGCACGTGATTGGTTTTTATCATCTGCGGCCGTAGAAGCCGATGTGCAAAGTCATTTTGCGGCGGTTTCCACAAATTTTACAGCAACGGAGCAATTCGGAATAAATCCCGCAAATGTATTCGTGTTCCGGGACTGGGTGGGCGGGCGCTATTCGCTATGGTCGGCTATTGGATTATCTGTTGCTTTGTCGGTAGGATTTGAAAATTTCAGCGATTTGCTTGCCGGCGCACGCGCTATGGACAAGCATTTTCTTGAAGCTCCTTTCGAAAAAAATATTCCTATGCTTGCGGCTGCCATTGGCGTATGGCACGTAAATTTTTTCGGTGCAGAATCGCAATCGGTTTTGCCGTATGATGAATATCTGCGTTTATTGCCCGCATATTTACAGCAATTGGATATGGAAAGCAACGGCAAGTCCGTAATGTTGCAGGGCGAACCTGTAGATTTTCATACTGCGCCGATAATATGGGGGCAACCCGGAACCGATTCGCAACATTCGTTTTTCCAGCTTTTACATCAAGGAACGCGGCTTATCCCATGTGATTTTATAGCCGTAGCCAAGCCGCTTAATCCGATAGGCGACCACCATAAGCGGCTTATGGCGAATTTTTTTGCCCAAACAGAGGCATTGATGCGCGGAAAAACTACCGACGAGGCGCACGACGAACTTCTTGGTGCAGGCACAAGTACGCACGAAGCCGAACGACTGGCACCGCATAAAACTTTTGCCGGAAATCGTCCGACAACCACGTTCCTTATTGACAAATTAACACCTTATACTTTGGGAGCATTGCTGGCAATGTACGAGCATAAAGTTTTTGTGCAGGGTATAATTTGGGGTATTAATTCCTTCGACCAATGGGGAGTTGAACTCGGCAAACAATTGGCCAAGGCTATTCTGCCCGAACTTTCAGGCGAAGATCCTGTGCCGCACGATTGCTCGACTGCCGGGCTTATAGCATTATACAAAAAACAAAACGTGCGCACATAATTGTTCGTAGTCAGGCCGAGGCATTTATGCTGTTTGTGAAAGCGATAAAAATTACTTTGCTTCGATAATCGTCTTTCCGGACTGTCAAGAAGTGTTGTATGCAAAACAGCAACTTGCTCGGCTCCGATGTTTTGTTGAGCCCATGTTCTGCGCGTCAATAAAAACAAGAATAATTCAACCGTCAATTATAAATCAAGAAGATGCTTGCAGAAAAAAAGATTTCTATACGTAACTTTTCGGCAAAAAATATAATCGGCGAAGACATTTCGCTGGCCCGCTATCGCAATAAGGTAATACTGATAGTAAATTTAGCTTCGCTTTGCGGATATACAAATCAGTATGCCGGACTTGTGGAGCTTTATCGTCGTTACAAGGGCAAAGGATTGGTAATACTCGGTTTCCCGAGCAATGATTTTAACCAGGAACCCGGTAATGAATCGGAGATTATGGAGTTCTGTCAAGCAGAATATAATGTTACGTTTGACGTATTTGCCAAAATTTCGGTTAAAGGCGAAAATATACATCCGATATACGGGTTTCTAACAGCCGAGCAACCGGCGGTTAAGTGGAATTTCGAGAAATTCTTGATTGGAAAAGACGGTCAATTATCGAAGCGTTTCCTTTCGGCAGTCGCGCCTCTCAATGAAAAAATAACCGCTGCGATTGAGTACGAATTGGCAAAATGAATATCGGCACGGATTGACAACACGAGATGAATTAACGATTAAACTCCTATCTTATAAACTATGAAAACATATAGCGCAGCAGTAAAAGTAACGCTTCGCAAAGGCATACTTGACGTACAGGGTAAAACTGTCGAACAGGCTCTGCATGCCATTGAATTTACGGCAATTGAGCGTGTACGTATCGGAAAGTTCGTAGAATTTGACATTACGGCCGAAAGCGAACAAGAGGCGAAGATTATGGCCGAAGACGCTTGCCGCAAGTTGATTGCCAATCCGATTATGGAAGATTTTTCCATTACGCTGTCGGAACGGGAGCAAATATGAAATTCGGTGTAATTACTTTTCCCGGCTCGAACTGCGACCACGATGCACTTTGGGCCGCGTCGCACGTCGGAACGTCGCAGACACTTTGGCATAAAGACGAGGCTATTCCGTCCGACGTAGAATGTGTAATAATTCCCGGCGGATTTTCATACGGAGATTATCTGCGTTGCGGTGCGGTTGCGCGATTCTCACCGATTATGAAAGACGTTTTCCGGTTTGCCGAACGCGGCGGAACAATTATAGGGATTTGCAACGGATTTCAGATATTAACCGAGGCCGGACTATTACCCGGCGTACTGTTGCGCAACGACACGATGAGCTTTGTGTGCAAAGACGTTTATCTGAAAACGGAGAATTGCAATACTACGTTTACCAATTCCATTAAACCCGATTCGGTTTTGCGGGTCCCTATTGCACACGGCGAAGGTAATTATTATGCCGAAGCCGAAACTATAGCACGGCTTGAAGCAGAAAATCGCATAATATTCAGATATGCCGCACCGGACGGCATTGTTTCGCGCAGGGCTAACCCTAACGGCTCGATAAATAATATAGCCGGAATTATTAACGAGCGCGGCAATATTTTAGGAATGATGCCGCACCCGGAACGCTATAGCGATGCAAGGCTTGGTTGCGACGACGGTTTAAGCGTTTTTGCATCAATAGCGAGAGCATTGCAACAGGCTGTTTTTAGATGATTTTTTCTGCAAATAATCTCAATCATTTTTTTTGGAATAACCATGTTTGGTCTTGGTACGCCCGAACTTCTGATTATCGGCCTCGGCATCGTTTTATTATTCGGTGCACGCAAAATACCTGAACTTATGAAAGGTTTGGGATCCGGTATTAAAGAATTTAAAAAAGCATCGTCAATGGACGACGAAAAGACGGAAGTCGTAAAGAAAAACGGGGAATAAACCATGGCGGTAAATGAACTGCTGTCGCGTTCGGCCGAATATGATTATTGGGCTAATCGCACCGCGTTCGACGCAATCCGCACTGCCGGGAATCCCGATAAAGCAGTTGCCCTATACGGGCATGTAATTTATGCGCAACTTATCTGGCAGGCGCGAGTTAATGGCAACGACACAGCCGGTATCGAGGTTTTTCCTGAAATAAATATGGAAGAATTTCAACAGCTTACGCGCATTGTGCATAGCCGTTGGATTGATTGGCTGAGTATCGCCGATAATGCCGAACTCGATGCACCGATAACATATATTACCACGTCCGGCAAAGAATTTACTACGCCGGCCGTAGATATTCTAAATCATGTTTTTCTTCATTCGGCGTATCATCGCGGGCAAATTGCGCTTATTTTACGCAACTGCGACGCGCAACCGCCTGTTACCGATTTTATTGCGTTCGCTCGATTATAACAAATCCTTTCTTCTCGAGTAAATTTTTCATGGCCGCGAGCCTAATTCCGTACTATTATGTTTGATGTAGGCGGAGGCGAACTCGTCCTCATTTTTATAGCCGTATTGTTGCTGTTCGGCCCGAAGAAAATTCCGGAGGTCATGCGGTCGGTAGGCAAAGGCTTGCGACAATTCCGGCAGGCACAAGACGATTTGAAAGAGCAACTGCGCGATATATCGTCGGAAGTGGAACGTAGTGCGGATGTTCGAACCGTACAACCTACTGTTCACGATACACGGCAGGCTCTCGAGCCCGACACCCCGCAAATAGAACCGGCCGTTACGGAAAATGCAGAATCGGATATACATTCGGAACCGGCCGCCGATTACACGCCGCCCGTGCCTCGGCAAAAACGTATGCCGGACGATGAGAATATAGACAACGTTTCCTGACCTCTTTTACGTTTACTTTGGCAAATTCCGGACAAACAAACCTTAAGTACATATAATATGAAGTCTTACGAAGAATTTCTTCGCAGCATACCGCAAAAGTCATGTATCGACGAAACGCACGATTTTTTGGGAGAAATATCTCGAAAACAAGAACTAAATGCTTTTATCACGCTGAATGAAGAAAATGCCGTATGTGCGGCCGCCGAGTCCGATGTAAGATTTGCAGACGGTCGCCCGCGTTCGCTTGAAGGTATGATTGTAGCTTTGAAAGATAATATCGCAACTGCCGGTATTCGAACGACCTGTGCCTCGAAAATGCTTGAAAATTATGTTCCCGTGAGCAATGCGTCTGTTGCCGATAGTTTGCGCGAAAGTGGAGCGGTTGTAATTGGCAAGACAAATATGGACGAATTTGCAATGGGTTCGTCCAATGAAAATTCCGTATTCGGTGCAGTTGCTCATCCGCTTAATGCCGACTATGTTCCGGGCGGCTCGTCGGGCGGTTCGGCTGTGGCAGTGGCGGCGGGTATGGCGCACGCAGCTTTGGGAACGGATACCGGCGGCTCGGTGCGTCAGCCGGCCGCATTTTGCGGCGTTGTGGGATTTAAGCCCAGCTATGGGCGCATTTCCCGCAGCGGTGTGGTTGCCTTTGCTTCGTCGTTCGACCAAATAGGCATATTCGCACCGGACGTTTATTCTACTGCGCGAATATTCGATGCGGTAAGCGGGCGCGACCGACGCGACTCGACAACGGCCGATTTACCGCCGGCACAATCTTTCGATACCGTCCGACGGCCACTGCCGGAACATTTTACCGTAGCGACACTTCCAGACGACCAACTTGAAGGTTGCGACGAAGATGTGATGTGTGTGTATCGCCGCTCATTGGAAATTTGGCTGTCGGCCGGAGCGAAAATAATGACGGCAACCATTCCCCATAGTGAAGCCTGGATACCGGCGTATTATGTGCTTGCAACAGCCGAGGCATCGTCGAATCTTGCACGATTTGACGGTATTCGATACGGATGTCGAGTTGCCGGCGATTACGACGATATAACTGTGGCAAGCCGCTCGCAGGGCTTTGGCGCCGAAGTAAAACGGCGCATTATGTTGGGAACTTATGTGCTTTCGTCGGGATATTACGACTCGTATTTCGGCAAAGCACAACGCGCCCGCAGGCTGATTTACGACGGTTATGCTTCGATTTTTGAAAAGGCCGATATACTATTCTTGCCTACAACGCCCACGCCCGCGTTCCGTCGCGGCGAAAAAATCAACGACCCGGTTGCCATGTATTTATCCGATTATTTTACCGTTTCGGCTAATCTGGCAGGAATACCGGCCGTAAGCGTTCCGGCAGGCGAATCCGCAGGCGGAATGCCCGTAGGAATGCAGCTGCAGGCACGCCGTTACGATGACGAGCGTTTGCTTCAATTTGCACGTTGTTTTCAGGAGTCGGCTAAAATTTGAAGCAAGAAAAAGCAACGAAAAAACTAAGAAAAAATACGCGATTCCCGGCATATATCGAACCGATTAGGAAAAATTGCATATAAGCAGTACCGGAAAAATCGTGAAAAACTGTTGAATAATATAAGTAAAAAATGAATCGAAAAACAATTTTTATCGTACTCGGCTTAGCAGCTGTTTTAGTCTTTGCTTTCCGCGGGAAGATATTCAATTACGGACCCGACCCATGGACGGAAAAGCAACTGATGCCGCCTGCCGCACTCGCGCAAATATTGAACGAACCAAACGGTAAAAAACCGATAGTTTTAAGCATTGGTTTCGGAGGCGGCATTAAAGGCTCGAAAGAAATAGGTGCGGCGGACGATAAAGAAGGTATTGAAAATCTGAAAAAAGAATTAAACAACTTTCCGAAAGATGCGAATATCGTGATTTATTGCGGTTGTTGCCCGTTTGAAAATTGTCCGAATGTTCGTCCGGCTTTTGAATTATTGAACGAAATGAAATTTACAAATCACAGCCTGCTGAACCTTCCGCAGAACTTGAAAGCGGATTGGATAGATAAAGGCTATCCTATGGAGCGTTAACTGTGTGTAAAGGTTTTGTTTAATTTCTCGCAACCTCAACAAAAAAATATTTGCAAATTAATTCAACAAAAACATGATAACAGAAGAATTTATCGAATCCGTAGCAATGGAAATGGCACAACTTGACCAAGATGAAGCCGAAGCATTGATTGCGGAATTTCAAACAGAGCAGCCCGCCGTTTTCAATGTCGTTATTTCCGTGCCCGAGGAATTTACCGACGAAGAAGCGGAAATTCAGCTGTATCTCGGCCTGCTGATTTGGAAAACAATGAAAACTTACTGTAAGTTGCAATCGAACGGTAACTTGCAATCGGAAGTAACAGAGGAAAAAATTGCGCAAACTGTACAGAAAAATATCTCGCTTCTGCAACAAATAGACGAAGATTCCGAAGGTGACGCATTAGCCTTTGTAGAAAGAATTATGGATGATTATCCGCAACAGGAGCTTTTGCGCTATGTACTTGAAACGCTTGTTTCTTACGATGACGAAGAATATGATGCGGAAAATATACTCGAAGTGCGAGAGGATATGAAAGGGTTTGTCTTACTTACGATTAAGACGGCGATTGATTGCCTTGATGCCGCATAATTATGGAAGCAGTCGAACGCTCGGAAATTGCAATTTTTCCGCTTACGCCCGAGCGGTTTTCGGAGCTTGCGCGGCTTATTGTTGCACTTGCCGATTATGAGCATTTGCCGCCACCCGACGAAGATGCATTCGCACGTATGCGCGAGCATGCCTTTGCCGACCGCCCCAAATTCGAGGCATTTCTGGCATATTCCGATAATAAAGTTGCAGGCTACGCCATAATATTCGAAACATATTCCTCGTTTTTGGCCAAACCTACGCTTTATCTTGAGGATTTATTTGTGTTGCCGGAATTTCGTTCGCAAAAAATAGGTTATACACTTTTTGCTTTTGCAGTCGGCGAAGCCGTTCGGCGCAAATGCGGCAGAATGGAATGGCAAGTTCTTGATTGGAACGAACTTGCGCTGAGTTTTTATCGCAAATTCGACGCAATGTTGCTCGACGGCTGGCTACCCTGCCGCCTTGACGAAAACGGCTTGCGGAAAATTATCGAAAAATTATAATATTCTTTTCCGAAATATAAATGAAACGTGCATTAATTACGGGAATAACCGGACAAGACGGCTCGTATTTGGCTGAATATCTGCTGGCAAAAGGCTATGAAGTGCATGGTATAATACGCCGTGCAAGTACATTCAATACGCATCGTATAGACCATATTTACGCTGACCCGCATGAGAGCGGAACACGTTTGCATTTGCATTACGGCGATTTGTCCGATGCCGGACTGATAACGGAATTGATCTACAATATTGCACCCGGCGAGGTGTATCATCTTGCCGCACAAAGCCATGTGCGTGTATCGTTCGATATGCCGGAATATACGGGAAACATAACGGGAATCGGCGTAACTCGGCTTTTGGAGGCTATACGCCGCAGCGGAGTTCCGGCGCGATTTTATCAGGCATCATCGTCGGAAATGTTTGGCGCCGCCCCGCCGCCGCAATCCGAAACTACTGCTTTTCAGCCCCAAAGTCCTTATGCCGCAGCAAAGGTTTACGGTTATTTTATCGCCGTAAATTACCGTGAAGCATATAAATTATTCGCTTGCAACGGAATTTTATTTAATCACGAAAGCCCTCGCCGCGGCGAAATATTTGTTACGCGGAAAATTACTCGCGCCGTGGCCGCTATTCTTGCCGGCAAACAAAATGCACTTTATGTGGGCAATCTTGATGCGCGGCGCGATTGGGGCTACGCACCCGAATACGTGGAAATGATGCATCTAATGATGCAACGCGATACGCCTGACGATTTTGTGGTCGGTACCGGAGAAAGTCATTCGGTGCGCGAATTTATCGAACGTTCGTTCGATTACGCAGGTGTGGAAATAGAATGGCGCGGTGAGGAAACGGAAGAAATAGGCTTGGTCCGAAGTACTGCAACCGATGCTGCTAAAATCGGTGATATCGTCGTAAAAATTGACCCGCGTTATTTTCGCCCGACCGAAGTGGACTTTTTGCAAGCCGATATTACCAAAGCCGAACGTTTATTGGGCTGGAGGCCTCGCGTTACATTCGACGAACTTGTAGAAGTGATGACAGACCACGACTTGCTAAGGGCAGGATTAAATGCACCCGGACGCGGCACGGCCGCCGTAGCTGCAAAGGGGCTTGATTGGACACGGCACGAATTTAACGACGGATCGTCTGTCAGCGGCGAAATATGATAAACGTCTTGCCGATTTCAAAAATACTGCAAAAAACAGCTGCAATACTATACTCACCTTAGACGAATAATGAGTTTTTTTGCGTATATTTATCGGTGAAAATAATTTTAATATTTTTGAAATAATTCTCAAAAATATTCATTCCGATTAAAAAAAATACATGAAAAAGCGCGAGCAAACCATAAAAAAACATACCTCTGAAACACAATTAAATTCATATTCTTCTGTCGAAATACGCGATAAATACGAATTGTCGTCGGAACAATTGCGTTGGTATTGTTCGGAAGATGTCTTTAAGTTTGAAACTACAAAAGAACTCGAGCCGCTTTGCGGAATAGTGGGGCAGGATAGGGCAATCGAGGCAATAGAACTTGGTGCGCGTTTGTTCTCACACGGCTACAACACATTCGTTTCGGGGGTAAGCGGCACGGGGCGATTAACTACGGTAAAAAATATATTGGACGACGTAACACGCTCTATACCAACTCTTTACGATTATTGCTACGTGCATAATTTTCAGTCGCCCGACAATCCTAAATCGTTGCGCTTTGCAGCGGGGCGCGGCAAAGAGTTTGCCAAAGTGATGGACGCGACTATTTCTCTGTTGCGCCGCAGGATACCGCAACTATTCGAGGAGGAAGGATTCCGTAAACAGCGTCGCGCAATGATAGAAAACTTCACCGGCTCGGAAAACGATTTATTGGCGCAATTCACCGAAAAAATTGCCAAAAGCGGATTTATTCTCGGTAATATTCCTAATGAATCGGGTACGCCTCAAACGGAAATATTCTTTCTCTTTAAAAATACACCGGTTCCTATTCAAGAACTAGATAAACTTGTAGGCCAAAAGAAAATAAGCGCGAAACAAGCCGAAGCTTTAAAAACTCAGTATAATGATTTTCGCGAAGAGCTTGTGGGGCTTGCGCGCCGCGGTGCGGCTTTGCTTGGCGAATTTCGTTTGAAAGTACGCGAATACGACCGTGCGGCCGTGGCAATGATATTGCATCCGATTTTAGACGAAATATTAGCGAATTATCCGGAAAACGGTGTAGAAGATTATTTGCGGCAAGTCGAGAATAATTTGCTGGATAATCTGCAAATTTTTATAACCGCTCCGGAACAACTTGACGTGGAACAAGGCACGGAAAAATCGGAGCAGGAAGTAAAAAACGCTTTTACGCGCTACGGCGTTAATGTTATATTGGATAATTCGCAGGCAACGGCCGCGCCTGTTATTGTGGAAACTACACCGTCTTACGGCAATTTATTCGGCGGTGTGGAGAACTTGTTCGACGGACGAACAGCCGGTGTACAACCCGATTACAGACATATAAAAGCAGGTGCGTTATTGCGCGCCAATCAAGGCTATCTGATAGTAAATGCGCTCGACGTAATGCGCGAACCTAATGTTTGGCCGGCATTAAAGCGCGTACTGCTTTACGGAAAATTGGAGTTCCAGCCTACCGAATCTGTTTTTATGTTTGCTCCTATTGCATTAAAACCAGAACCTATCGAACTTTCCGTTAAAGTCATTATGATAGGCGAAGCACATGTATATCAAACCTTGTATTTCATAGAAGAAGATTTCCGTAAAATATTTAAAGTTAATGCGGAATTTGAAGTTGAAACTGCACGAACTGCTGAAATGACAGAGAATTACGCACGATTTATTCATAAAGTATGCGAATGGGAAAATCTTCTTCATGCCGACCGTTCGGGTGCTGCCGCCATTGTGGAATGGGGCGTTGAGCATGCCGCCGGGCAAAGAAAAATAACGCTTCAATTCAGTGATGTGGCCGATGTTCTGCGCGAGTCCGATTATTATGCACGCGCCGAATATGCGGGCGCGATTTCGCGAAAACACGTGGCAAAAGCTCTGGCCGCACGAACGCGCCGCAACAGCAAGGCTGACGATGCCATAAAAGAGCGAATAGTGGAAGGCGTTATGATGATTGCCACTGAAGGCGAGCGAATGGGGCAAATAAACGGATTGACTGTTTATTCCACGGGTTTGGTGTCGTTCGGCAAGCCCGCGCGCATCACGGCAAGTGTAGGTATAGGCAAGCAAGGCATTGTAAATATAGAACGCGAAGCCGATATGAGCGGCGCGATTCACGATAAAGGGCATTTTATCGTAACCGGATTTATGATTGAGCGTTTTGCGCGTCGCCGCCCGCTTGTGCTGTCGGCTTCCATCGCCTTCGAGCAAAGTTATGGAGGTATTGACGGCGACAGTGCATCGGTTGCCGAAATTGTGGTTTTACTTTCCGAAATTGCCGAAGTTCCTGTCCGGCAATGGCTTGCAATAACCGGATCCGTAAATCAAAAAGGCGATATTCAGCCGATTGGAGGAGTTAACGAAAAAATATCGGGCTTTTTTGAAATTTGTGCAGTACGCGGCTTAACCGGACGGCAAGGTGTGGTTATACCCACGCAAAATGTACTTGACCTCATGTTGCCCGATGAAATTATTGAGGCTGTATCCCAAGGAAAATTTCATATTTATCCGATTTCGCGCATAGAAGAAGCTGTGGAACTGATGACCGGTATTCCGGCAGGCGAAATTCAGGCCGATAACAGTTATCCGCCAGATACTTTGTTCGGACGTGCCGATGCTCGGCTTGAAAATCTCTGCAATTCGTACTTAAAGCAGCAAAATAATAATTCGTAAAAATAAAGTAAATCCGATAATTGCTAAAAAAATATTTAATAATTCGAACAAAAATCACTGAAAATAAAATTTACAATGGACAGACGCTTTTTTCTGAAAATAGCTGCAATGGCAGGAGCGGCGCAGTACGGCTCTGCTTCTAAGGCATTTTCTTTTGCAGAAGTGACGGCATCAACCGGTGAAACAAATCCACCGCCTCCCATCAGATTTTTTATAATCGGCGACTGGGGAACGGGCGGTAAATTACAGCGCGAAGCAGCGTCAGGAATGGCACGGAAAGCAACCGCGATACAACCGCAATTTATTCTTTCGACCGGCGACAATATTTATCCAAAAGGTGTGGATTCGCCCGATGATGCACAATGGAAAACAAAATTCGAGAATATTTATGTTGCGGAGCAATTACAAATTCCTTGGTATGCCGTACTGGGCAATCATGACTATCGAAGCAATCCAGATGCACAAATAGAATACGGAAAAATCAATCAGAGATGGAATATGCCGGCACGATATTACTCTTTCGGCAAAAAGGAACAAGATTGCAGCGTGGAATTTTTTGCCATAGATACGCAACAAATATTGCTGGGAAAAGGTTCGGAACAACTCAAATGGCTAGAGAAAAAATTGGCTGCCTCGAAAGCCGATTGGAAAATCGGTTTTGGCCATATTATGATTCGTTCGCACGGATATTACGGCGACCAACCTTTTATGCTGAAAACAGTTAAACCGCTGTTCGATAAATACAAAGCAGACGCATATTTCTGCGGACACGACCACGATTTGCAATGCATAAAACACCCGGACGATAATTTTTATCAGATAATTTCGGGTGCCGGCGGCGGAACTCGAGTTTCAACACCAGGGAAATATTCGCTGTTTGCGTCGGGCAACGGCGGTTTTGTTTATTGTGCCGCAACCAAAAATTCTTTAACGGTGGAATTTCTTGACAGAAACGGCAATTTGCTTTATACGGAAATAATTAAAAAATAATACGAAGATAGTTCTAATTATCGGATAATTTTACAGCCGATAAAACAAATAAAAATAGCGACAAACAAAGAAGCAAATTATTTGTTTGGTTGCCGATGTATTGTACCGGCAACATAATTCATATTTTCTCGGAATTATTTTTTTACCTGTATGTTGTGCCTGCGGCACAATTCAAAAAAAACGGTGACCCTTGGCCAAGAATCACCGGTTAAAATCAAATTCGAATATTGTTGTCAATTCGCGGAAGCTGGGCAAGTGTAATCTGTTACGGGAATTTTATTGCAATCGCAAATTGCCGAAAAACCGCCTGCAATATTTATTATATTGCGAACGCCTTTACGCAACAGAACTGAAGCCGCAATTACCGACCTGTAACCGGCTGCACAGTGAATATACGCGGGTTTATCGGCAGGCAATGTCGCAAATTGTTTGTTAATATAATCTAACGGTGAATTTTCTGCATTTTCTATATGTCGACTGTCATATTCGCTTTTTTTGCGAACATCAATTACGCACGTTTCACCGGCATTAAATATTTGGGCAAATTCATCGGAAGAAACAGTAGGAATTACTTCTATTTTTTTGCCGACTTTTTGCCAAGCCTCGAAACTGCCTTTCAAATATCCGATTACGTTATCATATCCTACCCGTGCAAGCCGTTGAACAGATTCATGTTCGCAGCCTTCCGGCGCAACTAACAGAATAGGTTGCCGCAAATCTTCGATAAGAGTTCCGGCCCATACCGCAAATTGTCCGTGAAGCCCGATAAACATGGAACCGGGAATAAAACCTTGCACGAAATCCTGCTCACGGCGCACGTCGAGAATTAAAGCGTGTTCGGCCGCGATTTCAAATTCATCGGGCGGCAGCGGATTATTGCCGCGCTCCATCACAATATCAATATTTTCATAACCGGATTTATTCATTGCGGCATTTTTGGGGAAATACTGCGGCGGCGGAGTCAGTCCGGAGGTTACTTCACGTATAAAATCTTCTTTGGTGCTGCAACATAATGCATAATTTGTCAGTTTTTGAACGCCGAGCAGGGCAAATGTTTCTTTGCTCATATTTTTTCCGCAGGCAGAACCCGCACCATGCGCCGGATAAACAATAACATCGTCTGCCAAAGGCATTATTTTATTGTGTAGCGAATCGTAAAGCATACCGGCCAAATCTTCCTGCGTCAAGTCACTTTTTACGGCTAAATCAGGCCGCCCGACATCGCCTATAAACAAAGTGTCGCCCGTGAAAATACAGTAATCTTTTCCGTTCTTGTCGCGCAAAAGATAGGTGGTACTTTCAAGCGTATGGCCGGGCGTATGCAGAGCGATTATCGTAATGTTGCCTATGTGAAAAACTTCACCGTCGGTAGCGATATGCGATTCGAAGCCGGTTTGCGCCGTAGGGCCGTAAACAATGGTTGCTCCTGTCTTTCGGGCTAAATCTATATGCCCCGACACAAAATCTGCGTGAAAATGAGTTTCGAATATATATTTTATCTTCACGCCGCTTTTTGCGGCAAGTGCAATATAAGGCTCGGTTTCGCGTAACGGGTCAATAACGGCCACTTCGCCGTTACTTTCTATGTAATACGCGGCTTCTGCCAAACAATTAGTGTACAACTGCTCTATTATCATTGAATTACCTTTGAAATTACTGATGAAGAAAAAAGTTTTTTATTGCGACAGTTCCATGCGCCGAAGGCACAGAATGCACGATATTCCACAAAAATAATCTGAAAAAACGGATACGTATAGGAAGCGGCATACCTATTTGCAACCGTGCGTCGCTTGACGCTGTTTTGCAATAATTATTTTTTGCTTGTTCCTTGACTTTTCCTTTTACCCGCGGCTTTCTTCTGCGGCACAAAACGTCTGCGTAAATTTGCAGGATTCGAGAGCAGGCTGAAATTTTGGGCAGAAAGCAAAGACAATTCGGTAAAATGATAATTTCTCGTATAAATACCGTAGATTTGCGTTTGCTGCGGCGTGTCTGCGGCCCGATAAACTTTTGTTGTATTTCAGCGCATTGCGCATTTTGAATATCGCTATGTCGGAACAAAATCCTGAACAGCCGATTATTATCAAAAAAAGGAAGAAGCATGGTCACGGAGGTCATCACGGCGGCGCGTGGAAAGTCGCTTATGCCGACTTTGTTACCGCTATGATGGCATTTTTTCTGGTAATGTGGATACTTGGCTTAAGCGATGCGACCAAAAAAGGAATAGCTCAATTTTTCAGGGAGCCGGGCGTATTCAGTTTTACCACGGGAAAAGGAGTGCCGATAGATATGAAATTTGCTCCTTTACCGCCGCGCGGCGAGGGAAAAAATTCGGGCGGAACATCTGATTTACAGGTAGCAGTTTCCGATTCTGCGAAAATTAAAATTAAATTGGAAATAGCGCAGGACAGTATGCGAATGGAGATTGCCCGAGATAAAATTAGCGAGACACTCAAAAAAGAAGTTGAAGAACGTCCGGGTATAAAAAAACTTCTGACTGCGCTGAAAATAGAACTAACCGAAGAGGGATTGCGAATAGAAATGTTAGATTCCGACAGCGTGGAATTTTTCCGGCTGGGGAGTGCGTACCCTACAAACGACGCTACGAAATTGGTGCAAAGTTTGTCCGAAGAACTGGGAACAATGCCTAATTTTATCGAGGTTGAAGGCCACACCGACAGCCGGCCTTACGGCAACGGCAAAGGATATTCAAATTGGGAATTATCAAATGACCGCGCCAATGCGGTGCGCCGTATTTTGGAGCAAAGCGGCAAACTTTGGGAAGGGCAGATAATCAGCGTAACCGGTTATGCCGACCGGAAACTTCGCATTCCGAGCAATCCTTTCGACACGGGCAATCGTCGTGTCAGTATTCTTGTGCGCTATCGCAATCAACGCCCATCGTAGAAATTTCATACGGAGCAAGTATGCCGATAACAGCCGATTTCGATATACTTATAGCCGACGATGAACCGGCAATTCTTGTTACCCTCAAAAAAATAGTTTCGGGCGTAGCCCCCAATGCCCGAATTGCAACTGCTCGCGACGGTAGCGAAGCCCGGAAGTTTTTGGAAAATCAAACGGTTGATATATTACTTACCGATATTGATATGCCCAATATGAGCGGGCTCGAGCTTTGCCGTGCAGTGAAGTCGAACAAACGAACCGCAGAAACATACTGCATAGTCCTTACCGGATTGACTGCGGGCGACCAACAGACAAAAGCATTACAATACGGTGCCGACGATTTTATAGCAAAGCCGTTCAGCGTTGCTGAACTTGGCGCGAGGTTGCGTATAGCATTTCGCATAGCGTCATTAAAACGCCAAATAGATGATGATAAAAATCGAAGAACCGGAAATGCGGCGATTGATGACGGCGACTTGCGTGAAGTCATTGATTTTGCTGCCGGATTATTGCAATCGCGCTTTCCGCAGGCAATTTCGATGTTTTCGCGTATAGAACATACCGCTTTATGGATTTCGGAGCATTTTACCGATATAAGTTACGAGGACAGGCGAAACATTGCTCTTGCGGCGAGATTCTGTTATGCCGGCCGATTATTGATTCCCGCCGAGTTGCAACTGCGGCCGATGATGCGCGAAGGGCGTGTTTCCGAGCCGTCATTGAAGCAAATTCCAGCCGAGTCGGCACTAATTCTCGGCAGTGTGAAAAAGCTTGTGGCGGCTGCCGGAATTTTAGCGTCCGTCTACGAAAATTTCGACGGTTCCGGCTTCCCGGCAGGAAAAAGTTCATGGCAAATTCCGCTCGGCTCGCGCATATTGCGCGTAGTGCTTGATTTTGAAGAAATATCCGAATTTTCGCATGGCGGATTTGCCGAAGCCGATTCCGCTTTGCAAATGGGTATCAACCACCTTTATGACCGGCGCGTCGTGCTGTTGCACCAGGAATACCGAGCAAACTCCGACGGTACGCTTCGCAATCCAGAAATTCGCTCCGTACAACTGAAAGAAGCATTGCCCGGCATGATACTTGTGCGTGATTTGTATGCAAATTCCGGCCTGAAACTTTTGCCTGCCGGAGCGGTTTTCTCGCACGAAATCCTTGAACGTATCGCCAAACATATCGTTCAAGATCCGATTCTCGGAAATATTTACGTAAAAAACGACGTTAAATAAACAGCGGATAATTGTTTTTTTTATTCGCTTAAATTAGGCGAACGATTTATCGGCAGGCGAGTGCCGCACTTTTCAAAAATTCCTTTTTTAATATTCCGAACTCAAAATAAACGGTCGCCGGAAAATTCGATTGTGTAACCTTGTTTCTTCGCGTCGGTTTTTTACCGTATACGTACAACTCGGCGGCAATAATTCCGTAAAAATGTATTCTTTGAATGTACGCTTTATCCGCTCATTTCTTTTTGTCAGGCGATTCCATGAAAATTATCGTTATTATTTTATCGTTACTGATATGTTATGCCGGCGCGGCGCAAACCATTTCGGTTGGTACGCCCGACGCGACTCAATTTCCCGTTATTCGTGCAGGCGTAAGTTTGTTCGATGCCGTCGGCAATCCTGTTTCCGGTGCGACGGCCGCCGATTTCCGTGTAACCGAAGGCGGCGTTCAACGTCCGATAACCTTGTTCGACTGTCCGCCTACGGGTGCTGCCGTTGCAATATCTTCCGTGCTTGTTCTCGATATATCGCGCTCTATGGCCTTTATCGGCAAGAACGGGTCCGACGGATTAAGCATTGCAAAAACCGCCGCACGCGCTTGGGTTGATAATATAGACCTGACTATTTCAGAATGTGCCGTAACAAGTTTCGATAATTACGGCTATTTGAATCAGGATTTTACTGCCGATGTATCGCTGTTGCGCTCTGCGGTTGCAGGACTGAGTATCGGTTTGGGTACAGATTATACCGCCGCTTTGCTTACTCCGCCGAACGGCGGTATTCCCGTTGTGTCGCAGGGGAAATACAAGCGTGTTATCATATTGCTGACCGACGGACAAGACCCGCGTGCGCAGTCCAATCAAGCGGCCATCATTGCCGCCGCGCAAGCAGCTAATATTACAGTTTATTGCGTTGCAGTTCGATTGCGTATGCCGCAAACATTGAAAAATATAGCCGAGCAAACGGGAGGTGAATGGTACGAAAATGTAGACTCGCCAGACGAAGCCGCGCAAATTTATCGCTCTATATTACGTTCGGAACAAGGATCTAAGCCTTGCACGTTAGAATGGCGTACCGAGCCTTCATGCGACGTTTCGCGCACTGCAATAATAGAATGGATACCGCAAAATAGACGAGATACGGTTACATATTCTGTGCCGCCGTCGCAAATTGCTCAAATCTCGGTTGTGCCGTCTTCCGTCCGTCTGGGCGGCGTACCGCCCGGAACATCGCGGGATACTGCGATTATTCTGAAAACAGCTGCTTTTCCGGCAAATATTAAGCGGCTTTTCATGTCATCTGCCGATTGGAGCATAGTGTCGGGTGCCGTTCCGCCCGCGATAACTGTTCCGGCAAACGATTCGGTAAAAATAACTATACGCTACACGGCGCAGGACTCGTTGCGCTCTTTTGCCGAGTTGATTATAGAAAGCGATGCCTGCAATGCAACGCCGGCCGTATTTACGGCAGGATATCCGCGCAAACAGCCTATCGTAAAAACGCTTACTGTTGTTCATCCGAACGGCGGCGAGGAATTTTCTGTAAATTCCGATACCGTAATAAAATGGAAAGGAGTGTTGCCCGATGAGGAAGTTGTTCTGAAATACAGCACGGATAAGGGTGCATCGTGGATAAATATTGCAAATTCGGCTACGGGACTTTCAATTCCTTGGCACGTTCCTAATACGCCCAGCGACAATTGCTTGATGTCGGTTGCTCAATATGATGCGGCGGCCGGAATGTTAATTACCATTCCGCATGACGACGCGGTTATTGATTTGGCTTTTTCGCCGGACGGGCAACGCATTTATACACTTACACGCAAGGGCACGGTACGTCAATTTGCCGCACAAACAGGGCAATTGCTGATGCAGTATTCGCCGAATAATATTAAGGCGTTTGCGCTAAGTCCCAACGAGATTTTTCTTGCATTTGTCAATTCGGCCGCGCAAATGCAACTTTGGAATCCGCAGAGCGGGCTATTGGCGCGAAATAACGGTAACAGCGGCTTTTCTGGTAAGCCGACATTCGCCGCCAAAGACAGTACGTTGCTTGTTCTGTTCGGAGGCAACACAATATTTGCGGCTACATTAACGCCGACTACATTCGGCATTACAAGTGTTGCCAATATCGGTGCGCCCGTAACTTCCATGCAATTTACACCGTCGGGAACGAAATTTATCGGTGCGGGAACAAGTGCGCGAATAGCCCGCATTTGGAATTATATGCCCGCAACGCCAAGCGTAGCCACGTCTGCAACTCTGCCGCATACAACGTCTGTATTTTCGGCGGCAATTTCTTCGGACGCTAAAATTGCTGCTACAGTAGATCAAAACGGAAATGTTAGACTTTGGGACGCGGTTTCGGCAGCGGAACGCCAAATATTGGGAATCGGATATAAGACAGCGGCCATTAGCGAGAACGGTTCGTTCGTTGCGGCCGGCGGAACAAAAAAATCTGCAAACGGGCTTGTTCCGGCTACACTTTGGACGCTTCCCGACGGTCAATTTTACCGAAATTTATACGGTCATACCGATACGATAAATGCAATTACTTTCAGTCGCGACGGCCGCTGCGCCGCAACGGCCGCAAGCGATAAGTCCGTAATTATTTGGGACTTGTCGCAACTTTTATCTGAAATTCAATCTGATACTTCGGATAATCTTTGGAAAATAGTTGCCCCGACCGTTATTGCGCATGACGTAGATATGGGGCGTATGCAAGTTGGTATGAACAAGGATTCCGTTGTAACCGCATATATCGAAAATACGGGCAAAACAGCTGTTTCTGTTAGCGATATTTCAATTTCCGGATTACGAGCAAGTGAATTTACCATACTTTCGGGCAATGCGCCGTTTGAATTACAAGCAGGTGAAAAGCAAGCCGTCGAGTTCAGTTTCACACCGGCCGGAACGGGCAAACGCACAGCAACGGTGGATATCGAAATACCTTCGGGGATAATCGTGCAATCAATAGTAGGCGAAGGAATTATTGTTGATTTGCATGCCGTTCGCAATGTTGATTTCGGCAAGGTGTTTTTGGGCGATAAAAAAGATACGCTCGTTCGGATTGTTCTGGAAAATAAAGGTTCGACGGATTTAACGATTTCCGGCATTAGCAGCGACGGCCCGGATAAAACGCAATTTGCAATTCTTGATTCAGAAGCAGGATTTACGTTGCCGGCCGGAAGCACAAGGGCTATGAATCTGCGATTTGCTCCTACACGAATTGGAAGAACAAGCGGACGCATAACATTTGCCTATCCAGAGCCGGGTTCTCCCGAAATATCGCTTCTTAGCGGCGAGGGAATTTGCGAAGACGGCGGCCCGGCAACCGTTTCAGTATCGGTGCCGTCGGCAGAGGTAAATCCGGGCGATACATTGACAATACCCGTTTCGGTAAAATATCCTGCCGGCAAACTGACAAGCAGTAACAGAAAGTTTTCTGCAACCATTAACTACGACGGAACTCTTCTTACTCCGCTTGCCGATTCATTGCGTCCAGCTGTGGCAAAGTCGAAGCAAACTATAAATATTGCCGGACAACAAAAATCTCCCGATACTCTAACAGTATTGAAATTTATCGTAACACTTGGTTCGTCGGACACAACAACTCTCGATGTACAAGGATTTACGTGGGATTTGTGCAGCCTGTCGCCACTTATTGTTTCACGGCCGGTAACAATTAAAACTTGTGCGGCCGGCGGGAAACGCCTGTATTTTCCGGCGCAAACTGTTGCAATTCTTGCCATAGAACCGAATCCGGTTGCAAGCGGCGCGGCAACGGCAAGTAGAATTAAATATGCAACTCCGGAAGATGGGCGGATTTCGCTTAGTATTTTAGAGCCGACGGGACGTATTATTGCTTCAATTTTCGACGGATTTGCGCAAAAAGGAGAGTATTCGGCAACACTTCCGGCGGAAAATTTATCGGCGGGCATATATTACATTGTATTGAAAACCCCAACCGAACAAGTTGTACGACGTATGATTATGATGCGGTAAAGGTAATACACGCGTTATTTTTGCGTCGTTGTCGTCGAATTGTATTTTTCGGTTGTTTTAAGAGAAGAAGTACGTGGAGTATTATCCAAAAATTGCATTGAGCAAAGGAAGCGGTTCGCCGAAATACGGTATGTATGAGTCGTGGCTGCGCAGTGTGGGAAACGTGGCGGAAGTAATTGATTTGTGGAGTTTGCCGGCCGCCCAGCGCACCGCAGTGCTAAACGAATGTGACGGAATAGTATTCACGGGCGGCCCCGATATTTCGCCGGACAAACACGAGCAGGCCGAGCGTGCAGATGAGTGCGTGATTGATACATTGCGCGACGACGTTGAATTTTCCGTTTTTGAGCAGGTGCGCGAACTTAAAATGCCTGTTCTCGGCATTTGCCGCGGATTGCAATTGATAAATGTGGCATTAGGCGGACGGCTCTATATTGATATTCCGACCGATATACAGTCCGATACAGAGCATCGTTCGATGAATAACGAAGACAGTACTCACGAAGTAGAAACGGCGGCCGGCTCCATGATAAAAAAAATCTGCCGTACCGCGTCGGGCAAAATCAACAGTGCGCATCACCAAGCGGCATCTGTTTTGCCGCAGTCGCTTCGCGTGGCTGCAATTGCATCGGACGGCGTTATCGAGGCGGTTGAATGGAGCGAACCCATGGGCAAAGGTTTTTTGCTTGGCGTACAATGGCACCCCGAACGCATGGATTTTAACAGCCCGTTTTCACTTCCGATTGCGCGCCATTTTCTGTTTGAGGCAGAAAGTTACGCGGCACTTTATGCCAAACGTTTGCCGTAATTTGCCGTTCTGCTAAAATTTACAGCGGCTTCTCGTATATGCGGTAAGTTTTATAGACCGTTCCTTTCATAGTTTGTTGCAAGGCGCGATTCATCATAACGTTATCTTCGAGAATCCACGACGCTTCGCCGCGTTGATTCCCGTTCTTGAAGCCTCGTTCGCCGATTTCAAAATATAGTGCTGCATCGCCGCCGCTGCGCTGATATTCCGGCAACATTCCCAGCACTATAATGCGAACTTGATTGATATGCTTGCGTTTGGTGAGCAAATGCCACAGAGCGCCGAGCAACGAGCCGTTTTTATTATGAATTAACGTCTGATTTATATCGGGAACGGCGAGAGCGAATCCGGCGGGCTTGCCGCTGATTTCGAGAATAAGGGCATAATCGGGATTCGCTACTTGTTTTAAGTCTGCGGCCAAAAAATCGAACTCTTCGTTTGTCATTTTGACAAATCCCCAATTAGGCTGCCAAGCGGCATTGTAAATCTCTTTCAGCGTAGCTACGTCGAGGTTGAATTGACGCTTGTTCTTGAAGTTTACGCTGCGGATACTAATTTGAGAGCGTTCACGCAAAGCATTAATAATACGCCGAACTTTATCGTTGATATAATCGTTGTTATCAAGAATATATGCGAACAAGTCTTTTGCTTTTTCAAAGCCGGCTTTGGATATTAGCGATGCGTAATAGCGTGGATTGTAGGTGGTTAGAACCATAGGCGGTTCGTTGAAGCCGTCAATCAGCAGACCGCATTCGTCGTTCATGGAAGGATTTACAGGCCCGCGAATATGCGTTTTGCCGTGCTTGCGCAACCAATCTTCGGCTGCTGCAAACAGAGCCGTTGCCGTTTGCGGATTATTTTCACATTCAAAGAAGCCGAAAAAGCCTATATTATCGCTATGAATTTCATTATGCAGAGCATTGGTTATAGCCGCGATACGCCCCACCGCTTCGCCGTTGCGTTTTGCAAGAAAAAGCTGAATTTCGGCGTGTTTGTAAAACGGATTTTTCTCCGTATCCAAAAGTTTCTTTCGGTCGGCTATAATAGGCGGTACAAAATTAGCGTCGCCGCGATAAAAATTCCATTGCGATTTGATAAAGGCGAGTTTATCGGCCGGCGTAGTAACGGGAGAAACTGTTATGTTCATAGAAATCCGTGCGTGGGAAAGGGCAGAGTTTCGAGTAATAAATCGTAATAAATACGACATATTTGGAAAGAACGGTACGCAAGTTAGCGGAAAATGCCGAATTTCCAAACAGCCGAGCCAAAGTTCTGCTTATTTGTAATTGTTGCGGATGCAAGGAAAATTGTATATTTGCATATTAGCCGTAGTAAAAGTAGAAACTTCATATAATGTTCGGCTTGAATAACGACGACTAAGCGTCTATGAGATTAATTTATTTGCCGATTTTGCTGATAATTGCCGCACTGAACGTAGCGGTTGCTTCGTTGCGTACCAATAGCGGTACGGCGAGTTGGGCATTGAAATCAGCTCAAATATATGCGCTGAATTTTACAAAAAAAACTCTTTCGCCGATACCGGGCGCAGCTTCGTATATGCGCGATTCATCAGGTCTGTCGGGAGCGGTTGCTCGTAACAGCCGCGCCGCAGCCGATTCTGCTGTCGGCTCGCGCATTGTAGGCATTAGAGAAGGCGGCGATACTTTTCGGTTGCTTCTGGATTTAGGAGAAGACCAGCATAATATTTCCATTAATGCTTTTAACCTGCTTGGGAAGAAAGTAACGGAGATATATCAGGGCCCCGAAAAAGCAGGCAGAGGCAAGGATTATACATTCAACGTAGGCGGCTTGCCAAATGGTATTTATATATGCGTGGTGCAGGGCGATAATTTCCGTCTTGCAGAGAAATTCATTATATCGCGCTGAGTTCTTGGTCAAAATACGTTGCGCAATGTTTCTGTACATTGTCGCTAGCGGTGCGGCGGCAGCGCAGTCTATGTCGCCGGGCTTGGCCGAATCGTATTTGCAGCGTCCCGTAGGTTCGCGGGCATTGGGTTTGGCCGGTGCTTACACCGCAGTTTCCAATGAGCCGAACGCCATTTTCTTTAATCCTGCCGGAATAGGTTTCCTTCCCGATAATCCGCAATTCTCACTTAGCGGTTCGCCGCTTGCACTCGGACGCACACAAGGCTCGATTGCTTACGGGCAGGAGATAATGCCCGAATTATCCGTTGGTGCCGGTGTAAATACACTAATGCATCCGTCGTTTATCGGGCGCAATGCCGCAGGGCAAGAAATCGGTACGCTTTCCAATGAGCAATATACGTTCGCAGTCGGTGCGGCATGGAGCAATAGCGATATTGCGCTTGGCGTTACGGGAAAATATCTGCTGAACACTTTAACGGGAGCAAAGTATCGCGGAACGGCATTTGTAGCCGATTTTGGCGCAAAAGTGAATATGTTTGACCTGTTTACAATCGGAGCTTCAATTCAAAACATAGGTGGACGAATGAATTGGACGGGTGCGTCAAGCGGCGAGCAAATCCCGTTTACGTTCCGTGGCGGTGCGGCCGTTGAAATAGGATTGAACGAAGAAACATATCAAGTTCGTTCTACAGTGCGCGGCGAGCCTGAAACAGTTTCTTTGCCTGCCACAAAATACGCTCTGATAACGCTCGACGTAGTGGCGCACCAACACGATAAAACGCCTTCTCTTTTGCTTGGCGGCGAATATGCCGACTCCGAATTGTTTGCAGTTCGTGCCGGAATGTCCGTAATCTCGGATAATATGGGCAAATCGAAATTTTTTCCGTTTACCGTGTGGGGTGCCGGCGTTTCAATAATTCCACCCATAAAAAACTTACCTTTTCAGCTGCAAATAGAATACGCTCTGAGCGGCGATGCGGCGGCGGGAACCGGCGTAGCCAATACAATATCGCTTCTTATGGAGTTTTGAGCCGCTACGCGAGCGTTACGATTTTTATACAGCTTTCTCAAATAATGAACAGCGTTTTTCGCATAATGCCTATTGCCGTTTTTATCTTTACAGCAACGGCACACGCGTCCGCCGCGCCGGATACGGTCAAAATAAAACCGCCGCTCGCGCCGCAACAACAAATCTCAAAGTCTTCGGCTGCCGATACGGCAAAGTCCGAAAAGCGTATCGTGCGATTCTCGCCTGTCAGAGAATTGCAGGCTGATTTGGACGGTATACTGTCGGCTCCGGAAATCGGCAATGCTCATGTAGGAATTTCGGTGCTGTCAATAGAGAACGGCGAGTATTTTTATCGTAAAAATGACGTTAGAAACTTCATTCCGGCCTCTACGCAGAAAATATTCACTACTTCGACCGCACTCGATTTTCTGGGCAAAGATTTTCGCTTTATTACGCGCTGGTACCTTGACGGCGACATCATGCCGTCCGGTGAATTTATCGGAAATATCATAGTGCGTGGCGCAGGCGATCCGTCAATGAGTCAGTTTTTTTATCCCGAACCCCTTGATATTCTTACAGAAGCAGCCGTTAAGCTCGATTCTCTCGGAATTAGAGTAGTGCGCGGCAATATTATAGCAGATGACAGCTATTTTGACGATGCCGTTTATGGTACGGGCTGGCAAATAGACGATGTTCCATACTCGTACTCTGCCCAAATCAGCGCTTTATCAATCAATGATAATTCCATAGATATTTTGGCGGTACCCGGACAATCAATGGGAGAGCCGGCTAAAATCCGTATTGTTCCCGAAAACTCTTATATCCGTGTGGTGAATAATGTTACGACGGCCGATGCCGCCGAGCCCACGATAATTGTTCCTTATCGCGAGCAGTCGGAGAATATGATAGAATTACGCGGTAAAATTCCTGTGCAATTAAAAGGCGGTGCCGAGCCGTTTCATATTAACACAACCGTAAATAATCCTCCGCTGTTTTTTCTGCATCTTTTCAAGCAAGCACTCGAAAAATACGGCATTCGCGTTCGCGGCTCGTTAATATCGGTAGATGATTGGAACGAGCGCATCACGTATTCCGATATGCAGACATTTTATGAGCATATATCGCCGCCGCTTTCCGATATTGTTGCGGTTATTAACAAATTCAGCCATAATCTTGGCGCGGAAATGTTGCTGAAAACTATCGGCAAGGAATCGTCCGGCATTGGAAGTGCGGCGAAAGGCATTGAAGTCGTTAAGCGATATGCCATACGCCAAGGCATTGCTGCGGAAAGTTTTACGATGGTAGATGGCTCCGGTTTGTCGCGCCTGAACTTACTGTCGCCTCGCGCCGAATGCGGCTTGCTGTCCGGCGTATATCGTTCGCCAAACAAAGAGGAGTTTTGGTTGTCGTTTCCGGTGCCAATGGCGCAAGGAACACTGCGCAACAGAATGTTGCATACCCGTGCCGAAAAATATACTCGTGCAAAGACCGGTTCCATGAATAATGTTTCCGGTATAGCCGGCTATATTATCACGCGCGACGGCGAGCCGCTTGCGTTCTCAATTCTTGTAAACGGGTTTACCGTACCGGCCGCACTCGTCGAAAATATACAAGACTTGGTGTGTATGCGCTTGGCAAGTTTTACGCGCAAATAATCCGAAAAAATTACTTTTTTCTGCGTAGATAATGCATCCGACAATCTAATTGGCTAACGGGAGCGTGAAAACAATGGAAGTGCCGTTGCCTTCCTTGGTTTGTATGGTAAATGTACCGTCGTGTAATTCCACGAGTTTTTTGGCTATATAAAGCCCGAAGCCTAATCCTTGTTGCTCATAAGTGTCGCGCTCGAATTGTTTGTAAGCACCTATATCGTTTATCTGTTTTTGCGACATTCCCCGTCCATGGTCTACCAAGCGAAAGCCTACAAATGCGTCTGACTGTTCAAACATATCCAATCGTACAGCCGTGTTTGCTTCGGAAAAGCGAAAAGCATTGTCGGTTAGCTCCGATATAATCTTTGCGAAATTTTCCGATGAGATTTCAATGACTATCCCTTCTACCATTTCGCCGAATTTTAAATCTTTCGCACGATTATAATTCATAGCTTTTGCCATACACAGATCGCATAGCATTGCTGCCGGCTCGTCTGTATGGAAAGAGCGCACACTTACCCGCATTTTAGGGTCAGCCGTGAAAGATTCTATTTGCGCGTATGTCAGGAAATTCTCGGTTATGCGGAATAAGCGTTGAGCCGATGTCAATATATCGTCCGATACTTCCGATATACCCTCCGGTTCTATTGACTGCGCCACGCTTTGCAGGTATTTGGCCGAGCCTATGACCTGATTGAGTACTATGCGAAATTCATGCGGAAGGGCATGAGTAATGTTTCGTGCGATTTCCTCCACTTGCTTCTGCGACTGCGCTTCGATTTTACTGCGCTTATTCTCGATAGACTTTACTGTTTGTATCAGCTCTTCGCGAGTATAAGGCTTGATAAGGAAATCGTCGGCACCTTTTGTCATGCCGGCGCGCATATCGGCTTTATCGGTACGGGCAGTAAGAAAAACAAATGGGATAGAGGATAGTTCGTGGTCGTTGCGAATAGTGTCGAGAACGCCGTAGCCGTCTAATTCGGGCATTGAAATATCGCAAAATATCAAGTCAGGGAAACATTCACGCGCTTTCTCTACGCCGATACGTCCGTTTGCCGCCGTAATAACATCATAACCTTCAAATTTCAAGAGCAATGATGTGCTGTCCAGAATATAAGATTGGTCATCTATAACCAGAATCTTCATTATGTAATTATTCGTTGAATACTTAGAAATAAAGTTATTAACTGACCTTACGCATTAGATCTTAAAAGTATTATATTAGTAGCAACAAGTTGTTTCACAAATTGAAAGATTTGCAATGAAATCGGAAGTATTC
>JAANMT010001023.1_pt1 | contig 29125 bp, 27 predicted proteins | sample 7279711 | NCBI WGS metagenome assembly JAANMT01 (sample SAMN14094538, study PRJNA606508) | bioreactor metagenome | isolation source: A lab-scale SPAN reactor treating ammonium-rich wastewater day 1 | place: Ireland: Galway | collected 2017-01-16 | reverse complement strand
GTATGGTGATACGATGGTTAATACGATATCCATTCTTGCATCTGTAGGGAAGAATTTATGTGTCTTCATAAATACCCATCCTATCAACAAGCCAATCCCAACTCCTCCTATCAACATCCATACGAAATTAAGCGCGGCGTTATACCAAACAAACTGACCTGTGGCAACAGCAATCATTGCAAAACGAAAAATGATAAGTGCCGAAGCATCATTAAGTAAACTTTCGCCTTCCAGGATGGATGATACCCGTTTGGGAACTTTAACAAATTTCAGAATAGCGCCGGTACTTACCGCATCGGGTGGTGAAACAATTCCACCCAATAAAAATCCCAAAGCAAGTGAAAAACCGGGAATAAAGGCATTGGCAACAAATGCTACTGATAACGCGGTGAAGAAAACAACTACAAATGCAAAACTCCCGATGATGCGTCTCCATTTCCACAATTCTTTCCCAGAAATAGCCCACGCAGCTTCGTAAAGTAAAGGTGGTAAAAAGATGATAAAAATTAAATCAGGTTCAATGTGCAGTACAGGCATACCGGGCACAAAACTTATCAAAAGTCCTGCAACAACAAGCAAGATAGGGTAAGCTACTTTTATTTTATTTGCCAGCATTATCAGGAACACAATGGCCAGAATAGCTGCCAGGAACAATGAGAAATCTCCGATCATTTTAACTTATACTTTCTCAATTTTAAATGTTACCAATATTTAGTTTAAAAGATACCAAGACATGTAAAGTAAAGATAATTACAAAATTTATGTGTTTCACTGATTCTGAAAACTGTCATTTGTAACTTTAAGAAAATTTTTTATTTCTAATCCGCACAAAAACAATCATGTCAATGCTGTTGTCGGATTCTATAAAAAAATTGGAGCTTCGTCAAAAAGGCAAAACTCCAATTAACAAAAACATTCTAATCCTTATTTCAAAGTACTCATATCAATCACAAAACGGTATTTTACATCACCATTTTCCAATCTTTCAAAAGCTTCATTTTCTTGTTGAATAGAAATCAATTCAATCCCGGCTGTGATATTGTGTTTAGCGCAGAAATCCAATACTTCCTGAGTTTCGGCAATGCCCCCGATGCTGGAACTGGACAGGCTTTTACGACCATTGGTAACACTAAAGGTACCAACTTCCAACGGTTCAGCAGGAAGTCCTGCCATTACCAAAGAGCCATCCTCATTCAGTAATTTGAGATACAGATTAACATTGTGCTTTGCAGATACCGTATCCAAAATTATATCCTGCTTGGGACAATTGTTCATTTGTGCTACATCTATAGAAACAACAACTTGATCCGCACCCGGGTGTTTTGCATCATCTGCTTTGGATTGAGAGATAGTAAACACTGTAACATTAGCCCCCATTGCTTTGGCAATTTTGATAGCCATGTGTCCTAATCCGTCAATTCTGATAACACCAATATTCTTTCCAGATCCGGCATTCCAATGTTTCAATGGTGAATACACTGTAATACCCGCACAAAGAATTGGAGCAGCACTGGCTAAATCCAATGTTTTAGGAACATGCAATACATAGTTTTCAACTACTACAATATTTTGAGAGAATCCACCATAAGTGATTCCGCTATGCTTCCTGTCCTTTGAATTGAAAACAACTGTCCATCCCTCTTCGCAACATTGTTCATCACCTGCATGGCAATGCTGGCATTCTCTACAACTATCCACAATGCGGCCTACACCAGCTAAATCTCCCACTTTGAATTTGGTTACAGACGAACCAATTTGAGTAATCTTACCAATAATTTCATGACCGGTTACAATGGGGTAAATCGTTCCGCCCCAATCATTATGTAATGAATGTAAATCGGAGTGACAGATGCCAAAATAAAATTTCTATTTGAATATCATGTGACGTTAGCTCTCTGCGTTGAATAGTAAATTCTTTTAGAGGCGCTGTTGCTGCATCAGTACCAAATGCCTAACTGTTATTTGTTTTCATTGTTCACCTATTTTAATTATTTAAAATGTTGCTCCATCAATTACATAGCGATATCTTGCTTCTTTATTCACAACCTTATCCCAGGCTTCATTAATTTTATCAGCACCAATGATCTCGATTTGCGGATATATTTTATTTGCAGCACAATAATCAATAATCTCCTGGGTCTCTGGTATTCCACCAATAGTAGAAGCATTGTAATTTACTCTGTTACGTATCATCAGAAAGTTATTAATAACCAGTTCTCCGTTCACAGGCATTCCCACATAAGTAAAGTTCTTATATGGTTTTAAAACTGATGCATAGGCAGCAACATCGAATTTATATGGTATTGTAGAAATCATATAATCGAGCGTGGCTTTGTATGGTTTAAGTTTATCGAGTGTATCGACAACAATTACTTCCTTAGCACCCCATGAAAGTATGTCATTTTTTTTACTCGCAGATGTGGTAAAGGCATAGACCTCGGCTCCTTTAGAAACTGCAAGCTTTATAGCCATATGACCTAACCCTCCAATTCCGGAAACACCAACTTTATCACCTTTCCTGAACTGTGCTTTCATCAATGGTGAATAGGTTGTTATACCTGCACATAATAAAGGAGCTGCGTATTGCAGATCGATACTATCCGGAATTTTGATTGCGAAATGTTCCGTTACAACAAGATTGTTTGAGTAACCTCCCTGAGTAATACCTGTAGGTGATGTTTTATCCGGACTTCCGTAGGTTAACACCGTAGCACTATTATCGCATTGATGTTCCTCGCCATTTTTACAGCTTTCACATATCATACAGCTATCTACCATACACCCGACTCCGGCTTTATCACCTATTTTGAATTTCGTAACATTTTTGCCAACTGCTGTTACAATGCCGGCTATTTCGTGACCAGGGACTTGCGGATAAATCTGTTTCGCCCAATGTCCTCTGATAGTGTGAATGTCGGAGTGGCAAATACCTGAATATTTAATTTCAATAAGAATATCATTATCTCCAACCGGGCGTCTTTCAAAACTCCATAGTTCCAATTTGCTATGCTCATCTCTGCCAGCATATCCTTTAGATTGTATGTTGTTCATAGCCATCGAATTTTTATTTATTGTTTGTGAAAAAATCTGCAAAGGTCCTGCTAACATTAAACCGGCACCTGCCAGGGCGCTTTGTTCCAGAAATTTTCTTCTTGACCGAAAATTGTTTTCATGTTTCATATTTCATCCCTCTAATTTTTTAATGATTAGCTATTTTATTTTTTTAAAGATTTCAAACATAGTTTCTTTATCAAAATTGTCCATATCAACCAGCTTTAACGACTTTATCATTTTCAGTGTTGATGTTTTATAATTTTGGAAATGCGGCGTCTTTATGTGAGAGTCATAAGCATTTTTATTAGCATAAATTTCTACAATTCTGACCTGCGATGTGCTTTCCTTTTGATACATGGGAAATATTGCGATAACGCCCGGCTCTATTTTGACTGAAGCAGAAGACTCTTCTTGAAGAATGGATTTGTATTCGTCTAAAAATTCAGGAACAATTTCTATTTCTGAAATACGAACCATCATATCGGGTTCAATTATTGGATTAGTTTCCTTACCGATAAGCTTCCTTAAAACATTTGCCTGAGTTCTATTAATAATTTCTTCGATCAGATTTGCAATTTCAACAAGTTGATTTTCTGTAATGCCCATATTTTTTCCCATGTTTAAATGAGCTTGCAACTGGGGTTCTACTCCTGAAATAGCGGAGAGTGCAGCAATCGTAACAAACTCCCGCTGCTGATATGACAGAACATCACTGGCGAAAATATCGGCAAAAAGATGTTCCTTTAAAAATGCATCAATACGAGGAGCGAATTCACCCAGACCAGGAGCCGGTTTTAATTGTTGAACTTTAGTTAGTTGTTCTAAAACATTTCTGCCTTGTTCGTATTTATCGTCCGCGTTGTTTTCAACAACAATTTCATTTCCCGGTTTATCTGTAATGTTATTCTTTTTCCTTTCATCTAATACAGTTTTAAAAGTGTTGATGGCATTTATGCTTCTTGGAAAACCACAATAAGCATATAGTTGTACCAATGCTTCTTTAATTTCATTGATACTCAGTCCGGAATTAAGTCCCTCAGCTAATCGCAGTTTAAGTGATTCCAAATCACCTGAAGCAGTTAATGCAGAAATTTTTATCAGACATTGCTGTTCTGCTGTTAATGAAGAACCAATTGATGTGTTTTGTTGTGCGTTCATTTTTATTGTATTTAATGTTAGAGTAAAAAAGATTATTAATTGAATAATTTTATTTAATTTCATTTTAATATTTTTTTGTAAATTTGCAAAAATATTCGCTTAGAATTATCAATTATACAATACATATATAAAATGAATTATCAACTCGACGAAATAGATAAAAAAATCCTAGATTTTTTAGTAGAAAACACCAGAATGCCGTTCACAGAAATCGCCAAGCAAATGGAAGTTTCTGCAGGTACAATTCACGTAAGAGTTAAAAAGATGGAAGATGCAGGTATTATTTTAGGGTCTTCTCTTAATATTGATTACGGTAAACTCGATTATCATTTCACCGCATTTATCGGAATTTTGCTTACAAAATCAAACCGAACCCAGGAAGTTTTGAAGGAGCTTACTACGATTCCAAACGTGATCGAAGCAAGTGTAATCTCGGGAAAATATAACATCTTCTGTAAAGTAAAGGCAAAAAATACTGAAGACGCAAAAAGAATTATTTACCAGATTGATGATATTCAGGATGTAATGAGAACAGAAAGTATGATCTCCATGCAGGAATATATTTCTGATAAAAACAGACTGATTGATGCGGTTTCAATTTAATTGAGCTTAATCTTCAGTTATAACTTAAAACTTTTGAATTCTTTCAAAAGTTTTTTTAATTTTACCCCTATGAACGAAGAATTTTCCAACGAAAGTCCGAAAAAAGATCTTGGATTTATTTTATCACTCGCGGCTTTGCTGCTTTTTACGCTGATGGGTGTCGGGATTGATTATGATGAATATCTGCAGCAGAACGACCTCAATATTCCCGGCTTTTACTTTATGCTGATCTTTTTTATTGATCTGCTGATGCTGTTGGGACTCGTCTTCATTTTTTTCTACAGAAAAATTGGCATTTTTCTTTTCCCTGCTGCTGTGGTGCTTCATTTTTTTCTTCACAATTTCTATCTTTCTACATTCCTGTATACAGATGTGACCAATCTTTTTATCTATATTTCAGTAGGTCTTCTGGCATTTATTCCAAAATGGCAGTTCTTTAAATAAAGTATATGTTTTCAAAAGCCTGCGAATACGCCATAAAAGCTTCCATTTACATTGCCCGGCAAAGTTTGCAGCAAAAGAGGGTTAATGTAAAAGAAGTTTCGCAATCCATTGACGCACCCGTTGCTTTTACGGCAAAGATTCTTCAGGTACTTTGCCGTGAAGATATTATGCAGTCGGTGCGCGGTCAGCAGGGCGGATTTGTTTTTGAGGAATATAAACAGCGCGAAGTGAAGATCTTCGATATCGTACGGCTCATTGATGGCGATGGGCTTTTTACCCAATGCGGCTTGGGGCTTCAGAAATGTTCTGCGGATAATCCTTGCCCCGTACATGATGATTTTAAAATCGTGCGCGAGAAGCTCATTGAAATGACTGGGAAACATTCGTTTTACGATTTAGCCTTGAAAACTGAAAGCGGCCTGGCTTGGCTCAAATAACATTAGAAATTTATTTTTTTACAGAAAAAAATCAAAAATACTTTACTTTAAAATTAATTAGGATAAATTTGTCCGAATTGAAAATATTTTATAGCTTTGTACTATAATTTAAAACCAAAGTAAATGCTTACTCAAGAAAAAACCATTGGCGACTTCGTAGCAGAGAATTTCAGAACTGCAGAAGTCTTTAAAAAATATCACATCGATTTCTGCTGCAAAGGCGGTAGAACGGTAGAAGAAGCTTGCGATAATAAAAAAGTGAGTCCTGAACAGATTTATCAGGAGTTGGAAGAAGTTGCGAATAGAAAGTCGGAGGATATCGATTTCAATGCCTGGCCGCTTGATTTACTTGCAGATTACGTAGAAAAAACCCATCACAAATATGTGGAAGAAAAATCGGCGATGCTGATTCCTTACCTCAACAAACTTTGCAAAGTTCATGGCGAAAGACATCCGGAACTTTTTGAAATTAATGAGCTTTTCATCGGCAGCGCGCAGGATTTAGCTGCACATATGAAAAAAGAGGAACTCATTCTTTTTCCTTTCATTAAACAGATGATCGAAGCGAAGAAAAATGGCGAACCATTACCGGTACCGCGTTTCGGCACCGTTGAAAATCCTGTTGCTATGATGAAGCACGAGCATGAAGCAGAAGGTGACAGATTTGTAAAAATTGCTGAACTTACCAATAATTATCAGTTTCCGGATGATGCCTGTGGGACCTATCAGGTGACTTACAGAATGCTTGAAGATTTTCAGAATGATCTTCATAAGCATATTCATTTAGAAAATAATATTCTGTTCCCCAAAGCAATCGCTCTGGAAAAAACGTTTTAAACTAATCCGTAGTTGTTTATTTGATTGAAAGCCGTTTCAGAAATTTCTGAAACGGTTTTTTTTATTCATAAATAATTCTAGAAAAGCGCGACCTGCAGAAAGGCTCCGATATTGTTTTCGTTGTGCTTCAGAGGACCGTAATATTCCATATTCGCGCCTAAACCAAAAGTAAATTCTTTGCGAGTAAGTCCTGCACGTGCACGCAAATAACTTCTTGTGTGTAGATCTGCAGACATTGCGTGAACATAAACGCCCTGAAGTCGGGAGTAGAATTTCCAGTTTTCATTGATGGCCGGCTTGTATTCGACGATTCCAAAACCTTCAATGTTAGCGTCTTTGCTCACATCAACCCGTGGCATTGCAATTAACAGCCAGGTAGGATTTGCGTAGGTATAAATCAGTGCTGCAGAAGGACGGATTCCGCCTGGAGTACTTTGAAAACCGGCACCGAATTTCACGCCTTTGAATAGGTCTACGGTGGCTTTACCAATAACCATCATATCGCTCAGCTGATCATTTCCCCAATCTGAATTGAAATCGGCAACTCCGAAAAATCCGATTTTGGGTGCACTTCTAAGTTTTTTATCTAAAGTCAATTGGAAGGAAACACCGCGCGTTCCGGGCATTACTTCCACATTTACGGGCGGATTCTGAATTGGAGCGCTTTCCGTCTCCTGTGCTGAAACATTTATTGTAGAAAACAGTGCAAAAGTGGCAAGTGAAAATTTTAATACGCATTTAAATCTGTCGGTCATCTTTTTAATTTTTATAAAACGAAAATATCTTAAATCCCAATCGGCTTTTAGGACATTTTGAAGTAATTGTAGGACTTAATAAAAAACACGCCCTTAAAAGACGTGTTTAATTGTATTTTTGAAAGAGGAATTATCTCGCCAAAATTCTTTTTACGGCAGCTTTCACTGCATCAGCATCAATTCCGTACTTCTTCATGAGTTCTGCAGGCGTTGCAGATTCCCCGAAAGTGTCGTTTACGGCTACAAATTCCTGAATCGTCGGTCTTTTTCTTGCGAGCATTCCCGCAACCGATTCACCTAAACCACCCAGATAGTTGTGTTCTTCTGCAGTAACGATTTTTCCGGTTTTTTCTACAGATTTCAGAATGATTTCTTCATCCAAAGGTTTGATGGTATGAATGTTAATCACTTCACAAGAAATTCCTTCTTTTTCCAGTTCATCCGCTGCCAACAAAGATTCCCAAACCAAATGTCCGGTCGCTACGATGGTTACATCAGTACCTTCCTGTAAAAGAATTCCTTTTCCGATTTCGAAAGGCATATCTTCAGGAATGAAAACCGGTACTACAGGTCGACCGAATCTTAAATAAACCGGACCCTCGAAATCTGCAATCGCTAAAGTCGCCGCTTTGGTCTGGTTGTAATCACAGGTGTTGATAACCGTCATTCCCGGAAGCATTTTCATCATTCCGATGTCTTCCAGAACCTGATGTGTCGCGCCGTCTTCACCCAAAGTAAGTCCTGCGTGAGATGCACAAATCTTTACATTTTTATTGGAATAGGCGATACTCTGACGGATCTGGTCATAAACCCTTGAAGTTGAAAAGTTAGCAAAAGTCCCCGTAAAAGGAATTTTCCCGTTAATGGTTAAACCTGCAGCGATTCCCATCATGTTTGCCTCAGCAATACCAACCTGAATAAATCTTTCCGGTGCTTTTTCAATGAATTTTTCCATTTTTAAAGAGCCGATAAGATCTGCGCAAAGTGCAACAACATTCGGGTTTTTATCAGCCAGTTCAGCCAATCCTGCTCCGAAACCGCTTCTAGTATCTTTTTTTTCTGTATAGGTGTATTTCATTTTTATTTTTTTAGCGAATTGCTTCGAATTTTACAAATTTTAATAATCAGCAGGAGCTTCTAAGTATAACTGTTTGAAAGCGGTATCCAGCTGCTCATTATTCGGAGCTTTTCCGTGCCATGCGTGGCTTCCCATCATATAATCGACACCATAACCCATTTCCGTATGAAGAATAATTGCAACAGGTTTTCCCTTTCCGGTTTCTGCTTTTGCTCTTTCAAGGATTGAGATTACAGTTTCAAGATCGTTTCCGTTTTTCTCATTAAGAACTTTCCATCCGAAAGCTTCAAGTTTGGCGTGAAGGTCGCCTAAACTCAATACATCATCAGTATCTCCGTCGATTTGTCTTCCGTTATAGTCAATGGTCGCGATGATATTATCTACTTTTTTCGCAGCGGCAAACATCAGTGCTTCCCATATTTGGCCTTCCTGCAATTCTCCGTCTCCGTGAAGCGTGTAAACCAAAGATTTATCACCGTCTAATTTCTTAGCTAATGCGGCTCCCACTGCTACAGATAAGCCCTGTCCTAAAGATCCTGAAGCAATCCTCACGCCCGGTAAATTATCGTGCGTAGTTGGGTGACCCTGCAATCTTGTATTCAGTTTTCTGAAGGTAGCGAGTTCCGAAACCGGGAAAAATCCGAATCTTGATAGAGTGGAGTAGAACACGGGTGAAATGTGACCGTTGGAAAGGAAGAAAAGGTCTTCGTTTTTACCTTCCATGGTAAACGGAAGTTGATAGTTCATCACTTTCCCGTACAATGCGGTAAAATACTCAGTACAGCCCAAACTGCCGCCAGGGTGACCGGAATTCACTGCGTGAACCATTCTTAAAATGTCTCTTCTGATCTGTGTTGTAAGAGATTTCAGCTCTTCAATACTTTTACTCATTATATTGGTTTATTTGCCAGCGAATTTACGAATTTTTGATGGTTTCTCGAAATGAAAAATCCGGGTTTTTGGCCCGGATTCTTATCTTTAATGTTCAACAGATTTTATTTCTTCCTAATGAGCCACAGGCCGATGAAAGTGAGTAAACCGTTAATGATAATAAGTTCCACACCAATTTTGTAATCGGAATTTTGGGTGACGAAATAATTGATGAAATAGGTTAAAACCGGTGCCAACAAAGTGACTGCAATGATTGCATATTTTTTGGTAATTTGGTATTTGGTTAAAATTCCAAAAGCAAAAAGTCCCAGAAGCGGTCCGTAAGTGTAACCCGCTACCTCCATGATGAGGTAAACGATAGATTTATCATCAATCGCTTTGAAAATCATGATCAGCACAAAGAAAATCACCGTGAAAATAAGATGGATTTTCATCCTTAATCTTTTTTTCTGCTTTTCAGTTTTGGTGGTGTCTTCGTTGATATTCAGTAAATCTACACAGTAAGAACTTGTAACTGCCGTCAACGCACCATCCGCAGACGGGAAAAGTGCTGAGATCAAACCTATGATAAAAATTACTGAGATAAAGAGGGGGAAATATCCTTGCAGCGAAAGCGCCGGAAAAAGGTCGTCGCCCATAATATTATTGATGGTTCCGGTAGCAGCATCTTTAAACCCAAAAGCATTGGTAATGCTTTCTTTTCCGTTTACGATATCAACGATTTTTCCGTATTCAGCTCCGTTTTCCATTGCGAAAAGGTAAAGAAGACCGCCCAGAAAAAGGAATGCCAGATTCACAAGTAACAGTGTGCCGGCAAACGTTAGCATATTCTTTTTTGAATTTTTCAGATTGTCAACAGAAATGTTTTTCTGCATCATTTCCTGATCCAAACCTGTCATTGCAATAGTGATAAACATACCGCCCAGAATAGTTTTCAGGAAAAATGTTTTGGAATTCACATCGAAGTTAATGAAATGCGTATAATCCTTCGCCGCGAGTACATCGTAAGCCTGGCCGGCTGAAAGGTTTAAATTCGAGAGAATGAAAACAATACATGCAACCAAACTGAGGATCATAAAAGAAGTCTGAAGCGTGTCTGTAATTACGATGGTCTTTACCCCGCCCTCGAAAGTATAGAGCAGAACCATCAGGAGAATTACAGCAGAGGTTACCCAAAACGGAACTCCCAAGCCCGACAGAAGAAAGATCTGTAGAACATTTACTACCAAATATAATCTCGCAGTAGCGCCAATCGACCTTGAAATTATAAAAAACAAAGACCCGATTTTGTGCGCTTCTACATTAAATCTCCGTCCGAGGTAGGTGTAAATCGAAGTCAGATTCATTTTATAGTAAAGCGGCAGAAGTACGAAAGCCACAATAAAATAACCGATGAAAAACCCGATCACAAGCATGTAATATTCGAAACCGCCGAACGGATAATCACCCGCAGTCATTTTCCCTACTGTTCCCGGCACCGAAATAAAAGTTACGCCGCTCAGACTTGTGCCAATCATCCCGAAAGCCACGAGCCACCACTTACTTTTTTTGTTTCCGATAAAGAAAGACTGGTTGTCGGCATTTCTGCTGGTGATGTATGAGATCACGAGTAGTCCGATGAAATAAGCGAAAACAAATAAGAGCAAAATTGTTCCTGGGTTCATTTTTTTCAGAATTTAATGAGCAAATATAGTTTTTTTGCGGTATTTGCGGCTGTTTATACTTTTGGGATTGTAAATTATTCTTTTGGGCGCCTTTTCCGGCTGTCACTACTCGCTTTTTGCAGGCCTTGTTTAAATCCCGCAGCTGCAAAAGAGCTCAAACATGCCGTTCCATCCGTGGCGCGGTGCAGGATTCCAAAAAAAAGCCTTTCATAATTTTTATGAAAGGCGTATTGTTTAAATTTCAGTTTTCAGGATAAAACATCCTGCAGGTCTGTGTTTCTGTCAATGGTTGCTTTAGCATACGGACAAAGAGGAATGATTTTTTTGCCATTTTTTCTGGCATATTCCACGCCTGCGATGACAAGCTTTTTTGCGAGACCTTTTCCGCTAAAAGCTTCATCAACTTGGGTGTGATCGATAATGAATTTATCCTCACCGGCCCAGGTATAAGTCATTTCGCCGGCTTTTTTATTTTCAAAATAGATTTCAAATAGTCCTTTCTTCTCGTCGTTGTGATGTTTAATTTCTGTCATATTTTTTACTTAAGTGCTGCAAAATGCAGTAATTTAATGGGTATTAATGAAAATGAAAAGTGGAAATTTTGCAACTTCCACTAAGAATATTTTACGATTTCTGTGGTGCCCACTGGTCATGTGGTGACATATCAAAATTGAATACGTCCATCATATCCAGACCCAGAGCTTTCGCAACGCCTTCACCATATTCGGGATCAGCTTTGTAGCAGTTTCTGATGTGACGGATCTGGATGAATTTTTCTGCACCGCCAACATTGGCCGCGGTATTGTCAAACAGAGCCTGCTCTTTTCCATCAGCTTTGATGATTCTGAATAAATCGCCAGGTTGGGTGAAATAATCCTCATCATCATCCCGGAAATTATGTGCATAGGCATCCCCGTAAAGTTCAAGTGGCGGTTCTTTGGCTTGAGGTTGCTCCTGCCATTCTCCATAACTGTTGGGTTCGTAATGTTTCGTACCGCCATAATTACCGTCAACACGCATTTGTCCGTCTCTGTGGAATGCATGATAAGGACATCTGGGTTTGTTCACCGGAATCTGGAAGTGATTTACACCCAGTCGGTAACGCTGTGCATCGCCGTAGGAAAATAATCTGCCCTGAAGCATTTTATCCGGTGAAAATCCGATGCCGGGAACAATATTCGTTGGATTGAAAGCTGCCTGTTCAACATCCTGGAAATAATTCTCCGGATTTTTATTCAGTTCGAATTCGCCTACTTCGATTAAAGGGAAGTCTTTTTTAGACCAAACTTTCGTTAAATCAAACGGATGAAATCGGTAAGTCTTGGCCTGCTCCTCTGTCATGATCTGTACAAACATTTTCCATTTCGGGAAGTTGCCTTTTTCAATATTGTCGAAGAGATCACGTTGCGAAGATTCGCGGTCCATTCCTATTAATTTCCCTGCTTCTTCGTCACTTAAATTTTCGATTCCCTGCTGGGTTCTGAAATGGAATTTTACCCAATGGCGAACATTTGCATGATTGATAAAGCTGTAGGTATGGCTTCCGAAACCGTGCATGTGCCGGTAACCATTCGGAATTCCGCGGTCGCTCATTACAATGGTCACCTGGTGAAGTGATTCTGGCAGCAAAGTCCAGAAATCCCAGTTGTTATTGGCGCTACGCATATTGGTTTTCGGATCGCGTTTCACAGCGTGGTTCAGATCCGGAAATTTCATCGGATCACGGAAAAAGAAGACGGGAGTATTATTTCCTACCAGATCCCAAATTCCCTCATCGGTATAAAACTTTAAAGCGAAACCTCGGATGTCTCTTTCGGCATCTGCGGCGCCGCGCTCTCCGGCAACGGTAGAAAATCTTGCAAACATTTCAGTTTTTTTACCGATTTCATTAAAAATATGCGCTTTTGTATATTGTGTAATATCGTGGGTTACGGTAAAAGTTCCGAACGCGCCTGAACCTTTTGCGTGCATTCTTCTCTCCGGAATAACTTCTCTGTCGAAATTGGCCATTTTCTCCAGAAACCAAAAATCCTGCATCAGCATTGGACCTCTGGGTCCTGCAGTCTGTACATTTTGATTGTCGGGCACCGGCGCGCCGGTCTGTCTAGTTAATTTTTTCTTTTCTTCCATGATTATAATATTTTGATATCTAAAGTTACGAATTTAAACGCCTCAGTGTAATTCATTATATCTAATATCATCATATTTAAATAATGGAATGCATTGCGATTAAATGGAAGAAAGAGTTTTCTATTTAGACAATTTCCCGTTAAGAATTGCTTTGGGAAGCGGTACAAATTCTTCTTCGTCCCCATGAACCAAAGGAAAAGCATCATGGTTTTGCTGATGCCAGTTTAGCTTTGCCTGCTCAATAATTTCTTTATCAGAATTGACAAAGTTCCAGAATATAAAGCGTTCCTCATCAAAAGGGTCGCCGCCAAAAAGATAAACAGTAGCGTTTTCGCCGATTTCAAATTCGCAAAGCGTTGCATTTTTCGCGACGAGGAGCTGCTTTCCACCGAATTCATTCTCTTCAATATGAACTGTCCCTTCCAATATATACATAGCAGCTTCACCAAATAAATCCTTCCCAATGTTTATTTTCTGACGTTCTTTACTTTTAACTTCAAGAAAAAATAAATTAGAATGTACCGGTACGGGAGATTTTCTTCCGAAAAGTTCGCCCGCAATTAATTTGTACTGAAGACTGCCCTCACTCCATTCAGGAATTTCATTCGCTTCGGTGTGATGAAAGGTGGGTTCGCTCTGTTCCAGGCTTTTTGGTAAACCTACCCAAATTTGAAAACCGTGCAGATTCTTATCTGACTTTCTGAGATATTCCGGAGTTCTTTCCGAATGTACCACGCCTTTTCCGGCAGTCATCCAGTTCACCGCTCCGGGTTTTATTTCAATATCACTTCCGAGTGAATCTTTGTGTTGGATAGATCCTTCAAAAAGGTAAGTTAAAGTTGTAAGTCCAATATGAGGATGCGGCGGAACGTCCAGGTTTTGATATTGGTTCAGTGCAGCAGGTCCCATGTGATCAATAAAAACAAAAGGTCCCACTGCTCTTTTTTCCCTGAAAGGAAGCAGTCTTCCGACTAAAAAATTACCGATATCGGCTGCTTTTTCTTCGATCATTAATCCAATATTTGACATGCTTTATGCTTTGTGAGTTAAAAGAATGGTTTAAAATCCCCCGTAAGTTACTAAGTTTTGCAGAATCACTGAAAAGATTTATTCAATTCCTAACCTTTTCTTCACGGCAGGAATTACTTCTTTCCCGAACAGTTCGATCGATTTCATCGTAAGTTCGTGCGGTACAAATCCTAAACTTGCCTGCGCAAAGAATCTAGTGAAACCGAAAAGTCCGTATTCGTAGACGATTTTTTCAGTAACCTGTTCGACACTGCCAACCATTAATGATCCTTCCGGACTGCGCATATATTCAAACTGTTCTCGGGTCATGGGTTGCCAGCCGCGGCTTCTGCCAACACGATCCATCATCTGCGCGTAATACGGGAAAAAATCATCTGCTGCCTTCTCACCATCTTCGCCGATAAACATGTGATTGTTAATTCCGACTTGTAAATCTTCTGCATTATGGCCATTTTCAAGCCAGGACTTTTTATAAAGATTAATGAAAGGCGTGAACTGCCGCGGCATTCCGCCAATGATTGCCAACATTAAAGGCAGCTGAAGCTTCGCGGCTCTCACTGCAGAAGCTGGAGTTCCGCCCGCAGCAAGCCAAACCGGAATTTCACCGTTTAAAGCCCTTGGATATACTCCTAAATCATGAATTGGGGCACGCAGGTTTCCGCTCCAAGAGACCTTTTCTGACTTGTTGATCTTCAGTAAAAGGTCTAATTTTTCTTCAAAAAGTGCATCATAATCATTCAAATCAAAACCAAACAGCGGGAAAGATTCAATAAATGAGCCGCGACCTGCCATGATTTCTGCCCTTCCGCCGGAAATTGCGTCTACCGTAGCAAACTGCTGATAAACGCGAACCGGATCATCAGAACTTAGTACCGTTACTGCGCTCGTAAGTTTAATGTTTTTTGTCACTGCCGCTGCTGCTGCAAGTACGGTTGTTGGCGACGACACCGCGTAATCCGGCCGGTGATGTTCACCAATCCCGAAAACATCAATCCCCAATAAATCTGCGAGTTTTATTTCTTCTAAAAGATCCTGTATTCGCCGATGTGCATTAATTCCTTTTCCCGGAACGGTTTCCGGTGCAGCATCAGCGAAAGTCATTAAACCGAATTCTAATTTTTTCATCTTGATCAATTTGAAAGGTGAAATTAATAAGCAGCCGTGAAAATCTGTCGGTTGAATTTCTTGTTTTCAAGTTCATCCGTGATTGCTAAAGCTAAATCCTGCACTGAATGGCGGGAGCGGCCTTCTGCATCAAAAACTGGCGAATCTGTTCCCAACCTGTATTTTCCGGTTTTTTCTTTTTCCCCGCTGAACATATTCATTTCCAGGGCAGGACTGAAAAATTCCCAGTCTAAAGTTTCGTTTTTCGAAAGAGTGTCTACGAAATACTTGCGTACGGCGCTTGCTCCAGGATATATTTCTTTAGGGAAATCTGGTCCGTCAACGATATAATTACCATTAATTTTCAATGTTCCGGCACCTCCAATAACGATAAATTTTTTAACGCCGGATTTCTCTACTGCGTTTTGGATGGATGCGGCACCTTTCAAATAATCCTCGTGGATATTTGGGTTTGTCCAGCCCGGGTTGTATGCACTGACGATGGCATCACTTCCCCCGAGGATTTCTGCAAGCTCGTTTTCGTTAAAAATGTCAACATTTTTCTTCTGCAGATTTTTATAATCGTAAGCTATTTTGTCTGTATTTCTGGCGATAGCGGTTACTTCATAATTTCTTTCGAGCAGTTCGTTTAGGATTGCATTTCCGACGTAGCCTGTAGCGCCGATAAGGGATATTTTCATTTTATAATATTTAAACAGTTTACAAATTGCGAGTGCTTAGTCCTCCAGATAACCGAATTTTCCGGTATTGAAGTCATCAAATGCCTGAATGATTTCCTGTTTGGAATTCATTACAAAAGGTCCGTGGGAAAATATAGGTTCATTCAGTGGCTGCCCGCTTAATACCAGTACGACGCTGTTTTCTGTAGCTTCGATGTGGAACGCTTCTCCTTCGTTTTCAAAAAGAACAAAATGATCAGTTATAACTTTTTCATCATTATTTACGGTAATGCTGCCTTCAATGACTAACAGCGCAGTGCTGAAATTTGCGGGAAAACTGAAATCGGCTCTTCCGTTTTTCTTCAGCTTAGCGTTCATCATGTTTATGGGACTGAATGTGCTTGCAGGACCTTTTTCACTTTGATATTCGCCGGAAATAATTTCTACAAAGCCATTTTCGCCCAAATCAACGGTATTCATTTCTGAATTTTTTATGGCCTGATATTTCGGAGGACTCATTTTGTCTTTTGCCGGAAGGTTGATCCAAAGCTGCACCATCTGGAAAATTCCGCCCTTTTTTGCCCATTCGGTTTCGTGGAATTCTTTGTGGAGTACGCCGGAAGCTGCTGTCATCCATTGTACGTCACCTTCACCGATGATTCCGCCGCCGCCTGAACTGTCACCATGTTCAACCCGGCCCTGGTAAGCAATGGTTACCGTTTCAAAACCTCTGTGCGGATGCACGCCCACTCCTCGGGGTTTGTCGGTTCCTGAGAAATGGAACTTTGAATTGTAATCTAACATGATGAATGGATCCATTCTCTTCATGTCTAAACGGAATCCGCTTGGGATAAAGTTATGAACCCTGAAACCGTCGCCCACGAAGTGAGGCTCTCTCGGTGGTACTATTATCTCTACTTTTTTTATTGCCATGATCATCTTTAATTATTAATACAAAAGTACAGCTGTAACATCTAAAATACATTGATGTAAGATAAGAATGTACTCTTTTGGGAATCAGTAAGTTAAAAGTATATCAGGAGGGATGATTATTTTTTGCCCATTTTCTTTGAAAATAGTACCATTGATAATTAGTGATTGGTTCTCATATTCTCTCCATCTTTGGAATGGAGTCTTCTGAAAACAAACCCTGAAAGTATGGTAAGAATTCCCATTACAATAAATGTGTACCGAAAGGCAGAATGTGTGTTCTCGTAGTTGAGGTTTGCATTGTTTTCAAACAGTTTCAGAACAACCAGTCCGAACGCAATCCCGAAACCGATAGCAAGCTGTTGATTTACGGCGATAAGTGAGTTACCGCTGCTGGTGTGAGAATTTCGTAAATCTGCGAGTGAAATTGTATTCATTGAGGTAAACTGAATGGAGTTAAAGAAACCCATAACAGCGATAATCGGAACAAACCACCAAATTGAGGTTTGTATGCCGGGAATTGCGAGGCAACAGATGAGAAAACCAATAATGAAAGTATTTGTCATCAGGGTTTTGCGATAACCAAATCTGTTGAGGATTTTAATTACTGATGATTTCCCGAACATTGCAGTTAAAGCCATAGGCGCAACGATCCATCCCGAAACTACGGCACTTGCTCCGTAAGCAATCTGAATCATTAATGGCAAAAGTAAAGGAACAGAACTTATTCCCAAACGGGTGGCCAGATTACCTAAAATACCCACTCGGAACGTTCTTACCTGAAAAAGATTTAACGGGAAAATAGGGTTTTCCGTTTTGGAAGCGTGGCGATAATAAAAGTACACCATTAAGAATCCCAGGATGAAAATCATCAATACTGGGGTAGTGTGAGTAGCAGTGCCGAACATTTCCAGCGAGATGGAGAGGAGGAGAGAGGCTGTCGCAAAAATAAGGAAGCCTTTTAGATCAAAAGTGATTATTTTGGACTGGTAATTCGGCATGTATTTTAAACTGAGAACGATTCCTACAAATCCAATAGGAATATTGATAAGAAAAATCCAGTGCCAGGAAAGATAATCTACCATGTAGCCGCCGACCACCGGTCCTAGAACAGGTCCTATCAACGCCGGAACAATAGCGTAATTCATTGCCCTGAGTAATTCGTTTTTATCGTAGGTTTTCAGGAGTGCCAATCGGCCAACGGGCGTCATCAGACTTCCGCCGATTCCCTGCACCACACGAGAAATGACTAACTGAGTGAGATTTTGTGACAGTGCGCAGAACAAAGATCCCAAACTGAAAACTATGATGGCGAATATAAAAACCTTCTTGGTTCCGAATTTATCCGCCAGAAAACCGCTTACCGGCATAAATAGCGCAAGCGTCAGGACATAGCTGATGATTGCATTCTGCATATTAAGCGGCGATTCATTCAGGTCCGCAGCAATTGAAGGCAATGATGTGTTGAGAATTGTAGAATCCAGCATCTGCATGAAAATAGCTGTGGCAAGAATGAACGGAAGGATTCTCTTGGTTGGTGTGTCAAAAGTTGGTAAAGAATCAGACATCGTTCATCATTAGCAAAAACCGAACCTAAAAAATCCTGCAGGTTGTGCAGGATTTACTAACAAAAATACATTTAATAGGAATCTTCGTGGACACTTATAACGGCTCTGCCGCTTGGATCGTTCATTTTTTTGAAGGCTTCGTCCCATTCCAGAGCGATTGGAGTTGAACATGCAACAGATGGCACTGAAGGTACTGTCGCGGCGGCCGTTTCGCTAGGGAAATGTTCTTCAAAAATTGTTCTGTAACGGTATTCTTCTTTGTTTTGGGGCGTGTTGAGCGGAAAACGGAATTTTGCATTAACCATCATTTCATCGCTGACTTCTTTCTCTGCCAAATCTTTCAGAGAATCGATCCAGGAATAGCCAACTCCATCGGAAAACTGTTCTTTCTGTCTCCAGACAATGGATTCCGGCAATAAATCTTCGAATGCTTTTCTTAAAACCCATTTCTCCATTTTTCCTTCCGCTTTGCTGATCATTTTGTCTTTGGGATTTACGTTCATTGCGACATCCATAAATTCCTTGTCAAGGAAAGGCACGCGTCCTTCGATTCCCCAGCTCATCAGGGCTTTGTTAGCCCGCAAACAGTCATAAAGATGTAGTTTGCCCAACTTTCTAACGGTTTCTTCATGAAATTCTTTAGCATTCGGCGCTTTGTGGAAATAAAGATATCCACCAAAAAGCTCATCGCTTCCTTCACCGGAAAGCACCATTTTTATCCCCATAGATTTAATGACCCTGGCCAGTAAATACATTGGAGTTGAGGCACGAATCGTGGTAACATCATAGGTTTCCAGATGGTAAATAACATCGCGTACAGCATCCAGACCCTCCTGAACGGTAAAATGAACTTCGTGGTGAATGGAACCGATATGATCCGCAGCTTTCTGGGCAGCAATGAGGTCGGGACTTCCTTCCAATCCCACGGCAAAACTGTGGAGTCTTGGATACCAGGCTTCCTGAGTGTCGCCACTTTCGATTCTGTTTCTTGCGTATTTTGCAGTAACCGCTGCAATTATCGACGAATCCAAACCACCGGAAAGCAGAACCCCGTAAGGAACATCGCTCATCAGCTGACGGTGCACTGCGGCTTCGAGACTTTTTCTGATGGCTGAAATATCGGTTATATTGTCTTTTACGTTCTCGAAATCTTCCCACTCTCGGTGATACCATTTCTGCATTTCATAACCGTCTTTGCTGTAAAGAAAATGTCCCGGCAGAAAAGTTTCTATGGTTTTGCAAACACCTTCCAGCGCCTTAAGCTCAGAAGCGACATAATAATTTCCATTTTTGTCCCAACCCTCATAAAGCGGGCAGATTCCCATATGGTCGCGGCCAACAAGATAAACCTCATTTTCCATGTCATAAAGAGCGAAGGCAAAAATTCCGTTAAGTTTTTCGAGGAAGTCTTTTCCGTCTCTTCGGTATAAAGCCAATATCACTTCACAGTCGGAATGGGTTAAAAAATCGTAATCGGGGAATTCTGCGCGCAGTTCCTGATGGTTGTAAATTTCTCCGTTTACAGCTAAAACTACTTTTCCGTCTTTAGTAAAAAGAGGCTGTTTGCCTGAAGTTGGATCTACAATTGCCAGGCGTTCGTGAGAAAAAATTACTTTTTCATCCTGAAAAATCCCGCTCCAATCCGGGCCACGGTGGCGGATTTTCTTGGACATTTCTAATATCTGGGGACGGAGAACTTCCGTTTTTTGTTATGCGTCAAAAAGACATACAATTCCACACATAAGTTTATGATTATAAGTGATTATTAAAAATTGATTAATTTTATTCTGCAAACATAATTTAAATGTTTATAAAACAAAACGAAATTTAATAAAATAAGAATATTTTACTAAAATTAACTTTTAAAGCGGAAAAAATTAAGTTGACCGGAGGATTTTCGTTGTTTAGGTGGAAAAAATTCAAAAAAAATAGCAGACCTAAGCCTGCTATAATTATGATATGTGTATTTTAATTATGCGTTTCTTCCGATCAACGCCATATAAAACCCGTCAAATCCGTCGCTCGGCATTACTTTTTCTTCCTTAATAAGTGTGAATCCTTCATTGTTTTTCAGGAAAGTTTCAACCTGCTCGTTGTTTTCACTTGGCAAGATTGAACAGGTTGCGTAAATCATTTTTCCTCCTTTTTTCAGCATTTTGCTGTAATCCTGAAGAATCTGCTGCTGCTCATTTTTAATCCTGTCGATAAAATCCTGGTCGATTTTCCATTTGGAATCGGGGTTTCTTTTCAAGACCCCTAAACCTGAACAGGGCGCGTCGATCAAAACACGGTCAGCTTTTTCATGAAGTCTTTTGATTACTTTATTGTCTTCGATAAATCTCGTTTCAATGTTGTGAGCACCAGCTCTTTTTGCGCGTCTTTTCAGCTCAGCGAGTTTCCATTCGTAAATATCAAGCGCAATAATTTGACCTTTGTTTTTCATCAAAGCAGCCAAATGTAGGGTTTTCCCACCCGCTCCGGCGCAAGCGTCTACCACGCGCATTCCTTCCTGAACATCAAGCAACTCACCGATTTTCTGAGAAGAAGCATCCTGAACTTCGAACAAACCGTCTTTAAAAGCGGAAGTTAAGAATACATTTTTCTTTTCCTGCAGTTGAACAGCATCCGGATAATTTCGGATCTGGAAACTTTCCACATCCTCATCCTTAAGATCGGAAACCAGTTCTTTGGCTGTTGTTTTCAGGGTATTTGCACGGAGAATTGTAGGGGCCTGCTCGTTAAGAGCATGCATTTCTCTTTCCCATTTGCTGCCCAGTTCTTTTTCAAGAGTTTCGGCAAGCCATTCAGGTATGGAGTATTCGATTGATTTTGTTGGAACCGTATTTTTCTTGAGTTTATTCAGGATATCAGCATTTTTAATCCCGTCAAACTCCTCGAATTTTTTATAATGCGTTTTGGTCCAAAGACAATACGCAAGAATTAACTTATAGATGTTGTTGGGTTTCACGCCTTCGCCCATGTAATATTCAAGGCGTTTTTTCCAGCGGATAATGTCATAAAAAATTTGCGAAACCACTTTCCGGTCTTCGCTGCCCCATTTTCTGTTGGCTTTCAGGAGTCTTTCTATAACCTTGTCGGCATATTTTCTGTCTTCAAAAAAGGTTTCCTGCAGTGCGTCGTGAATTCCTATCAGTAAGTTTCTGTGTATCAGTTCCATGTATGGATGTTTTAATGTTCAATTTGTCCTCGAATCGCCGGGACAGAATTTTTGCAAAAATAAGGTTTTTAAACCGAATAAATGATGCTGTAGATTTGGGCGCCTTTTTCCGCCCTCCGTTCCCGCTTTTTTTCTTACACTGCGTTCCATAAAAAAGAGCTCCACTCAGGTCGGGGCGCAGTTGCGGCGCTGAAATCCTGGATTTTTAATCAGTCTAAAAAATTCTTACTTTTGTAGTTCAAAAAATAAACCATGAGCAATACAATTATTTGTCCTAAATGCCAATCCGAATTCACTTATGAACAGGATAACCTCCAGGTTTGTTCCCAGTGCTTTCATGAATGGGATCCGAATGAGGTCAACAGTGGCGAAACAATTCTTGATATGAACGGTAATGAACTTCAAAACGGAGATTCCGTAATCGTAATGAAAGACTTGCCGGTTAAAGGTGCACCAAAACCCGTGAAAGCGGGAACTAAAGTTAAAAATATCCGTTTGCGTCCCGATTCAGATCATAATATCGACTGCAAAATCGATGGTTTCGGAGCAATGGCTTTGAAGTCGGAATTTGTGAAGAAGGCATAAAAAAAGGAAAGATTTGGACAGGGTTCTTTTCTAGACTTGGTTGTCCGAATACATCGGGACTAATTTCGTCTTAAAGGCAGAAAGAGAATTAACCAAAAATTTCCTTATTTGGGAATGATAAAGTTAGGAATTTTATTTCAGATTCCATAGCGGTCCAATAGAAATTTTAAGAAAAAATCTGATTTTTTTTGAGCGTTAGATATTAAGATATACTGTACCCTCTATTGGGTTTTCAGTATAGATTACCATTTCTTTTCCGCTGAGGGAAATTTTGTTCCAGTAGTGGTTTCCGGCGAAACGGCTTTCGGTAACTTGTGCTTCTTTTCCGGAATCTACGATTTTAATTTCCGTCGGATACCAGAAGTTTTTAGCTAGTCCGAAGGATGCTTTCTCTTCATCGGAAAATACATTCACTTCGCCAAAAAGTTTTGCTACGTAGGGGTTGTAAGGATTTTGATAAGTTTCTTTTGGATGATCATTTTGAATAAGTCTTCCGTCTTGTAACACAATAATCTGGTCAAGCCACGGCATCACTTCCTGAATTTCGTGAGTTGAAATTATCAGAGAAATATTCTTCTCTTTCACATAATTGAAAAGACGCTCACGAAGTTCAATTTTTCGTGAAAAATCAAGATTGCTGAAAGGTTCATCCAGCAGAAGTAGCTTAGGCATTACAGAAAGTGCCCGCGCGATTGCCACACGCTGTTGTTGACCGCCACTCAGATTTTTGGGAAGTATTTCCGCATATTCCTCGAGCCCTACAACGTGAAGCAGTTCCAGAACTTTTTCTCGCTTTTCCTTTAAATTGATATTAGAAATAAATTTTCCAACATTATCGGCCACTGTAGCATAAGGCATCAGGTCATAGTTCTGCGCTACAAGCTTCATTTCACTTTCACCGGGAACAATGTTTTTTTTCGGTCCGTAGATGGGTTTTCCGTCAAAAATAATTTCGCCTTGCTCCCAGTCGAGCAAACCGTAAATCAGATTCAGAAGGGTAGATTTTCCGCAGCCGCTTTCGCCTGCCAAAGCGATGATTCTGCCTTTTTCAATCTTTAAATTAAGGTTTCGGAAAAGATCTTTTTCACGGGAATGCGAGAAAAATAAATGATTGATTTCTAATAGCATATTTGCAAAATTAATAATTTTGATCTTACTGTGAATTATTTTTATTATTTTAGCGGAGTAAGTAAAAAGCAATCATTGGATGAAAAAAGTATTTAAATTAACAGTATTTTCAGCATTTATTTCAGGAATTTTATTGATTTCATGCGGGAAAGACAAGCCGCTTACCAGCGAAAGCAGCGAAGTGATTACCACCACCGAAGGTGCGTCTTTCGCAGTAGATACTCTTAACAGTAAGATTGAATGGAAAGGTTTTAAAGTACTGAAATCCGATAACACCAGTCATTTCGGAACGATTAAATTTGAAAGCGGAGATGTAACTGTGAAGGATGGTAAACTTGAAAGCGGAAAATTTGTTGCCGATATGAGCAGTTTAACCTCTGTTGATTTAAAAGATGATGCAGAGCAGCTTAATAAACTGAACGGCCATTTAAAAAGCGGCGATTTTTTCGATGTTGAAAAATTTCCCACCGCTTCTTACGAGATTACAAAAGTCTCTGAAAATGCAAACGGTGATTACAATACCCTGCTCGATGGTAATTTGACGATTAAAGGAATTACAAAACCTGTTCAGTTCAATGCGAATGTAACAGTAAATGGCGGCGAGGTAAGTATTGCGACAGAGCCGAAAGACATTAGCAGGGAGGATTTTGGAGTGAAATTCCAAATGCCTGTAACAAACGGTATTATCAAAAACGAAGTCAATCTTCAGATTTTGATAAAGGCCCTCGAAAAGAGATAATTTTTTTTATTTAAGTGTAATAAGTGATGTAAATCCGTCTCATTTTTAATGGGGCGGATTTTTTAGCCTCTATTGTTCTTCAACGCATTAGATTAATTTTGAAGATGCCCGGGTGGCTTCAGTTTTTAGCTCAAAATTTCCTAAATTTGCAATCTTACAGAAAAGCGTAAAAACAACGCAAAAAGCAAAACTAACTATGACTTCACAACAGATACGCCAGCAGTTTTTAGATTATTTTAAAGAAAAGGGACACTTAATCGTTCCTTCCGCACCTATTGTGCTAAAAGATGATCCCACGCTTATGTTCTCTAATTCAGGAATGACGCAGTTTAAGGATTATTTTCTCGGCTACAAAGAGCCAAAAGCGCCGAGAATTGCCGATACCCAAAAATGTCTGCGCGTTTCCGGAAAACATAACGATTTAGACGATGTTGGCCGTGATACCTATCATCACACGATGTTTGAAATGTTGGGAAACTGGTCATTTGGCGATTATTTCAAGAAAGAAGCCATCGGGTTTGCTTGGGAACTGCTTACAGAAGTGTATAAAATTCCGAAAGAAAATTTATACGTAACCATTTTTGAAGGTGATGCTTCCGAGAATCTGGAACGTGATCAGGATGCCTATAATTACTGGAAATCGCATATCGACGAAAGCCGAATCATCAACGGAAACAAGAAGGATAATTTCTGGGAAATGGGGGAGAGCGGACCTTGCGGACCATGTTCAGAAATCCATGTAGATTTAAGATCTGAAGAAGAAAAAGCTAAAGTTCCCGGAGTTGATTTAATCAATAATGACCACCCGCAGGTCGTTGAAATCTGGAACAACGTTTTCATGGAATTCAACAGGAAAGCCGACGGAAGTTTAGAGAAATTACCGGCACAGCACGTTGATACCGGAATGGGTTTTGAGCGTCTGTGTATGGCTTTGCAAGGCAAAAAATCGAATTACGATACTGATGTTTTCACACCTTTAATTGCTAAAGTTGAAGAACTTTCAGGTAAAAAATATACGGGAATTTTAGAAGACGAAAAAGATATCGCAATCCGTGTGGTTGTCGATCATATCAGAGCGGTTGCGTTTGCAATTGCGGACGGGCAGCTGCCTTCCAACGGCGGTGCCGGTTATGTGATCAGAAGAATTTTAAGAAGAGCGATTTCATATTCTTACCGTTTTTTAGGAATGAAAGAACCGTTCCTTTTCCAACTGGTGGCAGTTTTAAGAAATGAAATGGGAGATTTCTTCCCGGAGTTGGTGAAACAGCAGAAACTGGTTACAGAAGTGATCAAAGAAGAAGAATCTTCTTTCCTAAAAACCATCGAACACGGTCTGAAGCGAATTGATTTAATCATTAATGAAACCATTTTCAGAAACGAAAAAACACTTCCGGGTGCTGAGGTTTTTGAACTTTATGACACATACGGATTCCCGGCAGATTTATCAAGAATTATCGCTGAAGAAAAGCAGCTGACGGTTGATGAAAAAGGCTTTGATGAAGAAATGGAAAAGCAGAAACAGCGTTCCAAGAAATCATCTGCGCAGAAAGTTCACGACTGGGTGATTCTGGAAGAAAAGCAGGAAAGTTTCGTTGGTTACGACCAGACAGAAGCTGAAACATATATCACGCGGTACCGTAAAATCGAGAATAAGGACGGTGAATTTTATCAGATCGTTTTATCGAAATCTCCGTTTTATCCTGAAGGCGGCGGTCAAGTTGGCGACAAAGGAATTCTTATTCCAAGTTATACAGAAGGCTTTGATATTTCAAGTCCTGATGTTTTTAATATTACCAATTGTGGCGATATTATTGAGGTTTTAGAAACCAGAAAGGAAAATAATCTGATTGTTTCTCTGATTAAAGATTTACCGAAAGATGCTGGCGCTGTTTTTTATGCAAAAGTAAATACATCAGACCGCAAAAATACTCAGGCCAACCACTCGGTGACGCATTTATTACACGAAGCTTTACGTGAAGTTTTGGGAACTCACGTGGAACAGAAAGGTTCTTTCGTAGGTCCTGATTATCTCCGTTTTGATTTTTCACATTTCTCTAAAATGAGCGAAGAAGAACTGAAATTGGTGGAAGAGAAAGTTAATGTAAAAATCAAGGAGAATATTGCATTGCAGGAATTCAGAAACATTCCGATTGCAGAAGCGATGGAAAAAGGCGCAATGGCACTTTTCGGAGAAAAATATGGGGACAGCGTGCGAATGATTCAGTTCGGAAGTTCAAAAGAACTTTGTGGAGGAACACACGTGAAAAACACAGGCGAAATTGGATATTTCAAAATCCAGAGTGAAAGTTCTACCGCGGCCGGAATCAGAAGAATTGAAGCGATCTCCGGTGATAAATCTGCGGAATATTTCAAAAACCTGGAAACACAGATCAAAGAAATTTCGGCTTTATTAAAATCAAAGGATTTAGCGAAATCTGTAGAAAAATTAATCGAAGAAAATTCAGTTTTAAAATCTGAAATCGAATCTTTGAAAAAAGAAAAAGCAAAAGGCGAAACCGCGAACTGGAAAAATGATTTTGCTGAAAGCGGTGACAAAAAACTGTTGGTTAAAAAAGTTTCAATGGATGCGGGAAGTGTGAAGGATATCGTGTTCCAGCTGAAAAAAGAAATTGAAAACTCAGTAATTATTATTATTTCTGATGCTGATCAGAAGCCGATGATTACGGTGGGAGTTTCACAGGATCTGGAAGCAAAATACCACGCAGGAAATATCGTGAAAGAACTGGCGAAAGAAATCCAGGGCGGCGGTGGCGGTAATCCAGGTTTTGCGACGGCAGGCGGAAAGAATCTGGCGGGCATCGAAAATGCTTATCAGAAAGCGCTTGAAATTTAATTTTTAAACACACATCAATAAAAAACCCGGATTCAGCATCCGGGTTTTTTGATAAAAAAAAAGATCCCTTTCAAACAAGGGACCTTTATTAAGTGAAATATATGATGTGGTTTTTTTTATTTGTTTCCGCCACCCCTTGCAACCAACGCAATAATGACGATAAGAACTAATGCACCAATTACCCAAACTAAAGGATTGCTCATCCAGTCACCACTCATCGCGTCGCCGCCTTTGTTCATGTCTACGTCAACATTTAAATCGGCTGCTTTATCTTGAGCTTTAACTAATATTGTGGCGAAGTTTGCTGCCACTGCCAGTGCGAAAATCTGAATCTTTGTAAGTAGGTTAGAACGTGTCATAATTTAATTTTTTAATGTTATACTTCTGAGCATTCTAAAAGTGTACCAAAAATAAAATCACGTTCAAAAAAAGCAGGTTCAATTTGAGGTTATAAAATAAATTCCATCAGGTAATCGTCCATTACAAAGCCATTCCCGATATCAAAGAGGCCTTCGGAATAAATGCTGAAACCCTGTGATTCATAAATTGATTTCGCATTATTTTCTTTATTTACATTTAAGATAATGCGTGAATCTCCGCTTTCGGATGTTTGTTTTTTAAGGAAATTCAATGCGGTTTTTCCGCAGCCTTTTCCTTTTGCATTCTCCACGAGATAGATTCTGTGGAGTTTAGTGGTTTGCAGTTCGTAATGATGTTCAAATCCGATAAAACCTACGGCAATATTTTCATTAAGAATTAAATAATAATGATAATTCCGATTCTGAAGATGCGCTGAGATTTCTTCAACCGAGTACATTTCGGCTAACATATAATCGATTTGTTCTTTAGAAAGAAGTTCTGCGTAGGCAGATTTCCATGATTTTTCTGCAAGTTCGCGAATCAGTGGAATATCTTTTTCTATTGCCTTTATTAGTGAAGTCATATCAAAATTTAACTCAGTTCAAAAAGGGTGATTTCTGGCTCGATACCAACTCTTCCAGGGAATGCAATTACCCCGAACCCGCGGTTTACATATAAATATTTGCCCTGACTTTCATATAAATCTGCCCATTTTTTATATCTGTACTGAACAGGCGACCAACGCACGTTTTTCAGATCAATGCCAAACTGCATTCCGTGCGTATGCCCTGAAAGCGTAAGCTGAACATTCGAAGGGTGATTTTTTACCACTTCATCAAAATGCGTCGGATCGTGGCTCATTAATATTTTTGCTGCTTCTGCTGGAACACCCAGAGCGGCTTTATTTAAGTCGCCGTATTGTGGAAAAGGCTTCAAACCCCAGTTTTCTACACCTAAGATATACAGTTTTTCACCGTTTTTTTCGATGAATCTGTGTTCATTCCGAAGCATCTCGAAACCGGCTTCTTTCTGAAACTTAATTAAATTAGGAACATTCTGTGCTTTTTCTTCTCTGGAATTCCATTCAGCATAATCGCCGTAATCATGATTTCCAAGCACTGAAAATTTTCCGTCCTTTGCCTTGATGCTAGCAAACAGTGGGATAAACGGTTTGAATTCGGTTGCAAAATTATTTACAATATCGCCCGTGCATAACACAAGATCAGCGTTCTGCTCATTGATTAAATTGATGGCTTTCTGAAGTTTTTCCGGATTGAAGAAGCTGCCGGAATGAATATCTGAAATCTGGATAATTTTATATCCTTTAAAACTTTCCGGCAAACCGGCAATTTTCAGTTTTACCCGCCGTACGTGGTGTCTGTATTTTCCGAAAACAATTCCATCAATGATCATGGCCGAAAAAGCGCCCGCTACCGCCAGCCCTATAATGCTTACAAATTTTCTTCTTTCAGGGAAGTAGGTTTCGGGTTTTACAAAAAAGGTAAACAGATAATTGAAGAATCGCGTGATATCTTCCATGAGCAATAGAAGGACGATGAAAAGTTTCGGAACCAGAAAAATCAGAAAAATTGAAGATACAATCTGAATCCGGTGGTGATCACGGTCGCTCCGTTTAAAATTCAGCAATTCATAAATAAAAAAGCCATAAACAAGTAGCGTTACTGCCCAATAACCCAGACGCAACCAATTGTTGGATGTGATGGTTCTGAAGGCCTGATAGACATAAAATTCCAGAATAAAAATGATTCCGGTAATGATTAAAAAATTTTTCTGCATAAAGTTTCATTAAAAAAGCACAAAATCGATTTTGTGCTTCTTATTATCTTTAAATATTTCTGTTAAGGAAATTTATATACGATCGCATTGATATTCATTCCTGCACCTACGGATGCAAAAAC
>JAANMT010001020.1_pt1 | contig 29185 bp, 24 predicted proteins | sample 7279711 | NCBI WGS metagenome assembly JAANMT01 (sample SAMN14094538, study PRJNA606508) | bioreactor metagenome | isolation source: A lab-scale SPAN reactor treating ammonium-rich wastewater day 1 | place: Ireland: Galway | collected 2017-01-16 | reverse complement strand
ATCAAGATATGATTATTCTTAGAAATAAAGCCGAAACAATAAATTCGGGATATGGTTTTGATGGAAGAGTAATGCTGGACAAAAGTACTGTAAGTTGGAACAATCCAAATCCTTCATCGAATTTTTATAAAGATATTTGGGAACACCCAAATGAGTTTTATAATGTCAATTCTTTGCAGTTAAGTTCTACAGACAATTATATTGATGCTGCTCCCAATCCTCTAGAAGCTAATTATAAACCAGCCATTCAAAATTATGAAGATCTGGTCAAAAATGACTTACAACAAGTTTATTCATTTCTCGACTGGAGTGAAAATGTGAAGTTTTTGGTAGAAAATCTTTGTGCAATTAGTATAGAAAAAGTTGAACAAATCCCTACCGGAACTTACACCAATGTAGGTAAGTGCTTTAATTATGATACGGTCGGAAATGAGACATCAGCTTATAACTGTAATCCAAGTACCAGCACCAGCTCAGGTTCTGGGTATACACCCGACGAATTGGAGAATATAAGTAATAGTATTATTGTATACCCTAATCCTGCCACAGCATCCAATCAATATAATGTAACCATAAGTTGGTCTGGGCCAGCCTTAAATAAGATATACAATTTAGAGATTTATAGTGGCGCGGGAACGACTGTTTATAATTATAGTCCATCTTTGGGTGTAAATACTACTTCCTTTAATTTACAATCCCAGTTACCTGGCATTTTTGTGGCAAATTTTATACTGAATACTGGACAGGTGGTATCGAAGAATATTTTAAAATGGTAATATCAGTATATGAAAAATAAACTATTATTTCTTTATTTTCTTCTTAATTCTTTATTGTCCTTATCGCAAGAAGCAATTACGATCCCATTAAATTATAGCACTGGAGGATATACAGAAGAAGCAGATACAAGTTTAATCCCTATAATCAATCCTCCATATGATAATTCACTAGTTCCGACTGTAAATGCTGAAATGAGTGTTAGTGAATCAGGAGCATTAACGTATCTTTTGCCAATTGAGATTTTTAAAGGAATAAATAATTTTCAGCCAAATATATCTTTGGCTTATAACAGTCAGAGTGGAAATGGGCAGGCCGGTTGGGGTTGGAATATAGTTGGACTTTCCACTATTACAAGGGGAGGCAGAAGCAAAAATATTGACGGTATTACGATTGGCACACAGTTTAATGATTCCGACCCTTTTTACTTAGACGGTCAACGACTTATCAAAAACAGTTCAACAGATTTCAGCACTGAGAAATTTTCTAAAATAAAAATAACCAAACCTGCATCGGGTGAGTTCTCATTTATTGTACAATATACTGATGGTAGAGTAGCCAAATACAAAGAGCTTATCAGTGGGCAGAATTATATTTCTGTGATTATTGATTCCTTTAATAATGAAATACATTATTCTTATGAAATTGAAAATAATGTACCTCGAATCACAAAAATTTCCTATGGTGGTAATAGTATTTCTACTGATAAATTCTATATAGATTTTGTTTATAAATTGCGAAAGAAAAATATAGAGATATTTAGAAATGGTGTAAGTTATACCAATTCAAAAGTTTTATCAGAGGTGAGTTCAGGTTCAGTATACACTTCTTTGTTTCGGAAATATAACCTCACATATGATTTTGTAGAAGATAACAGTATTGAACGGTTAAGAGCAGTTACTGTAAAAAATGAAAGTGGCGAAAGTTTAAAGCCACTTAATTTTAATTATAATAGCGCTCACCAAGGTACTGTTAAAATTACATCTAAAGTTCAATCGAAGCTCCGTGCCACAACTACTGGGTTGGGAAGTGTAACGATGGGAGACTTTATAGAAGCTAGTGAAAAGAATCAGCCTATATTTCAAGAAAGAAATAATAACGGACAGTATAGCTTAAAATTGGGAAATGGAATTTCCGATCAACATATAAGTACTTATAGTAGTGATGGAGGCACACTGCTTTTTGCAGGTAAAGTTTTAGATCTCAACAACAGAATTACCGATAAGGATCAGTTAATCTCTATTAGTGAGAAAAATATAGGAGAAGCTGACCTAATTAATCCGGACAATCCAGTAAATTTAACGTTGAGAGATGAGATTGTGTTTGAAATTACAAATGTTTTGACCGCTATAAGTAGGAAAGTAACTGTCCCCGTAAAAGGAGGGTTGTTAGAGGTACAGACTTATGTACCTGATGATCCCTATGATGCCTATGGATACGGTTCGTACGAAACAGGCTATAATAGAGATTCGACAAGGAGAGAATTTATTCAAGGGGATTTTAATAATGACGGGCTTCTCGACTTTCTTATTATAGAACCACAAAACTTAAAAAGAGGAAACACAATCTATCTGATAGAGATAGGTAAACAAAACGCTGGTATTGATATAGAAGTGAATCCTGTAGTATTGGATACCTCTAGCTATTTTAACAATAAAGATATATACCCCATAGAATTTGACGGAGATGGACTTCCTGAGCTATTTATAGTGAATAAATATAGTTCAAGATATTCTATTTATAAGATAGATTTTATTAACAACAAACTTGACAATGTTTTGTCAGAACAGATTCTTTCTAATTTTGGTTTAGATACCCCACTTTTCTTTGGAGATTTTAATGGTGACGGTCTTACAGATTTCTTAACGCCTCAAAAAGTTTATGAGATTCCTGAGGATGATAATTCAGGAGTGAAAATGGGAAATACCTATTACCAAATGGAGACTGAAACTTTATTATGGTGGAAGTACACCAATAATGGAATAAGTTTTAGCCAAAATGTGGAAAATTATACAGATCAGAAAATAGCGTTCTTAAAACCTTCACAAAGAAATTACATCAAAAAATCTACCTTTTGGCAAAAATTCTGGAACGGGAAGCCGGACGAATATACATATACCCGGTATTCAACCAACAATATTATTATTACCGATTTCAATAATGATGGCAGATCCGATATTATAACTCTAAATAAGATAGGATCCGCAAAATATAATCCAACCGGAATTCTTTCAGACATCCCGGTAAACGATCTAAGTAATACATTAACCCGATCCACAGGATCATTTCCATTCCATACTACATTTAACTCTTCCATTACAAACCGTATAAGTTTTTATGAAAATAAAAATCTGCAGGGCGGGACTTTTCATCCACTTACCAGTCATTCATTAGAAAATACAAAAATTTCTCCACTGTCACTAATTCTGTCATCTACGGAATTTGATTTCCTAAATGTTTCAAAATCTGGTGCGTATATATATGACCCACTGACGGGTCGGAGTACGACCATTGCAATTGATAACAGCAATTTCTTAGAAAAGCAGATACAGGAGGTAGATAATGGATCAACCGTTTTACAAAAGGTTGATTATAGAAATATGATACCCAGCACAGTCAATGATGAAACGACTTACTCATACAGAGCCCAATCCTTCCAATATCCCTATTACGTTCATAATAGGAATTCTGCTCTGTATTTGGTAAATAAAATTCATACACTATTTGACGGAAAAACACTTACAAAAGAATATCGATATGAAAATGGGATACAACATCTTGAAGGAAAGGGTTTTTTAGGATTTCAAAAAACACTATCAAGTGATGCGTACGAATCGGAACTTAAAAACGGAAAATATATAAATAAAAATCCAGTAAAAGCGGTTTTTTGGAACATACAAACCAAAGATCCTTTAATGGATAATGCTATCGTTCTTTCGACCTATGGTGGATTAAAAAAATTCTTTACGGAAAATACTACAACAAATGTGAAATTCGACAGAGGGAATCATCAATATTTGATACTTTCAACGGAGGAGATATCTAAAGATTTTCTGAAAAAAATTACCATCAGTAAAAAATATGTTTACGATGAAAATGACGACTTGAAATTAAAAACAGCTTATGTCGATTACGGAGGTGTTGCATCTTCTATTTCAAAATATACTTATCAAAATGAATTTTCTAACGGAGATCACTATTATTACGGTAAGATGTCTATTCAGGAAAATACAACCTATAAAGGACAGGATTCGTTTAGTACTAAAGAAGAAATCGATTATGATCTGGTTACAGGAGCAGTCTTAGAAACAAGAAAATTTGGAAATGATGCTAATGCTCCCCCTGTCGTTACCAGTTATACGTACGATTCAGCGACGGGTAACATGTCAAGTCAAACTTTATCGACTTTCGGAATCACCTCTCAAACAACTTTGTATGAATATGAAAGTACAAAAAGATATGTAAATAAGACTACGACGCCCGATGGTTTAATTTCAACAGCAAACATAAATGCTTTGGGAAGAACATTGGATGAAACTGCACCTATAGGAAGTTTGAAAACTTATTATACTTATGACTCCTGGGGTAATATAATCTCTATAACCGACTTTCTTGGTAAAAAAACAACCATATCTAAAAACAAAAATGATCTTCCCACTTATGGGTTTTATAACCTTTCCAAAAAAAGGGAAGGAGGTACAGAAAGTATTGTTACTTTCGATAAATTCGACCGTGAGATTCAATCTAAAACGCAATCTATAAATGGAAAATGGCTAATTGCCAAAACCGAATATGATATTTACGGTAAAAAAACAAGAACAAGCGAAACCTTTTTTGAAGGAGAATCTCCAAAATGGAATTCTGTAGAGTATGATGAGTTTAACCGCCCCATAAAAAACACATCTTTTACAGGAAAAGCAATTACTACATGTTATGAGGGTATGAAAGTAACCGTGGATGACGGTTTCAAAAAAACCTCAAAAACGCTTGATGCTATGGGTAATACCATTAGACATCAGGATCATGGGGGTGTTATCAATTATACCTATTATCCAAATGGAGCTTTAAAAGAAACTAACTATGAAGGTATAAAAACAACCTTTGAAATTGATGGGTGGGGAAATAGAAATAAAATTGTAGATCCTTCTGCCGGAACTTTCTCTTATGAATATGATGCATTAGGCAGAATTACAAAAGAGATTAATCACAAAGGAACCACACTCTATACTTATGATTCTTTAGGAAGACCCGAAACTGAAACAACCACAGGAAGCACTGCAGCTGAAAATACCAATATTTCTAAAACCTACACTTACAATCCTATTACAAAACTTCCGGAAACCATTACAGGAAGCAGTAACGGAAAATCATTTACCTACACTACAATTTATGATAATTACTATCGTATAAAAGGAAAAAAAGAAGTTACACCGGAATTTATTTATGAATCTTCTACGACATTCGACGCTTTCGGGAAAGCAGATGCCGTTAAAATTTCTACGACATTATTTAATCCTGCTTATATCAGTATTTCAAATATTAAAAATGTTTATGATACCAATGGAATTCTTATCCAGCAAAATGATGTAGATGCGGGAAAAATGATATGGCACGTATCTGATGTTAATGCGCAGGGACAAACTACCCAAATGGAATTTGGTAATGGCTACTCGATAAGCAATCAATACAATCCCAGTGATTTTTCTTTGTTCAATATCAAGCATCAAAATACCACCAACGGAACGGTCGCTTTAGATATTGATTATAGTTATAATGTAAACAAAGGTGTATTAAACTGGCGTAGAAACAACACCTTCATTAAAAAAGAAGACTTTACGTACGATACCCTAAATCGACTGCTTACAGAAACGGTAAATGGTGTTCTTGCCAATGAATATACCTATGATAAAAGAGGAAGAATCACCTCTAATTCTGAATTAGGAAAATATAATTATAACAGTTCCGATTATAAGCTGCAAAATATTGCATTTAATGCGAATGGGCAAAATGTAGATGCACAAAGAGGATTTGCTTCTGCAACCTATAATGCTTTCAAAAGTCCGTTGCAAATTACTCTTGCTGGGAAAGAAGATTTAACTTTCGAATATAATATTCTGAAAACAAGATCTGCCATGACCTCTTCGGTCACGGGTAAGATTAAATATTATTCTTCGGATTTTGCGGTAGAAATAACCAAGATCGGCAATACAACAGAAATCGTTACTTATATCACAGGAGATCCGTATTCTGCCAATTATATTAAAAAAGAAGTTTTAACCGGAAGCACTTTAGCAGAAAAAGAAAACTATTTTCTGCATCGGGATAATTTGGGCAGTATTCTAGCTATTACCAAAGCCACAGATGGGGCGGTGGTAGAAAAGCGGTTCTTTGATGCTTGGGGGAATTTAAAAGGTTTGGTAAATGCAGCAGGAACATTAATTACAGATGCGCAACAATTAGCCAACAATAATTTTTTCATAGACCGAGGATATACAGGGCACGAACATCTTTGGAAGGCGGGACTGATTAATATGAATGCCCGACTTTATGACCCTATTCTCCGGAAATTTTTAAGTGCTGATAATCTGGTGCAGGATCCGTTAAATACACAAAATTATGATAGATATTCTTATGTTTTAAACAATCCTTTACTATATACCGACCCAAGCGGTAATGAAATTTTAATAGGAACTGCAATTCTAATAGGGATAGCAGTGGGTATTTTTGCAAAAGGCATAGCTAATATGATCGCTGGAATACCGTTCTGGTATGGTATGGGAAAAGCCGCACTAATGGGAGCTATAAGTGGAGCTATTAGCTTTGGTATTGGTGCAGGAGCTACAAATGCTTTTGGAGAGGCATTATCGGTCGGCAAAGCTCTTTTTGAAGCGGGAATGCATGGAATGTCCAGCGGAATGATGTCAGTTATCGAAGGCGGGGAATATCTTTCTGGTATGTTGAGCGGTGCAGTTTCTTCTTTAATTTCTAGTGGTGTGAATGCTTTAGGAACGAATTTTTCTGCAACTAAAGCAGCTGGAAGCACAGTTTACAATGGGTTTGGACAAAATTATATGAAAGCCGCAATGCTTGTCGCTGGAGGATTTAGTGGCGGTCTATCTTCTACGATTGCTGGTGGTAAATTTATTGATGGTTTTAAACAAGGGTTAATTACTAGTGGGTTGAATCACGTGGTGCATTTGGGGGCAAATTTTATAGGATCTCTAAAAAAATCAATAGTTGAATTGTTTATATGGGATAAAGAAGCGGCAGGAATTGATGTTGGACACACAGCAATAAGAATTGATGGAGAAGTTTACGGGTATTATCCAACAGATGAGGGCGGGGATGGTGGTTATGGATGGGGAGATGTAGCTAAAAGCAGAGGTGAAATGCATATTGACAGTGAAAGCGACTTCTATGCAAAATATAATGGTGATAAAATTACTTCTTATGAGGTAAAAATGACTAATAGGCAGGTTACCTCTCTCAAAGCATATTTATTAAATATTGCACAACACCCCGGAAATTATTCTTTAGCAGGTTTAAATTGTACTTCGGTTGCTATTCAAGCATTAACAAAAAATGGAATTGATATTATAAAATCAACTAGCATTAGTCGTTTCGATGGCGATAGAACAATCCATAAATTAAGTAATGGTTATGGGGTTTCACCTAATGCCTTAAAACTAATCTTAAATAATGGATTAAACTCGGGTAATTTCTATAATCGAACATATTATAAAATACAATAGATATGAGAAATCTTCTAATATTTTTTATTTTATTCTCTTGCCAATCGAAGGAAAAAATACAAAATTTGCTTAATAGCAATGACAAAACAGAAATAATGAAAGGTTGTAGTTATATAAGTTCAATAGAGGATACAATTTATATTCCGCTATTATTTAAAAACATTACAGATGAAAGAATCTCCCACAATATAAAATACAATGGAATATCTGTGTATCAATCTAAAATTGCCGCACTCAAACGAATTTCTGGTATTAATCCACCAAATAAGATAACTTACAGTGTAGATACAACAAATATTAATTTTTATAAAAATTGGGCAATTGAAAAAGGATACTTGAAAGTATTAAAGTAATGGGAATTATGGTTAATGGGTTGAATTGTAAGCTCCCCCGAAAACAGTACGGTTTAAAAGTATAAAATTATTAACTTTAAATCGTAATTAAGACAATGAAAAAGAGCACATTCAGTCCTGCAAAGATTGCAGGTATTTTAAAGGAGTTTGCCGGCGGCCGCAGTGCCGAGGAACTGGCAAGGGAAAATGGCATCAGCACGGCCACTTTATACAAGTGGCGTCAAAAGTACAACGGGATGGAAGCCAGTGAACTCAAGCGGGTGAAAGAGCTGGAAGAAGAGAATGCCCGGCTCAAGCGGATGTACGCAAACCTCGCGATGGAACTCGACGTTGCAAAATACATTATCGAAAAAAAGCTCTAAAGCCTTGTCGGAAACGGGAGATTGTCATGAAGATCCATGAGCTCCGTCCGAAGGATTCCGGCAAGGCTTTACGCGTGCTTAAATTAAGCAGAAGCAGTTTTCATTACCGCTCACTGAAAGATGATTCTACGGTGATGATGAAGCTTGAACAGCTTACACAGAGCCATCCGAGAGAAGGTTTCCGGAAGTACTATTACCGCCTGCGCAACCGGGGTGAAAAAATCAATCATAAGCGGCTGCACAGAATTTATAAGGAAATGAAACTTCCCTTACGGCGGAAGGTAAAAAAACGTCTTCCCGCCAGAGTAAAATCGCACTTGGAGGTGCCGGAAACATTCACTCACACGTGGAGTATTGATTTTATGAGTGACGTATTGGCCAGCGGAAGAAAGTTCCGCAGTTTTAATGTGCTTGATGATTACAACCGGGAAATCCTTCACATTGAGGCAGATTACAGTTTGAAAAGTTCGCGGGTAATCTGGATACTGAACCATCTGGTGAACCGCTATGGAAAGCCTGAGAAAATCCGCATGGATAATGGTCCTGAGTTTATAGCGAATATCGCTGAAGTCTGGAGTTTGGTAAACGAGATAAGCTTTGCTTACATTCAGCCGGGCAAGCCCACACAGAATGCCTACATCGAACGCTTCAACAAGACCTACAGAGATCAAATCCTGGATGCCTATATTTTTGAAAATCTGGAGGAAGTAAGAAGTGTTACGGAGGAATGGGTAAAGGATTACAACTACGAACGACCGCATGATTCATTGGGTGGTTTATCACCTGTGATGTGGAAAAATGGACAGCAAGACCAGGCTAAGGCAAGCACTTTTCCTGCCCGCTTTTCCACATCCGACAACAACAGCAGTAAAATATCAAGAAAAAATTCTACTTTTGAAGTGTACTGAAAATGGGGAGCTTACAACATATGCATTTGCTGAGTATATTGCTGATATAAAAAATGAAGAACAACTGTTAATAAAAAAGCAAATCATTCCAAATGACATTCATCTTGTCAATAAAGGAGGGAAATTAATAGATACTAATGCAGAATAACCAAAACGCCCCGAAATTCCGGGGCGTTTTTATTTTTATTTGATGAAAGCCTTTAAAACTTATTCTCAACCTCCGCTGCTTTCAGCAGGAATGTATGCATATCGGTGTTTTTCATAAAAGACTTCATCTTTTCGCTTCCCGGCCCAAACATGGCAAGCTCGGTGTAGTCGGCCGAATGGTCCATACTGATCCAGCCCACGGAAGTATGCTCCTGCTGGATTTGCGACAGCAGTTTGAAAGGCAGATGTCTCGGGTTGTACACTCCGTCCTCCATTTTCGCTTTGGCGTAATAGGATTGGATTTCTTTTGCCTGGTCTTCCGTAACCGCAATTCCGGCATTCGCCTGTGCAATTCTATTTTTAATGGTGCTGATGCTGTCGGTAGAATTAATTCCCTGAAGAATCCATTCATTGGTTTGTGAAAACTGCTGAACACGGTCGAAATTATCATTCACCTTTTTCCCGTAGATAAGTCCCGGGTTTGCGTTGCCGTGATCGGTAGTGATCACCACAAGAGTGTTGCCATCTTTTTTGGCAAAATCTACCGCGGCTTTCACGGCGTCATCAAATGTCAGCTGGTCATACAGCAGTGCAGAAATATCGTTTCCGTGCGCTGCCCAGTCCACTTTTCCGGCTTCCACCTGCATGACGAACCCGTTTTTATGGTCTTTCATCTGGCTGATGGCTTTCGAAGTCATTTCCGCTAAAGTTGGAATATTGCCCTTCATGAAACTGCTGCTCAGATGATCGGTAGAATAGGGCAGGCCGTCTTCATCAAAGGTTGCGATCAGCGGTTTGTTTTGCGGTGCGGCATTCATTTCACTTTTATTCCGCGCAACCGAATACCCTTTGTTCCTGAAAACAGAATACAAGTCCTTTTTGTCTTTTCGTTGTGCTGCGTCGAAATATTGATGTCCGCCACCCATCATCACATCAAAACCCAGGTCCGAATACATGGACGCAATTTCCTCCTGGGAATTTCTGCTTTTTGTATATACCGAAAATCCGGCAGGGGTGGCATGCGTAACAGGAACTGTGGTGACAAAACCCACTTTCTTTCCTGCTTTTTTAAATTTCTGTAGAATAGGAAGATGCTCCTGCCCATTGGCGCCGATATTCAAACTGCCGTTATTCACCCGGTGGCCGCCTCCCCATGAGGAACTGGCTGCAGCCGAATCGGTAACGATAGAGCTGGCGGAAGCCATATCCATCACTCCTCTCTGTACAAGATTTTCTTCATAAAGAGAAATCCAGTGCGAAGGTCTTCCCAGTTTACGTCGGCTGTATAAATCTGCCATATGCAGAGTGCCCGAGCTCATCCCGTCGCTCACCATAAAAATAATATTCTTTGCCTTTTTGCCCCCAAATTCTTCCTTGAAGATATTGGCTTTGGCTGAAAAAGGTGTCAAAAGCAGTCCGCCTAACGCCAGCGAGCCGCCTTTCAATAATTCCCGTCTTTTCATTAATCCTATTTTTTTCAAATTTAGACAAAGAAGTATTAACAAAGCATGAATTTTTAAAAACTTCGGTTACCCTTTATAATTTCTTTTAAATTTGCAGTGATAAAAACTTTGATAAAATGTCCGGAAAAATTAAAATTCTGTTTTTCGTGTTCCTGTCCGTTTTAGGTATGAACGCGCAGAGAAATCAATCATCCCCCACACCCAAACCCAAACTGGTGGTAGGAATTGTGGTAGACCAGATGCGGTGGGATTTCCTCTATCGCTACGAAAGCAAATACGGCACTGGTGGTTTCAGGAGGCTCCTTAGCCAGGGATACAGCTTCAGTAACGTAATGATCGATTATGTTCCCACGGTAACCGCATTGGGGCATACTTCGATTTACACAGGCTCGGTACCTTCCATCCACGGCATTGCCGGAAACGACTGGACAGACCGCGAAACCGGCAAAAACATATACTGTACTACCGATGCATCGGTGAAAGGAATCAGTGCCAGTTCCGAAAAAATCGGGGCACACTCGCCGCACAATCTCTGGAGCACGACGATTACCGACCAACTGGGGATGGCTACCAATTTCCGTTCGAAAGTGGTGGGAGTATCTCTGAAAGACAGGGCTTCCATTCTGCCAGCCGGGCACAATCCTACCGGAGCATTCTGGTTTGATGAAGGTACAGGAAATTTTGTAACCAGTTCCTATTATATGAACGAACTGCCGCAGTGGCTGAAGAACTTCAATGCGCAGAATTGGGGAGAAAAACTGGTAGCCAACGGCTGGACCACTTCACTTCCGATCTCGCAATATACCGAAAGTACGGCTGACGACGTTCCGTGGGAACAGCTTTTGGGAAGTGCCAAAACCCCAACCTTTCCTTATCATAATCTTGCGGCAGATTATGCCACGAAGAAAGGAATTATCAGAACTACACCGTTCGGAAATTCATTAACGCTAAAAGTTGCTGAGGCCGCGCTTGACGGTTATCATATGGGTCGTAATGCAGAGACGGATTTTCTTGCCATTAATATTGCCTCTACCGATTATGTCGGACATTCTTTCGGCCCGAATTCTATTGAAGTTCAGGACACCTATTTAAAACTTGATAAAGACCTGGAACAGTTTTTTAATATGCTCGATAAAAAGGTAGGCAAAGACAATTACCTGGTGTTCCTCTCTGCAGATCACGGTGCTGCGAATGCTTTAGGATATATGCAGGCGAACAAAATGCTGACTGGACTTTTTGATGAAGGACTTCAGAAAAATCTTGAAGAAGAACTTAAAGTAAAATTCAGTCAGGAAAAACTGATCTGGGGAATCGATAATTACCAGATTTATCTGAATGACAAACTCATCCGTGAAAATAATTTGGATGTAGAGGCTGTTAAACAGCAGCTGCTGGCCTATCTGAATAAAGATCCCCGCGTTCTGTATGCTGTGGATCTGGCTAAGGTTGGCTCTTCAGCTATCCCCGAACCCATTAAATCAAGAATCATCAATGGATACAACTGGCAGCGGAGCGGTGACATCCAGATTATTTCGCACGACGGAATGTTGCCGAACTATGCCAAGAAAGGAACCACTCACAGTGTATGGAATTCTTACGACGCCCATATTCCGCTGATCTTCATGGGAACAGGAATTAAAAAAGGAGCGAGCGCCAAAGCTTATCACATGACGGATATTGCACCAACCTTGGCTCAGATCTTAAAAATCGAAAACCCAAGCGGAAACATCGGTAATCCTATTACTGAGGTTTTGGGAGAATAGATTTGTGAAACTCAGAATAAAAATTGTCAGATGAAAGTTTCGCGCGCCGCAGGCGCGCGAAACTTTTTTATTTTAAAGTCCATACAGATTTGCTTAAATAATATTGTGACATATTATCCACCGCAAATTTTTGCTGCCACCAACTGTGGAAATTGTACCCCTTTTAAAATAATCAGCAGACCGATCAGTACAATCCTTAATATCTGCGAGAATGTCTTTCGATTTCAAATCAACAATCGTGGTTTCCACTTGCTCCGTCATTGTGGTTCATAAAAAAAACTGCCCTTAAGCAGTTTCTGTGTATAATGAATTTGTGTTATTTCCCTTTCTGTGGTGGATAGTTCGCCATGATCTCCGCAACAATCTCAGGAATCTGTCGCTGTTTGGATTTCGGAGAATCTACGGAAATACCGCTGCCGATTCCCTGCCAAACCAGTTTCTGGGTTCTGGCATCAATCAGATCCAGAATCAGTGCGCCCTGATTGTAATTGGAAGTCCAGGTTCTGTTCATCCCAACACCCCAACCGAAAGGTCCGCCCCAGCCATACATTCCATACGGTCTTGAAGACTGCACATCCTGAATTTTCTTGTGATTGGCTTTTACGTTCACAATCACATCCGGGTTATCACTCACGCTCATACCTTTTGTCTGTAATTGTTTCGAAACTTCGTTCAGCACCCGGTCTTTATCGATATCATTCAGTTTCAGGTCGTCAATTCTCAGTTTATACGTTTTATACTCGTTGAAGTTTGCAGTTTCTGCATAATCAGATCTCACATTGAAAGGGCTGCACGAGGTAAGTCCCAATGTTGCCGAAGCTAAAAGAAGAAAAATATACTTTTTCATTTGGAGTAATTTATTAATTTTTTTTAATCGGTTTTATAAAACGGTCGGTCTTTTTATCATAACCGTAGGGACAGTGTTTACAGCCACTTTTGCAGCAGTAGCCGCGTTTCAGGTGGTATTTCTCTGTAAAAACCTTATAACCCTGCTCGTTATAATAAAAGTCTTCGTGTTCTTTGATGCTGTTTTCGCTCATGGGTTAAATGGAAACCGCCGAAAATTTTATCTTTGTACGATGATTATTGTCTGGCAGTCACTCCTCAAAAATACAAAAATTTCAGCGATTACCCTTTTTCCGGTGATCATCCTGCGCAAACCTGAATCCCTTCACGATAAAATCCTGATCAATCACGAAAAAATTCACCTGCGCCAGCAACTGGAACTGCTCATCATCTTTTTCTATCTCTGGTACGTTATCGAATATTATTTCTGGTATTTTCGGCTCAAAGACAGTTTCCTTGCTTATAAATATATTTCTTTCGAGCGTGAAGCCTTTGCCATGGAAGATGATCCCGATTATCTCAAAAGCCGCAATCTTTGGAGTTTCTGGAAGTACGTTGGAGGTTAATTTTTGGGCGCCTTATCCGGCTTTCACTACTCGCTTCCCGGTTCCTGCGTCACCGGGAGAGCTCAGACAAACCGTTCAATCCGGGGCGCAACCCCGCTATAAGTGAAAAGGCAGTTAAAAAAGTAAAACTACTTCCATCATTTCTTATTGTCCTTGCGAGTCGCCAAAGGCGGCGAAGCAGACTCTTTTGCGCAGCAAAAGCTCAACAACGACATTTGCGAGATAAAAAAGAGCGCAAAATATTCCCGTTCCAAAATCTTTCCCGAAATTTGCAGCATGACCATTCCTGAAATTTCAATCCCCATCACCGAAATTCCACTGGAAAAAAATATAAAGCTCTTCATCAAAAGAGAAGATCTTATTCACCCCGAAATTTCCGGCAATAAATTCTGGAAACTCTACTATAACATTAATCAATATCTTGAGCAGCAACCGGAACATCCTTTCATCGTTACGTTTGGCGGCGCATTTTCCAATCATATTGCAGCCGTTTCTGCGCTGGGAAAAGAACAGGGAATTAAAACTTTGGGAATTATCCGTGGAGAAGAACTTGATGACAGATGGCGGAAAAATCCGACATTAATTTACGCGCACCGCAACGGAATGAACTTCCGTTTTGTTACCCGCGGTGATTACAGAAATAAGGAATCTTTGACCCAGAGCCTTCAGAAAGAATTCCCCAATGCCTTAATTATTCCCGAAGGCGGAACCAACTATCAGGCAGTGAAAGGCGTACAGTACATGCTGAATGAAGGAACAAAAAGTTTTGATTATCTTTGCACCGCAGTTGGGACTGGCGGAACCGTTGCCGGCCTCTCGAAATTTGCTGAAGAACACCAGCAGGTTTTGGGTTTCAAAGCGGTAAACGATCCAACGCTGGACGATGAGGTTTTTAGGTTGTCCGGAAGAAAAAATTATAAGCTTTTTGAAGCCCACGACGGCAGTTACGGCAAAATAACTGATGAAAATATCCGTTTTATCAATAATTTTTCAGAATATTACGGAATTCAGTTAGATCCGGTATATACCGGAAAAATGATGAGGCTTATTTTCAGACTGATAAAAGAGGATTTCTTTCCGGAAAACACAAGCATTCTGGCTTTCCATACCGGCGGGCTTCAGGGAATTTCCGGAGCGAACAGGATGTTGGAAGAACAGGACAGGCCTTTAATCAGACTGATCAAAAGTTGACTAAACAACAGTTTATGAAGAGAATATTTTTTGCTTTTGCATTGATCATTGTATCAAAATTCCATGCTCAGACCTGGAAAAATGATGAGCAGTACATTCAGAAATTTGCGGCGTATGCTGTTGAGGAAATGGAGAAATACAAAATTCCTGCCTCCATTACTTTAGCTCAGGGACTTTTGGAAACCGGTGGCGGACAGAGCCGCCTCGCACAGATCGGTAAAAACCACTTCGGCATTAAATGTAAGGAAGAATGGACCGGTAAAACAATGAAACATACCGATGATGCACCTAATGAATGCTTCCGCGTGTACGACGATCCGAAAGAATCCTATGAAGACCACTCAAAATTTCTGGCTTACCGAAAATATTACGTGAATCTCTTCAAACTCGACATGAAGGATTACAAAGCCTGGGCACACGGACTGAAAAAAGCCGGATATGCTACAAATCCCCGCTACGCCTACATCTTAATCGACAAGATTGAAAAAAACAGACTTTACGAATTCGACAATACCAATTCAAAAGAAGTGCTGTACACCGTTCTGAAATTGTATCCGGGACTGCGTGATGATAAAATCTTCATGGCACAGCTTGACCAGAGTAAAGCTTCCTCGAAACCTGTGACCGTAAAAGTTCCGTACGAACAGACGTCGTATGCGAAGCAGCAGCAGACTGTTGAAAGGATTAAGACAAGAGCAGAAATCCTCAATTCAATTCTGGTAAAAAACCATCCAAATGGTGGAAAAAAATTCGTGATCATTCCTGAAGATGCTGAATTGAGTCTTGTTTCAAAGAAATTCGGAATTTCCGAAAGCAAACTCATGAAATGGAACGAACTAGACGGTACCCAGCTGCGCAGAAATGATGTCCTGTTCCTGGAATCCAAATCTTCCAGCGGAAACGTAGCCAGCTACAAAACCAAAGTTGGCGAATCCATGCATGATGTTTCCCAGAAATTTGGCATTAAACTCAGCAAATTGTATTCAAAAAACAGAATGGCTTTCGGTGAACAGCCAAAAGCCGGACAGTTAATCTATCTTCAGGACAAAAAACCAAGAAGCTAATACCCAACACCCAACATCCAACACCTAACGATAAAATGTTATACCAAAGAAGTTCAGCTTTATTCGATGAAGCGTACCAATATATTCCGGGCGGCGTGAATTCCCCCGTGCGTGCCTTCAAATCTGTAGGCGGCGTTCCCATTTTTATGAAATCTGCGAAAGGCGCGTATATGACCGACGCCGATGACAATGTGTATATCGACTACATTAATTCATGGGGACCGGCGATTTTAGGACACACCCATCCGGAAGTTCTGGAAGCCATCAAGAAGCAGGCAGAAAACGGCTTTTCCTACGGAACACCTTCAGAACTGGAAACTGAAATTGCGAAATTAATAGTAGAAAACGTTCCGAATATCGACCAGATCCGTATGGTTTCTTCAGGAACTGAAGCCTGTATGAGCGCGATTCGTCTCGCAAGAGGTTTTACCGGAAGAGATAAATTCATCAAATTTGAAGGATGTTATCACGGTCATTCCGATTCCTTTTTAATTAAAGCCGGAAGCGGTGCTGCCACTTTCGGAAATCCGAATTCTCCGGGAGTTACCGCCGGAACAGCAAAAGACACTTTGTTGGCGACATATAACGATATCGAACAGGTGGAAGATCTATTCCGCCACAATCAGGGTGAAATTGCCGCAATCATTGTGGAACCGGTTGCAGGAAACATGGGCTGCGTATTGCCTGAAAATAATTTCCTGCAGAATTTAAGAAAACTCTGTGACGAAAACGGCGCTTTGCTGATTTTCGATGAAGTGATGACCGGTTTCCGTTTAGGTTTTGGCGGTGCTCAGGAAGTGTATAACGTGAAAGCCGACTTGGTGACTTACGGAAAAGTAATTGGTGGCGGACTTCCTGTGGGAGCATTCGCCGGACGAAACGAAATTATGGATCACCTTGCTCCAAAAGGTGCGGTGTATCAGGCCGGAACTTTGAGCGGAAATCCTTTGGCGATGAGAGCGGGTTTAACGACGCTTGAATTGATCAGAAGAGATGAAAATTTCTACCATAACATCAATAAAACCACAGAAACCCTCGATTTTGAGATTGGCAAAATATTGAATTCAAAGAATATAGAACACCGCATCAACCGGAAAGGCTCCATGATGAGCATCTTTTTCCATATCAATGCAGTTTCCAATTTTGATGAAGCAGCGAACGCCAACCATGCGCTCTTCAACAATTTCTTCCATCAGCTTTTGGCCAACGGAATTTATCTTCCGCCAAGCGGATACGAAACCTGGTTTATTTCCGACGCTATCAAAGAAAAAGAAATCGACCGAACTTTGGAAGTCATCAGAAAATTTGAGTATTCTTAAATTAACAAAGGAGTAATAAAATTATCAGTTTGCCGTTATCCGATAAAAATTAAGAAGCGATGAAAAAGAAAATCCTAAACATATTAGGCATTTCATGGATTGTGACGACAGTCGGTTTTGTTATGGACGGAGATCCTACAGTACCAGGTGTACTATTAAGGCTTAGTGAGTTTTTTCTTATGTTCGGAATTGTATTCTTAATTCTGTCCGTTTTTTATTTCGGAAGTCTTTTTATTAAAAGCAGTTTTCGAAAATTAGTCAAGTAAAACTGAAACATAAATAACCTAAAAAGCCAACTGCGAGAGTTGGCTTTTCTATTGTTTTTATTGGTGTTAAGGTCTCGCTCTTTCGTATTGTGGCGGGAAAAAGCAATTGTCTTTATTCTTAAACGAGCCCCGAACCGGAAGATAAGGATTTCTTAGAATTTCGCGCGCGACAAAAATTAAGTCCGCCTGTTCATTCTGAAGAATTTCCTCAGCCTGTTTCGCTGTTTTTATCAATCCCACAGCGCCGGTTGCAATTTCTGCGTCTTTTTTCACAGCTGCCGCCAATGGAACTTGGTAGCCGTCAAAAAGGGTGATTTTAGCTCCGTGGATATTTCCACCGCTGGAAACATCGATGAGGTCGACACTTTTTTCCTTTAGAATTTTGGCTAATTCTACACTGTCTTTAATGTTCCAACCATTCGCAGCATATTCAGTTCCTGAAATTCTTACAAATAACGGGTGATTTTCATCAAGTAATTCGTTTACTGCTTCAACAATTTCGAGTAAAAACCGGATTCTGTTTTCAAAATTTCCGCCATATTCATCGGTTCTGGTATTGGATAAAGGGGAAAGAAACTGATGGATTAAATAGCCGTGAGCCGCATGGATCTCAATCAGATCAAACCCGGCATTTATTGCTCTGGCTGCAGCTTCTTTAAAATACTGTACTAAATCCTTAATTTCTTCCACCGTTAATTCATGGGGAATTCTTTCACTTTCTTCATAAGGAATTGGGGAAGGAGCTACGGTTTCCCAGCCTTCCTCCAAAGAAATCTGTTTTCCGTTCCATGTAGAGGCCTTTCTTCCGGCATGCGCAAGCTGAATCCCGATTTTGCTGTCAGAATTTTCATGCACGATTTTCACGATTTTCGAAAGCGCTTTTGCCTGTTCATCATTCCAGATTCCCATACACTTATTGGTGATTCTTCCTTCGGGGACCACACCGGTGGCTTCCACGATAATCAAACCTGTGCCCCCCTGGGCACGGCTTCCGTAATGAAGCAGGTGAAAATCATTGGCAACGCCGTTTTCGGAGGAGTACATGCACATGGGAGACATTACCCAGCGGTTTTTAATTTCTAAATTCCTGAATTGTATTGGAGTATAAAGCATAAATAATCTGAATTTTTAAAGGCTCAAAGTTAAGGAATCATCGTCAGTTCACGTGTCACAAGAATCCATTGATTTGCAATCATCGATATAGACAAATTAAAAAGAGGCTTCTCTAAAGAAACCTCTTAATAGTGTTTATGAAATTTATGCGGGCAAAGGATTCATTTCGCGATCCCAGAACCGGTGCAGGATAATAGAGCCGGCAAAGAGCTTAAGATCTCCGTCTGTTACGATTCCGTCTGCGGGAAGGGTGATGCCGCGGACTGCTTTTTCTAAAAGTTCCACACCGTTATCGTCAGTACCGAAAGGTTTACAGTGCTTGTAAGCTTCTGCGATGAAGTGAAGCGCGCCCGCATGTTCCATCAGGGTATTTACACTGTCGCCGCCCGGAATATAAACCGCGTCAAATATTACCGAAGCAGCCGTAAGCAAGCTGTCATCCACAGGATATTGATCGCCTGACTGCGTGGTAACAAAACCATGTCTCGGAGCAATAATCTGTACTAAGGCATCCATCTCGCACAGTTCTTTTTTAACTCGGGTGAAGGCCTCATCGTTCACTCCATCAGCAGTAAGGATTGCAATTCTCCGCGCTTTAATATTGGTCGGCAGTTTATTCGCCATGCTTACGGACGGTGCTTCGCTGATCGGAAGTTCCACTTTTAAGGAATGATGGTCGGCAGGATTTCCGTCGGCAGGAATGCTTCCGGTAATCGGCTGAGGCAACCTTTCAGGAACGAGTCCCAAATGATGAGCCACCTGGTTTGCAAGATCTTCATCCACTTCAAGAAGCATATTCACCATTCTCTGTCTGATCGGTACCCGCTGAACTTTTCCAAGTTCAAAAGAGAATGCATTCTGGATGTGCCGTTTTTCATGCAGCGTCATGCTGTTATAAAACAGGGTAGGCTGGCTGAAATGGTCGAAGAAACTTTTGCTTCTTTTTCTGATTTTGGAAGAATCGATGCGTTCTTCAAAGGATGCGAATCCGCCTTCCTTGATCATTGCCTGGAACGGACATCCCTGAGCCATGGAATTCGGGTGGTAAGAAACCTTTCCTTTCGGAATCTGCATGCGGTGAATCCCGTCGCGCTGGTTATTGGTTACATCCGGGATCGCTCTGTTGATGGGGATTTCGTGGAAATTAGGTCCGCCAAGCCTTGAAAGTTGGGTATCGGTATATGAGAAGAGTCTTCCCTGTAAAAGCGGGTCATTGGTGAAATCGATGCCGGGAACAACATGCCCCGGATGGAAAGCGACCTGCTCGGTTTCTGCGAAGAAGTTGTCGGGATTTCGGTTTAAAGTCATCTTCCCGATAATTTCCACAGGTACCATTTCTTCCGGAATCATTTTCGTAGGATCCAGCAAGTCGAAAGGGAATTTGTGTTCATCTTCCTGAGGAACAATCTGCACGCCGAGTTCCCATTCCGGATACATTCCGTTTTCGATGGCATCCCAAAGGTCGCGGCGGTGGAAATCGGTATCTTTTCCGGCAAGTCTCTGTGCTTCGTCCCATGCAAGACCTAAAACGCCCTGCAGCGGTTTCCAGTGGAATTTGACGAAATGCGACTGGCCTTCATCATTAATAAATCTGAAGGTATGAATTCCAAAACCTTCCATCGCACGAAGCGTTCTTGGAATCGCCCTGTCGCTCATGAGCCACATGATATTGTGCATGGCTTCGGGCATTAATGAAATGAAATCCCAGAACGTGTCGTGTGCAGAAGCTGCCTGCGGAATTTCGTTATCCGGTTCAGGCTTTACCGCGTGAACGAGATCCGGAAATTTCATAGCATCCTGAATGAAAAATACAGGTGTGTTGTTTCCGACAAGATCGTAATTGCCTTCCTGAGTATAAAATTTTACCGCGAATCCACGGATGTCTCGCGGAAGATCGGTGGAACCACGACTTCCCTGAACCGTTGAAAACCTTACAAATACCGGTGTTTTAATCGTGGTGTCATTCAGAAATTTTGCTTTGGTATATTTTCCCATCGGTTTGTAGAGTTCGAATACGCCGTGTGCCCCGGATCCTCTCGCATGAACAATCCTTTCCGGAATTCTTTCATGATCGAAGTGGGTCATCTTTTCGCGGAAAATGAAATCTTCGAGAAGAGATGGTCCTCGGTCGCCTGCTTTCAGGGAGTTTTGATCATCATTGATTTTGATTCCCTGATTGGTCGTCATAAATTCGCCGTGGTCATCAACTTTATATTTTCCGAGCTGTTCTACTTTTGGGTTTGCGCCATTTTCAAACGGCTCCTGTTCGTTAATTTTCATAGTAGTGATTTGTTGGTTATACAGCGTTTATATCTTTGGATTTATGTTTACCCGCCGCGGCCTGAGAATTCAGGTTGGTATCTGCGATGGTGGTAAGTACGCAGTCTGATTTTTTTTCTTCGCCTAAAGTACGAAGCAGCAAATCAAGTGCTTCTTTTTCATTAAGCACTTTTGCATAGGCGCAAAGCGTTCCGTAGCTGGCGATTTCGTAATGCTCTACTTTTTGAGAACTTCCGATAATGGCAGCATCGCGAACCGGACCTTCGGCTGCACCCGAAACGGTTTCCCTTCCTTCTTCCAGTATTCCCTCAATCGCAGGACATTTTTTGGCTTCGGCTTTCATTCCCATGGAGGCGAATGCTTCTTCCAGCCGAACTACCTGTTGTTTAGTCTGCGCCAAATGATCTTTAATAGCCGTTTTGAGTTTTGGATCTGATGCATTTTCATACATTTCGGGAAGTGCTTTTACTAATGCATTTTCTGCATAATAAATGTCCTTCAAACCGTCAGTGAAAAGGTCACGCAGCTGCATGGCACCGCCATTAGCCGGTTTCTTCGGAGGAGTTGTTTTTTTCTTTTCCATTTTAATTTTTTTATTAATGTTTGAATTGGCTGCTTATGAAATCCTATTTAGCCGCAATCTTGAGATTTAATAAAGATTACTATAGAAGAAAGCTATCAGAATGTAGTTTTCAGCATCAATTTTTAAACCAAAGAATGAGAGGCACGAGTTAAAATTTTCCTAAGACCGCCAGTAATGCTGTTGATTTATAGGAGATTCATTTTGCCAATCTGTTAGCGCTGTAGAGCTAATAATTGAAAAATAAAAGGTATCTTTACTCCCCAATTTTTTTAAATGGAAAAAGAATTAAAAATCAGTTTTGAAGCGATCAGGAATTACGACAGTCTTGATGATACCGAGAAGAAACTCTTTGACGAAGCAAAAAAGATCAGAGAGAATGCATACGCTCCATATTCTCATTTTCATGTCGGATGTGCGGTTTTGTTAGAAAACGGCGAAATCATTACAGGAAGTAATCAGGAGAATGCGGCATATCCCTCTGGGCTGTGCGCCGAGCGAACCACCATTTTCTGGACAGCTGCTAATTTCCCCAATGTGAAAATGAAGAAACTGTTTGTGATTGGTGCGCCAAAAGATGCCTTGTCATCAACACCAATTCCGCCGTGTGGATCGTGCCGACAGTCGATTCTTGAATACGAAGCCAAACAGCAGGAAGGAATTGAGATTTATTTTGCATCACTGGACGGGGAAATCTTTAAAACCAAATCAATCCGCGACCTGCTTCCGTTTTCCTTTGATTCATCTTATCTTTAGTATATTCAAAACTAAGTTCAAACAAATAGTGTCATGAGAATCGCAGCCATCGATATCGGGAGTAATGCAGCCCGGCTTCTGATTAACGAAGTCACTGAGCCTAAGAAAGGCAAGCCGGAATTTATGAAACTTAATCTGTTAAGAATTCCGCTGCGTTTGGGGATGGATGTTTTTACTCACGGTAAGATCGGTGCTGAGAGGGAGGAAATGGTAATCAGTTCGATGAAGGTTTTCAGTGATCTCATGAAAATCTATAAAGTGGAGCATTACCGTGCATGCGCGACCAGTGCGATGCGCGATGCTAAAAACGGTGCGGAAATCATTAATGCTGTAAAGGAAACTTCAGGAATCAGTATTGAAATTATTTCAGGCGACGAGGAAGCCACTCTTATTTACGAAAATCATGTGGCAGAGGGTCTTGATAAAGATTCAGCCTATCTTTATATTGATGTAGGTGGCGGATCCACAGAATTGACTTTCTACGAAAACGGAGAAATGAAATACGAACATTCCTTCAATATCGGTACTATACGACTGCTGAATAATCTGGTGAAAGAAGAGCACTGGAAAGAAATGAAAGAAGAAATCCGTAAAAATATCAACAGTAAAAAACCTGTAGTAGCAATTGGTTCCGGAGGAAACATCAATAAAATATTTTCGATGAGCAAGACAAAAGACGGAAAACCGATGTCTACAGCCTATCTGAAAAAATATTATAAAGAAATGAACGGCCTAACCGTAACGGAAAGAATGAGCAAATTCGGACTCAGGGAAGACCGCGCAGATGTTCTGGTTCCTGCCTTGGAAATTTTCAATAATGTAATGAACTGGGGAGATATCGACAAAATATTCGTTCCGAAAATTTCGGTGGCTGACGGTTTAATACACCGGATTTATGATAATCTGAAAAAGAACTGATACAATTATTTTTTACCCAACTCAATCACTTCCAGATTTTCGATTTGGTCTTTATTGATTTCGAACCGCATCATCGTTCGCATTTGGTGCCAGCCGACTTTTCCCATAGCGCCGGGATTCAGGTGCAGAAGATTGTTTTTCTTATCGAACATCGCTTTTAGAATGTGTGAATGTCCTGAAATAAAGAGTTTCGGAGTCCGTTCCTCAATTTCTTTTTTCGCCAGCGGAGTGTATTTTCCCGGATAACCGCCGATGTGAATCATCAAAACTTCTACCTCTTCACATTTAAATCGTAAAACTTCAGGAAAAATTTTTCGGATTTCTGTCCCGTCTATGTTTCCATAAACGCCGCGCAGAGGTTTTATCTTCTCCAATTTTTCAATTACTTCCATGTTTCCGAAATCTCCGCAGTGCCATATTTCATCTGCCTGTTTAGCGTAATCTAAAATACGGTCATCGATATAGGAATGAGAGTCGGAGAGGAGCAGAATCTTTTTCATAAAAGACAAATTACTTTATTTTTCTTCACTTTTCCGAATTTAATTTTAGAAATTTGCAGCCATGCGATATTTCATTGAATTTTCTTACTGCGGAAAAAACTATTTTGGTTATCAAATACAGCCCAGGGAAATTTCTGTTCAGCAGGAACTTGAAAAAGCACTTTCAACTTTGCTCAGGCAGGAAATTAAAACTACCGGAGCCGGAAGGACCGACACCGGAGTGCATGCAACAAAAATGTTCGCGCATTTCGATACTGATATAAAACCAGATCAGAATTTAGTTTACAAGCTCAACAGTTTTCTTCCGGATGACATCGCAGTGAAGAAAATTTTTGAAGTGAAAGATGATTTTCATGCCAGATTCAATGCCACGTACCGCACTTATGAATATTATATTTCATCAGAAAAAAATCCCTTTGCTCAGGATTCTTCCTGGCAGATGTGGCGACGTAAACTCGATATCGATCAAATGAATGAAGCCTGCAAAATTCTTTTTGAATATGAAGATTTTACCAGTTTCGCCAAACTTCACACCGATAATAAAACCAATAACTGCCGAATTTACAAAGCAATTTGGGAACAGAACGGAGCTGAACTGAAATTCACCATTTCTGCAGACCGTTTTTTAAGAAATATGGTAAGAGCAATCGTTGGAACGATGGTAGAAATTGGGAACGGCAAAATTAAACCGGAAGATTTACGAAAAATCATCGAGAAAAAAGACCGGAATTCGGCAGGAACTTCTGCACCACCGCAAGGTTTGTTTTTGGTGGATGTGGGTTATAATTTTTAAAACTGACAGATGATAGGAATTTTTATTTTGATTTTTGCGTACCGGTATTATGCTTCTCTGGCTGAAAGGTTTGGTAAAGTAAAATGGCAGTACGGACTTCTGGCAATTGGTATATATTTGGGAACACAGCTGTTTTTCGGTTTATTTTACGGAATTTATCTTGCATTAACAGATCCGGAAGAAATCGATAACATTAATTATACAGGATTTTCCGGCGTGAATTTAATTGGCTGGCTCCTTTCCATTGCTGCGGTATATGGGATTTATAAATTTTTAGAAAACAGATTTCTGAAAGAACGCCTGAAAGGTCCAGCAATTGAAATTCAGGATATCGGAAAGAAAGAGGATTAAAATATGAAGAAACAAAGCACCTGGGATATAATCAAGAGACTCTTTAAGATTGGGATGAAATTCCGGTCGTGGTTTATCATTACGCTGATAATTTCCATCGTTTTATCGGTAATTTCCACGTACCGGCCGTATCTTACGATGCAGATTGTAGATACAGACATCATCAAACTTAAAGACGAAGGTTCGATGATGAAGCACATCTATATTCTGGTAGCTTTGGTTTTTGGCGAAACGATTCTGAATTTTTTCCTCGTTTATTTTTCAAACTTCATTTCTCAGAATGTCATCCGCGATATCCGCGAAAGGCTTTATCATAAACTCATTTATTTCCGTACCTCATTTTTCGATAAGACCGCGATCGGGCAGCTTGTGACGAGAGCCGTGGGTGATGTAGAAACCATTTCAACAGTTTATACTGATGGTTTTCTGATGGTTTTCGGTGATATTCTCCGAATTGTTTTTGTGCTGATCATGATGTTTCAGGTTGATGTACATTTAAGTTACATCTCGCTGGCAATTCTTCCGTTGATGGTTGTGATCACAAGGTTCTTCCAGAAAAAACTAAGAATGGCTTTCGGTGATGAAAGAACCTGGACCGCCAACCAGAATTCATTTGTACAGGAGCGTTTGCAGGGAATGTCGCTGATTCAGGTCTTCAACCGTCAGCAGGCAGAATTTAAGAAATTTGATCAAATTAATATTACGTTAAAGGCTGCATTGCTCAGAACCGTATTTATATTTTCGCTGTTTTTTCCAGTTGTGGAATTAATATCTTCTCTTTTCATAGGATTTATCCTTTTCTATGGCGGATATATCACGATTTCTGCGGGAGTTGTTATTGCCTTTATTCAGTATATCTCAATGTTGATCCGTCCGCTGAGACAGATTGCCGACCGTTTCAATAATATACAGCGGGGCATCGTAGGCGCTGAAAGGGTTCTGGGTGTAATGGATGAAGATTTTGCGCTGCCCAACGAAGGCAAAGTAATGAAAGATCATTTTGACGGAAAGATTGAATTTAAGGACGTGTATTTTTCCTACGATGAAAATCAGGACGTATTAAAAGGGATCAGTTTCAAAGTGAATCCTGGTGAAACCGTCGCGATTGTTGGAGCCACCGGAGCGGGAAAATCTACCATCATCAGTTTAATTACGAGGCTTTATGATATTAATTCAGGGCAGATTCTTCTGGATGACGTTGCCTTAAAAGATTATGAACTCTATAATTTAAGAAGCCATATCGGCGTGGTGCTGCAGGACGTATTCCTTTTCCACGGTACCATTTTCGAAAATTTGGCTTTTGGAGACGAAACCGTGACTTTAGAAAAAATTAAAAGCGTAGCAAAAGATATTGAGGTTGATGATTTCATCGAAAGTCTTCCCGGCGGGTACGATTATGTAGTGCGTGAAAGAGGTTCTTCGATTTCCCTCGGACAACGTCAGCTGCTTTCATTTTTACGTGCCTACCTTTCTGACCCGAAAATTCTGATACTGGATGAAGCAACTTCTTCTATCGACCACGAAAGCGAGAAACTGATACAGCGGGCTACAGACAAAATTACAAAAAACAGGACTTCAATCATTATTGCGCACAGGCTTTCCACCATTGAAAAAGCCGATAAAATTATTGTCATGGAACACGGCAAAATTGTTGAAGAGGGCAAACACCTTGAACTTCTTGATAAAAACGGATATTATTCCACCCTTTACCGGGCGCAGCTGAAACGCGATGTTGCAGAAAGTGAAGCATAATAAAAGCGCCGAAATTATTTCCGGCGCTTTTATTTTAAATGTTATGATTTTTTAGTTTCCTACAATTGTTTTTGCTGTGACGAATTCTTTAAGCGCGATCATCGAGAGCTCGGTTCCGTAACCTGAAGATTTTGCACCTCCGAACGGAAGTCTTGGATCTGAGCTTGTTTCTTTATTAATGCTTACCGTTCCCGATTCCAGATTCTGAATAAAGAATTCCTGCCTTTTTTTAGTCTTAGTCCAAACCGAATTGGCAAGACCGAAAGGAATATCGTTCGCCAGTTTCAGGGCATCTTCATCATTCTTGGCAATCATCACCATACCCAAGGGACCGAAAAGTTCTTCCAGCAGGATAGGATTTCCTTTTTTTACACGGATTAAGCCAGGCTCGAAAGCCTGATCAGAAATGCGCTTCAACGGTAAAATAATTTCCGCTCCGTTTTTCAGGGCTTTTTTATATTGCTTTTCAAGTTCATCAGCAAGATCCGGTCTGGCCATTCCACTTAGATTAGTCTCTTTTTTCAAAGGATTTCCGGGGATGTATTTTTGGTACTCCGTAATAAATAGGGGTAAAAATTCTTTTTCAATATTTTTCTGAATGATAAAACGTTTTGCGGCATTGCAGGCCTGTCCGCAGTTTTGGAGTCTGGCCTTGGCACCGCTTTCTGCAGCTTTCTTAAGATTGGCATCATCCAGAACAATAAAGGCATCACTTCCTCCCAGTTCAAGCAGGGATTTTTTAATATTCTTTCCTGCAATCGACGCAACTTCAGCTCCGGCTTTCTCGCTTCCGGTTAAACTTACTCCTTTTATAAGCGGATTTTCAAGCACCGTTTTAACTTCGGCATGACCAATTTCTAAATTCTGAAATATACCTTTGGGGAAGCCGGCTTCTAGAAAAAGTTTCTCGATCATTTTTCCGCTCCCGAAACAGATCGACGCGTGCTTCAGAACTACAGTATTTCCTGCAAGAATAGCGGGCACTGCAAACCTCAAAACCTGCCAGAACGGAAAATTCCATGGCATTACTCCTAAAATAACGCCCATTGGAGCATAATGGATCTCGGAGACTTTGTATTCTGTTTTTATCTTTTCGGGTTTCAGTATGTTTTCTGCGTTGGCGTAGAATCTCGCCATCAGTGCACATTTTTTAACTTCCGCGATGGATTGAGAAACCGGTTTATTCATCTCCCTTGTAATGTTTTTACCAAATTTTTCAGCATTTTTTTCCAGGAGTTCAGCCAGTTTTATAAGATGCTTCTGTTTTGTAGAAAAAGGAATATCCCGCCACTGGAGAAAAGATTGGTGAGCGGAATCTATTTTTTTAGATAAAATCATTTTTTATTGATATTTGAATTTATAGAAATTTCGTGCAAATGAAATTCACACCTGATTCGTATTAAAGCAAAGATAGTAAAAGAAGCAAAAACCATTATTGTGGTCCGCTTATTATAGTTACAGCGTGGCAACAATTAACAGGCCGTTGCGCAATGCCCGAATAAGTTGTTTGAAAGATTTGAGATTATGATAATTTTGAGTAATTTTGAAAAATAAAATTTAAAAAAATGAATACACCTTCTGAATTAAAGTACACAAAAGACCACGAATGGGTTAGAATTGATGGGGACACCGCAACTATTGGAATTACAGATTTTGCACAGGGCGAACTGGGTGATATTGTTTTTGTAGATGTAGATTCTGTGGATGATGAACTTTCTGCAGGAGATGTTTTCGGCAGTGTAGAAGCTGTGAAAACTGTTTCAGATCTTTTCTTGCCGGTAAGCGGTACAGTAACAGAGTTCAACACAGAGCTTGAAGACCAGCCGGAACTTCTTAACACGGACCCGTATGGCAAAGGCTGGATCATTAAATTGACGATTGCAGAGGGAGCAGATATGTCTGAACTGATTACTGCAGAGCAATACCAGGAATCTCTTGGATAGAATATCGAAAATATTTATTAAGATTTTGCCCATTTATTGGGCATTTCTTACTTTTATGCTGCTCAGGCCGGGTGTGGAAAATTTAGAATATGCCTTTATGTTTGATGGGATTGATAAGATTCTACATCTTACGATTTTCGCGATGTTGGGATTTTGTTTTACTGCAGCCTAGTAGGTGTGTTCGGCATGATCGAGCCCGGACGCTGCCGGCCGGCCTGGCCCGAGCGCCTGCGCCTGGCCGCCGCGTTCGCCGCGCGCCAGCCGCCGGCCTGCGCCTGGCGCATCGGCCGATGGCTCGTCGCCTGGAAGCGCAACGACCCGCCGCCGCCGCACTGGCACCTCGGCCCGCTCGCCGTGCGGCCCGACTGGCGCCGGCGCGGCATCGGGCGCCGCCTGATGCTGCACGGTTGCCAGCGCCTGGACGC
>JAANMT010001019.1_pt1 | contig 29202 bp, 25 predicted proteins | sample 7279711 | NCBI WGS metagenome assembly JAANMT01 (sample SAMN14094538, study PRJNA606508) | bioreactor metagenome | isolation source: A lab-scale SPAN reactor treating ammonium-rich wastewater day 1 | place: Ireland: Galway | collected 2017-01-16 | reverse complement strand
GGGTCCGGTGTCTGCGGTGATCATGATCCGCCGCCACGGTCCGTCACCCACCAGCCGGACCGGCTTGTCCAGCGTCAGGCTCTCCTGGTACAGCCCGGCCTGACCAGGATCCGGCCGCCGGGCGGGACCTTGGCGAGGGCTTCGGTGATGGTCCGGCAGCCCTTGCCGCGCGGCGAGACGACCACCGTCTCGGCGTCGGGCGGAGTGGTGTCCTCCTCGTCCACCACCGCCGCGGCGCGCTCAATCACGTAGACCTGGCCGTCGAACCGGACTCGCAGCCCCCCGCGATCAGTCAGCGCCGCCAGCGCCGCACCCACCGGCTGGCGCTCCAGCCGTCCCGAGACCTTCAGCCCGCCGTCCGCCGCCTCGCCCAGCTCGACCCGAACCGCCGTCTGGCGCTCCACCTCCTCGATTACCTTGGCCAACGGCTGGTCGGCGACGACCAGCGTGACCACCGGCTCCCGCGGCCGAACCAGCACCTCGAACTCGCCCTCGGGCGCGGCGACGTTGGGCGTTTGAGACTTGCCCGCCCCGGTGGCCCAGGCGGTCACCTCGCGGCGCACCTCTTCGGCCAACCGCGCCAGCGTGATGCGTCCGGCGGCGTCGGCGGCCGTGCCGCCCAGGGCGGTCAGCAGCGCCGTCGCGAACACGCCGTGACGTCTCCCCTCGTCGACCCACGACCGCTGGCCCACCCCGCAGGCCAACAGCGTCGCCACGCGCGCCGCGCGGCCGCGCTCGAGCAGGGGGCGCATCCCCCGCGCCAGCCCGTCGGTCAGGGGCGCGTCGCGGTCGCCACGCGCCGCGACCGGGTCGCCGTGGGCGGCATCCACCAACAGCAGCACCTGTCCGACCGGCACCGCGGCCAGCGCCTCGGTCAGCACGGCCACCGGCAGCGCCGTGGCCGTGATCATCGCCAAGCGGGTGTCGCCGGTCAGCAGGCAGGCGGCCTGGCGGTCCTCCACACCGTGCCCGGCGAAGAACAGCACCAGTCGGTCATCGGCACGAGCTATCCCGCCGAACCGCTCCAGCGCCGCCAGGAGGTTGGCGCGAGTCGGGCGCGACCCGAGTTCCTCCGCGGCGCTGGCCAAGACCACCACGTTCTCGGTGGGCACCCCGGCGGCCCGGTAGCAGGCGCCGATGGCCTCGGCATCCGTGGCGGCGAAGGCCACGGTGGCGATCCGCGGGTCGTCGTACCGCTCCACCCCGACGGACAAGACGAAGGTCTCGGCCGCCCCGACAGCGTTCATCATGACCAGCAGGATCAGTGCCGGTCCAAGGCGGGTCCCGCTCATTCCTGCACCGTGCCTTTCCGCACGATGGTGCAGTCTGGGTCCGCGGTTACCGCGCCCTTCCTGGCGGCGCGCAGATCGCAGTCCTCAATGGTCACCAAGCTGCCGGTGCGGGCACTGACGGCCCACTCGTACGGACCGAGCTTGGAGCCGCGACAGACAACGGTTCCGCCATTGCGGGCTTGGACGCAAGCCCCCGAGCCGTCGCTGCCAGAAGGGCCGGATTCCCACTGGCAACGTTCCAACAGCAGGCTGCCCTTGACGGCCGCCATGGCGATGCAGTGGCGGAACCGGCAATCGCGCAGTGTCATCCGCCCGCCGTACGCCGCCTCGCACTGGTCGTTGCCGATCGTGCAGCGCTCGGCCGTCACCTCTCCGGCAGCCACGGCCTCCAGCGGTCGGCCGACGGCGAAGCTGTTGGCGAAGGTACAGTCGCTGACTCGCGCCACAGACTGCACGCCGGGCGACTCGGACCGTCCGCACCGGACCCCGTTGTGGCCGGCAAAGGCGCACTGGTCGAGTGTGGCGGTCCCGCCCAGCACGTAGACCGCGACGTCCGAGGTGGAGTCGAAGGCGCAGCCGGTCAGGGCGGCGTTGGCGGCGTCCCCGACCATCAGGCTGGCGACGGCGCCGCCCCTCAGCTCGCAGTCCGAGATCGTCGCCCGCGCGCCCTCCTCGACGGCGACGTCGCGCCGAACGGCGCCGACCAGCAGACTGCCGCGGACCAGCGCCTCGGCCTGCCAGCCATGGACCAGCACGCCGTCCGTCCCTCCGTGGACCAGGCAGTCGTCAAGCGTCAGTCGGCCGCGGGTCACGTCAATGGCCGCCTGAGGGCGACCGTCGGGATGAGGTCGTTGGAAGAAGGTCAGACCAAGCACCTCGGCGCCGGTGCTCTGCAAGGTCAGGCCCGGTCCACTGGAGGCGGCGAGCACGATCTCGTCGCGCGGGCCGTCGCCGACGATCCGGACCGGCTGGGTGATCAACAAGGCCTCGTCGTAGACCCCAGGCTTGACCCGGATCAGTCCGCCGGGTGAGACGTGTTCCAGCGCGGCGGCGATGGTCCGGCACTGGCCGTCACGCCCCGGCGAGACACTCAGCTCCGCCGCTCCGTCCGGAACCAGATCCGGGCCGGGCGTGCCCGGCTCGTACCGTTCGAGCAGGTAGATCTCGCCGACTCGTCGCACGGTCAGGCCGTAGGCCGCCGTCAACGAGGCCAACGCGCGGCTCAAAGGCAGGTGGTCCATCCGGCCGGTGATGGCCAGTTGGCCATCGACGCCCTTGCCCAGGGCGATCGGCACGCCGGCCTGTCCACCGAGTTCGGCGATCAGGCGGGATAGCGGCTGCCTCTGCGCGTCGATGGTGACCGTGGGCTCGCCCGCCCGGACCAAGACCACCATGTCGCCGCCGCCGGGATTGAGCAACGTCGGCGTCTGTTGCTTGTCGGCCCGCTGGGCCCAGGTGGCGACCCGTTCCCGGACATAGCCTGCCAGACGACTCAGCAAGACGCGGCCGTCGGGTTCGGCCGCCTCGCCTCGCAAGCCGTTCAGGAGTTGCTCGGTGAACGCGCCGTGTTGGTTCGGGGGATCTTCCCAGGACCGTTGCCCCACATCGCAAGACAGCAACGTGGCGGCCAGTGGCCGCGCGCCGGTCTCGTCGCTTGCCGGGACAGGACCCAGGGCGCGCACCAGCCCGTCGGTCATGCGGGCGTCGGTGTCGCCGCGGCCGGCATCCGGATCGTTCCGACAAGCGTCGACAACGAAAAGCACTTCGCGCGCCTTCAGGCCCCGCAGCGCTTCGTGGACCAGGGCCAGCGGCAGCGCCGTAGCGGCGAGCATCGTTCGGCGCGTGTCCACCGGGAGGAGGTACCGCTGACCCTGAGCCTCGACCCCGTGTCCGGCAAAGAACAGGATGAACCTGTCGCCCGTCTCGGCGTGCTCGGCGACGTGTTCCAGGGCGGCCAGCAAGATCGCCCTGCTCGGCCGCCGCTCCGGCAACTGGTCGGCGCTGGTCAGCAGCAGCAGGTTCCGCTCACGCACGCCGGCGGCCCGGAAGGCCTCGGCCACCGCCTCGGCGTCGGCTACCGCGTACCTCAGGCTCGAAATCCGCGCATCATCGTACTGCTCGACCCCTGCCGCGATGACGAAGGTCTCGCCCGACGAGGCCAGCACGGCGGCCAACGGCAGGAGGAGCAACCAGCGGCAGCGCACCACCATCCGTCTGCTCATCTCGGTACCCCTAGCCGTGAAGGTGGTTGGCCGCCGGGCGGCCAACGAACGGCCGGCGGCGAGTGGAGTTCGTCACCGTCCCCGGTACCTCCTGCTCCGCTGCGGAGCTACCTGTGGACTTTCAGGTCTGCGCCCACCGTGGCGCCTCGGGCACGCATCCGGAGAATACCGTCTGCGCCTTCCGCGCCGCGGTCGAACTGGGCGTCGAGCGAATCGAGTTCGACGTGCGGCGGACCATCGACGGCGAGCTCGTTATCATGCACGACCCCACCGTCGATCGCACCACCGACGGGTCCGGACCGGTTTGGGAGCTGACCGGCTGCCTGGTCCGCTCGCTGGATGCCGGGTCGCATCGGGCACCGGAGTTTGCCGGCGAGCGGATCCCGACCTTCGCCGAGGCGCTGGCGGCCTGTCCGGTGCTGGTCAACGTCCACGTCTACCCCGGCCCGGACGACCTGGCGGCCATCGTCGACGAGGTGATCGCCACGCTGCGCCGGCTGGACCGGCTGGACTCCGCCTTCATCGCCGGCTCGACCGCGGTCATCGAGCGCGTGGCGGCGGTCGAGCCGCGGCTGGAGCGCTGCTGCCTCGACCACACCGCGCGGGCCGACTACCCGGAGCGCTGCGCCGCGCTGGGCTGTCGCATCCTCCAGCCGGGCCACGCCGCCGTGACCGCCGACCTGTGTGACCGCGCCCACCGTCTAGGCCAGACCGTCCACCCCTTCTACGCCGACCAGCCGGACGCCATGCGGGCCCTGCTCGCCTGTGGCGTCGACGGCCTCTTGACCAACCAGCCGGCGCTCTTGCTGGAGGTCCTGGGCCGCCGCTGAACGGCCATAAACTAGGGACGCCACCCTACTTATCAGCTAGTTGAGAAATAGGGTGGCGTCCCTAATTATCTGTGAACGGCTGGCGGCCGAGCCGCGGGAGTGCTAGGATGGAGCCGCTGGGAGGATCACCTTGAAGCTGTCCGCGACCACCGTGATGATGCCGGAGCACGATCTCCGCGAGACCGCCGAGCTGCTCTGTGAACTGGGGTTCGACGGTGCCGAGTGGCGCTGCCGGAGGGTGCCCGAGGCGCAGGTCGGCAAGCCCTGGTCGCCGTGGGGCAACGTCAAGAACGACCTCTCACCGGACAACGTCATGGAGCGCGGCGCCGAGCTGCGCGCGGTCAGCGACGAACTCGGTCTGGCGACGGTGGCGTTGGCCACCAACATGGGCGCCGACGAGCTGGACGACGTGGGCCGGGTGGCCGCCGCCTGCGCGGAGTGGGGCATTCCCATGTTTCGGCTCGGCGCGCCGCGGCGGTACTCGCGCGAGGAGAACTACCGCACGCTGATCGACCAGACCGTGGCGGCTTTCGAGCGGGCGATCGAGATCACCCGGCCGCTGGATGTGCGCTGCATCCTGGAGATTCACCGCGGCACGGTGGCCTGTAGCGCCTCGCAGGCCTACCTGATCGTCAAGAACTTCGATCCGCGCTACGTGGGCGTGATCTTCGACATCGCCAACATGAGCCTGGGCGAGGGCTACGAGCCGTGCAGCATGGGCCTCGATCTGCTCGGGCCGTACGTCGCCCACGTGCACGCCGGCGGCGGCCGGCCGGTGGCCAAGGAGCGGCGCGAGGACGGCCAGCAGCTCTACGGGTGGGAGACCTGCGACCTGGCCGACAGCATCATCGACACGCCGCAGTTCGTGCGTGACCTGGCCCGGCGCGACTACGCCGGGTACCTCTCGGTCGAGGACTTCCGCGCCGAGCCCATCGCCGACAAGCTGCGCCGGCAGGTGGCGTTCCTGCGCTCGCTCGTCGTCTGAGACCAGGTCCGGTGGGAGAACCGGTCAAGCCGTGCCTGGGCAATCGTGGGACCACAACTCGGGGGCGGGTGTGAGTCCCATCGTGTGAGGCCGGCGAGCTTCGGGAGGGCGCCGCCACACTCCCAGGCGCACACCCCCTTGGGGTGCCTGATTGCCTACCGGACCGACGGCCCGTAGCGTTTGACGGCGCCGGTCCGGCCGACCACCTCCACCATCTCGCCGTCGAGTCGGAGGGACGCCAGGCTGGCCGCGCCGGAGTGGATCTCGAACACCGCCGCAAAGCGCCGGCGGGCGCCCGGCGCGCGGAGGAGCAGCGCGCCGCGGGAGTCCGGCAGCGGCTGGCCGGCGGAACGGCCGGAGGTCAGCTCGTAAGCCCCGTCGGAGGTGACCAGGGCGGTCAACCTCACGGTTTCCGCCACCCGCCACCGGGCCGCCGCCAGGGACTCGGTCCAGCGCGTCCGCCGCGCGCCGAAGTGCCGCCAGACACCGTCTTGGGGCAGCGCCGGCAAGGGCGACGCGGGACCGCCGTCGGCCTCGACCCGGAGCGTGCCGCGGGCGTGGAACAACCAACCGTAGCGGTGCTCCGAGGCGGACTCGGCCTGATCGAGAACTACCACCCAGGGCGGGTCGAACCAGACGGCGCGGGTCAGGGCCACCCCCTCGTAGGCGTCGCGGATGGTCCCCACGGCGTGCGCCGGGTCGGCCGCGAAGTCCCAGGTCACGGCCGCGTCGCCGACCGTGTTCTGCTCCGTCTCGTCGACCATCAGGGTGCTGTGAGAGAGGGTGGTGCGGTAGTACGGATGCACCTCGCGGACGGCGTAGCCGGCGGTGCCGACGTCCGGCGCGACCGCCTCGCCCAGGCCGTGCAGGAGCAACTCCAGCTTGTCGCGGTGGTCGTGCCCGGCCCCGTGCGGCCCGGCCTTGAACAATGTGTAGAGCCGCGCCGGCGCCTCGCGGAAGACCACCAGCCCGGGCCGCGCGAGCGCGGTGTGGTGGGCCACCGGCGGCGTGGCGGCGGGCAGTTCGTCGGACCCGTAGGCCAGCGCCGTCCAGCCGTCGCGCGCTCCGGCGCGGTCGGTCAGCCTGGCCGCCACCGGGCCGAAGGTGGCCGCGTCCAGCCGACCCGCGGCGTACTCGTAGAGATGGCGGTAGACATCCAGCCGCATCACCACCGGGCAGCCGAGATCGCCGATGGTGGGCAGGCGGTCATCGGGATCGGCCAGCTCCAGCGGCGCGCGGAGCGAGGCGCTCAGGCGGCCGCGCAGCTCCTGATCGTCGGCCAGCGGGTCGCCGATCTGCCGGGCCAGCTCGAACAGCGCCACCAGCGGACAGATCGAGTAGAAGTGGTAGAACATGGTCCCTTCGTACCAGAACCCGTCGGCGACCCCGTCGCCGCCGGCGCGGACTCCGTCGAAAAGGAGGTTGCGCAGCCCGGTGACCGGATCGCGCAGCCCGCGCTGCAGCCAGTCGTCGCGCTCGAACACGCGGCCGCAGGTGGCCACCGCGTTCGACACGTAACAGGCCATGTTGTGCACGCCGATGTCGTCGAGGAAGCGGAGCTGGTAGGGGATGCCCTGCTCGAAGATGCCGGTGCGGATGGCCCGGTGATCGCCGTCGTCGTAGGCCGCGCTGGTGCGGGTCAGCTCGTAGGCCAGCGCCAGTTGGATCAGGGCCGGGCCGTCGTAGAGCGAGGAGAAGTAGAGCGCCTCGCAGCGGTTGCCCTCGCGCAACTCGTCGTGACCGAACAGCTCGACGGCGCGGAGCAGACCCTCGCGCACCCAGGCGGCGAGCCGCTCGTCGCCGGTTAGCTGGTAGACCAGCCCCAGCCCGCGCATGAGCCGCTGGGTGCGCTCGTGGGTGAGCAGCACCCAGGCCTGGTGCTCGGCCTCCCCGGACTCGTACTCGCCGGTGGCCGGGTCGTAGAAGGCGTCCGGGCTGGACGGCTCCCAGACCAGGTGCTCGGCGGTCCGCTTGCTGTAGAACTCGTGCCGCCAGCCGATCCGCTCGATGGGCTGGACCGGCTCCTCGCTTGCGCAGATTGCCTCGGCCTCGGCGCGCATCCGGGCCAGCAGCGCCGCGGCCCAGGGCAGCGTCTCGGCCTTGCGGCGGATCTCGGCCACCCGGTCGGCGCCGAAGTAGATGGTCGGCCAGACATCCTCGATCAGCCAGCCGGCGTCGTTGGGACAAAGGGTGTAGGGACGGGCGGGCGAAGCACCGGTCAGGGTGCGGGCGTCGGGTGCAACAGACATCGTCAGCTCCTCGACCCCACCCATTGCGACCACCGGGGGGCGGTTCCTGCCGAGTCGCGCGAACCGGCCGAAGATGGCCGTGGGAGACCACCATGTCGAAGCACCGGACTGGCCGACTCGCCGGGCTGGCGCTGGTTCTGACCGTCGCCGGCGCGGGCGCCGAGCCGCCCTGGCCGATGCCGGAGCCCAACGCCCGCGAGTTCTACCTCGCCGCCGCCACGGGGCTCAAGGATCCCGACGGGATCGAGCAGGCCCGGACGCTCTCGGCGGTGTTCCGCAAGTCCATCGACAAGCTGGCCGACGACCCGCTGCGGCCGCGCAAGGAGGCGGCGGTCGCCGCCAATACCGAGGCGCTGGCCAAGCTCCGCGCCGGCTTCGCCTACCTCTACCGCGACCTCCCCAACCTGTCGTTCGAGGCCGGCTTCCAGTACTTCCAGGACTTCCGCAACCTGGCCCGGCTGCTGGACGTCGAGGCCCAGCTCCGGGCCTGCCAGGGCGACTGGGCGGGGGCCGTCAACGCCAAGTTGGACGGACTGCGGCTGGGCCAGGACATCCAGATGGGCGCGCCGCTGGTCGGCGGGATGGTGGGGTACTCCTGCCAGCTCGTCGCCCGGGCCGATCTCGACCTGGTGGCCGACCGCCTGTTCGCCGACGAGGCGCGGCTGGCGGCCAGGCGGCTGGAGGTCATCCTGGGCCGCGCGCTGAGCTACCCGGAGCTGTTGCGCAACGAGCGCGAGTGGATGGTCGGGGCGCTCAAGGCGCTGTTGGAGAAGGGCGGCGACAACTGGCGGCAACGGCTCGCCGCGGTGGCCGGCAACTTCGCGGCCAACCTGGACGACTACCTGAAGGCGCGCACGCCGGAGCAGATCGTCAGCGACGCGGCCGGGTACTGGGGTGCTCTGGTGGCCCGGGCCGGCCTGCCCTACGACCCGACCGGCGGACCGCCCCTCCCGGCGCCGCACCCCATCTACCAGGCCCTGGCGCCGATGTACCGCCGGGTTCAGGTAACCGCCCTGGCCAACGACGCGACCAACCGGATGCTGTTGCTCTCCCTGGCCCTCCACGCCTGGCAGGCCGAGCGCGGCCAATACCCGGACATGCTGGAGAAGCTGGTGCCCGGCTATCTGGAGTGCCTGCCGCTCGATCCCTTCGCCAAGCTGGAGCCGTTCCGCTACGGGCAGTCCGGCAAGGGGTACATCTTGTACAGCCTCGGACCCGACGGCGACGACGACGGCGGCGCGCCGGTGCCGGCTCAGGAGCCGGAACGCGGCTTGGCGCCGGAGGCGGAGGGGGACTTGGTGATGCCGCCGCCGGGGGCCTAACGCGGGCGGGACCGCCGGCCTGACAAGACCACGCCGGCCGCGGCGGCGGCCGGCGTGGGGCGCTCAGCGGTCGGTGATCAGCCGACGATGTCCGCGAGATGGTCGCCGACCTGGTCGGCATCCAGGTCGGCCAGGTTGGCCTGGACCTTGTGCTGGGAGATGAAGAAGGTCGTGCTGGAGACCTTGCTGTTCAGCTTCCAGCGCTTGACCTCGTTGGTCTCCCCGGCGATCTGGCCGGTCGGGATCTGCAGGCCGCTGTCGCTGGCGAACTGCCTCAGCGCCTTGGCCGCCTCGCCGTCGCCGAGGATCACGATGCCGGCGAACAAGCGCTTGTCACGGTTGGCCTTGTAGCCGGCGTCGAGGGCCTTCATGAGCTTCTTGGTGGCGTCGTCGGCGGCGGTCACGAAGGACACCACCGCCGGCCGCTTGCCGGCCTCGCAGGTCACGCAGTAGTTGCCGCGGCTGTCGTTGAAGGCGTCGATGTGGATGGTCGGGACTTCCTCGCCCTTGCCCAACCCCGAGGTCTCCCCGGCGTACGCCAGCCCCACGGCCAAGACACCGCTCGCCAGAGCGGCCCACAGCAGTCCAATCTTTCTGGTCACGTTCTCTTCCTCCTGACAAATCCATCCCTTGGTGGGTCGGACGCGATGCTACAGACGAGGGAACAACCGCCGGAGTTCAGCGGTTCCCGTCGTCTTGGCGGCGGCGGACACGATTCCGCAACATTATCGGGCGCCGGACGAGGCCTGTCCGGCGCTCAAGATTCGTCCGGCCGGGCGGATCATGATCGTAAGGGAACCGTAGGCGACGCCGCGGCGTTGGCGGCGTCCAAGAGAGTGGAGGACGTGGAGAACGATCATGGAGCGCTCCTACGGAATCATGGACAAGCTGTTCTTCCAGTTGGTCGGCAAGGTCTTCGCCGGCCCGCTCCAGGTGCGCGACGGGGCGCTGATCGAGTACCTGGCGACGATGCTCACGGAGTTCGCGCACCGGGACCGGCTGTACCGCCTGCGCGACGCCGGCGGCCGGCCGCTGGAAGAGGTGGCCGAGATGCTCATGGAGGGCGATCTGCTGCTCAACGCCCACAGCTTCGACCGCGAGCGGGAGGTCCACAAGCACGTCGGCGACTTCACCCTGTTCGTGACCGGGATCTGGCCGGAGTGGCACGAGCGGATCCGGCACGAGCCGCGGCCCGACGCGCTGCTCGACTACCGCGCCGCCGGCAAGCAGAGCTACCTGATCGCGGCCAGCTTCGATCACGGCCGGTACCGCGACGAGGCGCCCGTACTGCGCCGGCTCAGCGCGGAGTTCGAGCTGTGCGAGTACGGCCTGCACCTGGTCCGCGACGAGATGGATCGCCTCGGCACGGCGCCGCCGGTGATGTAGCGGCGCCGTGCCGCGAACGACCTACGACGGGTTGATGTGGTACCAGAGGGTCTGCCCCTCGGTGCCGGTCGAGTACATGAACTCCTTCGACAGCCACTTCTGGTGGCCGTCGTGGAAGGACACGTTGACGCCGTCGTTGTGCCGCTTCGGGATGCTGGTGTTGCCGGTGGCCTCGCTCCAGTGGGTCGGGCAGTAGGTGTAGTAGGTGTTCCATCCGGCGGTCGGGAACGAATCCGAGAGGGACATGACCTCGGCCGGGTGGTTGATGGTCCCGATGCTGTAGGTGGTGTTCCGGTACGGCTGGTGGTACTGATCCCGGCCGTAGCTGGGATACTCGCTCTGGTTCCCCGACGGACAGCGCAGCAGTTGCTGGTTCTTGAGGTACGGCTCGATGGCCTGGTACCAGTACCGCGCGTCCTCGTAGTGCGACAAGACCAGCATCTCGTCGTAGTCCTGGGTGTACTGCAACATCCCCAGGCCGAGCTGCTTGGCGTTGCTGGCGCAACTCGACTGGCGCGCCTTCTCGCGCGCCTTGGCGAACACGGGAAAGAGGATCGCCGCCAGGATGGCGATGATCGCGATCACGACCAACAGCTCGATCAGGGTGAAACCCGTTCTGGACGCTCTCATGGTTGCCTCCGTGGCCGGGCGGCGCGTCCGCCGCCCTTGGCGTCGGTCGATTCAGGATCTTATAGCCGGTCTCGGCGCCCGGCGCAAGGGGTCGGCTGAATGCTTCGCCGCCGCCGCCCGGTCAAGGCACCTGCGCGTTCCGGCGCCCGGTCGCACAATGCTCCCTTGGAGGGAGCGCGACATGGCCGACACGGTGGTGCGGGGCCTGCACCCGGAGCAGCTCGCCGCCTTCGAGCGCGAGGGCTGGCTGCTGGTCGAGGACCTGTTCGACCCGGCCGAGCTGCGCCCGCTGTGCGACGAGATCTCCGCCGTCGTGGATCAGCACGCCGAGCGGCTGTACGCCGAGGGCAAGATCCCTGAGCGCTACCAGGATGAGGGGTTCGAGACCCGGCTGACCCGGCTCACGCAACATTCCGAGGAGGTCTACTGGGCACTCGCCGGCGGCCGGCACTGCGGGCGGGAGATGTTCGACCTCATCCGCCACCCGCGGCTGCTCGACGTGGTCGAGTCCCTGCTGGGCCCCGAGATCGTCGCCGCCTCGGCCTATCGCATCCGGCCCAAGGTGCCCGGCTTCGATCACGGAGTCGTCCCCTGGCACCAGGACTCCGGGTACTTCGAGGCGGCCTGCGACCAGGCGCTGATCCTCACCGTCTGGATGCCGCTGGTCGACGCCACGCCGGACAACGGCTGCCTGTACGTCTTGCCGGGCAGCCACCTCGGCCCGGTGGTCACGCACCACCGCGAGGAGCGGTACCTGGCCATCGCCGACGAGTTGCTCGACTTCGACCGCGCCGTCTGCGTCCCGGTCCGGGCCGGTGGCGCGCTGCTGCTGACCAACCGGACCGCGCACTGCTCGACGCCGAACGTGACCGACGTGGTCCGGTGGAGCGTGGACCTGCGCTATCAGGGCGCCAATGCCCCGTCCGCGGCGCTGCCCGAGCCGTTGCTGACGGAAGCCCTGGCGGCCACCCGCGAGCGGACCGAGCTACCCGACCTGCCGCTGACCTGCTACGCTCCCGAGGCCGACTTCCTGGTCCGCAGCCGGCGCTACCCCGAGGCGGTGGTGGACGCCTGGGAGCAGTTCCACCAGATCCGCACCTCCCACCAGCCCGGCCCGGCGCCGGGAAGGTGGGGGTGAGTGCGGCGGTCAACTGATCCACCGCGCGCTCCGCGCGACAGGGAAGCCGTCATGCCCCGTCTGACCGCTCGATTCGCACCTCTGGCCGTCGTGCTCCTGGCCGTCGGTCGACTGTGGGCGGCGCCGGCCACGATGGTCGCCGACGAACGCGCCGAGACGGGGCGCACGCTGACCGTCGGCGTGCCGATGCGCGACGGCACCAAGCTGGCCACCGACGTCTACCTGCCGCCCGGCGACGGGCCTTGGCCGGCGGTGCTGTACCGCACGCCCTACGGCCGGGTGAAGCAGGGCGGCGCCCAGAACACCGCCGGGCTCAACGCCGCCGGCCTGGTGGTGGTCATCCAGGATTCCCGCGGCCGGTTCGATTCCGAGGGTGCCAATCTGCCGTTCCTGTTCGATGGGTGGGGCGAGCAGCAGGACGGCTACGACACCATCGAGTGGATCGCCGCGCAGCCGTGGAGCAACGGCAAGGTCGGCACCAGCGGCGGCAGCGCCGGCGGCATCACCCAGCTTCTGACCGCTCCCGCCGCTCCGCCGCACCTGGTCTGCCAGTCCATCGGCGTCGCCTTCGGCGACATGTACCGCTACTGTGTCTACCCCGGCGGCGTGTTCCGCAAGTCGTTGCTCGAAGGCTGGCTGAAGGGCCACGAGTTCGACCCCAAGATGCTCGCCATGTGCCTCGATCACGAAAGCGACGATGACTTCTGGCGGGCGCTGCGGGCCGATGAGCAGGCCGGCCGAGTGACGGTGCCCGGCTCGTTCAGCGGCGGCTGGTACGACGTCTTCTCCCAAGGCACCGTGGACGCGTTCGTCGCCCGCCAGACCCGCGGCGGCGACGGCGCCCGCGGCCGGCAGAAGCTGCTCATGGGACCCTGGCCCCACGGCCGGCGGCGCGAGGTGGGCGAGTTGGTGTTCCCCGAGAATGCGCTCCGTCCACCACGCGAGACCGCGGCCGACGCGTGGGCTCAGCACTGGCTGCGAGGCATCGACCGCGGTCTGGACAAGACCCCGGCGGTGACCTGGTACGTCATGGGCGCCTGCGGCGAGGACGGCGCGCCGGGGAACCAGTGGCGAACGGCCGACGCCTGGCCGGTGCCGTGCACCCCGACCGACTGGTGCCTTCAGCCCGACGGCGGCTTGACTCCCACGCCGCCGCCGGCCGGCGGCCAGGCACGGTCGTTCCGCCACGATCCCGCCAACCCCGTCCCCACCCGGGGCGGCAACAACCTGCTGCTGCCCGCCGGGCCGATGGACCAGCGGCCCATCGAGTCGCGGGCCGACGTCCTGACCTTCAGCTCCGCGCCACTCGACGAGCCGCTGGAGATCACCGGCCGGGTGACCGCCCGGCTGTGGGTCTCGTCCACCGCCGTCGATACCGACCTGATGGTCCGCCTGACCGACGTCTACCCCGACGGGCGGTCGATGCTGGTCCTCGATGGCGCGCGGCGGCTGCGCTACCGCCACGGCTTCACGCGCCCCGAGCCGCTGACTCCGGGTCAGGCGTACGAGGTCGAGGTGGACCTGTGGTCGACCAGCCTGATCGTCAACCGCGGGCATCGCCTGCGGGTGGTGATCAGCAGCAGCAACTATCCGCGGTTCGAGGTCAGCCGCAACAACGGAGCGCCGTACCGGTCGGACCAGCCGGCGGTGGTGGCGACCAACACGATCTACCTGGACCGCGACCACCCCTCGCGCCTCGTCTTGCCGGTGGTCCGATGAACTGCCTCCGAACGGGAGTGGAGCGATGACGTTGTCCGCAATCGTGACCGTGATCTACGGCATCCTGCTGGCCGTCGGCGGGATCATGGGCAAGGTGAAGGCCGGCAGCACGCCGTCGCTGATCTCCGGCCTGGTTTCCGGCGCGCTCGCCCTGGCGTTCGCCGCCCTGATGGCCAAGCACCAGCGCGCCGGCTTGTACCTGGCGCTGGTCCTGGCGGTGGCCCTGGCCATCTTCGGCGGCAAGTCGTGGCTGGTCGACGGCAAGGCCTTCATGCCCCGCGGCCTGATCTTCGTCCTCAGCCTGATCGAGATCGTGGTGGTGGCGGTGGGGATGATGGGCCGCTGAGCCTACCGCCTCGCCAGCGCCAGCGCGATGTCGGTCCCGTGGCCGAGGACGTGGGCGAGTTGGATCCAGACCATCGCCAGCGGCTCGGTGTAGCGGGCGTTGGCCAGGGGGCCGAAGTCGATGGCCTCGAAGCCGATCTGCTCGGCCAGACCAATGACCACCTGCTTGGGGTCGGCCTCGTCGCCGCAGACGGTGAGCAGGGCGCGGTGGCCGGACAGGACCGGGTCGGCCATGACGTCCACGCCGACGGTGTTGAACGCCTTGACCACCTGCGCGCCGACCGCCAGAGCCTGCACCTGCTCGCCGGCCGAGGTGTCGGTGCCCACCGCCAGGCCGGCCAGCTTCGGGAGCAGCGGGTTGGTCGCGTCGACCAGGATCTTGCCGTGGATGTCGCCCAGCCGGGCCACCGTCTCTTCGACCGCGGCGTACGGCACCGCCAGGAGCAGCAGATCGCTGCGCTCGGCCAACTCGCCCAGCGGTGAGGCCTTGGTCCGACCGGGATGCCGGTGGAGAAGCTGCTGGACCTTGTCGCCGCCCGGGTCACGACTGCCGTAGACCACCAGATGCCCGACTTGGGCAAACCGCCGCCCCAAGGTGGCGCCGACGCTGCCGGTCCCAACGATCCCGAGGTGCACGCGATTCTCCACCGATGGCGGCGATCCGCCTCGTTGCAGTATGCGGCAGGCCAGGCCAGGGCGGGTGGCCGGTCGGCCACGGCCACCGCTCTTCACGGTCCGGGGATCGGCGCGTATGCTAGGAGCGTCGTGCCCTGGAGCGCAACGGAGTTGGTCGTGCCATCCGAGCAGGTCAGCCCGATCCTCACCCTCGACCAGGCCACCGTCGTCCGCGGCGGGGTGACCGTGGCGCTGGATGCCGTCAGCCTGTCCATCGCCCAGGGCGCGCACACCGCGATCCTGGGTCCGAACGGGTCGGGCAAGTCGACCCTGATCCATCTGATCACCCGCGTCTGCTACCCGGTCGCCCGGTTCAACGGCCGGCCGCCCATCCGCATCTTCGGCCGCGAATTGTGGAACGTCGCCGCCCTGCGCGAGCAGATGGGCATCATCACGCCGGACCTGGACGCCGCCTTCGCCGCGGGCGAGGTGGGTGGCCTGGAGGCGGTGCTGTCCGGCTTTTTCGCCAGCCAGGGGCTGTGGCAGAACCATCAGGTGACCGAGGACATGCGGGCACGGGCCGTGGCCGCGCTGCGGCGGGTCGAGGCGCTGCACCTGGCCGACAAGTCGCTGGGGGCCATGTCCAGCGGCGAGGCGCGGCGGGTCCTGCTGGCCCGCGCCCTGGTCCACGAGCCGTGCGCGTTCCTCCTCGACGAGCCCACCTCCGGGCTGGACCTGGTCGCCCGGCGGCATCTGCTCGACTTGCTCCGCTCCCTGGCCCGCGAGGGGCGCACCATCCTGCTGGTGACGCATCATGTCGAGGAAGTGCTGCCCGAGATGGAGCGGGTGATCCTGCTCAGCGCCGGGCGGGTGCTGTTCGACGGGGCGAAGGAGCAAGCGTTGACCGACCGGCGGCTGTCCACCGCCTACGGCGCGCCGGTGCGGGTGCGCCGGAGCGGCGACTGGTATACCGCCGACCTGCCAGAGCCGGAGGCCTGAGCGAGCCATGATCTACCGACGTTTCGGCAAGACCGAACTGCGGATGCCCGTCTTCTCGTGCGGCGGGATGCGCTACCTGGAGTCCTGGCAGGACCTGCCGCGGGACCAGCTCACCGCCGCCGTGCAAGAAACTTTGGACAAGATCATCCGCACCGCCCTGGCCCACGGGATCAACCACATCGAGACCGCCCGCGGCTACGGCACCAGTGAGGTCCAGCTCGGCGGTGTGCTGCCGCACCTGCCGCGCGCGCCGATGATCGTGCAGACCAAGGTCTCGCCCCAGCCGGACGGCGACGCCTTCCGGCGGGTGTTCGAGACCAGTCTGTCCAACCTCCGGCTGGACTACGTCGATCTCCTGGGCATCCACGGCATCAACACCCCCGAGTTGCTGCACCTGGCGCTGAAGCCGGGCGGCAGCCTGGAGGCGGCGCGGCGGATTCAATCCGAGGGTCTGGCCCGCCACATCGGCTTCTCGACCCACGGTCCGCTGGACCTGATCCTGGAGACCATCGCCAGCGACGGGTTCGATTACGTCAACCTGCACTGGTACTGGGCCGACCAACTCAACGCCCCGGCCGTAGAGGCGGCGGCTCAGCGCGACATGGGGGTGTTCATCATCAGCCCCTCGGACAAGGGCGGCCGGCTCTACGACCCGCCGGCCAAGCTGGTCGAGCTGTGCCGGCCGCTGACGCCCATGGCGTTCAACGACCTGTGGTGCCTGCGCCACGAGCAGGTCCACACGCTGAGCATCGGCGCGGCCCGGCCGACCGACTTCGATGCCCACCTGGCGGCGCTGGAGTGGGTGGGACGGCAGGACGAGATTCTGCCTGAGATTGAGGCCCGCCTACGGGCCGAGGCGGAGCGGGTACTGGGCGCCGAGTGGCTGGACCACTGGCACCGCAACCTGCCCCCGCCGGAGGCGGTGCCGGGCGGGGTGAATCTGTACCACGTCCTGCGGCTATACACCCTGGCCAAGGCTTACGACATGGTCGGCTACGGGCGTTTCCGCTACAACCTGTTCGGCAGCGGCGGCCACTGGTTCCCGGGCAACAAGGTGGACCAGATCGACTGGCGCGCGCTGCCGGGAGCGGTAAAGGGCAGTCCGGTCGCCGCCCGCATCCCGGCGGTGCTGAAGGCGGCGCACGAGTTGCTGAATGCCGAGGACGCGAAGCGGTTGAGTCAGGGGGGATGAGGGGGAGTTGAGCTAGCACGTAATCCGAACTCAACTCTACCGACGCAGCGCGCCGAGACGACCCACGTCCACTGCGGCCTCACTCAACGGCCGACGACGCAGAAGCTGCCGCCGGGAGGGCCCAGACCGCCTTGTCGATCCGGCCCGCCAGCACTGCGGAGGAGTCAAGCAGTTCCTGACAGAAATCCTCCGTCAACTCTAGGCGGTACTGGCTCGGGAGCACGTACTCCCGCAGCGAACACATACCTCTCCTCGAACAGAACGACGATACTTCAGTGTATTTTGGATGGCTACGCTCGATGTGGCCTGCGCCATGGGCAAGCACGTTCCTGATGCTGCGGTACGCCCCATCAAGCTCTCGCCATGGGTCATCAAACGCGTCCGTAGGAACACCGGCGTGGAGGAGCCGCTGCTTGGCGCGACCCAGATAGCTCAAAGACCCGTCGACTCTGGTATCCAGCCCACTGCGCCGCTCAGCTCGAAGAGCGCACTTGTTCACATACTCCTCGAAGGCGCCGTAGATGAGCAGAGCGAGGGCGTAGCGGCTATGCCGCTTCAGCGTGAACTCGACCTCGCCCGCTTCATCTGCCATCGCTTCGTAGTAGGAAGCGTTCTCATCGTCGGGCGCCCAGCTCGCCGGTACAACGCCCATCAACTGCTCCTGTTCGGCCGTCCAGAACCGCTCGACCTGATCGATGATCCGCTGTAGCGTATGGCCGGTGAAGATCCAGCCTGATTGCCCGAACACCCGCATGATTGTCTCCCTCTCGCGGGGACTTGAGGACGGCCTCGACCGCACCAGACCGCTCGGCCGCGCCAAGATTGCGGCGGCCCAAGGCTTCTCATCCATGAGTGCCGGGTAGCGCGCCGGCCAGGTGCCAGAATCGGGCCTCTCGGCCCGCGCCGCTGCATACCTACAGAGTCACGTCCGTGCCGATCAGCAAGACTTGCCCTTGCAGGGCGCTCTGGTCCACCGGATCGCGGAACTGCCGGTCGAACGTCCAGACCGGCAAACCGAGGTCCAGCGCCAGGGCCAGGAAGTAGGCGTCGTAGCTGCCGATGCCGAGCGACCTGACCAGGTCCCAGGCCCGCAGCCGGTAGACGGTCAGCTCACCCTCGAACTCCACCAGGCCGAAGGTCCCCGCCAACTGGTACTGCTTCTCCGCGTCCGCCAGAGGAACCGCCGCCCGCCTCCCGCGGGGCAGCGTCTTCTGGTAGCAGACCTGCTGCAGCTCGGCCCAGAACAGGGACGGAACGAACGCCACCACATCGCCGTGCTGGACCTTGGCCATCACCTTGTGGGCGTTCGGGGAATTCGCCTCCGAGAAGAGGTGTGCGCCCATCACGTTGGTGTCGAGAACGATTTCGGTAACCGCTGTGCCCCCGGCGGCCGGCATCGGTCAGTGGTTCCTCAGGATGTCGACGCTCGATCGAGTGGCCGGCATCGCTCTCGCCGTGCGCTCCGCCTCCGCGAACGCCGCGCTTCGGCTCCGGTCCCACTCCCCGCCCGGTTTGTAGCAGACGCCGCGGTAGACATCCGTGCCGTTCTCCAGCGAGAGCTTGCGGAGCCAGCCCTCCTGGACCCGCGCCAACCCGTGCTCGCGGCACCAACGCTCGATCTCCAGGATCGCGTGCGCGTTGCTGTCAGCGTCCGAATCGACCATGAGGGGCTGCTCCGGCTCCAGCCCGTCCAACTCCGCGTCGCTCGGCCTCAGGATTGCCATCGTCGTCTCCACGACCGCGGCCGTCGTTCACTACTCCCCATTATACCGCGAGGCCGTCCCTCAGAACCCCAGCCCCCTCCCGGCGCCGCTCCCGAAAAGCGTGATCTGCCGGCCTACGCGGCCTCGTCCAGGCAACGCACGAACTCGTCGGGGTTCGACCAGCGCGCCACGGTCGACAAGTCCTCCAACAAGCGGAAGTCCTCGTCGGCCCAGACGTCCATCGTGTCGTCGAAGAGTGATACGAAGCCGCGCGGCTCCGGACCAAGCTGGAGGTGACCCAAGTCGTACCAAGCGGTGTGGACGTGCTCGGTAATGCGCCTGGCCGCGCTTCGGCTGCCGGTCGTCAAGACAAACACCAAGTGGCTGCGCCGCGCCGTCCGGGTGTGGAAGTCGGGCATCCAAACCCGTCCCGACCTTCCCGGAAGGCGTTCGCCACGGTCGAAGTCGATGTCTTGCTCGGTGAGCAGGTCGGCCACCTCATCGGTTACCGATTCGACGGCTCGGGTGCGGAAGGTGAACCACAGGTCGGCCACTCGCATCGACGCTTGCGCCAGCCGCAGGACCTCTTCCGCCGGTGAACCGCCAGGGTCGACCCGAACCTGCAGCCGACCCTTGTACAATTCCACTCCGTGGTTGAGGCAGACGTCGGCGATGAGCTGGTTCTGCTTGACGGTTCGCCGTTGAGCGATGGTCTGCATCCGCAACCAACGGAGGGTCTCGCCCAGATCGGTGAGCGTAGCAGTGTCGCCGTCGTCCCGCCAGTACAAGTCGATGACGTCCCCGTCGGGGTAAAGGAACGGCGTGCGCAGCCGCACGAAGCCACCATGCGGCGAGCAGACGAACCGCTCGCCCAATCCCGCTTCGATCCGCTCGCACGGCGTCGCCATCAGAACAGCTCTCCCTGAGCGGACGGAGGGTCATGGAGCCGGCCGTCGTGCCGGATCCCGGCTTCCGCGCAGAACTGCGCCCAGACCGCCGCCGGATCCGTCACGTCGGCGGTCACGTCCTCCGGCCGATACGCCTCCTTGTCCCGTTGGACCTCCGACCAACGGTGCTTGTGCCGCTCGCCGACGTACTGGCAACTTGGGTTGTGGTGGTCCTTGCCCAGGTCCAAGGCGTAGATCCGACCGACGCCACGATGGATGAGCGCGTACGTCAACGCCCCAGCCAGCGGGTTGTAGCTTCCCCTGACGAATAGCGGGTATCCGGCGTCCGATCCGACTTCTGCCCGGAACTCCGCCGCCGGGGAGTGGTCCTCATCCTCCAGCCAGGGGATGTCGCCGACGATGGTCTTCGACGGGTCGCCCAGAATCACCTCGAACTCAGTCTGCGTCAGAGCCATACCCACCACCCTTGCGCCGCTCCGGCCACCGCTGGGATCATTCTAGCACCTGGCCGGGTCGCCGCGCGAGCCGTCAACCCTCCAGCTCCTCGATGCTCTTCGGCCAGTCGTCGCGGAGCAGCCGCGACAGGGAGCGGTCGGCCAGGAGGCGGCCGTGGGTCTGGCAGCGGGGGCAGTAGTTGGTCTCGTGGTCGGCGTAACGGATGCGCTGGACCGTCGTGCCGCAGGCGCCGCAGGGCTGGCCGTACTTGCCATGGACGCAGAACTCGGGGCGGAAGGCGGTGATGTCGCCGGGGCCGGGGAAACGGTCGCGGAACCGGTCTTGCAGGCGGTCGATCCACTCGGTCAGGACCTCGCGAGCCGCGGTGTGGAGGGTAGTCAGCTCGGCGTCGGACAGCTTGCCGGTCAGCGCCAGGGGCGACAGGCCGGCGGCGCGGAGGATCTCGTCGGACCAGGCGTTGCCGATGCCGTCGAGCAGGCGCGGGTCGGTCAAGGCGCGCTTGAGGGTGTGGTTCTCGTGCCGCAGCGCCGCGGCGAACTCGGCGGCAGTGCAGGTCAAGACGTCCACCCCGCCGGGGTCGTGGGCGGCCAGCGCCTTCTCGTCGGCGACCAGGTGCAGCGCGGCCCGCTTGCGGCTGCCGGCCTCGGTCAGCAGCAGCGTGCCGTGGTCGAAGACGAAGCCGGCCTGAACGATCTTCCCGGCGATCTTGACCGGCCGGTCGTGCCACCGGTAGCGGCCGGCGATCATCAAGTGGAAGACCAGGAACAGGTCGTCCGACAGCGACCAGACGATCCGCTTGCCGAGGCGCCGGAGCCCGACCACCGCGCGCCCCTCGGCCGCCGAGACGGGCGGCTCCCAGGTGCGCAACAGGTTCGGCCCGAGCACCTGGACGCGCTCGATCCGGTGACCGACGATGGTCCGGTCGAGGGCGGACAGGTAGGCCATGATGTCGGGCAACTCGGGCATGGCTGCCCTGATACGCGGGCCACCGGAACTGTCCTCGCCGCTCTTGCGCCCGCCGAAGCGGATCGAGTAGACTCGTCTCGGAACGGTCGTGGCGGGTTGTCGCGACCGCGGATGCCGGGTGTTTGACCGGCAGTTGGAGGGACGGGGAGCAGGGAGCGGGACGATGGGTAGCAGGCGACGTGGCTTCACGCTGATCGAGTTGCTCGTGGTGATCGCGATCATCGCCATCCTGGCAGCGATTCTCTTCCCGGTGTTCGCCAAGGCGCGGGAGAAGGCGCGTCAGAACAGTTGTCTCAGCAACGTCAAACAGGCCATGCTGGCGCTGATGCAGTACGCCCAGGACTACGATGAGCGGTACGTGCAGACGATCATCTCCAAGAACGCGATCGATTCGAGCTACTGGACCTACGGCTCGTGGCCGCCGACCGTCGAGCCGTACATCAAGAACAAGCAGATCTGGATCTGCCCCAGCAACATGGACCAGTTCAAGGACGGGTTCGCCAGCACCTACGTGGTCAACCCAGCCGGGTACACGCCGTTCGACTACGGCGTGATGGGCCGCTTCGGGGCCAAGGCGATGGCCCAGATCGACCAGCCGGCGACCACGATCATGTTCTGCGAGTCGAACCTGCCCGACCCGTACAACTGGGGGCACGTCTACAGCGGGCCGGTGGGCTGTCAGTCGCAGTGCTACGGCGCCTGGCCGCACAACGAGGGGTTCAACCTGGGCTTTGCCGACGGCCACAGCAAGTGGTACGCCGTGCCGGGGAACTGCACCACCGTGGTGCCGGGCTTGATCTGGCTGACCTCGTGAGCTGAGCCGGGCCCGGGCGCCGGGAGGTTGGTCATGATGGCTGTCTTGACCCTGGCGGCGGTTGCCCTGACCGCCGCCGAAGCGGGGTTCGCCATCCGCGACGAGGTCGGTTGCGGCCGACAGGGGGTGGTCACCGCCTCGCTTCCGTTCGCCCAGGGCGCCACGCGCAGCGTCGCCGGTCTGGTGATCACCGACGCCGCCGGGGCGCCGCAGCCGATTCAGGCCTCGACGCTGGTCACCTGGCCGGACGGCAGCGTCCGCTGGGCGCGGGTCGAGCTGCCGGTCAAGCTGGCCGCGGGCGAAAGCAAGTCGTACCGTTACGAGGTGCGGCCCGGCGCCAAGGCGCCGGATCCGGCGGTCACCGCGACCGTCTCGGAGACCGCCGCCGAGGTGGTGATCGAGACCGGCGCGACCACCCTCAGGCTGCCGCGCACCGCGCCCCTGACCACCGGCAGTTTCGGCCTGGCCGGGCCGCTGCCGGCGCTGGACATCGACACGCCCGACGGCCGGCACACCTGGAGCGCCACGCCGCCCGAGGAGGTGGTGGTCGAGGACCGCGGCCCGCTGCTGGTCTCGGCCCGGGCCACCGGCTGGTTGCAGGGACCGGGCGCCGAGCCGCTGTTCCAGTACGTCCTCCGCCTGACCGCCGAGGCAGGCAGCCCGACGGTCCGCGCGTTGCTGACCCTGAAGCTGATGCGCGGACCCGAGGTGACTGACGTCCGGGGGATCGTCCTGCGCTTCGCGGCGGCCGGGTCCCAGCCGGCGGCCATCGCGTTGGAGGACGGCATGGCCGCCGGCCGGCCGCTGGCGCTGCTGCCGGACGGCGACGGATACCAGGTGTCCGGGGCTCTAGCGGCACGCTGCCGTAGGCCGCTGGGCGCGGTCGAGTGGCGCGACGGCACCGCGCTCCGCCGCCTGGCGGTACGGCACTTCTGGCAGATGGGGCCGAAGGCGGTCGAGGTGGACACCGGCGAGCTGCGCTTGTTCCTGTTCGACCAGCGCCGCGAGGCCTGGCCCTTCGGCCGGACCCGGGCCGTGTCGCAGGAGCTGTTGCTGACCGGTGACCCCGAGCCGGCGCTGCCGGTGCTGGCGCGGTGCTGGGAGAGGCCGCTGCTGGCCACGGTCGAGCCGGCGTACCTCTGCCAGACCGAGGCGCTGGGAATGCTCTCGCCGGTGGATCGGGACTTCTTCCCGGCCTTCGAGCAGGCGGTCGATGCCGCCTACCGGGGGCTGGTTGAAGCCACGGACAAGGACCCGGCCTGCCTGGGTCTGATGAACTTCGGCGACTGGCCGCTCCCCAAGGGCGCCTACGGGCACCAGGGCACGGCCTACATCGACCAGGAATACGACATCGTCCACGGCTTCTGCCAGTTGTACGCCCGCTCCGGTGACCGGCGGTACTACGATCTGGCCGAGGTGGCGGCGCGGCACTTCATGGACGTGGACGTGGATCAGGTCGGCGGCGGGAACCGGTTCCACGGCTACAGTGAGAACTGCGAGACCCACCAGCGCTGCACCACCGGCCTGGACTGGGGCCACGTGCAGCTCGACGGGCTGGTCGACTTCCATTACCTGACCGGAGATCGGCGCGCCCTGGAGATCGCCCGGGGGATTGGGGAGAACTGTTTGCGGGTGGCCGAAGGCAACGGCTGGGAGCCGTTCCGCAACGCGCTGAAGAGCGCCGAGCGGGCATTGGGCTGGCCGCTGCTGTCGCTGATGCGGACCTACGAGGCGACCCACGACGAGCGCTATCGGCAGGCGGCCGACCGGATCGTCAGCTACCTCAACCACTACGCGGCGGACCCCGAGGCGGAGCTGCCCTCCGGCGTGTGGTGGCGGACCTGGATGCTCGACGGCTGCAAACCGTTCATGACCGGCCTCTTGCACGAAGGGCTGGACAAGCACCACGAGCTGACCGGCGACGAGGCGACCCGGAAGAGCATCTTGATCAGCCTCGACTGGCTGATCGAGCGCATGTGGAACCCGGACCGGAACTGCTTCCTGTACGAGTACAACGCCTTCAACCCCGGTCACCGCAATCAGTTCCCGGTGGAGCTGAACTTCCTGGTGGTCCACGCCTTCGGGTACGGCTACCGGCTGACCGGCGACCGGAAGTACCTGGACATCGGCCTGTTGGGGCTCCGGGCGGCGGTCGAGGACCTGCTCAAAGGCGTCGGCACCGGCAAGGACTACGGCATCTGCTTCCGCACCTCGCCGCAGGTGATCGGGGCGTTGTACCGCGGTCACGGCACCTACCAGTGGCCGCAGCCGAAGCCGTTGCCGAAGGCCCAGCCGCTCCCACCGGCGCTGCTGGCGGCGGTCCCGCGGGCGGTCGAGCAGGCCGTGATCGCGCCGGGCGCCGAGCCGGCCAAACAGGCCGACGGGCTGGAGGTGCGGGCCAAGGCCGCCGCGGTCACCGGCCGGGCCTTGACGAGCTGGGAGGAGCCCGAGAGCTGGGCCGAGTGGACCTTCCAGCAGCCGGCCACCGGCGAGGTGGTGCTCTCCCTGCGCTACGCCAACGGCGGCGTCACGGCGGTCCGCGAGGCGCTGCTCGACGGCCGCAAGCTGGGTGACTGGGAGCTGCCCAAGCTCGGCGGCTGGGGCGACGCGCCGACCGACTGGGGGTGCTTCGTACCGGCCGACGCGCAGGGCAACGCGCTCCGCTTCATGTTGACCCGTGGCCCGCACACGTTGCGGCTGACCCGCCGCGCCGGCGGGCTGGCGCTCGACCTGATCGCCGTGGTGCCGGTGCCCGCCGGCTTGTCCGTGGCGGTGGCCCGACCGGAGCAGGCGCCCGAGCTGGTCCTGCTGCACCACCTCACGCTGGACGACGGGATCGCCCCGGCGCGGGGCCGTCGTCCGTCCGGCGGCGAGGTCCCGGCGCTGGGCACGCCGGTCACCGACGCGTGCCGTGGGGCCGACGACCAGGATGGGTTCGAGTCCGGCCTCAACTTCGGCACCTACCGCGGCGAACCGCGCGGGATCGTGCAGTTCCTGCGGGTGGCCAAGCCGACCGACGCCAGCGGGGTGCAGATGGAGGTGCGCGGTATCGACCCCGGCACCCCGCCGTTCGCCGCGTTCCTGATCGACGGCGAGGGACTCACGCCGGAGACCGTGGCCGAGGCCAAGGTGCTGGCGCGCTGGCGGGAGGTAACGCCGGCCACCGGCTTCCGCACGCTGGCCTTCGCGCAGGCGGAGCCGCAGGCCGACACGCTCCGGCTGGAACCGGAGCGGCGCTATGCGCTGGTGCTGGTGCACAACAGCGAAGGCAAGCTCGAGGCGGGCTCGGCCGGGGAAGGCGTCCTGGCCGGCATCCACCTCCGGGCCGACCGCAGCGGCACCGCGCGCGAGTCGCTGTACTGGTACAACGGCGGATGGAAGGTCTATCCCTGGGTGGTCTGGCTGGCGGCGGTCGAGCCCCAGCAGCGCGACGCGCCTGGGTCGGTGCCGCCCGGGCCGAACCTGGTGGGCGGCAAGTCGGGCCAGGGGATTCGCTGCAACGCAAACTACCACCTGGCGGTGGACGTCCCGGCCACGTTCCTCTCACGTCCCGGCAAGGTGGCCCTGTGGGTGCAGCCCGAGTGGACCATGAAGGGCCCCCTGTCGCCCAGCCAGCGGGCGCTGTTCCATGTCCAGGGCGAGCGGCCGTTCGCCGCCGCGCTGAGCCTGGTGACCATCTACCACGACCTGCGGGCCCGGCTGTACGACGACCACGGCGACCTGTGCGGCGCGCTGGAGGCGCCCATCGCCGCGTGGGAACGCGGGCAATGGCACCACGTCGAGCTGGCCTGGCGGCCTGGTCTGATGACCCTCGCCGTGGACGGCCAGGAGGCCGCCCGGTCGGCCGCCGTCACCTTGCCCGGCGGCGCGGTCCGTCAGATGTTCGTCGGCTGGCGCCCCGGCAACTGGCACCTCAACGCGGTGGTCGACGAGATCCAGCTCTGGAGTGCGAAGCCCTGACCGGGGCGCAATGGCCTGAAAAGGGGTCACCTGAAAAGGGGTCAGGAGCCTTTTTTGGCCATGACTCCCTCCGCTTCGCCACAGAGCTGCTCAAGCGAGAAAAGGCTCCTGACCCCTTTTCAGGCCGAGGAGGCGGTCGCGGTTGCAGGATTAGCGGTCCAGGGCGACCGCCAGCAGGAGCTCGACGCCCGGCAGACCGCGCTCGCCGAGGCGGCGTAGCCGGCCCGGCCGGCCGACCAAAAGGAGTGGGGAGGCGAGCCGGTCCGGCAGCAGGACCGTGCCGGCCTCGTCGATCATCCCGAACGACACCGGCGCGCCGCTGGCTCGGCTCAGCCGCGCCGCCAGCTCGGCCAGCTCGGGCTCACGCCCGACCACCGCGATCAGCTCCAACCGCCGGCCCCCCAGCACCTCAGCCAGCGGGTCCGCGAGCGCCCCGACATCGGGCGCCGCCCCGTCCACCAGCCACGCCCCAGCCCACGCCGGCCCGAAATTAGGGACGCCACCCGTTTTCTCAGCGTCTTGAGAAATAGGGTGGCGTCCCTCCTTTCCCTGAGAAATAGGGTGGCGTCCCTCCTTTCCCTCCTTTCCGAGGGCTTCGCGGACCCAGCGGATGTGGTGGAACTGGACCGCAGGGCCGAAGTCGCGGCGGGCTTCGGCCAGGGACAGGTTCGGCCGCTGCCGCAGCACGGCGGCGATGCGCTCGGCCTGGTCGGCGCCGATCAGCTCGGCCGGGGCGATCATCCCCGCGGCGACCAGCGTCGTGACGGCATTGGCCGCATCGGCCGGAGCCAGGCCGACGGCCCGGGCGGCGGTGGCCAGGTCGCCGTGCTGGCGGAGATGGGGCAGCAGGTCGAGGGCCGGGCCGTCGACCCGGACCGGCCCCTGGCGTTGAGGGACGGGCGGCGGGGCGGGTGCGACCTCCGGCGCGGGGGCCGCGACTGGCCGCTCCTCACCGCCGGTGGCCTCTTCCCAAGCGCGGATCAAGGCGATCAGGTCGCCGCCGTAGCGCTCGACCTTGACCGGGCCCAGTCCGGGCACCCGCAGCAGCTCGACCGCCTCCGCCGGCCGAGCGCGGCAGACCGCCTCCAGGGCGTTGTTGCCGAGGACCAGGTAGGGCGCGATGCCGGACTGCCGAGCTTGCTCGGTCCGCCACCGGCGCAGCCGCGCCAGCAGCTCCTCCTCGGCCGGCGAAAGCGGGTGCGTCGCCAGGGCGCGCAAGGCCGGATCCTTGCCGGGCCGCGCGGCGGCGGTGACCGGGGCCATCAGCCGCAGCGGCTCGAGATCGATCAGCCGCCGCTCGTCGGCCAGCACGGCTTCGCCGGCCGGCGTCACCGCCATCACCGGCAGCTCGCCGCCGACCGGCTTGAGCAGGCCGGTCAGCACCAGGTGATCGACCGCCGCCAGGAGCTGCTCGGTCCGCCACCGCTTGAGCGCGCCGAAGTGGGGCAGCCGGCGGAGCCGTTCGCCCACGGTCGCGGCCTGCGAGCCCTTGAGCACCTGCACCAGCTTGTGCCGGCCGACCCCGCCGCGGATGGCCCTGGCCGTCTCCAGCAGCAGGCGGCCGAGCTCGGTCTCTTCCGGCGTGATCACCCCGGCATCGGGCGCCGGCGGCGGCGGATCGTCGCGGGCCAGCTCCTCCTCGGACGGCTGCACGCGCTCGCCGAAGTAGCCGAGGAGGAAGATCCGCCTGGGTGACGAGCCCTCGGCGTAGCGGACCATGGCCGCCAGTTGCGACTGGCGCATCGCCCGCCGCGCCCGGCTCCACTCCTCCTGCTGCTGCGCGTCGGCCGCGGTCAGGGCCGGCCTGACCGCTTGGTAGACCGGGCCCCAGCCGGCCTGATCCGTGTCGCGCAGGTACTCGATTCGGTGCAGCCGGCTGAGCGCCACGCGGGCCTGGATGTCGGTGCAGCCGAGCCGGGCGGCCACTGCCATCGGGTCGCTCACGCCGCCGTCGACCGCCGCCAGGACCTGGTTGAGGAGCTCCGCGCCGGTCACCTCCTGATCGATGAACCACTCCTGCAGCCCGCGGTCGGACGGCTCGTAGATCAGCACGCAGCGCGCCGGCGCGCCGTCCCGGCCGGCCCGGCCCGCCTGCTGGTAGTAGGCTTCGACCGTGCCGGGCAGCGAGTAATGGATGACGAACCGCACGTCGGGCTTGTCGATGCCCATGCCGAACGCGGAGGTGGCCACGGCGATGCCGTCCGAAGTGGCCATGAAGGCGTCCTGCGTCTGGGTCCGGTCGGTGCCCTCCATGCCGGCGTGGTAGGCGATCACCGGGCGCTCGGTCCGCCGGCGGATGAATTCGGCCACCTCCTCGGTCTGCCGCCGCGTGCCGGCGTAAACGATGCCGCTGCCGGGGATCTCGGCGATCAGCCGCTCGAGCTGCCGCCACTTCATGTCCTCGCCGCAGGCGTAGCGGACCTCGAAGCTGAGGTTGGGGCGGTTGAATCCGGAGACCACCACCTGCGCGGTGGGCCGGCCGAGCTGCTTGACGATGTCCTGCTGCACCTCGATCGTGGCGGTGGCGGTGAGCGCCAGCAGCGGCGGGTCGCCCAGCCGGCCGAGGACCTGATCGAGGTGGAGGTAGTCGGGCCGGAAGTCGTGGCCCCACTCGCTGACGCAGTGCGCCTCGTCGACCACGAACCGCTGGATCCGGGTCTCGGCGAGACGCTTGAGGAACCCAGCGAAACGGAACCGCTCGGGGGCCACGAACAGCAGGCGCACCTGACCGGCCACGGCCCGTTGCAGCCGGCGGCGCTGCTCGTCGATATCGACCGCCGAGTTGATGAACGTGGCCGAGCCGGGGTGACGTGACTCCAGGGCGTCTACCTGATCCTTCATGAGCGAGATGAGCGGCGAGACGACCACGGTCAGGGGCGGCAGCAGGACGGCGGGTAGCTGGTAACAGAGCGACTTCCCGCTGCCGGTCGGCCGGACCACCAGGAGATCGCGCCCGCGCAGCACGTCGGCGATCACCTCGCCCTGGCCGGTCAAGAAGTCGGCGAACCCGAACCACTCGTGGAGCGCGCCACGCAACTGGTCGGCCGACGGCTCCAAGACCGTCGCCCGGCTCTCCACCCGCTCGCCCTCCAGCCCACGGCTCATGACCCGAGTGTCGCCAAGGTGGGGGAGGATGTCAACGGGGTGGGCGGAATGGGGTCCGAGTCAGCCCATGGGGGGCGACAACCACGACTCCTCTCCCTTCAGGGAGAGGACGGCCGCCGCGGCCGGGTGAGGGTGGCCTGGAGGCGCCTCGGGAGACCCCCTCACCCGCCTCGCTACGCTCGGCGACCTCTCCCTGAAGGGAGAGGGGTTTATCTGTCGAAATCCTGAGAGTTGTGGCGTCCGCGCCGAGGTGAGCAGATATGGCCGTAATACCAAGCGCGGGTGATTTCGGAATCCAAGGAGTCATCTCGGCCGGGGCGCCGAATCGGGCGACATGTCACGTCCACGATACCTGGCCCCGCATTT
>JAANMT010001015.1_pt1 | contig 29267 bp, 23 predicted proteins | sample 7279711 | NCBI WGS metagenome assembly JAANMT01 (sample SAMN14094538, study PRJNA606508) | bioreactor metagenome | isolation source: A lab-scale SPAN reactor treating ammonium-rich wastewater day 1 | place: Ireland: Galway | collected 2017-01-16 | reverse complement strand
TAAAAGCAAGCTGAAAATCCCGGTGTCGTGCGTGGAGCAGGGCCGCTGGGGGTACAAGTCCCGGCATTTTGGGTCGAGCGGGTCGCATTCTTCGTCCAAGTTGCGGCGAACGCTCAAAGCTTCGGTCAACCGTTCCGCCAAGCTGCACGGCAGCCACGCTTCGGACCAGGGCGCGGTGTGGAGCGAAGTGCGGTCGATGCACGCATCGCACGGCGTGGAATCGGCCACGACGGCTATGTCGGATGTCTTCCAGCGGCACGCCAACCAGGTTGCCGAATTTCAAGACAAGCTGCCCTACGTCGAGGGAGCCTGCGGCATGGCGGTGGCCGTGGCGGAGCGGATTGTGGCCGTCGATGTGTTCGACAAGCCCGCAACCTGCCAGAAGGTGTGGCGCCGGCTGCTTTCTGGGGTGGTGTTCGACGCCTTGGAAGCGAAGACGAGCGACCAACAGCCGCAGATTGGCGACGTGGAGCGCTTGCTGGCCTCGACGCGCGCGGCGAATTGGGAGCAAAACCCCGCCGTGGGCGAAGGCGAAGAATACCGGGCCGAGTTCGAGCAAGACCACGCCTCGGCCTTGGCCTTGGCGGGAACCGTGGTGCATGGAAGCGTGGTCGCGGGGTAATTGCTCGCACTCCTTTCGAGGTCGCGAGCGTCGGACGGCCTCCGCCACGGCGACCAGCGGCGGCCGTGGCGGGTGGTCCTGAAACGGGCGGCGGCGTTAGTGCTTGTAGACCTTGTGCTGCGGGCGGCCGGCCAGGATTTGCTCTTTGCCCCAGTTGGTCACGTCGCGGAACTCCTGGCTGCGAATGAAGTCCAAGAAGGCTTGCTCCTCGGACCATTCGCTGGTGATGAGGTACGAGGCATCGTCGCTTACGTCTTTCCAGAGTGTTGACGAGGTATGCCCAGGAGCGTTGTTCAACGCGCCGATCACGGCTTGAAACTTGTCTTCAAAATCCTTTTGCTTTCCCGGAATTACGCGGTAATTCATTCCCACGGTGATCACTGGCTGGCTCCCTTGCAGGCGATAAAACGAAGAGGTGTTTGGTAACCACTCTCCAGCCTACCCGATTTCGCCCGCCGCGGGACGGGTGGCGTGCGCCACGTTGTTGGAAACGCCGCGCTCGTTGCTGGGTTGAGGTCCGCCCGCGAGGGATGTTTTCGGGGCGTTCAGAGGGCGGTTCAGGAACCGTCGTTCGACCAGCTCGTAAAACAGCACCGCGCCGGGGAGGGACGCCAGCAGGCAGACGGGGACGACAATCGTCGCCACCTGCCATTCGCTATGCATGCCCCGGTAAGCAAGCCAACTGGAGACGACAACCACCACCAGGTAATGGGTTAAGTAGATGCTGTACGAGCGCTGACCGCACCAGCGCAGCGGCGCAAAGACCCAGTGTCGGGCCACCGGTTCGTCCCATTTCCGCAGGAACATCAACGCCACGGCAAACGCGCACGCGACAAAGAGATATTCGCCTTGATGTTTTTGGACAGGATCGCTGGCCAGGATTCGCTCCGCCGCTCCATAAAACATGCCGAGCAGAAATACGGCCAGTGTCCACCTGCGGCGGTGCGCGTCGCTGCAATTGAGGGCATGGTAGACCAGAATACCGGCTGCAAACAGGGTCCAGTGTCCGTCCCAAAAGAAGCCGTTATGGCTCATGCCGAACCAGGGCAAGGCATGGCGGGCGACAATCACCGCGACCGTGAGCCAGGCGGCGGCCTGGAAGAACCGCCGCGGCGCCAGCGCCAACAGCACGCCGGTCACAAAATAGAACTGTTCCTCATAGCACAAGGTCCACGTATTGGGCATCAGGTACGCCGACTCGCCCCCGCCCCAGTGATGGCGCCACGATTCGATGGCCAAAAAGTTCCCCAGCCACTGCCAGATCGAAAGGGTCGAGAGGTCGTGCAACTGGGCGCACTCGGCGCGCACCAGGGGAATGTTGGTCATGGCCCAGGTGTACAGCGCGGCCATCCCGCACATGATCCACAGGGGTGGATAGATGCGGCGGGCGCGGCGGACGAAATAATCCCGCAGCGAGTGCGGCCGGCGCCGTAGCGAATCAACACTGGCCGCGATACAGTAGCCGCTAATGACAAAGAAAATCGGCACGCCCAACCAGCAATGCCGGATGGCGTACAGCGGCAATCCCGCCCAGGTCCACGTTGACGTGTCGGCGATACGGAAGTGATAGTCGCCGTAAAAGGTTGCATGGTACAAGACCAGCATAATGCAGGCCGCCCCGCGCCACAGGTCGAGCGAATAATATCGCGTGTTGGCCGGTTTGGGAGGCAGAGGCGCGGGAGCGCGAACCTGGCGTTTCTCGGCAATGCCCGAGTCCCGCGCCGCGTCCGCCCGGCGCGTTTCGGGTGAAACGGCCCGCGGCGTATCGCCAGCGTCGACCGAAGTCCCGTCAAGGACCGCCGCCTGGTGGGTATCGAGTGTCGGGGGATAAAGGGGCGCCATGCGGAACGTGCCGTCGGGGTATCAACCGATGAGCGGGAGGCGAGCTATTCTGATTGCGGCGAAAGTTGCGGAGCTTTGGATTTCGCCTAAAGCCCGCAAGTTCAGCTACGGTCAAGCGTCATGTTCGCCCATCGCGGTTCGGCGGCGTCGCCGTGAGAACGCCGACCGAAACTTGTCAACTTAGTCACATTCGGCGCCGCGAGTCTTCTTTACCAGCGCGTCGGACCGGCGATTCGCAAAAGGGTGAACAAGTCACCGCAGGCCGCTTTTCTCCAGGCCCGCCCGAATCCAATCTTTGACTGCGTCGCCCGTGACCCAGGCGGTATGGAGCATGCGCGGCCCGATCCGCGGCGCGACAACGCGAATTGTCCATAACGGATGGCCTTTCGCGCCCATGCGGTGCTTGTATTCTTCGTCGCCCCGGAGGAAATCGAACGTCGTGTGCCCCAGGGTGATCGCGCGCTTGATGGATTCGGAATGCACTAGCCAACCGGGACTTTCGGCGCGCTTCGCGGGATCGATGCCAACCTGGTAGGCGTAGGTCGCGCCCCCGCCGAGGAATCCCAACTGCGCCGCCAACGGAGCGCCCTCGTGCTCAATCCATAACAGTTCCAGCGCGCCGCGCTCGCTGAACGCCTCTGCCGCTTCCCAGGCAAAACCGGCAAATCGCGGACTTGCGAAGCAGCCCGCCTGCCCCAATTCGCGGCGCCGGCGTTGGTGCAGATCGACCAGGATCGCCCATGCCCGCGTCAGGTCGTCGCCGCTTGTCGCCACGTGGGTTGAAACCCGGCCTGGTTGGACCATTCGTTCCTGCAAGACGCGCACATGGCGGCGGTTCGGTTTGGATAGCTGGCGGCGATAGCCCTCCCAACTGTCCGGCAGGGGGATGCGCCACAGGTGGACGTCGCTCCGGGCATGCACCACGCAGCCGTTTTGTTTCAAGTGCTGAAGCAACTGCGTCATCGCGCCGTCGTTCGCCGCGATCCCATCCAGGTGCAGCATGTCCCAACCGTCGTCGCCCGCGCGTTGATTGGCAGCCAGTAGCCACTCGGCCAGGGCCGCAGTCACCGGCGCCTGGTCTTCTTCAGCGCAGAGAACGGTCAGATAATCGCTGCACGTCTCTCCGGATCCAAGGAACTGCACAACGTTCCCGAAAGCCGAGACGTGCCGCCGGCGCCAAGGGGCAATGCCCGCGAGCCGCCCATCGGGTCCGCGGACAGCCAGCACGAACCACTCCTGGTCGGCGCCGTAATGCCGCCACCACGTTCCCAACCATTCCCATTGGCGGAAGGGGACCTGGCCTGCCAGGCTGTTCCACGACTCGCGCAGGCTGGCCGCCGCGCTCCAGGATTCCAAGCGTTCTACAAGCATTGCAGAATTTGTCCGCCGGTCATCGAATTGCCATCGGTGGCGAACCACCGCGCCGCGATGCGCGTCTCGTGCGCGTTTCGCGAAGGTTTGGGGGCGCTTTTCAATGGGGGTTACGTGTTCCGCGGCCGCTCGTGCAACCGGCGGATTCTTCGGCTCGCTTCGCTCGCCGTTGGTCACTCGCGGAGAGGTTGTGAATGTTTTGTCAAATCGTCGTAGCGGCAGCGCGAGCGCCGCCGCTACGGAACGATTCACAACCGCAGAGCGAGTGACCTGCATTGAGGGTGCCCCCCCGGCCTGAAAAACGCTCTAGAGAAAGCTTAACTCACGCTTCCGCGCGGGGCGGGTCTGCTCGCTTGCAGAATCGCCACGTTCGGGCTTGCTCGCTTGGTTCAGGGTGGGGATATGCAAGCGCTCCCAGGCGATTATTCGTTCCAACTCGCCCAGCCCTGCTTGTGGTACTGAATCAGAAGCGGATCATCGATCCGGTTGACGCCCGTCGTTAGCGGTCGGCTGTCCGGCGGGAAATGACAGGCGGCGGCAAAGGTCTCTTCCGTCAGGAAGCGGCCGTCCCAGGGAAGCCGGCCGTTCGACTGCGTCGCGGCGGGAACCGCAAGCACGAAGCCCCAGTCGCCAAAGCTGGGTACGTGGACGTGATAGGGAACAATGCGCCGCCGCGGACCGCCCGCCTTCTGGTGCGTGTCGGCCGCCGCCTGCACGGTGTGGGCGATGCACCAGAACGCTTTCCTGGCATAGAAGGGGCTGGTCGCCTGCGTCACCAGGACGCCCTGCTCGTTGAGATTGCGGAGGGCCAGGCCGTAAAACACGTCGGTGTAGAGCTTGTTCAGCCGCGCGTCGCTGGGATCGGGAAGGTCCATCACGATCACATCGTAGCGCAGGTCGCGACGATTCCGCAGATACGCGAACGCGTCTTCGGCGTGGTACCGCAACCGCGGATCGTCGAGGCTGTTTGCGTTCAGACGCCGCAGCAAGGGGGACTGGCGAAATAGGCGCACCACGCGGGGGTCGATATCGACCAGGTCCAGGTGTTGCAGTTGGGGATGCCGCAACAGCTCGCGCGCCGCCAGCCCGTCGCCCCCACCCAGCACCAGCGCCCGTTTCGGCTCGGGGGTCCAGCCCAGCGCCGGCAGCGTGAGCGGCTCGTGATAACGATACTCGTCGGCGGAGGAAAACTGGAGATGCCCATCCAGGTGCAGCCGGATATCGTGGCGCCAGCGGGTGATCACGATGCGCTGGTAAGGCGTCGTTTCGGCGTAAATGATCTCATCCTGGTAGAGCATGTCCTCGAACCAGGTTGTGGCTCGCGGAGAAATGATCCACCCCAGCCCCAGCAGTCCGCCAGCCGCCAGGAGCGCCGCTAGCAGCCGGTTTGGCCGGTGAAGCTCCCCGCGGAACAACATCCAGCCCAGCGCGGCGACCAGCAGGTTTAATGACCCGACCGCCAGCGCCGCTCGGACCAGACCCAGCCGGGGCAGAATGAGGAAAGGAAAGGCGATGCTGGCGGCCAATGCCCCAAAATAGTCCAAAGCCAGGACCTGCGAGATATTGACGCGCAACGACCCTTCGCCGCGCAGAATCCGCAGGACCAAAGGGATCTCCATGCCGACCAAGGCGCCGCAGACGCTGGAAAATCCCAGCACGTGCGGCGTGATGTTTCCGGCGTAACCAAACGCGGCGAACAACGCCAGCGAAGACACGCCCCCGATGACACCAATCAGGATTTGAAGATAGAGAAAGGTTTCCAGGAGATGGCGCCCCATCCATCGCGTCAGGTATGCGCCCACGCCCATGGCGGCGAGAAAGACGCCGATGACCAGCGAATACTGCGCGACGGCGTCGCCCATCAGGTAGCTGGCCACGGCGCCGGCGACCAACTCGTAAAGCAAGCCACAGGCGCCGATCACAAAGACGCTGGCCAGCAGGGCGGACCGGCGCCGCCGCTGGCGATCGGCCGCAGGCGGCGCCACGTCGGAATCCGAAGACGTCATGTTAGAGGATGGCCGCGGCGATGATGATCGAGAGTCCAATGACCACGGAGCCTAGCAGAATCGCCAGTGCGACGTTCTGATCCTCCTCGATTTCTCGAATAATGGGAAACGGCGCAAGCTTCACAACCAGCAGGAAAAACACGAGGAAGATCAGCATCCCGATGCTGCTGTAGCCGAACGTCAGAATCAGGTCGTGCAAATCGCGGATCGAAAACACGAGGAACTCCGTGGCGCGGGTAAGAAAAGCAAAGAAACACCGAGGCAAGCAAACCCCCTGGGATCGCCAGGACGACGCGGCGCGCCGCGCTTCCTGGTATTACTTGCCGAACGCGTAGTAACGAAAGAAATGGCTCCGGCGCGCTTGCACGTCCCGGAGGCTGATTTTCTCGTCGGAGTCGGGGCCGGGCAGCGCCGCTCCGGTCACCGACAAACCGATGCAACCGATAAGCAACACGACCAGCCCGGCAATATAAAGGTATACCGGCCACGAACGTCGCGGCGGCGGCGCGGAGCCGTCTTTTCCAACAGGAGGCGTTTTACTCATGGGCAGGCTTACGTTTCGTGGTTAGTCGTCGCTCCATCGGCGGGAGTGAAACAAGATTCGCCGCGCCGCTTCCCAAGCCGGAAACAGCAAGGCCAGCACCGTGCCCCACAGATAATATCGGGCGGGCTGCACGTCGCGATAGAGCGAGACCGTGACGGGTGGGCCGGACAACGCGGTTTGGTCTCCGCCGAACGAGGACCAACTCCCCGCTTCGCCGAACATATTGATGCGATAGGTGGCCGGTCCCGGCAGCCGAAAGAGCGTGTAGTCTCGCGTTGAACCTTCGGACCAGCGCTCGCCCCCTTCGACCCCGTGATAGTACTCCACCGTGGCGTCGGCATCGAGCACGACCTTCTCTTGCTCGTCCAAAATCGCCGCCGACAACGCCACCCATTGATTGTCGAGAGAACGAGACACCGCTTGCAGCTTGTAGATGTGCTGGCCCGCGGGCGCTTGAAACGGAGGGCTGACGTACCCCTGCTCCGACAAATACACCGTATCGGTCACCGTCTGATCGGCAAGCACCGCCACCCCCGAACGCGAATAGGCGTAGAGCGTTAAGACGAACAGCAGGCAGCCAACCACGGATCCGGCAATGGCGGCCATCGTCCGATGGCGATTGCGCACAAACGGCTGAGCCGGCGCGACTCCGCGCGGCGACGGCAGCTTCCCCACGGGGATCGAAAGACCGTGGGCGATCTGGGCCGGCGAAAGATACTCTCCGAGCGACCATTCCATTTCGTTCGCGGACCATTCAGCGCTCACCAAGAAGGGAGGACGCACCGCGTCCATAAAGTTCAGCCGATCGCCGATCCGGGCCACCCAACTTAGTTCGCCCTCGACGTAGTCGATGACGCACGAGCCGCTCTCGAAGACGCGGTAACTCTGGCCGTCCATCGTCAAGGTGTTCCCCCGACTCAGCTTTCGCGGGTCCTTGAGCGGCGGATGCCGCAGCGGCGTAAAGAACAACCAGTGCCCGCCCTCCAGTTCCAGGAACGTGTAGCCTTTCTCGGGATGGTGCAGTTGGAACGCGGTCCAGAAGTAGTCCACGCCTTCATCCCGTTGCTTGTACCGCAGGATGCCCAAGACCGTGTACTCGGTCGCATGGTGGCGAAATTTCGCGCCGATCTCGATGGGGAATTTTCGCTTTTTCTGCTTCTCCATGCGAAGCAGTTGCGGCTTTCCCGGAAGCGAAAGATCCAGCGCCGCGCCGCAGTAGCCGCAAATGACCAAGGCCGTTCCTTGGGCGTCGCGCAGTTCCAGGCTTCCTCCGCAGGACAAGCACTGGATAGCCTGCGGATGGAGCCCTTCGCTCGTCCGGACCACCGCCCCCGCCGGATCGTCGGGCCGCGTTTGTTGGGGCGGAGGATAATGCTGCTGGACGTTCGGGTCGGCGCCGGCAACGTCACTGACCAGCGCGCCGCGCGGCAGATGTTTGCCGACGAACACCTGGTAGGTCCCATCGGAAAACAGTTCGATGGTCACGTGGTGATGATTGTCGGTCAGATCGAGGTACCGCATCCTGGCGTGCGGCGTGGCGTGGACGGGCAGTTCGCCTTGCACGCCGACCACCTCCGCTTCGTCGATTTCGTTCACCCACAACGCCATTCGGCGCACCGTGACGCGGTCTCCCGGGCGGAGTTTCGCGACGCGTTCCGGTTGCAATTGGACCACCGTGGGAATTTCCAGCGTGTATTCATCTTCGTCCTGGCTAATCCAGGCGTAGCTCCCGTCATCCTCGAAGCGGATCCACCACTCGTCCCAAATCCCCGCGGAATAACGAAACTGAATCCGACCCAGGACGTGGATCTCCCGTCCCTGGCAGCGGGCGGGCCAGCCCACGGCCAGACACGACGGAGTTTCGGCCAGGAGGGCCATCTTGCCGAGGGCGCGAATCGCCGCTTCGTTGACGATCAGGACGTTTTCGCAATACGGGCAAGCCGCCACCCGCGCCGCCCCGGTCGTCACGTCGAGCGTACCGCCGCAGGCGGGGCAGGTCAGATTTCGGTGCATGGCGCCTGGGATGCGGTTGCAGGAGAAAGCGGCGGGAATGGCTTGGGACGACGCCCCCGCTCCACCTCGACGACGACCTTGTGCTGGGGGACAAGCCAGCCTTCCAGAATGTCCAAAGCCGCGTGCGTTGCCTGGGCTGTGCCGCAGGTGAATAGATCAATCGCCACGTAGTCTTCTTCGGGCCAGGTATGCACCGTCAGGTGCGACTCCGAAAGAATCGCAGCCGCGGTCACTCCCACCGGCTGGAAAGGATGCACGTGCAGTTCCAAGAGCGTCAGCCCCGTCGCCAGGACGGCCTCGCCGATGGCGGCTTCCCATTCGGCCACCGTCAGTTCCCGGCAGCACCAGTAGTCGGCCAGCAGGTGTCGTCCTAGATTCATCGTGTCAGGAACTCCGTGATAAAGAGCGACGCCGCCTCGAATTCCTCGCAGCATAACAAAATTGAACCGCGATGGGCGGTCCGCCCGGCGACGGTTCTCCCGGGCGGCCCTGGCGGGGAACGCGGCGCGTCGTGGTGGACGGCGTCGGGCGCAACCACCGTCCCGGCCGTCCGATTGGGTGGTTTTCAAAGCCTCCCGTTAGTGCGACAATTGAAGTCCTTTCGCATTCTCCTTTTCCAATCGCATCGACAGGAACAGCACGCCCAGGGGCGGTGGAGAGATCAATGAAAAAGCGAGACGGTTTCACGCTGGTCGAAATGCTGGTGGTCATTACCATCATCGGCATGCTCATGGCCTTGCTGGTGCCCGGCATCCAAGCCGCCCGCGAAGCCGCCCGCCAGGCAGTCTGCACGGCGAATCAACGCAACGCTTCGACGGCGATCCTTACCTATGCTACGAGCAAGCAACGGTTGCCCCCGTCGATGTCGCTCTATTCTTTGACGCCGGACGCGTGGATTGTGGGCGGCGGCTCTTATGACGGAGGTCTTATCTGGGGTTGGGTTCCTCCGCTACTCACGGAGCTCGGGCAGCCCGCGCTTTATGACCAAATGACGACCGCCTTAGAGGGCGTTTACGGTGGAGCTGCGTTGTCGACCTACGCGGGAGTATTCGACAATGTTTACGTGGCCGAGTTGAGTTGTCCCTCCGACACCACGCGCGAAACCCTCGACCAACCTTGGATCAGTTATTACGTCAATGGCGGTCGGCATAACGCCGCCTCTGCTCCCTTTGGCTATGGCGGCGGAGCGGGCGGCCCGCCTGACTGGAAGCAAAACGGGGCAATGATGATGCGTATCCAGCGAAAGGTCGGCGCAAACAAGGACTTTGTGGAAAGCCAGTACAACTCGCTCGATGAGATTGCCCGCGGCGATGGGACAGCGACGACGATTTTGCTTGCTGAGAATGCGAATCACCGGAACTTTGGGCCCGAGGTCTTGCCGAATACCTGGAGCAACACGTATCGGCCTGGAGGTGGGACTTCGGTTGTCGATGCACCTAACGAGCACGACACGGCGGTGCTCTGGCACAACGGCGAATACCAAGATGGCGGGGTCACCGTGAGCATAAATCAACACAAGGACCACCCGCTCGACGGCGCCCACGCTCGCCCGTCGAGTCATCACCCTGGACTCGTGATCATTGCGTTCTGTGATGGTTCAACAAGAACCATTAGTGAAACAATCGACTATCAGGTCTATGCGCTCCTGATGTCGTCGAAAGGCCGCGAAGCACGAGAACCCGGCACAAATACCCCCGGTCCAGCCTGGCAAGCGAAAGCCGTATCGCAAGCCGATTTGGAATAATGCCCGCGCGTTAACCAGCGCCGTTCACTCAAGCAAGCATGGCTTGAGTGTCCGAAAGCATCGCCCGACGTAAAGACCGCGCGGTTTGGACGCCGGGTACGGGCCATCGGATCTTGCCGGCGTCACGCCGAGCCTCGGCGTGGCTATCTGCGGGCGACGACGCGGTGGAAGTGCAATTGCACCTCGCGGTTGACCACCCGCCGCACGCCTTCCACCAGGCAACGTGGCTCGTTGTCTTCTTGGCCCACCCGCATCACGTCTTCCAGCTTGGCGCCGGGCGGGACGGTAAACGTGGACTGGTGGATAATCTGGTTGCCCGCGTCCAGTTCCGGCACGATGAAATGGCACGTGGCCCCGTAGGTGAGCATCCGGCAGGCGTACGCCTCTTGATAAGGCCGGAAGCCGGGAAAGCTGGGCAACAGTCCGTGATGCAGGTTGATGATCCGCCCGCCCGCGAACTTCCAGCAGGTGGCGGGCGGAAGCACGCGCATGTAGCGGGCCAGGACAACGTAGTCCACCTGAAACTCATCGCAAACCGCGACCAGTTGGTCTTCGTCGGGGCGGCCCGAGGCATCGCCAATCATCCGCCATTCGACGCCAAACTGCTCGGCGATCCCGCGGCAGGCGGCGCGGTTGCCGATCATCACCGCTGGCGTGGCTCGAATCTGCCCGTCGCGAATCGCCCGCAAGAGCGCCAGCGGCGGCTCGGGGCGGAACGTGGTGCAAATGGCTAGCCGCGGGCGTTCCGCCCGTTCTTCGGGCGACCAGACCCGGATCGCCAGATTTTTGATGCGCCCGATCTCGGACATCGCTTTGCGCACTTCCGGCAGGCGATCTCCCGGCAATTCGATGCGGCAAAGCATCGCGAACACCGCTTCGTCATCGTGGTCGTACATCTGGATTTCGGCGATATTGGCGCCTTGTCCGGTGACGTAATGAATGATGGGATCGGCCAGGCCAATGTTGTCAGGCCCCACGGCGGTGATGACGACTTGCATGATGCACCCCATTCGCTAGCGGCTCAGGCCGCCGTTTGGTAGTTTGTACGTGGCCCGTTGCGTGTTGACAGACCGATTTCTTGATCCGTGGAGGCTCCCGGCGTCTGCGAAGAAGGTTCGGCCTTGCCGGTAGCGTTTGCCGAGACTTATAAACCGAATTGACATGGTTTGATCCCTTCTTTGAGATTTTCCGGCAACCTTCGTCAATCCATCCGAGAGCGGTAAACTGCTCTAGCATACCGCGCTCCCCTGGCATGGCGGGATTCCGCCGGGCGAAATGCGACCATCCCCACGACGCCTAATCCACCGTTTATTCCCTCGATGACGACTTTGCCGAAAAAGCCGACCCGCGAGCAACTAGCGCCCGGCGAGGTGCTGTGCGCCTACTGCACCGCCAAATGTTGCCGCTACTTTGCGTTGCCCATCGATACGCCGACCGACTTGAAAGATTACGAGTACATTCGCTGGTACCTGCTGCACGATCGGGCCTCGGTGTTTACCGAAGACGATACCTGGTACCTGCTGGTGCATACCACCTGCAAGCACTTGGGGCCGGACAACCGCTGCGGCATTTACGAGACGCGCCCCGAAATTTGCCGCGAGTACTCGACCGCCAACTGCGAGTACGAGGAAAACTGGACCTACGAGCGGTATTTTGAGACGGCCGAGCAGGTCCACGAGTTTGCCGAAGCGGTGCTGCCGCGGCCCCAGCGCGCCAGCATCCGCAGCGCCCCGCCCGCGGCGTTGCCAATCGTCACGTAGCGATGGCGCAAGCGTGGCGGGGCAGTAGGGGCAATGCTGCTGGTTTCCGCGGACCTACCGCCGCCACCAAGGGAGTCGCATGATGGCCAACCGCCACAATCATTACGAGGCGGCGTTCGAGGCGTATCTTCGAGCCAGGCGGATTCCCTACGTGGCTGTGGATGAGTCGCGTCGCAGCCTGATGGGCGACGAAACGCTCAAGAGTCTCGATTTTATCGTCTCGCCGCAACGGCTTTCTTTGGGCGGAGCCGCATCGCCGCCGACGGCGTGCAGTTGGCTAGTGGACGTCAAAGGCCGGCGGTTCTCGTCGGGGCCACATCGAAAGCTGTGGAACAACTGGTCCACCAGCGATGATTTGAAGAGCCTCGCCCGCTGGGAGGAACTGTTCGGCCCGCAGTTTCACGGGGCGTTGGTGTTCGCCTACAACGTGGATGGCGACTTAGCGCCGCTGCCGCCGGAGCAAATGTTCGAGCATCGTGGCGGACTGTACGGCTTTGTGGCCATTTCGCTCGATCTCTACGCCGCCTGGGCCAAGCGACTTTCCATCCGTTGGGACACGGTCTCCATGCCCACGGCCCAATTCCGCGAGTTGGCAAGGCCAGCCGATGCGTTCTTCGGCGTCGCGTCCACCGCTGAATCCCGCGGCGCATGACCGCAGGAAACACGGCGCCCCGTCGCCCGCGACTCTTTGCATGGCACACAAACAGGTCCCGCCGCGGATCAAAGTTCACGCGCTCTCGCGTGCCCCTGTCTCCTATCTCCTGAGATGTTGCGAATATTTGTTAGATCCCGCCTGCCGGGCGGGATCTTCCTAGAAAAAACCACGGAGATCGCAGGAAAAAAAGAAGGTCCCGCCCGGCAGGCGAGATCTACTTTGCGAAAGATTCACAACCTCTGCCTCCTGGCCCGCGTGGGGCTGCGCACCTTGTCCCCCCCAACGGCTTCTCTTCCCTAGCCCCTGACGTCTACGCCCCTCTCGCCTCGCGCGCAAAAAAACCGCCGCGGACCCAGACCGCGGCGGTTTGCCGATCCATCGCTTGTCGCCAAGCGAAACGTCACGGAGCGATGTCGATGCCCAGCTTCGACTCTTCTTCCTCTTGGATAATGATTCGCGGCGTAACCATCATCATCAGGCTTTGCGTCGTCCGGCCAATGCCCACGTTCTTGAACAAGCGGCTCACGTAGGGCACCTTGCTCAAGAGCGGCAACCCGCGTTCGTTGCGGCCTTCTTGGAGCCGCTTGATGCCGCCTAGCAGCACCGTGCCGCCGTCGGGCACGCTGACCGTGGTGGTGACCGTGGTGAAGGCGAAGGTCGGCAATTGGACCGTGGTGCCTTCCTGGATGGTGACCACGTCGGTCTCGTCGGTTTCGGGATCGTCATCCTGGTCGCCGCGGACCGTCTTGGTTTTTCCGTTGAAGGTAAACTCCTCGACCGATCCGATCTGGCTGAAGAAGGGCACCAGGGTGAGCCGCACAAACCGCCGATCGTTCGACACCACGGCCTGCACCGAGAGCGACGTGCCTTCGCTGAGCACCACGATCACCGGAGCGTGGGCGGCGGCGAAGTCGCCCACCACCGGGATGATGCTGGTCACGAAGGGCCGCTGCGTGGTGTCCGACACGAACGCTTGCTGACCGTTGAACAGCGTCACCTTGGGAGCTTGCAGCACGTTGGTCCGGCTGTCGCCCTGGGCGGCTTGGAGGAGGAAGAACACCTCGATGTCGCTCAGGATGGCGAAGCCGAAGTTGGCCGCCGTGGCCGGGTCGAACCCGCCGAACTGGGGCACCGTTGAAGCAAAGCTGCCCTGGGTGAATGACAAGTCGCCGTCGGTAGTGACCTGGCCGGTCGGGTCCAAGCCGACCACCACGCTGGGGCCGTCGTCATCGGGGATGTTGCCGGCGGCGGCAGAGGCCGAGTTGTCGTCAATGTCGAAGTCAAAGTCGATGCCGATGCGTTCGAAGAAGTTGTCGTTGATGGTGATGAACCGGACTTCGATGGTCACTTGGAGGTCTTGCAGCCGTCGCAATTGCTCCAAAAGGTCGGCGATCTGTTCGTGAATTTCCTGGGTCTGACTAATGACCAGCGACAAGTTGCCCTGGAAGGGCGCCACGGCGCCGGGGCCGCCCACTTCGTCCCAACTCTCGGGAGCAATGGTGGCGGTAACCAGTTCAATTAGCGAGTCGAAGTCCGCCCCCACGCCGCCGCCCAAGCCACCGGGACCAAAGCCCAAGGGTTGCTGGGCGCGGGCGCCGCCGGCCATCGAGGGAATCGCTCCGTTCGGCCCCATTTGCGCGAGCGCCAGGGGGCTGATGGAAGACGGTTGCTGGTCGTTCTGCGCCATCACCGTCAACGGCACCGAGCCGGACCCGCCAAACGATTGCCCATACGGCATGGAGCTTTGAGCGGCGCGAATGGCGCCAGGCAAGCCCATGTTGTAGCTGGGCACAAAGTTGGGAATGGGAATGACCAGGTCGCCCACGTTGTAGACCTTGGTCACCACGTCCGAGCGGCGCACCGTCTCGCTGGTGATTTCCAGCACCTCGTTACGGATGACGTAGCTCAGGTGCAGCGGCTCCAGGATCAGGTTCAGGGCCGACCGCAGCGACACCGGTTCGCGAAGCGCGATGTTGATCGGCATGTCGCTGGTTACGCCCTCGGCGTGCAAGCCCTGCTCGTTCAGGTGGAAGTTCACGCCCACCGCGGCGCTCAAGATGTCCATCACTTCCGAGAGCGGCTGGTTTTCAAACCGCACGTCGACCGGCGATTTGAGCACCTCTTGAATCCGGATTTCGGCGGGGCTAAGCCGCCGGCCTTGCTCTTGCAGCCATTGCCGCCGCGTCTTGGTCAGTTGGTTCCAGTCGGTGGCGTCGCCAAATTGGAAGGGGTAATTGTCGTCAAACGGCGTGGACGATCTCTCGACCGACGTGAGCGCCGCGTCAAACAACTGCGCCTTCTCGCTCCGCATGGCCATTTTCGATTCATACGATTTCACGAAGCGGGCCTTCCAAATCATGGCGGTGACCACTTCCTCTTCGGGCGCGATCTCGCGGGCCTGGCTGGCGACCACTTCGGCTTCGGCCCAGCGCTCCTGATCCATCAGCTTGTTGAACTCTTCAACCAACTCGGCCAGCCGTTCTTGTGAGGCCAGCCGCATCGCCCGTTCCCGATCGATCCGGGCCAGCTTGGCCTTATTGTCGGCGTTCAGTTCGATGTCGGCCCGGTTGGCGTCGATGTACTTCTCCATCTTGTCGATGGTGCGGTCGGTGATCACCAACAGTTGCTTCCGCGAGCGCGGCCCCAGGTCTGAATTGACGACCCGTTCGCGGGCTTTCTTCATCCGCTCCAGGCCGGACAACGGATCGGCGTTCATCATTGCTTCGGCTTCCCGCGTCTCGACGTTCAACTCGCGCGACATGCGCTGGAACGCCACCTGGTCCTCGGCCGCGGCTTGATCGAACGGCGTCGGCTCGGCCGCCGCGGGCTGCGGTTGCGGTTGCGGCTGCGGCGCGGCGGCGCGGAGCAGGCCCAAGTGGTCCTGCAAACGCTGCCGCGTAAGCGGGTCGAGCGTGGCTTCATGCTTCCACGCTTCGTGGAAATACTTCAAGGCCTGTTCGCGTTCTTGCCGTTGCAGGGCATTCAAGCCCGCTTCGTACAGTTGCTGTCCGGCATTGCCAGGACGAGCGCCCGCGGTCGCCGGAGCGGGCGTAGCCGGAGCAGGCGTAGCCGGCGTCTGGCTGGCGGCCGGCACGTTGCGGGTCGTATCGTTCTCCCGCACGTACATGCTCGGTTGGACGGGGTAACCCGCGGGCGGCTTGCCGTTGTCGGCGTTTTCGACGGTGAAGGCGCCGGCAGGCAACACGGCGGCGCCGCGGCGGTTCATCTCTCGTTCCACTTCCAGCAACAGCGCCCAGGGGGGCGTTTCGCCGGCAGCGAAGGAAGTGTTCGGAACTTGTAAGTCGCGAGCCTGCGACGCCAGACGATGGGCCATGGGAAGATCGCCTCGATCCATCGCCGCGCGGGCCTGCGCCACCAGCCCCAGGGCCGCCGCTTTGGCGTCGCTGCGCGGCGCCGGGGGGGCGGCATTATTCTCCTGATCGGGCGCCGGCAAACGACGCAGGGCGCCGTCAAAGTTGCCGACGCGCGGCTCGGCCGGTGCGGCCGTGGGCGCCGACGCCACGCCGGTCACGCCCAACAAGGAGCGATTGTCCGGTCGAATGGCGTACGGATTGGTAATCGGCTGCTCGCCGAAGGGCGTTTGCGGCGTCGCCAACGGTTGCGACCGCAGCAGCGCCGGGAGCGAAGCCTGATCGGCCACGGCGGCCTGGTCGGGCGTTAAGGGCGGCATGGCCTGAGGCTGCGGCGTGGCCGCCAACTCCTGGACCGATACGCCCGCTTGCCGGAGCGCGTCAGCCAGGTGTTGCGGCGAATATTGGTCGGGGGCGAACTCGGCCCCCGTGGCCTTCGCCTTGCGATACCAGTGGAGCGCGGCGACCGTATCGCCCTGAGCGATCGCGGCCCGGCCCTTCTCCAGGTACGTCCGGGCTTGTTCGCCTTCGGTGCTGGTCAGGCGATCGAACGCCTGTTCGCGCCGTTGGGCGGCAAAAGGATCGACCGGCCGCGGCTCTTGGCGGGCGGTGCGCACCGCCGGCAGCAGTCCGCCCAGTCCGGATTGGCCCATTGCCCACGCGGAAGCGGCCGTCGGCCAGACGGTGGCTTCCGCCCAACCGGGCGAAGTGGACAGGGTCACGCTCAGCGCGGCCAAGCCGGCGAGCCAGGGTGCGGTCGCATTCAACGCGCTTCTCCTTCTTCGAGATGCACGAGTTCCAAGGGGGATTAGCATAGGGGGCCGCCTCCGGCTACGACACGATGGGGAAAAGTGAGCGCTTGCACGTCATCCGCGGCGATATCGCCGCAAAGCCCCGAAACTGTGCAAGGCGCCGCCCCTGCGAGCCGCCGCCGTGTTCGATGGTCGTCAATTCCTGACAAGACTTTGGATCAGGGCGGGTAAATACCGCCAACGGACTCTTGGGGTCAAGGCCGTCTGTCCAAGTATCGGTTACACCGAAAGTACGCGTTAGGAAAAATGGGTAGTAAACAACCAACTTTGCCGACAAACGCGTCTTTGCTGGCTAGGCGGAAGATTCCGTCGCGACGCCGCTCTTTCAAGCCCCAGAAGAAATAGAGAGCCGCGGAGAAACACGGATGAGAAAGAGAGAAGCAGTTTGGCCGGGCTTGATTCTGATTTCATCCGTGTTCTATCCGGGTTTCATCCGTGGCTGATTTTTTCCGTTTCCACGGCACGGCGCCACTGTCCTTGACCCTGCGCGGCAATCTCCGTACAGTCCGCAAAGCGCCTGACGGCCGGCCGCAAGGAGGCGGCAAGGCAAGTCCTTTTCCACGTCCGGGCCTTCTCCCACGCACTCGCATTCGGCGGAGTATAACGTATCCATGTCGCGACCAGCTATCGCTCATCAAGGCGGGACGATCCGCTCCTCGCAGGCCGAGGGGACAATGCACCACGCACGCGGCGCGGACCTTTCGCCGGTGCTGTGGCTGGCATTGCCGACGGCCATTCTTCTTACGCCCTACCTGACAAAGAACCTGGCGCCCGAGTTTTTTAGCCAACACATTAACGGCGAGCAGGGCGTGATCGAGAATTTGACGGTGCTGCTGCTGGCGTGCGCGATCGGCTGCGGCGTGGCGGCGTGGCGGCAAGCTTCGGTGTTTCCCGTCGCCTGGTTCAAGGCGTGGATTGGGCTGTTTGTGTTGGGCTGCATCTACTATGCGGGCGAGGAGATCAGTTGGGGACAGCACTATCTCCAATGGTCCACGCCCGAATACTGGAAGGCCATTAACGACCAAAGCGAGACGAATCTCCACAACACCGGCCTGCTGTTTGACCAGATTCCGCGCAACCTGCTGACGTTGGCGGTCCTGGTGGGAGGCATAATTGGGCCGGCGTTTGTGCGCAACCGTAATGGTGTTTGGGGACCTGACCAAGTCAAAGACTGGCTGTGGCCCACCTACGTCTGCATTCCCGCGGCCTTCCTGGCGGTAGTGATACAACTGCCGGCCAAGGCATTCAAGGCTTTCGGTGCGGACCTGCCCTACGCTTTCGATATTGTGGAAGGCGAGTTGAAGGAATGCTTCCTGGCCGCCTTCTTGCTCATCTACATCGCCTCCATCGTCCGCCGCGCCAAGAAGCGGGCGAAAGCATAACGCCCGGAAAAGCCAGAAAGACGAAAGCGGAAATGAATTCCCGCACTCCAAATTTGGAGTGCGGCGATTCATCGCCACTTTCGTCTTTTTCTTTCGACTTTCGACCTGCCTCACTCCGCGCTGGTGAGGGCGGCGCCGGTGGGGTCGCCCCAGGCGTTCATTTCCGAGAGCCGCCATTTGGCCGCCAGGTAAGCGTCGGCCGCCGTGCGCACTTCGGCCGGCAGTTGCTTCAAGATCGGCTCTTGGTTGGCGGCGGGCGGACCGTACAGCACGCGGGCCAGCCAATCGCTGGGAATCTTCGGCTCGGTCAGCGAGATCAGCACGCCAAACTGGTGCGCCACCGAAGGCAGCGAGCGGCGGTGTATATCCTCGCTATGGCGCGCCGCCGCCGACCGCAGCAGCAAATCGGAACGGGCGAATTGTTGCGCCGCCGCCTTGGCCTGCACGTCGCCTTCCAGGTACAAGGCGACCAGGTAATCGCCGCCGCCAACTCGGGCCGGCTCGCTGAACGACGACGTAAGACCTTTGGCCACGCTCCACGCTTCACAGTGGACGTGAACCACGTCGCCCCGCCACGTGGCTGGCACCCGGAACACGGCGACAAACTCCTGTGCCCCTTCCAACGACGTTTGCGACGACGGCTTGAGCTTGAAATACACGCCCGACCCGCGGCGGATCGGACCGCTGGCGGCCAACAGCTCCAAGGCCGGCAATTTCTCGTACTTGGTGATCAACCCGCTCTTGCTGTCGAGGCCCGCCTTGGCCGTGCCGTTGGCGATATTCTCGTAGGCGCCCGAGAGCGAAAGCCCCAACGTCTTGCATTTCTCGTCCTTCTTCTCCACCAGCACGTGCCCAACCACGTCGGCCGCCAGCGTGGTCTTGGGCAGGTAGTTTTCCACCTGCATCGTGCGCTGGCGGCTTTCGATGGTGTAGAGGTGCTGAAGTTGCGAATCGTCGTCGCCAGGGGCGATCAAGGAGGAGATCAGAAACCGGGCCTCGACCAACTTTTCGCCGGGGTTCGCCGCGGCGAACTCCAACGGCGTGGTGTCGGCGCAACTGACCACCGAATCGGTGTCGAACTTGACGCGCGGCGCGGCGCCTGGCGCGGCCGCGGGCAGAATCGCCGTGAGCGCCACGGCGGAAAGCATCCAACCACGAGACATAGCTCCCACTCCTTCCAAGGAAAGCGCAACCCGAGCGCGCGTGCGAAACACGGGCGCCCACCTTGCAACCGATTGCGAACTTGCGTTCGCCTTCCCTGGCGGCCCCACGGAGACCAAGAATCCGCCCCGACTGCTCCGTCGTGGAGACATTTGTTTGTTCACGTTTTTTTGCCGGGCCTGCTTCCCGGCGGAGTAATCATAAAGGCCAGAACGCGCGGGTCAAGCGATTACGGAAGAACGCCGCCAAGAATTTACCGGCAGGCTCTCCAACCACGGCGGTAAGCGAAACTGCGCCAAACAACGCGACTGACGCGCATGGCGAAAATGGGAGGGATAAGCAGACACCGCCAAGGGGAAATGCGGAATGGAAAGGGCGCCGTCCAGTCGCGGTGGGCCTCGTTGGGTCCCCATGCCACGCGTTCCATTCCGCATTTCATCCCAGGAGCTTGGGCAATTCGGTCGAGATCGTCACCCAGCCCAGGTACGTCATCACGACCACGACCAGCACCCCCGCGCAGGTCATCCACAAGGGATGCCGATAGTCGCCGACGATCCCCGTGCGGCGCGCGGCAAACAGAATGATGGCTAGCGCGATCGGGAGAACCAGGCCGTTGAGCGCGCCGGCCAGGATTAACAATTGCACCGGCCGACCAACCGAGACAAAGATCATCGTCGAGACGGCGATGAACCCGATGATGATCCAGCGGTAGTGGTCGTCAATGGCCTGGTGGAAGGTGCGCAGGAACGAAACCGACGTATACGCCGAACCAGCCACCGAGGTAATGGCCGCCGCCCACATCACCACGCCAAACAGCTTATAACCAATGCGGCCGGCCGCCAGTTGAAAAACCGACGCTGGCGGATTCTGGGGATCAAGTTGCAGTCCCTGCGACACCACGCCCAACGCCGCCAGGAACAGTACGCCGCGCATGACGGCCGTCACCAGGATGCCCGTGACCGAACTGCGCGTGACCTCGGGGAGCGAATCCTTCCCCTTCACGCCGCCATCCAGCAGCCGATGCGCGCCCGCAAAGGTGATGTAACCACCCACGGTTCCACCCACCAGCGTCACGATTGCCAGAAAGAACGCGCCGCGGTTGTTCTCGGAAACGACCGGCGCGACCGAGCGGACCAGCGCTTCGCCCACTGGGGCCCGGGCGGTGACGGCTACGTAAAGCGTCAGGCAGACCATCGCCACTCCCAGCGATTGCGTAAAGCGGTCCATGACCCGCCCCGCTTCCTTCCACAAAAAAATCCCGATGGCCACGGCCGCGCTGAGGATCGCTCCCACCTCGGCCGAGACGCCAAACAACACGTTCACGCCCAACCCAGCCCCCGCCACGTTGCCAATGTTGAATGCCAAACCGCCCAGCACAATCAACAGCGCCAGAGCGTAACCCAAGCCCGGCAGCACCGCATTGGCGATATCCTGCGCGCGTCGCTCCGAAACAGCGATCACCCGCCACACGTTCACTTGCGCCCCGATGTCCAGCAGAATCGAGGTCACGATGATAAAGCCGAAACTCGCCCCGAACTGCGCCGTAAAGACCGAGGTTTGCGTGAGAAACCCCGGACCAATGGCCGAGGTGGCCATAAGGAACGCCGCCCCCAACAGCAGACTCCAGTTGCGTTTCGGTTCCATACGCGGTGGGCTGCATCAAGGTTGAAAGGAACGCGCGACAATGCCTGAATTGTCGAGCTTTTGGCGGATCGTCCGGGCGAACTCGACCGCGTTCGGGGTGTCGCCGTGGATGCAAATGGTCTCGGCGCGGAGCGGAACGTCGGTCCCTTGTCGCGAGGCGACGCGCCCGTGCTGCACCATGCCGACCACGCGCTCGGCGGCTTGTTCCGCATCGGCGATCAAGGCGTCAGGATGCGAGCGCGGGGTGAGCGAGCCATCGGCCTCGTAATTGCGGTCGGCGAACACTTCACTGGCGGTCTTCAAACCGCGGGCCTCGCCGGCGCAGATCAACTCGCTGCCCGAAAGCCCCACCAGCACCAACCGCGGGTCGAGGCGATAGACGGCGTCGGCAATCGCCTGGGCCAGCATCGTGTCGCGGGCCGCCATGTTGTAGAGCGCTCCGTGCGGTTTCACATGGCGCAGCGCCGCGCCGGCGGCCCGCGCGAAGGCATCCAAAGCGCCCACCTGGTAGAGCGTCAGATCGTAGACGTCCTGTGCTGAAACTTCCATGCGCCGTCGTCCAAATCCCAGCAAGTCGGGCAAGCCGGGATGCGCTCCCACCGCCACGTCCTTCTGCACCGCCAGTTGCACGGTCTGGCGCATCGTCGCCGGATCGCCAGCGTGGAACCCGCAGGCGATGTTGGCTGATGTCACATAGTCGAGCAACGCCACGTCGTCACCCAGCGTATAGGCGCCGAACCCCTCGCCCATGTCGCAGTTCAGGTCGATTGAGCGGGACATGGAGTTGTTCCTGCGGAGAGCCGAGAGTCAAGAGTCACGGAGCTTGCTCCGCGCGGAGGCGCGGAATGGGAAGTGAGAGCTGCAAATTGCAAAATGAAAAACTAATGGAGAATTGCCCTAACAGCTAGCCGGCGATTACCTCGCCACCAACCTCGAACCTCGACCCCCTTTCTACTCCTGCTGAAGCGAGACACCGTGCTTGATTCTCTGGATCGTCGCCTCGCGAGCGCGGATCAGGTCTTGGGCTTCTTCGATGGTAATCGACTGAAAACGAAGTTTGGCGCCGGGGCGGAGCTGCGCCAGGACGGGAAGATCGACGCTCGCCACGTGAGCCGCCTTGGGATAGCCGCCGGTGGTGGCGCAATCGGCCATTAACACAATCGGCTGCCCTTCGGGGGGAACCTGGATTGTACCGGGGCAGACCGCTTCCGAGAGCAACTCGCGCGGGGCCGGGAACGTCAACTTCGGTCCCCTCAAGCGATAGCCCATGCGGTCCGACTGCTCCGTGACGGTAAACTCGGCAGAGAACAGTTGCTCGCGGCTCTCGGGCGCAAGCCAATCCAATTCGCTCCCCCTCATGACGCGCAGGATCGGATTTGCGGCATAGTCGGCCAGTCCGGCGCCCACGAACCAGCGGGGCGCGCTCCACCGGCGTTCGCCTCGTTCGGCTAACAAGCGATGCAACCTTGCAACGGCGGCATTCGACGCGGGCCGCGTGTGCAGCACGTCGCCAGCCTTCAAGGCGCGGCCCTCATAGCCGCCAATTCCCGCACGCAGGTAAGTGCCGCGGCTGCCCAGGACCAACGGCGTATCCAGTCCACCCGCCAGGGCCAAGTACGCGCGGCACCCCGCCACCGGCTTGCCGAACGCGAGTATGCTTCCCGCACGAATAACGACTGGCCGCCAAGTGGGAACAGGCGCGCCGTCGACGGTAGGCGATAGGTCGGCGCCGCACAAGGCGATTAGGGCGTCATCCTGAAACTCCAGCTCAGGCCCCGTCAGCGTCACTTCCAGGGCCGCGTCGTGCTCCGCGTTGCCCACAAGCAAGTTCGCCAGGCGCAGCGCCACCCGGTCCATCGCCCCGCCGACGACCACGCCATACTGTTGCCTTCCCCATCGCCCCGGGTCCTGCACGGTCGTGAGCAGGCCCGGACGAATCACTCGCAGGGTCATCGGGTAACCTCCCGCAGCGCGTGATACTCCGGCTCATCGATTGGCCGGAATCGCACCAGGTCGCCCGACCGCAGCAAGGCCGGCGGATCTTGCCAGGGACGAAAGAGGGCCAACGGCGTCCGGCCGATCAGCCGCCAACCTCCCGGCGTTTCGATCGGATAGACGCCCGTTTGTGATCCCGCGATCCCCACCGAGCCGGCGGGAATCTTCAACCGCGGCGAATCACGGCGAGGCGCCGTAATGCGCTCCGGCATCCCTCCCAGGTAAGGGAAACCCGGAGCAAATCCCAGCATGTATACCAGGTACTCGGCGCCCGAATGGATTTCGATCACTTCGTCGGGCGTCAAGTCCGCATGTTCGGCGACAAACGCGAGGTCCTCGCCGAACTCACCGCCGTAACAAACCGGAATCTCAACGGTCCGTGGCGGAGGCTCGCTTGCTTCGCCCAGTCGGTGGAGCATTGGCTCAATCCACGCTCGCACATCGGCCCAGGAGATCTGGCGGGGATCGTAATGCACGGTCACGGTGGCATAGGCGGGAACTTGTTCGATCCAGCCGGGAAAGCGGTGCTCATTTAAGCACCGCGAGAAGGCTCGCACTCGCTCAAAGACCGCCCGATTCATGCTGTCGCCAAGGCGCACCACGACCGCCGAGTCGCCCAAGGCGTTGATGTTCGGTACGAAGGAATCCAAGGTCGCCATACTGAAAAGCCACGGATGGAGCACCAACGAGAGACCGACAGGGTAAAAACCTACGATATCAAAAACATCAAAACGATTTCCATGATTTCCTTATCCGAGTTTCCTCCGAGGTTCACATTTCTCTGGTATTGGTCCGTGCGTACATTGCCCCGGCGGTCGCAAAACCACAAGCGGCATTGCATGCGGTTTCGCGGCCTCACGTTTTCTTAACGGGAAGATCGTCTTGAAACCGACAATCAACCCTCTTTGGCCGTCGATCCCGTAATCCGCGGCCCCATCGTATGCGTCAGGCGGTCGGTCTATCATGGTTCATGAGGATAATTTTTCCCGGCAACCGTGGAATTACCGGAGGCGCCGTGTTGCTTCTTCGCATTTTATCGCTCACGTCCGCTCTCTTAGGGCTTGTCGTTGCCGCCCCCTTGGCGGCCGAGGAGGCGCTGTTTCCCTTTGTCGTGGCGTATGACCGTCCCGACAACGCAGGCAACATCGCCGGATGGCTTCCTAAGCCGGCGGGCGCCCAGGGTTTCGTCCGTGTCGAAAACGGCCGTTTTGTGAACGATGCGGGACCGATTCGGTTTCTGGGCACGAACCTGTGTTTTGACGCCTGTTTTCCTACGCACGAGCAGGCCGACCGGCTGGCGCGGCGGCTGGCCAGCTTTGGCGTCAACGTGGTGCGCATGCACCACATGGACAGTCATTCTATTTGGGGCAAAAGCCCCAATCGGCTGACGATCGACCCCGAGCGGTTGGAACGGCTGGATTACCTTGTTTGGCGACTTAAGGAAGAGGGTGTTTATACGAACCTCAACCTGCACGTGTCGCGCTCGCTGGGTCCGAAGGAGGGCTTTCCTTTCCCGGACCAGCGGCCCAACTACGACAAGGGACTGGATAACTTCGAGCCGCGAATGATCGAGCTGCAAAAGAAGTACGCTCGCGATCTGCTCACCCACGTGAACCCCTACACCCGCACGGCGTACACCCAGGAACCCGCGATTGCGTTCGTCGAGATCAATAACGAGAACGCCTTGTTCCACGAATGGTCCGGCGGCGGTCTGGACGATCTGCCCGACCCCTATGCGAGCACCTTCCGCGAGCAGTGGAATGCCTGGCTGCGCAAGAAATACGGCACGACGGCCAAGCTGCGGCAAGCGTGGCGGCAGGGAGAGCAACCGCTGGGCGAGGAACTGTTGGCCAACGGCAACTTCTCCAAACCGCTGGAAGGCTCTTGGAGCCTGGAACGCGATAACGAGGAACACGCCACCTGGTCGGTCGAACCGGGCAACGCGGGAAAACGCTTTCTACGGCTGGTGGTGCGTCGTCCCGGCAGCGTATCGTGGCGCCCGCAGTTCTCGCACGCCGGCATTGCCCTGAAGCAAGGCCAAGCCTACACGTTAACTTTCGCCATTCGTAGCGAGCCGCGGCGCGAGCTGTTTGTCAATTGCATGATGGCCCATGACCCGTGGGAGAATCTGGGCTTGGGCGCCAACGTTCGGGCCGAAACGGAATTCCGGCGCGAACGGCTCACTTTCATCGCCGAGCGTGACGACCCCAACGCCCGAATCACGTTCACGAGCCTTCAAGCCGGCGTGTACGAACTGGCCGAAGTTTCTCTGCGGCCGGGCGGAGTGACCGGCCTGACCGCCGACGAGCGGCTGGAAGATAACACCGTCGCCGTTATGCAGCACAGCCGCCGCAACCGCTCGGCGCCAGCCCGGAAGGACTTCATCGACTTCCTTTGGGACACCGAACGCGATTATTGGCAGGGCATGTACCACTACTTGAAGGACGAGCTAGGCGTGCGGGCGCCTATTTCAGGAACGCAGCTGAGTTGGAGTCCGGTTCACGTCCAAGCGGGGCTGGACTACATCGACGCCCACTCCTACTGGCAACACCCTCATTTTCCCGGCCGGCCGTGGGACCCGCGAAACTGGTACGTGCGCAACGTGGCGATGGTCAACGCGCCGGGCGGCACGCTGGTGGAGCTCGCCGGTCGGCGGGTTGCGGGGCTGCCCTTCACCGTGAGCGAATACAACCATCCCACGCCGAATGCATACGCCGCCGAGGGGCTGCCGATGCTCGCCGCGATGGCGGGTTTCCAAAGTTGGGACGCCATTTATAGCTTCGCCTGGTCGCACGACGATGACTTTGAGCCACGGCGGATGCATGGCTACTTCGATATCGAGGCCGAGCCGACCCGGCTGGTCCACCATCCCGCTTGCGCGGCGCTCTTCCTGCGCGGCGACATGCCGCCGGCGCAAACGACCACGCTTGTTCCTCTGCCGGCAAAAAAAGAACGCGCCGTGCTTCACGCCACGGGTTCGCCCTGGACGCTCACGGCGCAACACCTGGGGGCGCCCAAAAACCTGCCGCTGTTGCATGGCGTAGCGCTTGACCCGCAAGGCGCCGTCCAGCGTTCTTCCGCGTGGCCGGAAGTTTCCGCGGACCAGAAAGCGTTGACCTCCGACAACCAAGCGCTCCGCTGGGATGCAACGCGCCCGGAGCAAGGCGTCTTTGTGGCCGACACGCCCCGCACCAAGCTATTCACCGGATTCGTCGGGGAACGCGTCGTCTCGCTTGGGAAGGTGCAGCTCCGGTTCGGAGAGACGCGGCTGGGCTGGGCCACGGTTTCGCTCACCTGCCTGGACGGCGCGGGATTCGATCGGCCTGGCCGCATCCTTGTGGCGGCGACGGGCTGGCGGCAGAACACCGACTGGAACTGGCAAGAGTTGGAGGAGGACGGCGTCACACTAGGCATTCAATGGGGCCGCGACCCAGTGCTGTGCGAAGGCGTTCCCGTGCGCATCACCCTGCCGGTGGCCGCCAGCCGCGTCGAGTGCCACGCCTTGGACGAAGCTGGCGCCCGCGCCGCCTCCGTCCCGCTCGCCCATGCCAGTAACCCGGCGCAACTCTCGCTCGGCCCCCAATACAAAACGCTATGGTACGAAATCGTCATCAAGTAAAGCCGCCCCCCTGATGCTGCGGCGCCCGCGACGCCGGAATCGAGACCGTCTGGCGCTCGGGGGAAAATGCAAATTGGAAGCCCCATGCGCCACGTTGGAACGCCACGCAACGCCTCTCAATATTCATTTTGCAATTCGCAATTTGCATTTCCTTTCCCCGCCGGTTCGCCTTACCACGCGCCGCCCCGCGAACCTTTTCTCTAGGCTTGCGTCATCCTGAAAGCAGAAGTTATATTTTGAGTGTTGGAAAACCCATTGCGGGTGTAGCTCAGTTGGCAGAGCACTAGCTTCCCAAGCTGGTTGTCGTGGGTTCGAATCCCATCACCCGCTCTTTTTCTAAACGCTTCCAGATTCTCGGTTTATTGACCTGTCGGCGGTCGGCAGCGCGGTCCAAATGACCGAAGCCAAAACGGTACATACCGTTTTGGGTTTTCGAACATACTTCGGACCCGCGATGCCCTCTCTTACCAAACCCTCCCCAGGCACTGGAAGCACCGTCCCTCAGAACAGGCGGTCGTCACTTTAAGCAGCCATTGGCAGCGCGTGACCAGACTTCGATCCGCGCACGCGAAGTGTAGCGGTGTTAATCCCTGGAGCGCTCCTCATGCGTCAACGTGGTACACTAGCCGCATCCTTGTTCGGAGCCACCTTGATGTCTACCCTTTGCTGCCTTCGTTCCCGCGTGGTTGTTGTTCTTGCCGGCTTTCTCTTGGGGTCCGTCACCACGGCGGCCGAAGAACCGCTGGGCGTTGACGTCGCCAGAAATGTCATGGTTCCCATGCGTGACGGAGTGCGCCTGGCGACCGACGTTTATCGGCCTGCCCGAGAAGGAAAGCCGCTTGACGATCGCCGCCCGGTGGTGCTGATCCGGACTCCTTACAACAAAGGAGATGGCCAGAGCGGCGAAGGGAAGTATTTCGCTTCGCACGGTTATGTTGTCGTGGTGCAGGATACGCGCGGCCGGTATCGTTCGGAAGGCGTTTGGCATTGGCTAACCGACGATGGACCCGACGGGTTCGACTGCGCTGCATGGATCGTCGCTCAGCCGTGGTCAAACGGGCGGATCGGCATGATGGGCACTTCCTATGTTGGCGGCACGCAGCATGCGTTGGCCATGTCCGGCTCGCCGCACCTGACGACAGTGATCCCGGTTGACGCCGTATCGAACATGGGCCGCCAAAGCATGCGCAATGCGGGCGCGTTCGAGATGCGGTTTTGGAATTGGATCATGCTGAACGCCGGGAAAGGCAGTAACGCGGCTCAAGACGCGGGAACCGCCGCCGTGCTGGCCGAGATGGCGAAGCACCGGCACAGCTACCTGAAATTGCTGCCGCTGCGCCGTGGGACCACGCCGCTCAAACTTGCTCCCGAGTACGAAGACTGGCTTATTGAAGCCATGCGGCATGGAGCCAACGACGCCTTCTGGGACCAGAATAATATTGTCGATCATCCCGAGCGTTACCGCGATATTCCCATCTATCTGGTCGGCGGCTGGTACGATTCCTGGGCCGGCAACACAACCGCCAACTATAGGACGCTAAGCCAGAGACTGAAGAGCGACGTCTACCTGATTATGGGCCCCTGGATCCACGGTGCTCAGGGAAGCCATTCCCATGGCCAAGTGACATTCGGGAAGGACGCGGCGATCACAGACCCGCTCGGCTGGCGACGCATTTGGTTTGACCATTACTTGAAGGGCGAGACGAACGAAGTCGGCCAGGCCGACCCCTTCCAGAGCAAAGTGCGCATCTTTGTGATGGGGACCGGCGATGGACGCAAGGATGACCAGGGCCGTCTCCATCACGGGGGTTATTGGCGCAACGAGTCGGAATGGCCGCTCGCCCGCGCCGTGCCGACAAAGCACTTCTTTGCCCACCAGGGACAGCTCACCACCGATCCGCCAAAGCCGGCCGAAACGAACGTCGCGGCGCAAACGTCGTTCCTCTTCGATCCCCACAACCCCGTGCCGACGATCGGCGGCAATATTTCTTCGGGCAACGATATCATGCTGCAAGGGGCTTGGGACCAACGGGGTGGGCCGCATGTGTGGAACTGGCAAGAGCCGATTCCCCTCTCGGCCCGTAACGACGTGCTGGTGTTCCAGTCGGAACCGCTCTTGGAAGATCTTGAAGTGACGGGAGCGATTGAAGTGAAGTTGTGGGTTTCCTCGACCGCCGTCGATACCGACTTCACCGCGAAACTGATCGATGTCTACCCGCCCAACGCCGACTTCCCCGCCGGCTTCGACCTGAATCTTGGCGATGGCATCGTTCGGGCTCGCTTCCGTGACTCTTTGAAAAAAGAAAAACGGATGGAGCCTGGCCAGATTTATCCCATCACGGTGAAACTTTATCCCACGTCCAACGTGTTCAAACGCGGGCATCGCATTCGCGTTGACGTGTCGAGCAGCAACTTCCCCCGGTTCGACGTCAACCCGAACACTGGTGAACCGTTAGCCGAACACCGCCTCAGCCAAACGTGCGTAAACACTATCCACCATGACTCCGAGCATCCCTCGCACATTGTGCTGCCCATCGTGCCGAGTCGTTCGCGGTGATTGCCTCACAAGGCCACACTGCTTCCGACGCAGAAGCGCGTACCTCTCTGGCTGTTCACGCCAAGGGCCTCTAGGCAGTGTGGACATTGATCTTGGCATATTTCCAGGGGAATGGCATGCTGGGTGTATCACAGTCCAGTCAAGGAAGGCCAGCGATGTCGAAACGTCA